>Ga0302271_10000117_pt1 | contig 68413 bp, 33 predicted proteins | sample III_Bog_N1_1_FD_198767 | JGI IMG/M metagenome (GOLD analysis project Ga0302271, IMG submission 198767) | Peat permafrost microbial communities from Stordalen Mire near Abisko, Sweden - III_Bog_N1_1 | ecosystem: Environmental > Terrestrial > Soil > Wetlands > Peat | place: Sweden: Abisko...
CCCCAACCCCAACCCCAACCCCAACCCCAACCCCAACCCCAACCCCAACCCCTATAAAATGATTTGAATTCTTTATTTATTATTATATTTTTTCTTTAATTAGAGTTAAAATTCAAAGCCTTTTTATTCAAAAGATATCTCATGTTAAACAAGAAGAAAAAAATAGTATTCATTACCTACAAATGTGTTAAGAAAATTAAACTATTTTCGATTTGTCCTATTGAATGAACAAATTGTTAATACGTTTGTTTTTGTCTTTTTTAACGAAATTCTAAAAATTATGCTTTTGTTTATTAATTCCCAATGAAAATTTAAAGTCTATTCTTTCGTAAATGATTCGGATCAGAAACTAAACGGAATCAATCAAAAGGGTTTAAAGACAATTTAAAAGAAATACTAAGAGAATGAAAGCAAGTCGATTTGATAAGTCTTCTAAGTTATGGATTAGAAAATGTTAATTAAAAAGAAATTCTTGATAATTTCTTTGTGAAATGACAGGGATCAAAAAGGAAAAATATGCCAAGAAAGTTTTATCAAACTGGGGGAGGGGGAGGGGAAGTGAAAAACAGCAAGAACTAATAGATAAGCTACGAAGGAGAAAAACAAATAAAGAAAGACGAAGTAATAATATCATCTGAACAATCTTAAACAAACAAATAAGAAAATAAGAATATTTTCAGCTGACAAAAATGGAGGACAAGTTCGATACTCTGAGTGAGGAACATAAGAACGAAGCATTGAATTTCATGCAAATTACTGGTACTGACGATGTCAACACGGCAATCAACTACCTTGAGATGTCTTCTTTCGACACAGCAGTATCTATCATCACCTTTTGGCATTTTTTCTTTTGTTTTTTTTTTAGTGCATCCTTTGGCTAACTTTCTTTGTTCTCTTTCATAGAATGCCGTGAACCTATTTTTCCAGTTCTAAGAGAGAGGAGGAAGGGATTCTCTGCCTTCTTAACAGCAAAATCAGCCTAATTCTCAAAGTAACTTTCCAGAATTTTATTATAAAAAATAAACATTTTTTTCTTCTTCTTTATTTGAAGATCTGCCAGGCTCACAACCGCAATAGCAAAGGAACAATGGAAATTCTAATAATGCTAATCGTTAGTAGTAGTAACAAAGAGAACTCACTCCACTTTAGTAGGCAGTAACTGAGTACAGACGATTCTTAGCAGCTAAAGCAGCTCAAGAACAAGAGCAAGGCATGATGAGTATGTTTAAAAGAGGATTCAATTCGATTTTTTATGGGTTAAGATACGCCTACAATAAAGTCAGTAAGACACACAATCAGACACAATCAATTAGATTTAATTAATATGCTATATTACCTTTGAAAGGCAATGATTTTAACTGAATATTTGCATTTAGCGCCTGTACTTATCAGAGGAGAAACACCTGGAGGAGAGGAGTTTATCTACATGTTACAGCGACAATACCGAAATAACATCAATACATTTGATTTCCAAGAAGGAACATTCACTGATGTAAGTGGCAAAATTAGTTTGGATTCATTGATAAAATTAGCAAGTGGATTTAAAATAGTTTTTTCTTTATTTATTCTTAGAATTTAGAAAAAGCTCATTAAAAGAAGGTTCCACTTCTTGTTTATGTGCATATTGAAGGTAACTAAGCAAATTCGCAGCTGGTCCTTGAAATCCTCACAAATCCAGCTATTAAAGCATTTGTGGTAATCCAGAGAAAAGATTAGAGAGAAAACTTCCTCAATTCAAAAATGTTATGTTGTTTAAAATAGAATAAGAACTTCCATGTTCTTGGACTGAATGGACGCACTGACGAAGCGAAGAGTATCTAGCATTTTATTCCTTCTTCAAATTTCCCTTGCTTAGCATGTTTTAGAATGACTCTTCTCGAAAAACCAGCTCTTCAAAGCTTCATTGTAAACAATCGATAATAATTTAAAGAAAATCTCGCCTAAAAAGAATTAAGAATTTAATAATTAATAATATTTTGATTTGTTCTTTTAGAATGTGTCTAGTGATAATACCTCCAGTGATTTCTACCTTTAAGGCATTAAAGCGATGAAAGATTAGTTTTATATGCTAATGAGTGAGGATGACAAGGTTGTTACTGCTTATAAGACTCGCAATGAACAAAGAATCTAGCAGAGAAATTAATTCTTTGCAGAGAACCTTTTCAATCTTATCGATCCAGCTGGATTTGAGCCATAGTAAAGGCCATAAAGAAGTGCTGGTGAAATAGCTGCTCAACAGGCTCAAATTGAAGAAGATAGATTGTAAAACAAAATAACATTATAAAATAATGATATTTAAGATGATTAATAACATTTTTGTTATGTGTCCTGCAGTTTACGTGAGACTTAAGAAGAAGCTTTTAGATAGGCTGAACGATTGGCTGAGTAGAAGCAATAACAGAAGAAGATTGAGGAACAGAAGAAAAAGGAAGAGGAAGAATAAGCTGCAATTTTAGAAGCCTAGAAATAAGCTGATTTAGACAGAAAAAGAGCATTACTTCCTCAAGAACCAGAAAAATCTAACCCTGATGCATTCACTTTTGCTTTTAGAGTCCCCGATGGGTCTAGGATCATGCGGAGATTCCTCAAGACACACTCGATTCAGGTATTTTTTTCAAAAAAACCCCCTTTAAATATAAATCATTTTAAATCTAACACTATCCCTCCATTGTTTCGTAGGTTTTGTTTGATTTCATCGAGTGCAAAGACGAAATAGAGTTTGAAAGCAAGGAGCGGAAATTTGATTTAGTTTAGACATTCCCACCACTTTCATTGCTCTCTCGCATCAACGATACTGTCAACACAGTCTTCCCTGATTCAGTACAAGAAATCCTTATTGTCAAGGAACTCTGATTTGCTGATTCTTTTGAGGATCAGTACAAAACCTATTAGGACGAATAAGCATAATGAAAATACAATAAATTTCTCAATCCAATATTTTTAGCAAGCACATCCATAGTCCTTGAATGGTTATTCTCCTATGGCTTTACTTCATAACTAAAATGCAAAATATCTATTTTTCTGTGATTAAAATCTTGCATTTTTTTAATTCCGCCTTAAAATCTAGCTAAAAAGTATTTTTATGACTGTTCACATTTATTGTTTTCTTCATGAAATATTTTGTTGTTGCAAGGATAGCAATAGAAAATGTTATTGTAAATCCTTTTTGATTCTTTTTGGTTTCGTAATTATCAGAATAAATTCTTAAGAATTATCTTTCTTCATTATTAAGTTTGAAACAGTCAAATCATCTATCAATTAATAGTATCATCAAGAAGGCAAACAAGAGATAACATTTACCTTTACTTTCTCATCTTGAAAAATGTCTTCAGCTGCTAAGATCTCCAAGGAAAAAAAGCGGAAGAAGAAAGTCATTGAGTACAATCAGTTCATCTAAGAATTTGAATTCGTCCATTTATCTGGACTGAAAGGTTTAGAAAAAGCATGCTAGATTCAATAAAAGAGCACAAACAAAATGTTTGATTATGTTGAAATGGATCTCCGTGGTGTCAGCACTATCGACAGTTATGAAGATTACTGTGAATTGCTTCTCGATATTGACATCAAGGAAATTCTTCTCATGAAATACTACTCCAGGGTATTCGTCGAGGAATCGTTAGGTGATCCATTTTGTAAATATTTCTTGATTTTTGAGTACTGCGAGAGTTCTTTGGAAACTGAAATACAACATTTAAAACGACGACTCAAATAAATCAAGAAATCGACTGTGAGGAAAGTCTTCGAATCAATTGCTATTGCTCTTAATCACTTCCACTCGTAGAAAATCGTACATGGTGATCTCAGAACTTCTAAAGTCTTGAAGAATGAAGCCTAGCAATACAAGCTAATGCCGCCGAAGATCAAACCAAGAAAAACAACTGAAAAATACTATCATTCCCCAGAATACCATCTCAGTAGAAATTTCAGAGCTGCATATGATAAAGCTGTTTTCGATCCGTAAGAAAATCAAACAAACATATCTAATTTTAGCATTTGGTGTATTGAGTGTGATAAAAAGATTGAGATCACTTCAGTTATGTGATTTTCTTGTGTTCTTTATTTTTCTCAGAATCAAGGCAGAAATCTATACATTCGGTATGATGATGCTCGAAATTGGTACATTCTTAGACGATCTCTGCGATGCCTATGGAAAATTTCAAATGAACGAAGATGTGATTCAGAATGCACTTTAGAGATTCTCCTCGCTGTATGGCTACCATCTCACAGCTGTTGTTAAAAAAATGCTAAACATGGATGCGCAGCTTCGTCCGACTGCCTATGATATCATTGAGTTGCTGTAATCGCAGGATCTTCATGAAATGGAAAAAGAAATCAACAATCCTATGATCAAACTCACAGTAAAATATGATTCAGTTTTGAAGTTTCAATAATAATTTAATTTACTTTTTGTTGTCCATAAGACTCACCACCAAACAAGTATCTACAGTGAAAGCGAAGAAGACAACAATTCATCTAATGACAACATCCCTAATTTTCTTGTCCCTGAAGATAAATTGAACAAAGATGCACTTAAAAAATCTGCTTTCTTTTAATTGTAGTCACATAGTTCTTAATAAATCCAATAACAAACATCAGCTATTCAAATTCCTGCGATTAAGATACATCCATCTATTACATAACACACTGATGGTTCCAGTCCTGCTACAGCTACGAATCTTTAATCCAATTTAAACTCCAACACTCTTCTTTAAAATACAAATAATAGCAATAATATAAAGCTCTATAGTCCTGATAAATCACCTAATAGCTATAAGCAACCAATATCAGGTGCCGCAACAAAGACTAACAGAAATATAACGTAATCTAGAACTCCGGGATTCGCAAGATCACCTGGTGGCAGCCATCAAGGGACATTTGTAATACAATTAGTTTTAATTACTTTCATATTGTTCAACATAACCATAATTAGGGAGGATTTATTTCATTTAAATAATTGATTTCTTTGATATTTGTTCTTGTGACAGTCTTAAGAAGCTCGAAATGTGATAAATAGTGGAAAATTTATTAAGGAAATGAAAATCAAAGAAGCTATTAAAGTAGAGGAAGAAGAAGGAGATGAAGACAAATTGCGAGAAGAGAGAATCTTCAAGACTCTACCATAAGAATACTAAGACGAAATCGATTCCAAAGTCAACTAGAATCTCAAAGGTATCGAGAAAGATTATCAAGTTGATTATCTCCCAAATGGTCACCGATATCAAGGCGAAAAAGTGAATAATCTCCCCCACGGTTGGGGGATATTCTGGTGGGCAAATGGTGAGCTCTACAGTGGAGAATTTCTCAATGGAAAATACCATGGAATCGGGACTTATTGCTGGCCAACAGGAGTGAAACATTACGGGGAGTTCTCGAAAGGTGAGATCTAAGGACTAGGAGTACGTTTCTATCAAGAAGGTGATATATATTTTGGCGAATGGAGTAAAGGTAAAAATCATGGGAAAGGTACTTTCTATTGGCAGATATCCTAAGCTAAATTCAAAGGAAATTTTCTGCAAGACAAAATCTACGGAAAAGGAACTCTTATTCTTCCAATATTCGAAGAAAAAGAGTCTGCATAAGACACTAAGAAAAATTCTTTACGAGGGAACTCAACAATTCTAGCGGAAAAGGAAATTAATAAAGATAAAATAAAGGAAACTCGCACGTACGAAGGACTCTGGAAAGATGAAGAAAACAGAGGGTTATATGTTTAAGATATTGAATTTTCAGCATAAAAGGATGATGACTAAGTTAAATATCTTGTGGATTAACCGCCGAAACAGTCAATTCCAAGATGGAAACCATGAGAACTACTGGAATGTTCATTTTATTAAGAAATAGTAAAATTATCTTAAAATGTTTATCCCCTTTAAACCATTAAATCATTGAAATTAACTGGTTTTTTATAGAAGAATGAAATTCAGTCATTTTTGATGGCAGCAAGTGTGCTACTTACATAATACGTTCATATTTGATGATCACATTAAATGTTCAAAAATTTATTCAGAACCATCTTAACTCACTTTGTGATTTATGGGTATGGTACAATTTAGCAGTTTTTAATATCAATTCCCTTGATTACTTCGTTGTCTTGTGTGATTCCTTCAGCCGTCAAGCATTTTATGAAATACCCATGAGATATCAAAGCAACCTACAAAAACAACAACATTTACATGATCATCACTCAACAAAAAAGAGAGAAATAGATAACTTTTCACATACATATACAAACAATCAAACTTTAGCGATTATCTAGATCTTACTTTCTTATCAGTGGAAGCTAGAATCTGTTTGATTTATTCTTTAGCAGCTTAAGTTCGTTCATACAGTTATTCCCAAGTCTCTAGATACTCTGGGAAATGATCGTTAAATTCACCAAGAACGAAGTCTCTGTAAGTTAAAGCGCAAGAAGCTTTTTCTTACATTCGCTGTTTCATATGAAAATGATCATGACACAGCATTTCAATCTACCATCTCTCCTTCTCCTCGAACTAAACAAATAAGAATGATTGAATAACAAATCAGACGAAAGTATGTTTTTGAATGTTTTTCTTTTTACTTAGTCAAAGTAAGAATAATCGAAAGATATATCATGTTGAGATGCAAACTATTCAATTTCTGCTCTTGATGTGGTCAATGTATGAGGAGAGAACGAAGCTGTTGTGCTAAGCTTTTCAGAGCATATCGGAAACACTATGAACCTTTTTAAAACAAAAATATGTAATCTTGTATCTTGCTAACTTATTGCTTGAAAATTCAACATTATTCGTAAGATAATTAAGATGTAGTAGCAACTTCTGTAGAAGAAGTTTGGGATAAATTAGTGAAAGAAGGGAGGGAGAATTTAAAGTAGTTAGTATCTCCTGGGGGGGGGAGGGGGGGGGGGGGGTTAGATTTATGGCCAGAATTGTCTTTTGATTGAATTATACATGACTCTTCAGGGAATAGTTTAGATAATTAGATGTAAAGACTTTATGCTTACTTAATATTAGATCTGTTAGGATGATCCTTAAAGAGATAAATAGTTGTTTAGAGAGCTCTTCGAAGAGGCGACACAAGGACAATTTGAAAATCAATAAGATTTATGTGCTGCTAGTTATTTTGGCACTGGAGAATACCTAAAAAGGCATTGTAAAATGTGTTTCTCTTTTCTTCATTTTTACTCAGATAATAAATCTAAATATTTTACCAATTTCATGCAGAGGTGAGTCGATTTCTTCCTTTCCAAGTAGCAGTTATCTCCTCCCTGGATGAAGTTTGTTCTCTTTGACAATTTCGCGATTGACTGTCAAGAATTCGAGCATTTTCAAGTTGATTTCAGAGAATGCATGACGGATGAGGATGAGTTAAGCTTTTGATGGGCTACGCACAGGAGGATTGAATAAGGAGATATTCAGGCGCCGGATTTACTCTCTGTATTTCTTCTCAGTGTCCTCCATCTCTCCTTGCGATTGCCCAATGATAAATCTCCTTTCTCTTGGTTTCTTCGTTTCTGCATTTAATTTTTAAAAAATAACATTTCCCAAATTATTTCGAGGAGATCTTCCCTTTTTGAACTCCCAAATCAATCTACTTCTTGAAATTACTGGTAATAAGTATAAGAATATTTTCGTTCTACCCCATTTTTTTATTTGGAGCTGAGAATCTAAACAAAATGGGAAAGAAATATTCATTTTGTGCTTTAAAATGATAGAATATTGTAATTTCACTGATATTCTATTGTACTAACTATTAAGAAATATGAAACAACCAGCATAATTATGAGATAATTCCAGGAGTTTATTGCTTGGTAGTCACTTTTTCTGAGGATTATTATTCTCAAGGTTTGTCATGTTTCGTCATGAAATCTATTTTAAGATCTATTTTTATAATAATGACGAATTGACGATAATAAGTAAATAGGAATTTAGTTAATATGCAGGAAAGGTGGGGATCAGGCAAACATGCCGAACTAGCCTGATGGGGAGGAGTAAAAGATAAAGATAAATTAATAAATTTCTAATATGAATCTGAATTTTTAAGTTAGTTTTTCAAATGAACCTAATTATGAAAGGTAGACGGGATATTTTACTTGATTAATTAATTGATTTCTCTCGACTTCAAATTTGAATGTATCATCATCACACATAGATATTTGAATTTCAAATTAATTTATTTTTTTGATTGAATATTTGATTTAGATTAATATGATATTTATATTTCTTCTTATTTGGATGTATTTTTTAAATCTTTTCTCTCTTTTGTTAAGTTTCTTTTCTTTCTTCAAAATTTGAATTCTTTCTCTTAATTTTTCTAACTGATGAATGAACCTTCATCGCATAATAGCTAAGGCACTTTTTAGCACATTTTGAATTGATTGTAAAAAAAAGGAGCAATTTCAAAAAAGCAAGTCTTTCAAACTTGTCTTTTGATATTTAGCTGTCTTGTCAAGAGGAACAAATAAGGGATTTCTTAAAAAACTTTATCCTGGACATGCCTAGTTTCGCAGCGGAGCTATTAAAAATTAGAGACTTTAGTTTACTTGTTCCTATTGAGTTTTGTTAAAGTTGATACACAATTTTCTGGTAGCTACTTTGGGTCCAAACAGAGATGTCCTTTTCTAAAGTTGATTTGTCTGTATCTTCATTGTCTAGAGGAGAGGCAGGAGTCTTCATAGATACGCTTCCAAATCTCAAAAAAAACATTAAAATATGAAAAAATATAAATGAACGTTCAGTTAATTTTTGACAATCAATTAGAAGAGAGATTATTTCAGTGTTGCAATCAAAAATCGAATACATACTAAAGCATCTACAAACTATCAACCATTTTTGCTGTGTTTTTTCTTTCTTTAATACTGACATTTTGACAATCCCGCATGTGAACTCTACTTCGCTAATGACACTGATGCAGGCTCTTCTCCGATTTGAGAGGAAGAAATACCTGGAAACTAAATTCAGGGGTAGTTTCAAAAAATATAGGAGCACAATTTGTTCAGAGAAGAGGTCTGAGCAGTGTCAGTTGCTTCTTGAGAGACATGCTTAGAGATTCTACAGGAATCAATCAATATTCTTGTATTTTATTTAATAAATTCATAATTTGACTTGTTGTGTGTGTATTTTTTTGATTTTTCGTAATTAAAGCATTTTTGAAGTAATTTCAAATTTCTCCCCACAAAGTTCGAATTCTTTATAAAATCAAATTCAGAATATCACACTAAGAGTATATTAAGATTATGAATAGATAAGATTGATAGATACATGGGTGGAATTAATGTTTCCAAAACTAATGTGAATTGCTCATTTTTAAAATCAAATAAATACAAGAAAGTTTTAAAAACATCAAATAACTCTATTGAATAATATCGTTAAATATTTATCAAAGAACTTGCATCTGATTTATCATTCTTGAGAAGTTTCTTAAATGCTTGCTAAAGCTAATTGAATTATTTATATTTATTTATTAATGATATTTTGTGTATTTTACAACTTTAGCTAAATCTGTGGGCCTAATTTAGGTGGAGCATAAGCTGCTAAAACGGATGCCGCGACTTAACTCAGTTATGTTGATTCGTTTCCTAATTACTACAGACAAACAGTAGCACTATTAATAGACTATTTAATTTGTTCTTCTTTTCGATTAGAATTCTAAATTGCTTGCTATTTTTTCTGTTTTTCAACCTAACCTATCACATCTTATCTTTCATTATTTAATTCTTTTAACACTTTCTCTCTTTTCCCTAATTAAATACTCAACATACTCAGTTCTTGCTCTCTTCTGCAACACAATTAAACTCTATTTTCACAATCTAAATTTAATCTATTTATTTCATCGAATTCCTGTTAGATCTACAGTTCCTTTGCATGTAATATCCCTTCATTATGTTGTTATTCTCCCATATGTGTTTAAATCTCCTATTCTTTCTTCTCAATCATTGTTTCTTTCTCTTCAAGAAGCTACTCTTTTCTTTTCAATTCTTCAGTTTACTCTTTCAACATATTTTCTTTTCTTTTTAGATTCTTCTCTCTCTTCGCAATCTCAGATTCTTTTTATGAATTATTAACATTACTACTGCTATTCTTTGTTTCTCTTAATTATTCCTAAAGTCGTCTGTTTTCTTAAGCAAGAGAAGTTAAATTCTATGTTATTTCGCTGTCGATACTTGCTACATCGGCTATTTTTTATTTGAAAGCTAGAAGCATTTATGCTAGCTATTGATTTCGTTATTCTGCATCGGCAGCCTTTTTTTATAATCTGTGCATCTCATCTTAGTAGTTATTATTTACCTCAGACTCAGTAAATTTATCACTATTATTCATATGTACTGACACAGCATTAACAGTAGCTTGTTCAGAGGTGCCATCTTGTTACTCATTTTAATTAATCTTAAGGTTGTTTTTTTAATGACTTTCTTCTGTTTTAGTGCAGATCCGCCCTTCACAGAATGCTTCACTTTTCATATGTTACTATTATCTTGAAGAATAGTTCTGTTCTTAGTTTTTATTCTTTTTTCCTGAATGTGTTTGCATAAATGAAGAGTTATTTCCATTACTACTGCTGCTGCTATTTTAACTATTGTTATCATCCTTTTCAATTGATTTATCATCTAAAGCAGAATTATTATTCTATTATCTTGCTACATTCGAAGTTTAAACACAAGAACCAGTTGAATTTATCCTATTTGGGCTATTTTTTTCACTTGATTTTCTCTCAACTTACAATTCATCTTGATTAAAACTATTCTAATCCTTCTCTTCCTTTCTTTGTTGCTCCCCATTCCCTACAAACCTATTGAAAGTTGTATCTCTCTTAAGATCCTCTAATTTTCCATAATTTTAGCTTTCAAGATATGCATCTAAATTACTCAGATCTACAAGACTCTTTTCGTATTACTACACAATCTTCCCTAATCCATCTAGTTTTTCTTCATCCCATATTACATTCGTGATTTCTTCAGGCGATCCACCTAAATACTTCTCCGCTGTGTGCAAAATATACGCTGTGTTATCAGGATCTTGCACTTCAATATGGCTGCATTCCTCGATGGGCTCAATTTTACTTATGTCTTAAATGAATGGACTCTCTTTTCGCAGAATACTATTCGTATTGAGTAGATTAGCAGCTGGTTTAGGCTTATCTACTTTTGCGGGTGTGGCAATTAACTTAGTTTAACTTTGAATCTTATTTTCGTGCATTAAGAATCGCTCAGTTTCAGCTATTTCTGTTTATGTTTTCTCTTATTATTTTATATTATTTTTGCTTCTTTCTTCTTGGGATTTGAGCAAATAAACTCGCTTAGCATCATCTTAGCCTTTAGAAGTTACATGGTGAGTAGAAATTGCATGAGAAGAAGACACATTTTACGTTTATTCTTCTCCTAGCAGATCTCTTCTTGAAATCTCAATTTTATCAAAAATACTAGCACTCTTAGTGGGCCCTTGCTAAGATGCACTTTGAAAGATGTTGCTTGGACTAAATATATCCTTGTATCCCTTGAAATACTGCTCAACTAGCTAGTCTTCCTAGTCTTCTAAGTCCAATTACCTCTTTTGCATGAAAAAAATACTTTCTTCAAGGACAAGAATAATCTGTTAATTTTTAAGAATCAATAATCTCTTTGCGAATGTTAATCTTTGTTTTTGTTTCAATCTCTAATAGCTCTTACTAGCGCAAATTATCAACTATGTTTAGATTGTCAAATTAAGCTAAGTTTAGAAATGCTTCCAAATTGCCTCTTGAAAAGCCAAGGGGAAGATTATCAGCCTGTTGGGGAATCAAAAGCTGATAGATAAAAAAATCTTAGTTTTCTTGGGACAAACAGCTCCAACGTAAATATCAAACTTCTTTTGTGAAAAATAATCTAACTTTTTTAAAAATACACATGTATCTTTTTAAATGAAAAGAAGTTTGTCAAAAAGGGGAGGCTATTAACACATAACTTAGCAGAGAATTACTGGAATATTTAATACAAAAAACAGCATGTATTTGAAGATATCAGAAATCAAATTCAAAAAATATTTGTTAATTAAAGTGGGAAATTCAAAAAAAAGAAGAAGAAGCAAAAAACAGAATAAAATATTCTTGGTACAGCATTGAATTTGCTTAAATATTATTTCCCACACTGAGTTCATCGTCATTTAAAACAAATCCCTATTATTAAAATTTATAATTCAAGTCTTGCTTGGTATCTTAAGTAAAAATAATGTTCTTTTGCTTTGTTGCTTATCACTCCAATCTCCCACTTCATCTTTTAACTTATTCATTCAAAATCAAATAATTTCTACTTGCTGTACTGTCCTCATCTAAATAAAATGCCAAAATCTTATCATCTTTTAAAACTTCGGGAGTGTCTTCTGCTCAAATAAAGCCAATCCTTCAATGCAGCTAGAGTTTCTGATATCGTTCAACATTTTGTTTATTTACTTAATTAGTTTAAGCAATTTTGGGGAAAATATTAGAAAATTTTGACATGAAAATGGTTAAATATTTAAAGCTAAAATATCTTAATTGAGAGGAGTATTTCATAAACAATAAATCTCTCAGTGAAGCACCAATCCTGTGACTTATTGTGTAGCTCTGCTGAATTCTTCTGAAGAAAACTTTTTCCGAATTGCATTAAATGGAAGCTAAGGATTCTTGAATAGCTTTATCAGTTTAAGAATACTCACAGTGACAAACTTAAGTTCACTTGAAGTGTGCAGTTTCGAAGCTATTTAAAGGGAACTTATTTTCTCATCCCAAATACTCTCAGGCTAGTTTTCAGCTATGAAACAAGCACAGCAAGCTAGTAAAGATGGTCGCACATATATTGCACTTAAATCATAGTGCATCTGACTGATATAAAGTACAAATAGACCCTTTAGTAAAAAAGCATATTCAACAATTTATCAAAAAATGAAATAATAAAAGACATTTTTGGCTAATTTACTTAATGATATTGATTGAGGGAATGCTTAAGGAGAGCAGAATATCTCATGAAGAACGTAAACGATGTAGGGAATGAAAAATCAAATCCCATTTTAATGCAAATATCCACTTCTCGTTGGAGTAACTAAGAAATTGTGCATGCCCCATCACAGATTGTCGAGAAATCTTGAGCAGCTGGTGGATATATTTCTTCAATCTTTGCTGAAATAAAAAGTGCAGCAACGCCGACTTGCTGGAAATGTTCTCTTTTAATGATCATTTAATCTTGAAAGGAGAGTCTCAAGTAGATATCGATAAGCTAGCAAGCCATGAATAAAGTAGATTCTTTGAGAGTGTATTTTGCAGCTACTTCAACTAACCAATCGATCAGCAAACATCTCATGGTTTCATTGATTTCTTAGTGCTAGATTTAGAGATCTTTTTTGTCTCTACATAAATACTTCTCTTGATGGTTTAGTAGATAATCGAAAATCGGAGATGCAAATTCTGAGATTTAGATAGGATTGTGTAGATTTAGTGAATCTAAGCTGTTTACAACTGAGAGTTGCCAATTTTTCAAAAGCTGTGAATTCAACTAGGATAAATTCAAAGTGTTTTCGATTTCATTTTCGCTATCTGCTTCTTGTTCTTGTTCTATTTTTGCATCTAAATTATTTTTTTCATTGATAATTTCTTCAAATTAATTATGGCTAGTATTCATTTAGGAATCTCTTTCGTTTTGCTATGATATTTCTTCAAACAAAATATTATTCTTCATGGTATTCACATGAGAGATCTCTATGTCTGGGAAGAGCATCTACTGGTAATAACTAGAGTCATCTTCTTTTTCTTGATTAAGATCCTTTTCGAGTTTTCTATGCGTCTGCTTTTTCTAAGAGAAAGAGTTGCATAACTGAATTATATTTTTTTGAGTATGCTGAGGTCTCTTAGACAAAACATTAGATGACTATGACTGTCTGAAGTCGTTTTCCTAATAACAAAAGAGGTATTTATTAACATTTTAGGACAAATGAGTGATTGTTTTTTGTCATTTCTTTTGTTATTTTAAAAATTATCAAAAGAGAATCAAAGTCCATCAATAATTGTTCTATCTTTACCTTATCATCTTCAAAGCCAATATCATCCTTTGACCTCTTTGAATTGCATTCACTTTACCATGCAGTTTCTTCTTTGTATTCTCTTTAATTTCTTTGATCTTGGTGGTTGTATTTTGGATGGGATTATTGTGAAATTTTCTCGTTTTTCTACTATCCACAATAGTTTTGAATGCTATTGTTGTTATTGTTGCTGATAAAGCAATTTGAAGCTAGAACTTTTCCAAAAATGCGAGCCTTCTACGGTTAAATATTAGTCAATAAAGTCTCCTTCGAAGGAGCTTTTCGATTTTAGACATTCTCTTTCTGATTTTCTTGATTTTAACTCAAAGGCTTTGATTGATTGAGCCACTAAGAATGTTCCAAAACCACCAATAATCCATAAGAGAGCAAGAATATAAATATATTTATTTACCATATGCTATGGTTCTTTCAGAATACTTAGAAATGTTCCAAAATGGAGTCCTTAGAAATGCTGCAGATTTTTGATGAAAATTTTCACTTTAATTGTTTTGATAAAAAATTCAATTCATCTCAAAAATTGTTTTCGTTAAAAGACGCACTTTTCTCTATAAAATATTCCAAATCTTCGGCGGGTTTCCCAATTTTTCGTGACAAAAAATAACTTCTTCCGTCTGACTGATATTTAATAAGATAATATCTTCTTACAACCATAAAATAATCTCTGCTCTATTTAGTTTGCAGATGTTTGATAATTTCCTTACTTTTACTATCATTCATACTCAAAGCAATCCAAATATTAATATTATTTTTCTTTCTTTATTTTAACACAAAATAAATATTTTCTAAATAATTTTTTTTAAATATCTGCCTCAAAAATCAATATCAAAAAAACAATAAATTGTCTAAGCATCTTTCTTACTCTGCCATATTGAATTCATTCTTCCATTTATGAAAAAAAAAAAAATTGAATTGAAGTATCCTTAAGAACCTGGGGGGAGAGTTGAATTAATCTGTAAAACTACTTATTTAAAAAGCTAGCAAAAAACTAAATTATTATTTTCTGATATTTTGATATTCCTGTTTTGTCGTTTCTCTCTCTTCTTGATCTCTCTTAATCCAGTTTCTTCTTCTAAGACAATTAATTGACTACCTTGCTAGAACTCTATTTTGAGTTGTATCAAACTGAAAAATCCAAATCAGGAAAATACCTGAGAAGTATATGCGGATGAAGGTGCGTCACATTGCACCGATTCTCTGCTTCTAAATTGCAAATATTGCTAGAAACACTCTATTTGCGTTAACCTCTTCAACGTCATCAGACATTTCTACAACGTTGCTCTCTCTTTTCATCGCTGAAGCTTTCATAAGCACATTCTTTGCAGCATTCATCATACTTGCATTCTTCAATAGAACTATGAAAAATTTAATTATTCATATTTTCAATAGCTTCCATCTCTTCCTAGTCTCCTTCTCCATAGCCTTCCTCTTTATGGATAAACTATCCTCCTCTTTTCGAAGCGCCGATGCACTCCGCTAGCTTGTCGCTTTCTCTTGCATAAATAGAATTTTATCGAAATGTTTATCACGAAATGTCATGTTAATGCATCAAATATTCCATGATTCTCTGATATTTGTGTAACTTGCAACCTTCTGGTCGATTTACTCTACTAAATATGAAAACTCTTCCTTAATTCCTCTTGACAGCGATAACTCAATTGACAGTTATTTAGGCATTTCGTCAAGTCTATTCGCGATAGTCTACATAGTTTCATATCTAATGAATCGATAATTAAAGCTCAAAAAGGTTCCTCGCTAAAATACCCATGCGGAAGACAGTATTAAACAATAAACTGAACCCCCCAAAAAAGACAATAAATCAATCTCAAAAGATAATTTCGATATTCTCAGTGTAAACTAATTCTTACCAATGACTTACAATAACAGCCCCAGCTTAGTTGAATGTCCTCCTCTCTAATTGAACTCCAGTGCGAACAAACAGAACAACACTTCAAAGACACATAATAAAAGCCCCAAAATATTACTTTTCAAAAGTTCCTCATAAAAAAAATTTAAAAAAGGTTCCAACAGCGTCATGCTCTCCAGTGAAGTACCATAAAGTAGCTAAGACTAAAGTGCATTGATAAAGACTAACACCCTTTGTGATAATAATCATTAAACGTAAAGCAAATCAACGTAAAGAATTACAGATCGCCGTTTAAAGGAAAATCTCACAAGTGAAAACAACCACAACAATAACAATCCAGCACTGAATTACAATAACTTATTGAGTCTGAATAATTCGACGCAGATCATCCCTGAAGAAAAAAAACATAATCATTTACTCGCACTTGGACCTGAAAGCACCGAATCAAGAAGTGCGTTTAAGAAAGTTTTAACAAGCAGCAACTCAAGCGTGATATGCAGTGGAAGTAGTGCTCGACCAGATTCACCGAATTCATTTTACACCCACAAGGAACAGAAGCTGAAGGTGCATAATAATCGGCACTAAAGTGATAGCGATGATAGTAGCTTAACTGAAGAAGAAATTGATTCGCTGATTAGCTAAATTATATCGAAATTGACCCTCAATAAAAGACGAAAAAGGTTTCTGAGAAGTTCCACAATATTTCGTAAAAAAGTTGCTTCAATAATTGCCAATCAAAAAGCAGAAAATGAAGATAACCACACTTAAAACAGCAATCCTCTCAGTCTCAAGAGCATCGAAGATTCTCCAGTCGATTAGATTCTAGAAAATATATCGCTTGGCCTGCTTTGCTATGAAGTAACAAAAAAATAAAATGAATTGTAATTGTAATTGCAATTTAATTGTTGTCAAGATAAATTATACTTATTTTGTGATAACTTGCTAGGTTGATTCACGAGAGATCGTCTTTGTGAACCATCACATAAAGGAAATGTTTAGCGAGTAGGAAGAACGAGATGTGTTTGCATCAATGATGCAACTAAAAAATTATATGCAATAAGATCCTTCTTCTGCTATGACAAATTCTTCTTAGATACATCAATAACAACTGCAGTAAATGATGCAATCCTAATAGCTAGCAGTTCCGTAGGCTTCTCGTAATCTGGATATGATTCCAGCTGATTTGTTTACTCCAGATTTCAGGTAAGTATCTGCTCTATAAATTATTCAAAACCCACGGTCATAAATTGAAATTATGAGACCTCCTTAACCACCAACTCATAGTTCCCTTTTAGTCGCCAACTAGTTCAGTCCAAGAGATGGAGAAATGATCTCTAAACTGCAGCCAATAATTATGGACTCATCTGGGAAATAAATAATATCATTTTCTCAATAAAATACTCTAAAACAGCAGCTCAACGAACTCGTTACACTTATTTCAAATGAAGGATTCTCAGGAAGCACCTTAAGTGACGTTAAAATAAGATTCATGGCGTCGTTTAAACCTATCCCTGGTAATAATACAGTCAAAAAATTAGGATTGCTCAAAACTTCTCCACTTATTTATGCGGGGAACAATCCTAATGGCAATAACGCAAATACTGCCGCTGGTTAGAATAAAGAACGGATTCTTCAGATTACACTAACACCTCTGAAACAAGGCATGAGATCTATGGTATTATTCATAGTAGAAGATGTGACTCACTTCAATTAGATTAAAGTCTTAGAGTCACTGAATAAGAACAAATCCTTCATGCTCTCACAAGTATCACATGAGATCAGAAATCCTATCAGCTGCATTATTGCAATGCTAGAAGAAATACAAACTGTAACAAAAACAACATAACATTATCAATAAAATTGCATTTTACTTCTCCAAAAAATACTTTAAACAATTTTGTTATTTTACCTCCCCTTTCCGCAGAAATCACATGACGAAGAAAAAGAACTAATGTCATGTGTTCAAGCTGCCTTGTAAAGCAGCAAGATGCTGCTAAATCTCTTGAATGATCTCCTGGATATGTCATAAATCAAAGCAGGGAAATTTAAACTTGTTTTAGAGTAATTTGATTTCTTAGATCTTCTCAATGAAGTTAAAGATATGATGCAACCACTAGCGAGAAATAAAAATAATACAATCGTTCTTTCTGTAAAGGAAGAGCGTAACTGGGTGCTTGTAAGTGATCGCTACAGGATCAGATAAATACTCATCAATCTCATAAGTAATTCCATTAAATACACATCAAAAGGGTAGATTTTTCTAGGAATCAGTGTAGAACCAAATGATGAGCGTCTCCTTCGAGTTTCAGTTCGTGACGAAGGTGTTGGCATCAAGAAAGAGTTTAGGTAGAATTTATTTTAAGCCTTTAGCATGGGTGATGATATGGAAAGCAAAAAGAAGCATAACCCGCATGGAGTTGGGCTAGGACTTTTGATCAGTAACACAATTGCTAAAAATCTCAAACCACTCAACCTCTAAAGTAACAATGGCAGCATCATCAATAATAGTAACTAAAACAACAACATGAATGTGTCGAGTGCATTGAAAGCAATGCTGAACCCTCCTCCTAGTCTATCAAAAACAGTAAAAACTAATAGCTCAAATATCTACAATCCAGATGAAGGACTAATTTTGAATGAGGAAATAGAAAAAGGCAGTGAATTCTATTTTCGAGTCTTCAATCATGCTCCTGTGAATGCTCTTGACTAGCAACCACAGCAGCCACATCTCGGATAGCTAAAAAATAGACATAGTAGTTTAAATGTTCATAGAATTCGAGGTGATTCCATAATGGCAAATCCGTAAAAAGATTTGCTATTCTTACCCGTTTCGTTTATTCCTCGACATAGAAGTGCAGCTGATCCATTACATCTTGAGACAAAAGAAAGGAATTCGATTCTAGATACACATTAACCTTTATAATAAGATGTATTTTCTAAAATTAAAGATATCCATAATAATAATCTGAAGATTCTCAGTGCAGATCAAATAATTTCCGAGAATGAAAGTGACTCTGATTCGAATTCCAATTCTAACTCAAACTCGAGTGACAGTTAATATAACCCTTCAGATTTCAATGCTACAACAGCGACTCCAGCACCTGCTGTGAAGAGCAAATCAAATTACAAGCATCTCGAGTAAAATGCACTAAATGATATTATCCGCTAGCATGTTGTGAGAAGAAACTAAAATACTTAGTTCCTAGACACGGAAGTCCGAATCATGGTTGTGGATGATGATTAGTTTAGTGCTTTAGCATTGAGATCAAGGATATCTGCAGCATTCAAGGTTTACAATCGAAATTTACCAGTTTCATTTGCGACATTCTTTTCTGGGCTGGAGTGTATTGCTGAGCTGAAAAAACGAGCATGTTCCTATTCGTTTTTGTTCATTGATTCGTAAATGCCAGAATTAGATGGATATGAAACGATTTAACTCATCGATGAAGCAAAACTCAGAGAGAATCCTACGCCACAAACAGGATTCAAGGAAATAATAGTTACTTTATGCTCTGGAATGCCCAAAGAAGACACGAAACTGTTTATTCATCATATTCCACATTTTTTGCAGAAACCAATAGAACAAGAGGGATTAATGCAAATTATTTAGTAATCGTTCGCAGAATATACTATTGAAATGAGCTGAAAAGGAAGGAAAAAAAAAAGAAGAGATAAATATTGAGTTTTAAATTGTTTTTAGTCGATCTAAACCAGACAAATCAAGTCTTTTCAAATGTTTATCATTTTAGATATGTTTGTTCTGGTCTGTTGGCTAAATTATGCAATAAGAATCTTATGGTATTTCCATATTAAATGTTCTAATAAATACTAAAATAATTGTGGATATTTATTTGAATTTATTTTATCGGGAACAAAATATCAGTTACAGCTTCTTAATCCTTCATTTTTGGCTTCTTAATTATGAAATGCTTTTTATGATCCTAACAGCAATATCTTGTATTCTTATCGAAGAAATTTATCTAATTATTTGTAATTTGTGTTATTTATTTTTTTATGTGGATGGACTAATAGCGAAAGCTTTTCTGCCAATTCCCCAACAAGGATAAGTCTTATTCCATAAAGACTTTTATCTATCAACTTTTTTTAGTTCAGCCATTCATAACTCATCTAGATATCGCACAGCTACTGTGAATTGTGATCATGCATTTCTCAAGTTAATATTTTCAGATTTCCTTCATCCCTTCTTGTTAATAACTCAACCTTTCGAAGGAATACCTGCAACGAATTATTCAAGATCTTAATCTCAAGGTTAATAAGAATCAGAAGCGTTGTATAGCAGCAGCAGCAGCAGCAGCAGCAGCAGTAAATGGCATTACATAGCGTGAATGCAATCATAAAGTATTCAAAACTGACAGAGAGAGAGATCAAAAGAACTACTATTAGACTATTAATTAATATTAATTAAACTCTTCAAATGCTTATTACATAATATTAAAAAACTAATGATTAAATGGATAAGTAATCGTAAAAGAAAAAATAATCGATTTAAATAGAATTAATAGTTCAAAGACTGCGAAAAACATAAAAAAAGTGTTGATGGTTGTTGCAGATAATTATAAAAAAAAGTATCCACGAGATGAGAACTAGTATCAAATTTATCTTCAGTTGGAAATGTTTAATAATTTCTTAAGAAGGTTCAGTTATCGTTGCCTCTCATCTTCGCCGAATTCCTGCCATTTTTGGTAATTTGTTGCATACTCCTCCTCCCGCTCCTCCCACTTCTCCCACTCCCACCACCGCCGCTCCCACTTCGACTCCTTCCACTTCCGCACGATTCCCTTTTGTTCTCCCTGTTTTATCAAGGATACATAGTAATTGTAGACCTCTAGTGACGACAATTATTGTTGTTATTGCTTTTACTTTTGTTATTATCCTAGTTGTTATTGCTGCTATTATTGGGTTGGTGATGAGGATAGTGGCTATTACTATTGAATTTGCTATTAGAATGGAGAATATTACTGCTGAACTGCAGGCTATTATTAAGAGTTATTATTATCTTAACTTTAGAGGATCATGGGGAAGAATTCTATCATTTATATAAGCTTGACAATTTGTTCTAATTTATTCTTAGGATCAGTTAACGAGAATGAGCTGTAGATTTTTTAATATTCAGATAGTTTACTGTTAATTGTCTGGGTGTAGTTATTTGCATTTGAGTATTAGTCATCTATGAATCGTTTGAGCAGCTCTTCATTGTGATTGTTGTTATTAACAAGTTATTTGAACTTTTCTATTTGCGAGATCTGGGCAAGGGTATCATAAATACTTTGGTAACAATTCTAAAGAGAAGCGAGCTTGCTCTTTTAAGCAGACTTCTATTTTTCAATAGCTGTTGAGACTGTAGATTGAAGATTATCGAAAAATGATAATAAATCTTCTGAAACTTTTTCATTACTCCCTTTGAATTCCTGTAACTTCTCGGTGATTGAACTATCAGTTAATTTTGGATAGGCTTTGAAGGTGGTATCGGAAGATGCCTGAAGTAAATATCGGATAGACACATAGTCACTTGAAGGGATATTGTCAATGCATTGACAGCAGAGCCTTGGAGATAATTCTGTAGGTTTGACGTGAATGAATTCGCAAGGAAATTATGGATGGAACTTGCATTTGCGTGAGAGAATCTTCTCCAGAAGAGCGGTGGCAGCACTTGGGTCAGCGATCTGATAACAGGTTTGTTACATTCTTAGTTTTAGGCTTTAGAATTAACTTTCAGAAGGTTATTATCTACAATTTGCGTGGTTTATTAATTTTTTTATTATTTAGCGCAGATATTGGCTGATTTGGTAAAGGAAGCTGCAGTTGTGAAATACTCTTTTTCTTTGTCTGATGTTTCAATTAATTAGGCATAAGAAAGACGTATTATTCGAAAACACGTAGTGATGCTATTTATCGCGAATCACTCGCAATTTGATTAAATTGATGGAAGAAATATTCTAAGATTTAAATGACTTCAATTTCAATCATCTTCACTGATATTAGATTAATTTTTTCTTAGCAAATAATTACTTTCTAAACAAATGATGATTGATTGTTCATCAAAAGGGATCGAACATCTCAATCATTCTAAACTGAAATTCCTAGAAAAGAAGAAATTCGATTCATAAAAATAATAAAACATAATCATGCAAATGTTAATTTATTTGAATGAAAATAACTAATTGATTTTCTTAAATATATAATTAATTAATTTGGATAGTTGAGAAATAAAGAAAAGAAAAATATACAGAACATAATAAATTAATTCAAATGGGTTATTTCACTTGTTCTGTTTCAGGTTAAAAATAAAGCAAAGATATTAATTCGCAGACTTATTGCTCTTTATTTTATCTCAAATCCATTTCAAAATAAATATCTTTGTCATATTAATGGGATAAGCTTGAGAATAGAGATAATCAACAGAACTCATTTAATTCAAAGAAAATTTATTTCTTAAGGTCATCTATTAAAAAAGGTGTTTCATTACAAATAAAATCAAATAACTGGTAAGCTTAAATAATTGTAAACAACAAATGATATCATTTATGATATTTTATTTACCAATCTATTGGATTAAACTATATTTTATTTTTAATTCTAGCCAACCTTTTAGGTCGGTGACATTTTAACTTTTAGTTTATTTTAATTTCTAATTAAAACAACTAACTAATCTTCTTTCGATTTTATGCGGAATTGTTAACCTTTCATCTATGAATAAAGAAGATTAGAAAACTCTAATAGATTCATGATTATCAACTTTTCAACCAATCAAAAGTATGGAAATTCAATAAAGAAAATGTAAAAATGATCTAAGAAACTAAAAAAGATATTTGATTTCCCTTTGACTAGCATATACATTAATAGGGCCAAACCATAATAATTTAATCAATTAATATGCCTTGAAAAGTTCAGTTAAGAGAAAGAGATTCATAAATCCCCATAAGAAATAATAACAATCATATTACCAACGTGCATTTCGATTCAGCTTGAGAGTGCAAAAATAATAAATAATTTTTTTTGTTTGGTATTTTTCTAAAAACAATGTAAGTTAGTAAAATTCCTCGTCTAGCCATGCAATAATAGCATTAGCTCCTACTGCCAATCGCACAGCAATAACAGTTATAACAACCTCCATAGCAGTACCAACATCAGTAGCTACCTGTCAATCCATGCAATCGTAACAGTTTATCAAAAGCGATGTCTCCACCATCGAAATCAGCAACAACTCCATCTAAAAATTCCAGCACAACAGCAGCAAGTCTATTAATGAGATCAATCAATTCCAAGAACCCAACAACAAATACCAAACCAGCAAGTGCTTCACCATTAACCACCCGCAGTACAAATAGCAATAATAATTATCTCAGGGAAAATAAATAACCTCCAATATTAGCAACAATCCCTAACGGAATTAGCTCATTAGTTGTTTCAAATGGCACTTCATCACCTTCACCAAAGTAAACTAACTTGAATATGACATATTTATCTCTTATAAAAGCGAATAACTCAAATTTCCATAAAAATACTGCTCCTCCTGCTAGTGCAATTGAAGGTAATTCTGCGAGATAACCACTCTAGCCTCTCACAGATATATTTCAAACACCTTAGCAATAAAAACAAAAGCAATTACCTAATAAACTTATTGACTCTGTTAGTTAGAAGTAAGTCTAATAGGATGGAAGTAAAAGTACAGTTTGCACAATCAATCTCACAGAAAGTTTGAAAAATAGCTAATAAATGAATCATCTTCTACCTTTTGGGAAAACTAACAACAACAACAGCAGCAGTATAACCAATACCACTTCTAATCTTTATATCCCCTACAGCAATTAGAATCAAATCCCTGATTATCATAATATTCCTGCTTGGTAACCACCTCGCATATCTTCTCGTAACAATACAGAATCAATAGCTCAGTAATTCTAATTCTAACAATAATAACTGCAATCACCATCAAATGCATCATCATCTTCTTCCTTCTCACCTATTGGAAAAACCGCTGCTGCTGCTGTTTCTTCACAATCAACAAAAAATAATTATTTAGCATACTTCAAAACTGGTCAATTTGCAAGTCCATTACCAGCAAAATCGCTGTCCAAATCTAAACAAATCGATTTGTCCAATGCATCCAATATCACAAAAAAGAGCCACATTACATCGAATAATAGCAGTTGCAGTAACAACCATAACAATTCAAAGGTAAATCAACATATTGTCTTGAATCAAAGCAAGGAATTAACCAACTAAAATAACCACAGTCTTGCAGGCCAGCAACAACCATAAGAAAAACAATTAAATCTCTTGTCTTCACAACCACTAACCACGCAAGAAGAAGAAACTTTTTCTATTTTCCTGTTTAATAACAACATCAAGCAGTTGAAATAGTAATAATAAAAAGACATAAACTCAGATAAACTTAAATTATCTGAAAAAGTGCATGGCAATATTGGTTCTCCAACAGACAAAGCTCATAATAACGATTAGTAATTAATGCAGTGTTCTCAATGCTTAACTTGGAAATCTAAGCAAGAAACGCTTCTTTCTCTTGGCAATAAGTACACAACTCCCTACATTTTTCCTGGATCTCCTAGTAATTCTCCATAAACACTTCATTTCAACTATTTATGCTCGAATTGTTCTAAAATACTTCCTCCTTAGGATACTCAACCTTCCCTCCCACCGTATATACCACATCAGCCACTCCAGCATGCTACGTAACCCGATTCAAAGAAACAGCCTCCAATTTCAGTTAATACAACCTCACCATTTCCTCCTCATATTCCCCCAGAAACATCAATCTCAAGCAAACCATCAAATTCTATCACTACATCTCCAACTAGACCAGCTCTTTATCCATAGTCAACACCACAGACTATCATAAACTCAACTAATTCCTCTAACCCAGCATAAATGCATTTAGATCCTACATCTTTGCTCCCCTAAACATCACTCCTTTAATAAACTCCAATTAACTCAGAAAATAATGTTAAAGAAGATAATCACTTCTTATCACCTTCCATTCCAGAAACCATACATAACACTCTTCAGCCTGATAATTCTGAATCAGTTAAAAGACAGAAACTAAGTGGATTCTCAACTCGTTTAAGTTTAGCAAAGGACTAATTCACGAATCTACAAAGTGCAATTGAAAAATCAAGGCAAGAATAAATCGATAATTACCACGATGAAGTAGCTCGAGTTGAATAAACAGAATGCTCCATCCGTACAGTCCTCGAACAAGCCTCCGCTAAGACTAAAGAATTATTATTGCAATCACTCAATGAATCCCTTGGGATTTGCAGAGATACCGCGTTTTCGGTGACATAAATTTTGAATTATTTATCCTCCACTGAAAACGATCTGCTATCGAATCTGCCTTCAATCGTCCATGACATGGATATACCATCGTTAGATGAGATAATTACTCAATACGATGCGATAATTGAATCGTACAATAAATAAAAAGAATCTAACTTTGCTACTGTGAAACTTTCGTAAGTTAAGCTGTTGAATTCTTCGACATAAAATGGGTTATTGGTCAATCAAACAGCCGCTAGATTAGCTGCAGAATTAGAGTAGATCTTAGCAGTGACTAAAATCACCCCCTTACTGGTGTTATTTCCTGATGAAAACGAATCTTAAGGATCTCAACACTAATCAATATAAAATTAACAACACTCCAATTCAATCTCTCAGAACTATTCTAAGAAATCGATCTACGTTAGCTTCGAGAACAAAGATGGATTCAGCTCTTAGGTGTAGAATCCAAATCAACTGTCGCCTTCCTTTGAAGCAACAGCAGCTATAGCTACAGCATCATCGCATACTTAATTTGCTACTTTTAAAGATATTTTATCCAATGAAAACGATAGACTCCGTGTTTCTCTTCAACGCAGTATCAACAGCACTCTATAAAATGACACTTTAATCGATTCACCTGCATTTTTAAATGCAGGAGACAGTGAAAAGTAGCATTTGATATTAACAGAACCAACTAACGCAACATCTAGTTTCACATCGAATGATCTAATCCATAAGATTCCTGAGATTTAACAAACTTAACAGCATGGAAGGTTACTTTTCAAAGCTGAAGAAGCATCTAACTAAATTACTGATGCTATTGGCAATTTTAAATTAGATAAAATACCAATTTAAAAAGGAATACGCAGCTTCAAAGACGAGAATCAAAGTAATTTCTGCTCGAGTAGAACTTAATGCACAGAAGGAGTTAATATTCTTCAAAACAATTCAATTCTAGCGAACCAAATGCATTAGAGATAAGAATAATAACCTTCAGCATTAGACAGTTTTACCAACACAAAGATTAGCAATAATAATGGTAGTTTCAATACTGACTCACGCAGCAAACTAAAATACACTGAGTTGATTTAGAAAATTCAAGTGAGATAGTCACAGACAGAGAAACTTTGCACAGATGTACTCTCGTCAGCTGGAGCTAGCTATCAGCAACAAGATGTATCTTCATAATAATAATCTTTTAGTTGAAATAGTTTAGTTTATGCATTTAGTATCCCTGTAATTAACTTTTTTTTATGTTTTTTTGTAAATATATTTTTGGATTAGTAATCAAACATCCCCTCTCTGATAAGATGATATTCTTTAGATAGATAGATAAATTCAAAAATTATTTATTTTGTACAGTTATTCAGAGTTAAACACACTTAAAAAACGAAATAAGTTGTTTAACTGTTTGAAATTGCTACTAAACAATCTTGAAATTAAACCCTCCAAGTTGGCAAAATCCCCTTATGAATCTCAATCGTTAATAAACCCAAAAATATTTATATTACTAAAACCAGTTGAGTGCAGTCCAGTGAGGGGAGATATCCCTTGAAAGAATGTGAATTAAATCAAAGAAAGCATTCAGTTTATTTCAAAATAAAATAATCAAAGTTGAACTGAGAAATTGGATTGAACGAAAGAAAATAGCATTTAAAGGGAAAAAAAATACAAAAAGAAAATAAAGAAATTAGTTAATCCTAAAGAACCAAGCAGACCACTAGATATATCATCAGATGCAACCTCATCACCCTCCTTCTTCTTAGCAGCAACAGTAGCAATAGCAGTTGGTTTATCAGCAAAGTGCGAGTAGCTCAAGATTATCCTCACCTTAGTTATCTGTCTAAAAAGCAGGTTCTTAGTTTCCTCAACAATAATAGATATTTAAGTAACCACAGCAATATCTGAATCCATCACTGGGTATCTTGCCTTAACAACCTTTTGGAAACATCTAACCTAGCTCAACTCACTAGCAATCTTAACAAAACACCTAAACTAACTACTCCTCAAATGTCTAGCAAGACACAAGATAAACTGCAAGTAAACCATTAGGTGTGACATCGCAACCTGCATTGGCTTATAAAACTAACAATCCCACTCCAAGCACAACTAATAATCCCAATAATGCTTTGCTAGCACCTCTACAGTAGCAGTAGTAACCAGCATTCGCTTTGCCGTAAATAATTTAAAAAAGTTATGAAATTTGAATTTACATAAGAGTTGAAATATTTGATTAGAATTGGAGATGTCAATGCGGAATATAAGAAACTCAGTGACAAGCACATGTCTTTGCAGGTGAAGAACATAAGGTTAAATAAGTAATGTTTGCAATAATCCTTTTGTTGTTTTTGTTTAGGTAGCCTATGAGAAAGAGCTTAAACACGTTGAAATCTTAGAATAAAAAATGAAAATCATCATTCAAGAAAACGACAAGCTTTCAGAGTAGCAAAGAAACGGATAACCAAGTGCCAACGCATCAGGTATCAGTGGCGATAGCAATAAACTATCTGAAGAAGTCTAAAGGCTGTAAAGAGATCTTTAAGAATCGAGAATACAGATAAATCAATAATAAATGTAATTCGAATAAAATACGAATATGCTCGATGAACGTTGCTAGCAATTATTAGAAGAGAATTCAAATTTACAACAACTTCTAACTGAAATGCAAGAATAGTCTAACCACAATGATAATAACTAAGAAGGTCACAAAAATCAGGAATAGTAAAATGACACCGAAATGAAAAAACAGTTACTTGTATCGAAACAAAATGAAGAAAGATTGATTAGGGAGAGTGAACAAATGAAAAGGAAAATAGAGTTACTTGAAGCGTCAATTCAAGAATATTAACATTAATTATAATTTGCGCAATCATAATAATTGAATAGCTAGAATAGCAAAGAGAATATTGAAAAATCTGTGTCATAGTATTAGCTAAATGCTCTCAATCTGCAGAACTAGTTGAATCAGCAAGACAGCATTCTTCATGAGATCAAGTAATGATTTTGATATTCACTTTGTTTTTTGGTTATGTGAAAATATATTGATGTATTATTTTTTATATTAGAATTGCGAAGGACAATTAGACTCATTAGAATCAAGTACTTGTTGATTAGCTCAAGGGAGTGAAAGAAGAAAAGAGATAGATAACTGAGAAGCTTGATAATTCGTTAAAGGAATTAAGTTTATTGAATACGAAAATTGGAGAGCTAGAAAGAATCAAAAGTGAATTATTGAATGAGAAATCAGGATTCATCAAAGAAAAGGGCAATACTATGTTCTTATTGAAAGAAAAGGAGGTTTCTTTTTAGAAATCTAGCATTGAAAAACAAGCTGAAGTTTAGAAGCTTCATGAGAAGAATGGATAAGTGTAAGAATAGTTGGTTTAGTAGACTGATTAGAATAGATAATTGACTGAATAAGCGAAGTAGCTTTAAGATCTTGCTAGGTAGTTATAAGACATAAATAGGTAATAAGTAGATAAAATCAATTAGTAGATTATTACTATGAATGTCCTGAATGAGAAGAGCAATGGATAGAATGCGAGAATCAATGAGTTGACGGAATAGCTTACGAGTTAAATTGAACAAAATAGAAGTTAAGCTGATATTGTGAAGAAAAATAATGAGTAGAATAGATAATAAAGTGAATAAATCAGGTAGTTAAATGAATAAGTGAAAAATTGGTAGAGTAAATATGAATAATTGAGTAGTGAAAGTGAATAAAAGATTAAGAAACTCAATGAGAAGATATAAGAAATAACTGTAGAAAAAGATAAATTTAGTAGAGGGTTAAAAGAAGAATGCTAAAAGAATGAATAGATATCGGTGCAATTGAAAAGAACTGATTAGGCATTGAAGTAATCGGAGGAGACGATGAAGAAAACGGAAGAAGTTGTAGCGTTTAAGTTCACAGAGAAGAAGAATTAGGTAGCTTAGTTAGAGGAGAGGGCTAATTAGAATATGAAGTTGATAAATGAATTGCAAGGGTAGGTTATTGAGCAGAAATAGCTGGTTAGTTAGGAGAAAAATAACAGAAAAGAAGTTGAAGAGAAGTTAACGAAGTTATTGCAATAAAGTGAAGAAAAAGGGAAATAATTGTTGGGATAAAATGAAGATAAATTGAAATAATTGAAGATTCTCGAGGGAGAATTAAATGTTAGGAAATAGTAGTTCGAGAAATCAGAGGAAAGACTTAGAAAGCTGTAGATTGATAGTGATAAGGTAGCTGGGGAACTTAAAAGTTAAATTAAATAATTGGAATAGGAGTTAGAGAAAAGAAATGAGTAATTGAAGAAATTGATGAATGATAAAGAGAAGATTGATTAGGCGTTGAGTACGCGTGAGAAGAATTTAGAAAGGGCGATTGTGGAGTTAACGAGGATGGATGCTGAAGGGGAGGATAAATAGACGAAGATTGTGATTTCTGAGTAGAAAATTGGTCAACATGAGCTGAAAATATCATAATTAGAGTAAAAGATAGTTTAGCTCGAATAGAAGATAAAGGTGTAAGAGCAGAAAATATAATAGTCAGAGCAGAAGATTGCATAGTCAGATCAGAAAATATCACAGTTAGAGCAGAAAATTTCACAATAAGAGCAAAAAATATCACAGTAAGATCAAAAAATCCAGCAAAAAGATCTAAAAATTAAAGAATAAGACTAAAAGTAATCTCAACAAGATCAACGCATACAATAATAAGCAGAATTACTTCAATCGTCTTAGTAGCGATTATCTGAGTCAAGTGAATCCCTTCAAGAAAGTCAGAAGACATGCGCAGCATTGCAAGAACAATCTGAAGAATAAAGAAAGACAATCGAAACTATGGAGAAGAAATATGACTAATTCAAAGCTAAATATTCCTAATTGCACAAAGAATCTGTTGATTTCAAGAATAAATCACAGGAAACACGATCAAAAGATCACAAAGAATACAATCGAAAACTCGATGTTTTGCAGAAACAAATCATGGAATTAGAGAGTCTCAAGAAAGCTACAGCGGTGTAGTTTAATGGGCAGATCAAGGCTAACATGGATTTACTCTAAGAATAATAGACTTCCATTACATAATATTAAACAAAACTTGAAGAACTTAACGTCGATATGTCGAAGTTCAAAAAAGAAAATAGTAATTTAAATGCATTACTCAAAGAATAATTGCAGAAAACTACTCAAATAGTCTAGTAAAGAGATTCATGTCTGTCTCAAATTGAGAGCCTGAAGTAAATCAACAGAGCAAGTTAGCTGGAAGTCAATACATTGCATGATATTGTGCAAAAATAAGCAACTCAAAGTAGAAAAAATAATAATGAGAATAAAAATAGTACCAATAATAATGCTGAGAGATAATAGACAGGCGTTTCACCGATTCCTCCTAGATCAGCTGTATAATTAGTAAAAAATTTATTGAATTGATACCTCAAAATGAGGTTATTAATGTGATTTTTTCTCCCTAATATTTTTTTATGACTTTTTATTTTCAGAGTGAGTAGAAAACATCCAAGACTGATAGTCCTTCATACGAACAAGCAACTGCAGGAGCATTGGATGAGTGAAGAATAGATTTGATGAATTTAGTAAATACTGATAAAATTCATGCGAATTATTCTAGATTACTGATGTTTTGTATGTTACTTTTAAATTCAACATTGTTTTAAGTTAAAAATCTTGAATATTTTTTTGTTTATTTTGCAACAAATCATGAGTTTCAACATTGAAATTGCCTTTAAAAATTAGATATTCATTAAGATTTAAAAATAACAATATATAATATAAACTCGGAATAACAAGGAAAAGGAGGATAAACATACATACAGAAGATCAGTTGAAATATTGAAAGTGTAGAACAATTTAATACACTTTGATTTTGATTAAGAAAATATGTTGGTTTTGTTTTATTAATATATTGTAATAGCAATACTATTACTATTATCATTAGGATATAAATATTTTGTTTATTTTATGTTATTTATCTCTTCGCTAATCCTTCCTCCTCTTGGTAGGTAATTCACTCACAAGTATGTCTATTTCGACTAGCTCCTTGTTCATCTCACTCAAGCTGTTCTGGTTAATTTGCGAATATTTTATTCAGTATATTTTCTTATGGTTTTCGTTGCAAAAACGTCTTTAGCTTCGTCGATTAAGCTGTATCAGCAGTTCTAGCTTCTCTACTCGAATCGACCCTATCATCATATTATTATTAAGTCTATTTCACATCCATACTCCAAGTATAACTTGTCTATTTATTCCTAATCATATCTTTATTCGTATTCTAAGATATTTAATATCCGAATGGATTTTTTTACCCAACTAATGGGAGTCCTTATTAGCCCGAATAAAACGATGGAAATTGCTATGAGACTTTATAACTGTTACTCTTGCTTATCGATTAGCGGATTTACTTGCGAGCTCGTTCTAGTTCATTAGCTAGCTCTTCTTGAGGAGTAGTAGAAGTAATTGTATTCGTATTGGTGATACTGCCCTGTAAATAAACAAAATAAACCAAATTAATAAACTAAAACTAACTCATAAACTCTTTTCTCCTCTCTATCTATTCCACATCACAACCCTGCTAAAAACATTTTGTTCCCCTTTACCTTAGCGCTTTGAATCGAACCCAGAGGATTCTAATGAAAACTATAGAATTATTTTCTCAACGCCGGCTTCAGTGTGTCGCTATCTTGAATCAGATTATTACTATTATTCTCTGCGATTTGAAAGCTCTTCCTTCCAGCAGCTACGAGATTATGATTATTTGACATGCTTTCACTATGAAACGTATTAATATTTCTAGGTTTTATCTTCTAATTCACATCACTACCATAACAACAACCTACAAGATTATTCTTAGAATTCCTCCTTGACATCTCTGGAGGTATCAATGACTCAATAGTCAGTTACTTCTCATTCCTATCAGTAGAATCAGCTAACGTATACTCCGTTTAGTTTGTTTAAGTCAACTAAATCGTTCGAAGATGTGTTTTACTACCATCAAACCCCTATGCGAATTATTTCTGCTAGAACTACCCTTATTATTATCCTGGATATTATGAACTCAACGGAGAGTTATGCAATCCTTCGAAATGCTTGATTTGTTATTATCTAATTGACTACAGTAATTACTACTGTCTCCTCAACGATTCCAAGAGATGATCATCTAATAAATTTTTCTAAACTTACTCGATCTGGTCAATGTAAGAAGAATTCGATTATTTTCTAGATCCAAGAGGTACCTGTTTGTCATCGATATTATTCGCAGCGATGGGAGATGCATGCAGTTAAGTTTATTTGATAGTTCCGTTTGGTGATAGCATAGCCAATGGTCGATAGGCGTTCATTATTTTTGAATTCTATTATGCTATTTCAGTTTATTTACATGAATTATTGATGTTGTTCATGCCACTCAGTTAGATATCTTCATGTAGAAATCGTAAATTAGATAATTTCCCATAACTGTCTACCACTCCATCCTTATATATTCTCATTGGTATTTTTTGTTTGTCCTATAACACTTTATACTGTTGAGTTTTAGATTAAGAAACAGCTGCAAGAGCTAGATTCGTCTTTAAACTAGACGTTTCAGTCGAATTATTTGCGAATGAATTTATGAAATTGTTGAGTCTTGTACTTTTCGATTCATCTTTCGATACTTTAGATATGTGCTAATGCTAGGATGATTGCTTGTAGCTTGAAGGTTCTTTGAGGACTGATAAGCTCTAAAGAGAAGGACGATTATTGGAGAATCTATTCTTGAAGGTAAGATTTGTATTCGTTGTGTTTGGAGTTTATGCAGAGGAAGATGTAGCTGAATTCGTTGGAGCACTGCTTTATGGAAGAAGAATAGGAAATGGTTTTTCTTGAATTTGAGTGTTAATATCTAAAGGGAATCTGCTTTATGGACCTGTGATAGTGCCTGCATAACAATTAATTAATAAAAAGAGTAAGAATAGGTTAATTTATAGCTAAATTATTGGCATTCTCAACACCCTCTCCCCCTTTCCTTTCTCCCCGGGATATCCCCCTTAATTACAACTTTTCTCTTTTTAAATTAATACTTTATTTATCAAGTCTAGGCTAGCTTCTACTCTTTATTATGCATCGCTTTTGTTCTTCTTATTTTGTAGCCCCGCAGATTTCTTCCATTTTCTTCACTGCTTTCTTGGAATTGGATGTAATTTTCGAAATAAACTGCTCTTCATATAGCAAATCAGTAGACCCCTTTACTGATTTATTCTTTTTCTACTTAGATTCTTCCTTTTACTTTTCTGGAGATGTCTATGTCATCGAAATACTAGGACTCACTTCAGAAGAATTAAGAATAGGATCAAATTAAGGAAAAAAGAATTAGGCTGTTTATTTCAACTCTGCATCGTGATATCCACCAGCAGATTGCTCTTGGATATTACCCATCACAGGGAATTATTCATTCGTTGCATTGCTGTAAGGAGTTCTATCGTTTTATTCTGTATTCCCACTAGTGAGCTTATGAAAAACAGCTGTCTCATCGAGGAAGCTGACTTCGCAGTAAACAGCAGCTGCAGCCATGTTTTGAAATAGGATATTGATGAAAAGAAGGGATTTGCAAGAGGGAAAATGAGATTTTATCTAAGAGTTTCTCTGTTTGTTCTTTGTTGTGTTGATTGTGGCACTAGCAGGTGTTTTTCGTTCTTTTTAATGCTTATTTTCACTCTCTTTTCTTAAACTGTATTATCTATGTGTGTCTGTGAGGTATTAAAAGAATCTTACTCGCAATTGTGTTCTTTTCCCCTATCCTGAGAGAGAAAGAGAGACAAATGATAATTCCAACTAACTCTGGGTAAATATCCTCCCCTTCTGAATTAATTAGTCTCTTTGATTTCTTGCATTTTCCTTAGAAATCTGCAATAATTAACGATGAGTTTTGAAGTGAAAAAAAAACATCCTCACAACTTTAAATAGAATCTCTCTTTCTTTCTCCCATAAGAGATCACTTTTATTATAAAGTATCCTAGTGCATTGATTTCTCAATCCTTTTTAGTTCTCGAAGCAACACAAATCCGAATTGGAATATAACAATGAAAATGAAAGAAAATAATTCTTAGATTATTATCTATTTTTATGTGATAGACTAATAATCTTTCAGTTACCTAAGTCGAGTTGCAGTATGTTAAATTTGCAGTGTTCTTTAAATATTTAATTTGCTAAAAATATGTGGTATTTTTTAATATGATTTACTTATTCATTCATTTGTCAAAGTGAGAAGAAGAAAAAACAAAAAACTAAATTAATAATTAGATTACACTGGGAGGGAATTATTTCTAGCAGCATAACTTCGATTTACACAATTTCTTCAGCAAGAGTAAAATATAATTTATTCTTCAGGTAGAAGAAACTACCTTTCTTCAATGTTGCTTTATCCTCTTGGTAGCTAGAATTGAGCATGCCACGCATTGAAGATACAGTATGTTCTCCTCAAAGCACAATAAATACTATGCTAATTCACATTCAGTTTCAAAAAAATTCGTAGATATTTTTCCAAAAGTTTTTATAAAAATAGATTATTATTTCTGTTGTCTAAATGATTAGAATTTTGAAGGGAGGGGGTATCTGTAAAAAAAGGATACTCCCTGTTAATCTTAGACGCTATCCAACGAGATTGCTGAAAATGTTGAGAGAATAAATTGTTTTTCAAATGTGATTTCTTCAATTAAAACTCAACATTTTCAAATATTGTATTCATTTTAAATTGTATTAATCTTATCACTTGTATTAGAGTCCTAATTAAATAATTCTATTTGCACTTTAAAACTAATTCATTGTATCATTTTGTGTCGATTATCTTTTGGTTTTATTAAATATGAAGAAGAAGAAGAAGAAGAAGAAGAAGAAGAAAATGATCAAAACAACAATCTTATTCTTTTAGTCATTACATTCATAAGATAAACAACTCATTCTTCTCGATTACTTTGGAAGTTTTACTATTGTCTTGAAAAAAAAATCAAATATCCTTTCCCTTCGTTTTTCAAAACTAATCTTAGTTAATTTCTAAATACTTAGAATCTCTGAAATTCTAAAAGATATTTGAACAAAATGGGTAAAATTATTCTCTGGTTTAACCCTTTAACTCTAGAGCTTACTGCAAGTAATTTAGCTTTTGTAGGATATCCTGTTAAAAATCTGATAATCTCGAAGTTTCATATGTTTAACCATGCTCGAGAGATTTTTCAAAGAAATAAGTTACTTTTTTATCCTACCTTTTTCTTTACTCTATAAAATTAGATTATTTTACCCTCCAAACTTAAGTTAATAAACTCATTAAACTTAAAGAATTAAATGTTATTCTTCTATTACTTCATGGGTTTAGTTAACTTTTTAAGAACTTTAACAAACAAAAATAAAACACTCACAAAGAGATATTTTCCATGAAATTCCCCAACAAACCGCTCACATTATTATCGCATTTATCAATGTCTTATCCTTCACTTAAATAACTCAACCTTCAGCATTATTACCCAAATATCCCTTTCTATTGCCATTCTTATTCACTCAATGCTCAGCTTTGACACTATTGCTTTTCTGCAATACGGACAATTTCTGCTGACTGCTTGAATCGATTTGAGAATGCAAAATGAATGATAACTATGAGAACAATCTAAGGTGTAAATTCTCTTATCTAGCTCTCCTGGTGCTCCTAAAAAATCTTCAAGGCATATTGCACATTATTTACCCTTATCGATTTCCTTATTCACTACTCTAGACATCAAAACACACCCAGAATGCTGTTTGTTTTTGAGATGGATTTCAAATTCGTTTAAAACTAACTGCAATCTGCTTAGCTCTTGCATTTGGTTTACTTCACATTTTAGATTTAAGACTTCCTTGATTTAATTTGAAATGATAATCAATTACTGTTTTTGTTCATTCAAAGGAAGAACAGAAGTTATTGACTCAGTCGAATCTCTTGGGAGCACTGGACTTTTATTTTCTACTGCAATTGTAGCGTGCTTAGTCTTCTTCTTCTTTTTTTTTATTAACTCCTAAAGTGATTCTATTTGTCTCCATAGTAATTGCTATTTTAGATCCAACTACTATTACCTGTTATGTAACACATCAAAAAATAAGAATTAACCTTATCCCAACAAATCATAATTATTTTTGAAGTTCTGAGAAATTAACTTAGCTGAGCAAGAAAGGAAAGAAAAAAAAAACCATTTTGAGTTCAAAAAATTACTTAAAACTTTATGTATCAGTTGCTCTTATCCTTGCGTAGATGTTTCTTTCTTGATCTAAGATATCTCTCAACAAGAATCGGAAGCATAAGTTCATCCCAAGGAATAAAGAATACATCATTAGAGATATCATTTCTTTAAGATTACTGTCGATGCCAATATGAATTAGTAGATCGTAATTTGATGGAAAAATAGCAGTGATTTTTAAAGCAAACAAAGAATACAGGATTATTGGTGGTATGCAAAACATCAAGCATATTAAATAAGCCTACTTAATTGACAGTTATTTCATGGATTCATTGAAGGCAAGTTAGATTTTAATAGCAATAATAAATCCTTCGTAAATATACAGCAAAAGTGGTGCTATCCAGATACCGAAATAATAAGTTAAAGGAGCAACAAAAGTTACTGGAACTGCTATGAAAAAGAAGATAATTAGCTGTTCTTCAGACATAGTGACGCTTGTAGGAATGTGTCCAGCAGTGATTGTAGTTTAGATTTGTTTGAAATATTTCATGTAAAAAGATTTTAATAATTTTTACAAATTAATAATTTATTTCAAAAAGAAATCTTGGTATTTGAAGGAATCAAACCTTCGAAAGTTAAATTCATTAAAGTGTATAAGCTGTTTTGGTCGCATTGTAAGGTTGGATAATAGCAGGATTATTAAAAGATAATAGGAAAGTAACAAAAAAGAATAAATGATATATTTTTTAGGTGGGGAAATAAAAGCAGATTTTATCAATAAAGGAGGTTATTAGGTGATGCAACTTTCGACGAAAAGATTAAGGGGTTAAAAGTGTAAATCAAGAGAGGGCTAGGAGTAAATCTGATGGGAAGAACATTTGAAATATATAGAAATGTAGATAATGATAATAAGCGATGGATGCGAGGAGAATGCAATTAAATATGAAGTTTGAGCAAAGAGTATTTCAAAAATATTACTCAATCCAATAATTTTGAGATGAAATGGAAAATGTGATGAGAAAGTTATTGTCATAATCTTCCAGCATTACCTAATAGAGTTGCGCAGTTATTTAAAACATATTCTGATTTTTTCATTCTTTGTTGTTGTTGAAATGCAGTTGTTTCTAATCTCCATATCTTTTTAGTAATACTTTATTGCACACTAAACCATTCTTTCAATATTAATTCTCCTTAAATGTAAGTGATTTCAAGATGAAAATGAACCTTCAAGAGCAATGTTCATAGTCAAAATAATAAATTCAAGATAATTTATCATAAATAAGTATGACTTAAGCGAATGATTTATTGAGTTTAAAAACGAATAATAAACTAGAGAAAAATATATCTTCAGTGTAAGATTTAAAATATTTTCTGTCATTAAAAAAAGTAGTTCAGTTGAGTTAAGAATTCAAATGTCAAATGATGTTAGATTAATACAACAAAAATGTTGGAACAAAGCAAATTAATTCCTCAAGCCAATTAAAAAGAAAAAGAGTTTAAATACACCGATTGGATATGAATTAATCTTGTAACAAAAATTAGAAAAAATAATTGGATAAATTTAAAGAAAGATGGTGGATTTAATTACTATGGGAGGAAGCAATCCAAAAAGGGGGAGAAACAACAACTACTAAGATAAATGGAATACTATATAGAATGCATTTTTTAGAGTTATTTGATTTGATTTTTCGATTCATAAAAAAAGGTCTTGGAAATGTTAAAGGGTGTTTCAATTTACATTTGCCCATCATTTCAATTGAGGAAAGTTGAGAAGAGAAATAAAAACAAGAAACATTTGAAAGGTAGATTGGAGTTGTAATTCAATCAATTTGGATAGTTTCAACCAGACCAACGGAGAGAGAGAGAGAGAAAACACAAAAAGAGGAAACGTTGGTTAAGATATCGTCTGTTTGAGAGAGAAAGAGAGAGATGATCAACTATCCATCTGGAGGCATAGGAAGACAACAATAGCAGCTAGCATATCCCAAGCAGGCATCAAAAAAGCAAGCTGTTCAAGCATCATAACACAAACCCAAAAGCTTATCTCGTGGAAACGTGTATTTCCGAAGAAACCTGTCATACTTCAGTGTGTTTGTGAAAATCCATTCGTAGCTCTACGAGAAATACTCTTCATCTTAGAACTACTATTACACTCGCGAAGTCAATGAAATCCTCTACAAGCAAGAAGGCACAGCTAGTCTCATCCGCTTTCGAGACTAAGAAACCTACGATGACGAAGAAGAGCTGTTTTTCCAGGAATATTATGTATTCGCAGTCTACCCTGGTAAGATTGCATATCTCACAGAGTATTACAAATTCCATAGCGATATGGCTAGACTCTTCATGGAGCCGCTGAATCACATCGTCAACTACTATTACGAGAAGTAAAGGAAAATCAAATATGCTAAAATAACCAAGATGCTCGCTGCGTAATAATAAGATTAATAGAAATCGAAAAATGACAGTGAAATATCCCCATCACAAGAACGAAATTAGCTCAATGAAGACATGAACGATAATAGAAAAGATGAAGACGATAAGGATTAAGGTTAATAGCCTTCAATGGAGAGATTGTTAGCACCGCTAGAGAGTTTCTTAAGGAAATCTTAGAAATAGATATAACATGGTGAGCAATAGTAAAATCGGAATTAAATGAACAATAAGCAAAATAAGCAGCAGAATATCATTGACAGTTCTCTTATGAACGAATCGATCCGAACGCTGAACGATTTGAAGATGAAACTAGCTGATATTGTCGGTGGAAACAGCTAGATTTTCAATGATAGAAGAAGTAGTGGTGGTTATAATAACATGAATGATGGAAGTAGCATCATGCTGAGTTCATTTTAGAGTATCCGAAGTGGATAAATCAAAGATTAATAGCACAGCATAGGGAATTTAAGTAGATTCTTATAGTTCCAAGAATAGTAGCAGTAGTAAATGGCATTGAAGGATATGAATTGGAAGAAGGATTCAGAACAACAAGAAGGACATCTGAAGACATAGAATTAAAGTTTATTAACAAGACAGATGATACAGAATGTTATGATGAATAAACCTACGAAAAGAGTAGGTACTTAATAGCTGTAAATAGAACTCCCACTGCAGCCATAATAGCCTACAAAGCAACTGTAGTTATGCACTGCTTCGGAATTATTAAAATATTAATAACCATAGCAATAGCTTAAATAGCAACAATAATAACACTCAATCGCAGGTACACATGGTAGCTTATCGATAATATCAGGGATACCATCACATCATCCTTCAGTGTCATCTCTGTATACAATCCCTACAACGAAGCATTCGTCCTAATAAGATAACAATGGAAAGATCAGAACTAATTCAAGACATGGATCGTCACCAAGATAGGAAGTTATTAATAATAATCATACAGGTAATGCATGCTGTCTATCAGCTAGAGGATCGAATTAGATAATCTATTATGAGAATGAATGCTAGTAATAGAATTAAAACTTAGTTAAAGGTTCAACAGATCTCAAGAATAATCTCAAGTAATCGGAAGTGTTGAACTTTAAAAAGGTATCATCTGGAAGTAGTCAGAATAGTCGAAGTAATTCAGTGCATAAGGCACATTAGACGACATCTAACTAATAAGCGTAATAGTAATAATAGATAGCATAGCAGCAGCCACCAGTGCCATAGATATCTTAGTTAGTGTCTTAATATCCTAATTCATTTCAAGCGTACAAGTAGCATCAGCAGAAATAACTGTAGATTCAATTGAATAATCTACAAACTTAACAAGAAGATGAACAATAACTACAAGGATCTTAAGATATCATCATGAACAATGAGTAATACGCTCAATAACAACAGCCTGCGGGAGGAAGTATGGTTAAATCATATCAGGCATACTAACGCTAGCAACCAATTGGTATTGATGGCACCACTTATGAGTCATAATGCTAATAATACTTCTCTAAAAATACTTAATAATAACACCTTCCTTCTTCTTCGTCGTCTTTGGCGATAACTCTACCAAGAAACGCAGGCACGATCACCATGCCTTCATCGGCTACTTGTCCTAGTTCCCCCCTTGAAAAAGACATATTTAAAAAGCTATTTGGACCAACACAGTAGAAATAATAACCACAGAAAGAAGCTCTAGGGTAAACGAACAGCAAAGCTGCTCATAAGAAGCATGCGGAGTCAGTTCATGTGAATCTTGCTAAGAAAAATAACAATAATTAAGAGAAGGAGTAATATGATACTAGCAATCAACAACCTCAACCTCAACCATCATATGCTCGATTGGCTACGTAAACACCTTATCATTCAAGGTAATCCAATAGCTAACAATTTAACAACATTGGAATGGTGCAATAATAAGAAGTTGCACCATCATAGCTACAGTAGTAGTTCTAGAATTAGCAACTACAATAACAAACTTCCTTGGACTCTTAACAACAATAGACACTGCTGTTGTTGTAGTCACTTCAGCAGCAGCACCAGTAGCAGCAGCAGAAACAGCCATTGCAATAAGGAAATACTTAGCAATAATAGTCATAACTCCCCAGATAATCGTAACCTAATCTATCAGCATAGCAGCACTAATCTTCATTGAAGAGTTAACCCAGTCGGAGAGAAGGATATGTTAGCAATCGCGGTGTGTTACTATCAGACGAGCTGTATGCACCTTAGTTTGGGAAGTCAAATGATGGCTAAGAGTAAATTAAAGAAATCTCTAAAGGATGCTACACAAGCAATAGCACTGCTGGGAATGCTTTTAACAGTATAAACTAGGTTATTATCCAATCATAATTGCTTCACAACACTCCTAATCGACAGAATTACATGCCTAATAAAGAAGATGGTGGAGGTGATCATATTCAATTCGCTGTCGAAAGTACATAAGTTATACCAAACAATAACAGCTAAGTTCGTAATAAGCCATAATAGCTATTAGATCTTTAGTAGTTACAACGATAAACACACTAGCAGCAAGCTATTTTACTAGCATAGACACATGGACTTGGATAGACATAGCAATAGTATTAATATACACAGGGAGCAGCAGCTACATAGCCAAACGAATAATAATTATCTTAAGCTAAGATAACAAAGTAGACGAATAATCCTTCGAAAGGCAAAGGCTATTCGACTGCTCGGACTACTAGCGAAGAAGAAAGAATCCTAGCTAGCAAACTATCTTTGAATATCTAGCTCCATCACAGCAATCTTCTTAGCAACAACAACAATATTGAATAAATACATCCATCGTTGACATAATCATCTTACAACCCTATAGAAGAACGAAGGAAAGCAGAGACACTCAGACCTAATAGCTAAACATCTTCGATGATGAATGCAGCACCCAGCAATAATAATAATAATAATAATCTCAAGTAAGCATATCCCAAGCCATAAACTACTTCTACTTCATCCACGAGTCGACAGCATTCAGCGAGAGTTGAAATTCCTAAACTGCAGCTGAATGCGGAGATGCTGCTGCAGTAAGCGAGCAAGAGCAGTTCAGGATTTAATAGTAATAGCAGTACATTCATTGGTAATCAGCGTAAGAGCAACCCTAGTATCTAAACAGAGGTGTTCGAAGGGAAGTAGAGATAAGAATCATAGCAATAGCTATGGGATTAGATTATGGAATAATAAGTAAGCACTACGAGATAGTTGGCAACTGAATATGATCAACATAATAAGCAATATTTGATCAATGGGTAATAGCAGAATAGCAAGAATAACTAACCATCATCGTCTACTAAGCCTTCCAATAGTAATAAATCAATTGCTAACAATAAAAACAGTAACAGCAACAGCATACCCAGCACCAATGGATTCATGACTGATCGCACTCACTACAGCGAGAAGATTGCTAGGAAACAGATGAATGTCTCCAAGCACATGCAATCAGCATTACAAACTGCGAGAGAGACATCCCAGAACCAGCAGAAATCTAATAGCTCTTATAAACCTAAAACTATCTCACATTCTAAAACAAGAAGTGAAGCATTAATGACTGGATAGAACGCATGGAATACTGCTAAACTCCAGCAATAAAAGCAGCTAAACTAATAAGTCTAATAAGCTCCATAATTTGCTAGTTACAATGGGTCCAGATAGAACTCTGTGCATTAGATTGCAACTCTCCCTGCTGCGTAGCAACCATCAGCAACTACTTGGGGATCAAGTAAATCTAACCTTCCATAGCAATCTGCGTAGTACAGCTAAACATATTAATCGAATATGCCAACTTAACCAAACGCATAAGATAGCAAGGAGATCTATTTCAACAGGATAGGATCAAATAGTCCACCATAATAGAGATAATAATAATAATAATATCCACCATAACCGCAGATGTCTTCAGGAGTTGGATAATATCTATCAACTTTGAAAACAAATCCAATGGTGAATATGATAAATCCTAATAGTCTGGGGAATTCACTTAAACAAAATGGAATAGCAACTAATAATATCAACAACAACAACAGCAGCAGTTTAAAATCTAATAGAATTCCATCTACAACAGCAGCAGCGATCACCACTTAATAACTACCATCTACTTCTGGCTTAGGTTTTTCATATCATAATGGCAACACATTATCGACTTTTCCTTATAACTACAACAGCAGTTAACTCCTAAGTAACGCTGCACAATAACAGATGAACAAACAACAACAGTAACAACAGAGCCTAGGCAATTAGCAGCACCTACAGTAATAATAGCCCCAATAACTAAAATATAAATAGCAGTAACAGCCTCTCGCAGACAACAGCGCTTATTACTAAAGCAATCAAGCAGCAACAGTGCGGGTATCTCTAAAGCAAAACACCCCTCCTCCTTTGGCTGAAGATTACACACGAGCAACGCTATTAACTTAACCTTCTTAGGACAATATGAGAGCGATGATGTGTCTCTCGCAGCCTTCTTCTGATACAATGAGACTCACCCTCACACAGCCATCTCAAGATCATATTTTATCACCGCTGCTCTCGCATTTACAATAATCCAGCAACTTTAAATAATTCTGATAGAAGAGAGGAATTAGTATTCCCGAGATAATGATGTTATGTCTTAAAATCCTTTACATCTCTTGGATTTAGAGAGAGTGACGGCTTAAAATAATAGCTGATGTTTCTGATGTGATTAATTATTTGATTTTTTTTCTTCTGTTTTGTTTTGTTCTTTCTTTTCTGTTTTTCATTTTGTTAATTAAGTCATTATGAAAAATGTATTACAAAACGCTTGTTGAATTCCCACCATGTGGATTTACAAAATGAAATAATGATAATTTACTTGCAGAGCTGCATTTTGTTAAAGAAAACTGAAACAAACATGACACACTGACATAGATTAAAGTAAAAGATATATTTAGTAATATGTTCTGCGATGATGAAATAGGCTCATTTTAAGTTACCTCTAACATCAGCTGCACCTCTATTGCAGGTCTGAGAAATATCAGAGATTTTACCTTTATCGACAGCGGAGGGACCACCATTAGCGTACACACCAGTGTAGAGACTCTTGTCATCATGGAACTTCACTGCGTCGGGTTTGGTTCCGTGAAGAACTGGACCACCAATGGAGTTGATCTTAGCGCGGATATCATCAGCGGAGGTGCCTTTCTTCTCAGCCATGAGGCCTAGACCCTTCTCGAATTAAGCGTAAGTGATGTTTCTGACAGCGGAAGAGGTCTTGACTTTAGCGAAGATCAAGTCAATATCGGTGGCAGTGAGTTTCTTGTCTAAGAGACCGCTGTCCTTAGCGATTTTAGCGAATGTCTTGCCGTCCATTTCTGCTTTACCAGCGGTGTATTTCTTGAAGGTACCTTCGAGACTTGCTTCCATTGAATTGAGGATAAGTTGTTTTGGGTTTAGATTAGGTATTTTTATTTGGATTGTTTGTTGGATTTAATTGTTTATGGAGTTATCCTGATTTTATCATCAGATTTCAAGAGCTCGTTTCATTATTTAACATTATAATCTCTCTGAGGAGGGTGGGGAGGGGATTTATTAATCTTGAGGGAAGGATATTTTTATTTAGACAAGCCCTTGAATGAATGAAAACATTCTCGAAGTCTTCTTGCTCATTAGATCTGCGTTTTTTGCATTCAAGGGGGGAAAAGCTATCGATGCTTTTATTGCTGTGGAATTAACTTCTTGTCCAGTGAAAAACAAACAAATTCTTATTATATCATCCCTCCCTAACTCCATCATGGATATTGACAATAACGAACAGGGTAATCATTTCGAGCAACTAAAATACTTGAATGATCCTATCCTGATCCAATCTAATCTTGAAACTAACATGCAAATTGTTCGAATGTTTTCAGCGGAAAAACGCATTGCATAATTTAAATCTAACTTTGGGAGGAATATTATATAATTTGATGTTTTTTCTCTCTGTTCTAAGAAAAATCTAAGGGCTCGCAATTGTTTTTCCTCCTAAAATATAATATTTGCTATTTTATATCATTATTAAAGAAGTCTGCCATGTTTCATAGGGAAGATACAATGAAAATAGAAGATCTTTAGTTTATTTAGATCGATTGTGCATTGAATTATCGAAAAATAAGAAAAACTAGCTGATAATGAACAAAAAGAAGATGCAGTTAGATTGAATTAGGATTTAGCGAAATTTAGCAAAACTCCATAGAACAAACTGATAGGAATGTTAGAAAGGCTAAGAGATTCGACAAATAGGTGTTTATGATGAGCAAGTGATCTAAATATCAAAAAATATTTGGACATTTTGAGGTAATAGAACATAATAAAAATTATTATTTATTATTTTAAAAGGAAAGAATAATTTCACTCTAGGTATCCCTCTCAATTGAGGCATACACGCAACGCACTAACTCAATTATATAGTAAACCATATTTTATTCAGGATAACCTCAACAAAACAAGAAAAGACATAGTGAATTACGGTGATAAATGGCAATATCTTATGAAAAAATGAAGAACATTTTAGATAAATCAGATTTGGAGTAATTAATTTGCATTCCAGCGCATCTGATGACACATTCCAACAAGCTAAACAGGAAATGTAAAAATTTTAAATTACTAATATTCAATTTATCATGGGATCCAAAAATTACCCCACCATCACTAAAGATCAGTGAATGAATATCTTCTATTCTTGTGGTGATTATTAATTTTGGAAATATCTACCAAACAATCAGGGCGAATACAATACCACCCAAGAGATGATAATAAATGAATGCGTTAATAGGCAATTCATTACAAGGCAAGCTTATGGAGTTGTTTTGCATTGCAAAATGATGGAATCATCTTAAAAGAAATTTGATATTTTCAAGATGACATATTTTTGTATGCTAAAAAGGAAAGATTAAAAGAAGACAAGACATGAAATAAAATAAAATATGAATTAAAATTAGATTAGAAGAACTGTTATTTTTACAGAGAGTCTGCTTCCTATGTATTTTTTTGTTATTGTTTTAGAAAAAATGAAAAAATATTCCATCTAAGGAACAGAAAAGCGCACATAGTTTGTCATATTTAACAGTCATTTCATTTTGATATTGATATGCGCATACTTTTGCCTTATGTAGTAGAAACCATTGATTTTAATAAAACATCTTTGTTGTTTGTTTATTTTCGATTTATTTTCAGCCTCTTTTTGAGAGTTATTTTTAAGAACTACCATTCAGTGAAGGAACAAAGTAAGACTCTTTAAGAAGCTATTTTGCTGCCGCTTCTTCTTCAGGAGGAGATTCCTCTAGTTTTTCTTGCTTTGTTGGATTGAAGATGTTGTCTTTGGAGGTCGTCAAATAGAGTCCTTAACAATTTAGGTTCTCTAAAACGACCACTCTTCTCTCTTTTCCTATTCCTTCTTATTATGTATTTAAACCATCTATCCCTGCATGAATCTCTTGAGTTCTGTTATTCTTCGTGATTTTGGGCAATTCTTTCATAGATTTTTAATTATAAGACGAATCATACGCTATTCTACATTACAGATCAGTTATTGTTGGAATTTTCCCTTTATTATGATCCCGAGATGATAAGTGCATATTATTTTCATAAACCCTCGGATTATTCAACAAATTATGAGGATTTTTTGATACATTATTCTTATTATAGTAAGCTTGTAATGTTCTATGATTATCTTCTATGCAAGATAGGTGTCTCCTGAAATTCTAAATTGAATTATTCCTTTCTTTTTGTATGACATTATCCTATTTTTCTAGAAAATTATTACTATTTCCCTGATTCCTCATATTTTGATTCAATTAGCTGTCATTTGGTATGCTAGTTTCATTCAAGAAAATGCTCCTAGATGGCTCAAAGTCATCTTTTTCCTTATTAGGACTAGATTATTATTTACTATTTACATTTACCAAGGAAGCATTCACACTATCAATTACGGATAATTTATTCAAATTATCTAAATCAATCTTCGATAAATTTTTATTTAAACTACTATTTTTCTTAAAATTCAAGTTAAATCCTGTATTCTCAGTATCCTCTATCAGACTTATCTGCTTAGAATTACCATCTTATCCACCTTTTTGTTCCTCTATGTGAATATTGTGGTTATCATTTATCTCACGTGGCGAGTCAGGTTCAAATAATAATTTCTTGGAATCCTCTAGCATATCGATAAGTCTCTAATCTAATTAACCTAATTAATCACCTTTTTGAATAATAGTCCTGTATGCTAGCATAGCTTCCGATGCCTTACTTAAGAACGTCTATTCCTTAAAAAACATCTATTTTGCCCATGTTTTATTCAGTTTCTCCGCAGGACGCTAATTATTATATTTCTCTTTCCCAAATCCAAATTCATTATCTCTATTCCCTATTATGCTATGCAAAGGACTTGACTTCTCCTCTGGATGAAGTGGCACAAGTGGACGAGGTAGATAATCAAATATTTTCCTCTGATCATCATTCAGAAAAATCATTTTGAGCTTATCAACTTCGATGAGTTTTTTCATGATGAACACAATATCAAATCGCTCGTTGATCCGCTCCATCGAGAAATCAATCTATTTCCGTTTAACTTCTCTCTTCAAACCGAGGAAATATTTCACATAATCCCAGATCTTCATCTTTAATTTTTCTTCGTCCGATTTGAACAGCTTCTTCAATGCTGCATCAGTGGATTCTTTGTTTTTGGATTTCGCCATTAAAGGAGTACCTTTCAAGAGATCAGCTGCATGAGCTGGCTGATCACTCACATAATCTTTTAGTACACTGCGAAAGAGTTTGATTTTTTCAGCACCAGATTTGGCACTGCTGTTAGATCGCAAATGTTTCAGCATGGAAGAAGGTGTGGTATCGTTTTGTATAGTTAAACTTTGATTCTTTCGCCGTTTGATTTAGTTCAAAGCTGAAGGAGTTCTAGCTCCATCTTCTAATTTAATTTTGGAATTCCTAGAAACCTACATTGGTTAAAGTTACTATTATTCTTGAATACTTGGTTTGTGCTTGAAGTAGCTTAGATGTGATATGAGTTTTCTATCAATATCACTGTGTTTCATGATTTTATCACTGTTATTTTGCTGGATTGATCCTGCTAATCTTTCTTCAAATTCTGAGCTAGTTGGAAGATCTTTTGACCCAGGATCTTTCGATCCAGGATCTTATTAAGAAGAACAAGGACCACTCGGATTCTGAAATAATGGATGCTCACTTTGATTCAGATTATTAACTAAACATTTGACTTTGATCTGAGATATACCAGGAGAAATGTTTGAATTTTACTACTTATTAGTTGAAGTTTTTGAGCGATTGAAATTTCCTATTGTAGTTGTATTTCCAGCACCTTCCCTTGAATTATATTCATCTTTACTTTTTATCTACCCAATCGGTTGCATCCCATGTGTGTTGGCATAACAATTCAACGTTGAGCTCAATGCCTCTTCCCCGAAAGTTCCTTCTTTAAGTCCGTTTCTGCTACCAATCGTATTCGTAATATTTTTAGTTGTAGTCTATTCTCTCGTTCCACTTGCGTTTGTCATCCAAGTCTATCTTAAATGATCAGCATTCTTTGGAGAATTCTCTGTCAAATTTTTCAAAGATCTTTTTTTTATTTCAAAATCACAAAGGTTATTCTATTCATTTTTTTAAATCCTTCTAATTGGTTTCAAATGATTGCTTACTGCTAATTCTCCTCTTCTTCTCCGTCTTCTTCATCTTCGTTATCCTTCTCAAACTTGAACAACCTGTTCACTAACTCAATCTTTAGCTACAGTTTCGCAATTGGGTTTGCTAGAAAAAACCCAATTATCATCAGAGCTTTAATTAAACCACCCATTGTACCCAGTAAGTCAAATACCTTCAAATAAACTCTCTAAACAGCAAACCACCATCGATTAGTCAACTTATTTTACTTATTTCAAAAACAAACATAGAACTGTCTCCTTCAAGAGCTAATTTACTTTATAGACGATGAGCCTAGGATCGATGTCACTCCGAAACGACACCAGTACATTCTCATCTTAAGGTGTTTCCAATAATTATTAGTCTTTAAAATTAATAAAAGGCAATATTTAAGTGTCTGAAGTGAAGTATCCTGAATCCGTTTCAATCACTGAATGCTAGCTCTTCATTACAAGCTCATACTGCTTTGACGCATCCACTTTCCAGATAAGATTCTTGCGGTATGAAGAAATCGGATTCGAAAAATCTTACAGATTCAGCATAATATTACTAAAAAACAACCCAATGTATTAGATCTACTAAATTAAAGAACTCTTATCAGACGCACTGATCGAGTCACTGAAAGCTACGTTTATCTGTAAGTGCACATATTCTTTTGATCCAAGTTCTCCCGTTAAATATTGATTCAGTTATGAAGAGTTCTTAACGCATACATAATTCGAATAAACAATCTCTTCGTCTCCAAAAAGATCAGCTGTCAACGCCTTTGTACACACTACAAAGTCTATTTCTTATAGAATAACTACACCTGCGGATAATCCAGTTTTCCTCACGAGATTTCCAGTAGCAATAATCTTGTTTCTCCAATTTTGATCAAGTACATTGAAGGAATCATCCATCAACGTAAATGCAATCATGATGTTCATTGATGCTAAGGAAGCTCGTTATGGAATCAATCGAAGACTCTCAGCTTATTCTACTTATGTCACGACTGGATTTCTATGCAAGATAATATCAAGACCTTGTATTATGAAAACAGTCGTAGCACATAGAATCAGTAGAACTGTGCAGAAACCACCCCAATGAGTTCTATGAAAGTGTCTCTTGTCGAAGCACAAGTCAATAGGCTCACCGAATAGATCCAACCGTAATAGACACTCAATAGACTTTTTACGCATGATATTTATGCAATTTTCGAACTTATGCTCCTTTATCATTTTGATAATGTGTTGGAAATTGATTGGTTCTGAAAATTAAATGTGTTATTGCTTTGATTTTTTCTGACACTGTTTCTTCCTTTTTCTTTATCTTAGTTTTTTTTTGCTTTCCTTGAGAGTTTACTGAGCTAAGCTTTTCAATTAATGGTTTCCTGCTTTTTAGTTTGATTATCACTAATATTAAATGATAAAGAAAGATAAAACTCTTAGCAATAGTTATTCTTTACATCCATAGGAAAGCATAAAATAGCTTAAAACAGATTGTAAATGACCAACCACAGTAAGCTTTCAGGAAAATCAATAAACTCAAATATCACTTTTTTGATTTTCTTTTTTCTTCTACCTGTGAATCATTGAATTACTTCCTCTGTTTTATTTCTCCTCAAATTGTATTATTTTTTTATTTTTCTCAAATTGTAACACAAGCCAAATTTCCATAACGACTCCGTAATTTGGTTTTCTTTTTGTTTTGTTTCACCATATTTCTTCAGCATTAAAGGATTATTTTTTTCTACTTTTTTTGTGAGTAGCATAACATCTTCACTTCACAAATGTAAGCAGCATAAATAGCAAGAAAGAAAACCAAAAATAAATGACTGATCTAAAATATTAATTAACTATTTTTACCCTGAATAAAACTAAAAAAGATTTCTTTCAAATCGCTTACTCATGTCGCTTCCACTTTCTTAGCCGCATAAATAACCCCAACTATTCCTCTCTTTAAAAAATAGCAAGTACACAATTTTTTTCTCTTAAACATGATCTGCTCGATTGGCGCTTTTGAGAAACATAAAACAAAAGAAGCTCAATTTAAATGAAGCAACCCTTGAGATTACCAATGAAGGAGTGATTATTCTTCCTCGCCAAGAAGCCATACAAGCACATGTATTTAGGTATTTAGAAATATTAAAAATTAACAAAACAAACTGATTCTGTTCACTACACTGGCGAGATAAATGAATAACCAAAGCTATTTTTTCTTTTTAAAAACCAGAAAATAATAATAACGTCCATATGTTCTTAACCTGAAATCAAACAAATAAAAAGAAGAAGGAGAGAAGGAGAAACACACACACATACATTACCTGCTATTAATTATCTATTATCTTTATTAAAATACAAATAGCAAAATAAACAAATCCCATAAACAAAGCAATTCAAAGAATAATGTCCTCCTCTACCACTAACATTAACCTCCCCAAAAGCGGCATAATTTCAGACAAAGACAAAATCAATTTCATAGCTGCAATTTTCCATCATGTCGATGTTATCTTCTCAATCATCGCAGTTATTCTCTTCTTCAGACATGATTAACTCGATCTGGCTGGAGTTGCTCTGACACTCGTGTTATTAGATAGAATTGGATAGGTAAATCTGAAAATACTCATTTCAAAACAAATAATATTACATTTTCAACGCAACAAAGCGATTAGAAGTGATGAATAGTTTAATTTCAATTTTCATTTTGCTTCTTCATCACTTATTGACTAATTTTATTCTTTTATCATCCTCCTCTCGCAGTTTCTCGTCAGTGGAGTGAAGACATACAAATGGTCGAAAGCATTAATGTCTCTTGTATATCTCGATTATGTAATAGATATTTGTTCCTCCTAAGAAGGCAGAGGTATGCGACTCTTCCAGAAAAAGTATGCGCATGTACTCCTCATAAGCTCACCGTTAGCAGTGCTGTGCTTTTTTGGGTATTTTGAGCTTCCAAAGCATCATGGATTACTCCTCGCTTGCGGGTTTATTCACGCAGCTAACACCATTCAATCTAATTTAGAATTCTATAGCTAGAACATCGTCACAATTACACTCAAATAACGAATCTACATCTTTTTCTTTTGTTACTGCGAATTCTTCTATAGACTCGTGTTCCTATCTTATTTCAAGCAACTCATTGGGAAAGGAGGAATATCAGGATATCTCACTGGGATGTTCTTTGTGAATACCCTCTGTGAATACATCGCCTGCAAGCTTGAAAACTAAGAGAAAAGCTATTGGGTAGGTGCTATTTTACAAAAAGGATGGTGTGGAGTGTTTTATTTCAGATTAGAGGACATTATGGTGTAGGATGCTGATGAATGGAATGAAGATACTAGAAACTAAGATAACCATCGGTAGACGACACGATTGCACAAGGAATTCAAGTCTGCTCGATCGAAAATGTTCATTGCATTGAGACTTCTTGAGAATATCTTCTTAACCATCACAGGAATAGCTTAATTTGCGGATGACAGTTCGAATGTGGCATTGTTTGTTCTCGCAATAATTCTCTTACCATTTTATCTATTCTGGCATGTGAAATACGCAAGATTTAGCTATGCTAATGCAGAATAGAAAGCAAATAGAATGGGTATCGAAGCGAATAATAATTTTATTAATGCGGACAAATACAAGATAAATAATAATGGTGAAGATAAAAATATCAACCCGAATGAAGACATTGAGAAGTTATCTGAAATTGAGCTTCCAAAGCAATAAAAGCATTAGGAATAAGTGAATTAGAAACGTGCAAATGGTGTTTCAAAGAAATATTCTGACAATGGTGAGATTGCTACGTATGACACGCATCCCAAGCCTATGCAGACTCCTCTTAAAATGACTAACAATGAGAATCGATACACAGCTGAAAATGACGTTGATGCACATTAAGTCAGTGAGCAAACACATGCTGGAAATAGTGATTCTAAGAAGCTTAACTCGTAAAGAAACTCTCTCACGAACACTGAGAATAAGCCAGTTCATTCAAGGTAATACTCAGGGACATACGGTAAATCGAAGAGGGCAGCTAGTGGTAGCAATTTTAATGCAAATTTACCACAAGAAGAAAAAAGATTCGAAAGCAATAGCAAAGATAAGCAAGTTGCAGCAACATCAGGTGTTAATAATAATAATAATAATATCCATAAGCAGAGCTATCCAGAAGACGATGATGATGAATAAGATTAATCGTATGGGAAAAGTAATGTTAATGCGTTTGTAATTGAATGAAAATTAGGTAGATTTTAGGCTATAAGATTGGGATTTGTGTGTATGCGTGTGTATGTTTAGATAAGATTTGAGAAATATTTTTATGGATCATTTTAGAAAAGGAAATAACATATTACTTGATTTTAATTTAACAGTATTCCAAGATCAAAACACCTAAATCTAATCGCTTTGGTTTTTATCTTTATTATTCTTTGAACTATGCTTGGTTTTAATTGTAAAGTTATTGGGAAATAAACAGGTTATCTGTAAATGAAATTTACTAAAATAATAAATATCTTTTTGAATATTTTTGGTCCTGAAAAATCAATCTGAAAGAATGTAACAAACACCCTAATTTTCACTTATTTGTTACAACTGCAAATTGTTCGAGGTGGTAATACACGCAAGAACAAACACAGAAATATACCAGTTTATATCAAAATATTTATTTTATTTGCTCATTTCAGCTTTGATTTTTAATTTCAGCAGTTGGATAGTCAGTGTATCCTTTGGGTCCACTTGTAAACCATGTAGATGCATCAACTGTCTTGTTGATTTCTAGGTTATGTTTCACTCGCAAGGGTAAGTCAGGATTGGAAATTGAGAGAACACCGAAGGAAATAGCTTGTGCAGTTCCACTGGTGGTGAGTTAGATAGCTTCTTCAATGGAAACACCGTCGTTTGCAATGAGGTTTCCTTTGTACACTGCTCTTAATTATTCGAAAAAATTTGGAAGCTAAGCAGAAGGAGCAAGTTTGGCATCATTAGAAGGATCGAATTTCTCGAGCTTTCCGTGTCTTTTCAGCTCAACAAAAGCTAAGTTTTTCTAGCTGAGTTATCCTAACAGATAAGTCATGAGGGCGAGAGGGTTAGAATCGAACATATCGTTGTATCTTCCAGTAGGAGACAATCTTACAGCGACTCTGTCGTTGCCGAAAACGCTGATCAAAGCGTCAATAACCTCTAAGCAGAATTTACTGCGGTTTTCAATACTTCCACCATATTCGTCAGTACGGGTGTTAGAGATATCTCTAAGGAACTAGTCTACTAAATATCCATTGGCTCCATGCAACTCAACCCCATCGAAGCCAGCCTATTTAGCGAAGACTGCTCCCCTTCTGAAGTCTTCAATGACTTCCTTAATTTCAGGGATAGTGAGTTCGTGTGGCACAGGATATACTTCATTTGATGTAAGACCTTTGTTATGAACCTTCACAGCTGATGGAGCGATTGGCAGTTTTCCTCCTATTTAACTTGAGAAAGTTGCTCTTCCAGAATGCCAAATTTGCAGCATGATCAATCCACCTTTAGCATGGACTGCATCGGTGACTCTTTTCCATCCTTAAGCTTAGGCTTCAGTGAAAATACCACCAGATCCTGTGCAAAAACAAATATTAGATTTATGGTTATGTTTATGTTTTTGTGTTGACTTGATTGAAAGAATAATTTCCAAAGCATAACTTACCTGGGAAGCAATTTGAAAGAGGACTGATTTAACTGCATTCTGTTAGAATGAGGCCAAATGAAGCTCTTTAAGAGTAGTGCTCAACCATGAGATCATTAGGAATATTGTCATCTGGGTTTGATCTCATACGAGTTAAAGGAGCAACAACAAACTTATTCTTGAGCTTGAGTGCACCTAGTTAAGTCTGCTAGAAGAGAATGTCAGTGTTGGAAGCCATCAGTTAAGATTTTTAAGTGGATTTTAGTTATTTAAACAGATATTATTTTATGGTATTTATTTGTATTTATATATTTTATCGTTTTCGAGTTTTTCCATAAATAGGCCCAAATTGATTTTAAGTATCTCCTTATTCCATCATAATTTTAGATTTTTGTTTAATGTTTACCTATCTCACCCACAGAATTTCTTCTATTGACATTCTTTCATGCATTTTTACATTCCCCAAAATAATAAATTCAATCATCAAACACAGCCAATCAGAAAGAAATAGACAAAATCAGCATTCCAATAGAAGAAAAAGAGAACTATCTTACTTTTTAATATTAGTAAGAACTCATAATTGAACAGCAAACTAATTGACCTTTAACAGGCATTAGAGAGTGATAATAAAGAAAGAAAAACCTAAAAAAATATCTAGGACTTATCTAGAAGTTCGATACTACCTGCAGCTATAAAATATTTACACAGCCTATTTCTCTTGTTTTGCTAGTTTGTTGTAAGGATGATGTTTTCCTCTTCTTAGAATTATCAAAGAAAGGTGAAAATATTCTTTTTACTTGAGTTTACAATAGTGAAATATTCTATTCATGTAACTTACAATACCTATTTGAGTATTCAAATTAAATAATAAAATCGAAAATTTACAATACATACTACTAAATAGAGTGAATGCAAGTAAAATTTAACAAATTTATGTTAAGAAGCATTTAGTTATCCTAAATAAAGTTGTTACTTGATACAACCAATAAACCTTATTGTGACTTTATATTTTAATTACCCCAAAGAATAAAGATCAATAGTAATCAAATTACTATGATTACGCATTTAGAATCAATATAAAATGATCGCTTGGCAGGAATTATGAGTCTAAGCTAAAAATAGGTTATTCTTGATATTTTTGTTTATTTATTAACTTGATAATGGTTATTTGTTAGTAAATATCAAGTTACAGTATTTTGGATGTGTAATGGAAATATGATAGAACAATTGAAGAATCTTTTAAGATAATAAAAGAGTGGGGTGGGTTGTAAGTGGAAATGATGTTAATTAATTAATTTTAGTTGATTTTTAGTCTACTTAAAACCAACTCGGATCAAAATCATAATAAATCAAAATTAGTAAACAATGAAGAAGTATTTAAAGCTTCAACAACAAAAAAAATGGAAATTTACGTAAATGAATAAATATTAACAAAGTGTGTGTTGATCGTTTTGTAACTCACAATTAAACAAAAAATGAAGGTTATTTTTTAAATCAATTAACAAATATCTTTCCCCGAAGCTGTTTCAAATTATCTTTGACTCAGATATCTTCATTTAATTCAAAATAATTTGTTTAGAACTGCTTAGGCACTTCATTTTAGAAAGCCTCAGATCTAATATAAACAGTATTTAGAGAATCGATTTATATAAGTTATGATTCATTAATTTTAAAAACTGGATCTCCATAGGAGTTATTAAATGGGTTGTTTGAGATGCTGCACTGAGTTATGTATCTATTCATCTTCAAACTAAACTAAACAATCAAAAAAATTTGAATCGAGCTAAAAACAGTAAAAAATCTAATGAATTTATTAATAAAAGTGAATTGTTTAAATTTGTTGCCAGAGAAAAAAGTTAGTAGGAATGAATAAAGGAAATTATTTAAATAAATTGGTAGTTGTTAAGATCTCTAAGTCATCCCTTCTTTAAGAAACATTATACAATATGGAATCATAGTTTTTGATTAGGATTTTCACCTTAAAAAATAATAATAAATCGCATAAATCAACTTTTAAAAACATTTCACAAGCATTTAAGAATGTTTATCAGTAAAAGCAACTTTTAAGTTCCTTTGAAAAACAAGAAGAATTTTAATTATTATCGATATTTTCATAGCAACCAACTCAATCAAGTTCAATTGTCGTTAATGAATGAGCTGCCAGATTAATTATCAGATCAAAATGCATGTTTTATTTTAATAACTCAAATAATAACTTGGAATTTTATTAAGATTATGCCTTAAAAATAACTTTATTACAATTATGTGTGTAATTTCATTATGATTAATACTCAAGTCATATTGTAAGTGGGGAATTCAATCATGAAAGTTCATCAGAAATCATTACTTGAAATTAGAAATAATAATATTTATTTCAATTACACTCACTCAAAATATGCTGCAATTTCTAGGGTTTCTTCAATAAGTGTAAGGATTAAAAAGAATTTTTTTTCTGATCTTGCTGGACTACCTGAGAAAAGTAGTTAATTCCCTGAGAGAATTCACAATTTTCAAAATAATCTTAATCCAGTAAATAACATATTTTGAAGAGAAAAGTCTTACTTTAAAACTCATAAACTCATTTAATACTTTCTTCTAATTTTTACATACTTTAGAAGAATCATACTTAATTGCAAGTTCAATATCATAACTCTTCTCCTCCAACAGTCAGTCTACAGTAACAGTTGCTTTAAGCTTGATCTCATGGGTTGTGCTAGTGGGAAATCAAACAATCATCTCCAAAAACAGAAGAGACCAAAGAATTCTTTCTCAACTACTTCATGTTCCGTAAAGAACTAGAAATCATCACAACAAGAAATTGACTAAACTGAGCTAACTTACTAGTTTCTGATGAATTTCCGAAGACACCAGAACTTGGAAGGCGAATAAATATTGGAAATCAGTGAATCTCACCATCACAATGTTAATTGTTTGAAAAAATGTGCCAACAAAAGAGATTGCTATCTATGTCCTTAAATCTCAAGGCCAGCTGAGAGCTCGATCATTGGTAAGTGCTAATCTATATTTTCTAATAAGCCCCACAGTGACAGTAAAACACATGTCTCAGAACCTGATCGTTGTTTCAGTTGAGGACATGAAGACATTTATCTGAGAACAAAAAATTTCTTAATTCTACTTCTCCCTCAAAAAATTACACTAAACTTCTACTAAAAAATTATCCTAATCCATTTCTTTTTATTTTATGATCAAATTCTGTTATATCCCTATCATTTTTTAAAATCCATTCATCTCAATAATTCCATAAAAAGTCAAATAGTTCATGAATAACATAAGATATTATGTAATTATTCAAGGGCTTACAAAAAAATTAGAAAAGAAAAAAAGAAAAATAATCATTTGGGATCAAAACAATTTCCAAATTCTTTCTTAGAAAGTTAATGTGTAAGTCAAGTGGCACTTTCTTTGAAGAATTTGGTTTCTGATACTTTTGAATTAAACAACTCTTTTTAATTTCATACTACTCATATTATGTAGAGAAAAGAACTAAGAAGAGATAAACCAAAAGATTAAGCTTAATTTCGAGGACTATTAAAACAAATTAAATCCCAAAGACCTGAGAAATTTGATTTAACTGATTTTAATTTTTAAATTGATTTCTATCTCTCGAATCAAGAAATGTCCCAAGAGAATTTCCAGGTTTGCTGAAATTCAAGCGGAGATGCAGTTACTTAAAAATTTGTAACTCATCTAAAAATGAAAGTTTAATTCAAATTAGAATGAATTGCAATTTCTTCTATTTCGGAGAAACGACAAAAAAAGGGACAAAATATTAAAAATGTGAGATTATATTATTTTATTGGATAATAAATTTCCAATGAGAATAAATAATACCATAAGAAAGGCAAAATATATTCAAACTCAAGAATAAAGGTTAAGAATCAAGAATGGGCTGGCTGATGAAGAGTATAACTACAATTTATTATATCCTGATTCAAAAATTTAATGAGCCTCTAAATGAATTGCAAATTATTTCTCATTTTGGGTAAAACACAAAGTAGAAAATATAACACATATGAGAGCAGATTCATGAATTTGTTTCTTAAATCAATTTCCAGAGCTTGAAAGAAAGAAGGAATTTATAATTTTCCTTTTAATTGCCTGACAATAATAATTTAGTTATAATTAATCAGATGAATAATAATATTGTTTCTATATCTTTTATTATGTGTTTCCAGTGCATTTCTCACTCGCCCTTTGGTGTATCCAATCCAAACAACATAAAAAATGTGGAAGTTTTATTAAAAACATACAGACACATATTTATGTATTGACAAATGAATTCTTTTTCTTTTTTTATTTCAGATTTGATTCTTAATATCAGCAAATGGGTAGTCAGTATATCCTTTAGATCTATTTGTGAAATATGTGGATGAGTCAACAGTCTTGTTGATCTATTGGTTATGTTACACTCGTAAGGGTAAGTTGGGATTAGAGATTGATAGGGCACCAAAGGAGACAGCTTGTGCAGTTCCACTATTGGTGAGTTGGATGGCCTCTTCAATGGAAACACCGTCGTTTGCAATGAGGTTTCCTTTGTACAATGCTCTTAATTATTCAAAGAAATTTGGAAGCTGAGCTTAAGGAGCAGTTTTATTCTGATTGGCTGGATTTAGCTTATCAAGATTACTGTGTCTTTTAAACTCAACAAAAGCTAAGTTTTTCTGGCTGAGTTATCCTAGCAGATAACTCATGAGAGCGAGAGGGTTAGAATCGAACATATCGTTGTATCTTCCAGTAGGAGACAATCTTACAGCGACTCTGTCGTTGCCGAAAACGTTTATCAAAGCGTCAATAACCTCTAAGCAGAATTTACTGCGGTTTTCAATACTTCCACCATATTCGTCAGAACGGGTGTTAGAGTTATCTCTAAGGAATTAGTCTACTAAATATCCATTGGCTCCATGCAGCTCAACCCCATCAAAGCCAGCTTATTTAGCTAAGACTGCTCCCTTTTTGAACTCTTCAATAACTTCCTTAATTTCAGGGATAGAGAGTTCGTGTGGAACAGGGTAAAATTCATTGGAGTTCAGACCTTTACAATTAGCCTTCACAGCTGATGGAGCGATCGGCAGTTTTCCTCCTATTTTACTTGGCAAAGTTGCTCTTCCGGATTGCCAAATTTGGAGCATGATCAATCCACCTTTAGCATGGACTGCATCGGTGACTTTTTTCCATCCCTAAGCTTAGGCTTCATTGAAAATTCCACCAGATCCTTTGGAAATTTCAAAACAAACAATATTCATTCAAAATGTTTATTCTTATTTAACTTGATTGAAGGATTGATATGGTTGTTTCCTAAAACATAGCTTACCTGGGAAGCAATTCGAAAGAGAACTGATTTAACTGCATTCTGTTATAATGAGGCCAAAGGAAGCTCTTTGAGAGTAATATTCGACCATGAGATCATTAGGAATATTGTCATCTGGGTTTGATCTCATACGAGTTAGAGGTGCAACAATGAATTTATTCTTGAGCTTGAGGGCACCCAGTTAAGTCTCTTAGAACAATATTTATGTCAGTGAAGCCATGAGTTAAGATTTAAGTACTCTAGTTGATAGTTTTATGAATTTTATTGATTATAAATATTTTTCTTTTTCTTGTTTTCCATTTTTAAGCTCAAAATCGAACTCCTAAGTATGGTTATTTTAAGGACTACTTTTGATTTTTGATTTTGTTTTTTTCTTTCAAAGCCAGAATTGTTTCTTCTAATGTTCTAAGAAGATCCAAATCATTATCAAAATATCAAACATAACCAATCAGAAAGATAAAATAGAACAATCTGTAATCTAATCGAAGAAAAAGAGACTCTCTCTTTGCTTTTAGATTTCAGTAAGAAGTCGGAATTTAACAGAAAACTAATTTTCTTTTAGTAGATAATAGAAATTCAAAAACCAAGAAAAATTCTTAAAGGTCTCAAAATACTTTTTAAATATTCAAATATGGTTAATGGCTGCACAGCCTTCTTTTTTTAATTAATTTGTTATTAAAGATGTTGATTATTGAGCATTTTTCAGATTTCTCAGAGAAATACCAAAAATGAATATTATTGTTTTAAAAGAAATTTTTATGTATTCCATTAAAAAAATTGTTATTATTAAATTATAAAACTTATTAAAAATGCAAAAAAGATGAAGAAAACTAAAAACAAACAATCGCTTTTGATAAATCTGAGTATTTTCAACAGTTTTTGCTCAATTGAAGCTTTATCAACAATTAAATTAGTTTATTAAGATGAATTGTTTTTGTTTCATTAATAATTTATTGTCGTACTTGAGAGAATCAAAATACCTTATTTCAAGAATTTTAGATTTTCTTTTTAATGATTCCTTGACAGTTATCATATGGCAAGGTTACATTTTGTTATTGTTGAGAGTTTGTTTCGCTTTTAATTTGTAGATGATTTGTTGTTAATAAGAATTTAAAGATTCAATAATAGGAACATAATAGAGCATTTGAAGAAGCTTTTTAAGATTTAAAGGGAGGGCAAGTAAGAAGAAAGATCAAGGAAAGTATCTTAATTAGTTAAGCCTTGGATATTATCAAATTAATCTTGATTATATTGATGAAAAATCAGAGAACTAATGTGGTTGTTATTTATAATAATTTATTAAATGGTAATTCAACGAGCATTTGGAGATGGTTTGAGAGGGGAAAAAGTTGAATAAAGACAATTTTTCTCTTTTAAATTGTAATGAAATGAAGTTTCTGGGTAATAAACATTTCTCTTTTTCTTTAGAGAAACATACGAAAATAATAGATCATCTTTTTTTGTTATGATCCCAACTTTTAATATTTGTTTAAATAAAAAATTTAAGCATTTAGCAGCCATCCAAACAATATTAAAAGAAAAGAAATTGCAACATAGACAGCTATTTATGTTCTTCGGAAAACCTAAAGATTTTTCAAATTTTATTAGAAAGTTGCCATCAAACTCTAATTCAGATTTGTTAAAAAGCTGTCATATTTATCATAAAATAAAAGGACACGAGTTTACTCTTTAATATCATAAGCAAGTTGTAATCTAATAATGATTAAGGTTTGGTAGAAAAATTTCCCCAACACTATTGTTTTCTCTTAATTAAAAATGCAATCCCTTGAAATTGATGCTAAAGTGATAATTTGAGTGGGGAATTCAATCACTAAAAATCATCAAAGAAATCATAGATTCAAATTAGCAAAAATTAGATTATTTTTCAATTACATACCCAAAAATAATGCTTCAATTTCTTGGGTTTCTTTAATTAGTGTAAGGATCAAAAAGGAAAAATAGATGATCTAGCAGTGCTTTCAGAGAGTTAAATTCCGTTCAGCATGTCACAACTCTAATATAATCTTAATTAATTAAACAACATATTTTAAAGGGGAAACTCTTAATTTAACAAATCATCAACTAATTATTCAAATACATCTCCTCATTTTCAAAAGTTGGAAGCTGCACATATTATTCTTAATTCAATACCATAACTCTTCTCCTCCAACAATCAGTCTACGATATTCATTGCTTTAATCTAAATCTCATGGGCTGTGCTAGTGGAAAATCAAACAATCATCTCCAAAAACAGAAGAGACCAAAGAATTCTTTCTCAACTACTTCATGTTCTGTAAAGAACTAGAAATCATCACAATAAGAAATCGACTAAACTGAGTTGGCTTACTAGTTTCTGATGAATTTACGAAGACACCAGAACTTGGAAGGCGAATAAATATTGGAAATCAGTGAATCTCACCATCATAATGCTAATTGCTTGAAAAAATGTGCCAACTAAAGAGAATGCTATCTATGTCCTTAAATCTCGAGACCAGCTGAGAGCTCGCTCATTCGAAAGCGCTAATCCGTACTTTCTAATAAGCCCCACAGTGACAGTGAAACACATGTCTCAGAATGTGATCGTTGTTTCAGTTGAGGACACAAGGATATTCAGATGAAACGAGATATTCTTGTTCCTTCTCCTCCCTCAAAGAACTACACTAAACCTTCTACTAACACCAAACATACTAATCCATTTTCTCACTCCATTATTCCCATTTCAAATTGTTTAGAAACAAAAATCTTGTTTATCCATTTCATTTATATTCATTAAATTCAACTAAATCATTTCATAAAACGTCATAAAAATTAATGAATAGCAACCGATATTTTGGAATATTCAAGGGCTTGTGAGAAATATAGAGATCATGAAATTACATATGGGAAACAAAGTCAATTACAATTTTTTCAAAAGGAATTGAATAATTAAAGGACTATTTCCTTGACCTGTTTGGTTTCTTCTCATCGCATCAGCTTAGCTCTATTCATGGAATTTCATATTATTTATTAAGCGTAGTAAAGCCAACTAATCGAAAAGATTACACATAATTTCTAGACAACGCAATAATGCTAATTAAATGTAATCCCAAAGTCTGGGATAATTTGTAGTAACTGATTTTAATTTTAAAATTGATTTCTATCTCTTGAATCAAGAAATGTCCCAAGAGATTTCCGGGTTTACTGAAATTCATTCAGAAACGTGGTTACGCAGAAATTTGTAACTAAGATAAACTAGCTACTTTGATTCAAAAATTAAGGGAAATGAGTATTTCTTCTAGCTGAATGAAACAACTTGCTCTCAAAAAAAATGAAAAAAAAGTGGTTTCTTGATATTATCAAGGATAATAAATTTCCATGCAAATAAATAACATCATTAAGCAAAAACAAATTACATTCTAACTCGAGAATAATCAATAAGAATCAAGAATCTTCCATTATTTTTAACAAAAGCAAATTTGAGGAAGATCATGATGGCAAATTATTATCTGTTCTATATCTCAAGAGCCTCTAATAAAAAATCAAATAATCTATCATTTTCGAGTACAACGAAAAGAAAAAATTACATCCCCACTTGTAAGAACTTTTTCCTGTTTGTCTAATTTCCCAGAGAGCCCAAAGAAACAAAGGAATTTTATAAAATGTTCCTTTTAATTACCAGATTACATTGGGATTTAGTGGCATATCAAATCACTCGAATCTTCTTAATCTTTCTACTTTAAAATTATCAACTCTTTCAATAATTCCTCAATTCAATAGTGATGGAATATTCATTTTAAAATGCTTCTCTTGCAAAAGGTTTCGATATTCTGTTCTTTCTGTTGATTATCGAATATTCCATCGAAAAAGAAGACGTCTTTTGACTTGTTTCTATAACTATTTCCTTGAAGATTGGTTAAAACAAGAACATAGGTTTATTATCAATTTATCTTTGTGCAAATAATATTTTAAGAAAAGCAATCTGTAATTGGAAGAAGGGAACCCTTGAATTGGTGCAACATACGAAATAGATTGTTTCCTAGGGTTTACAATCAGCACACTGACTAGAAGCATATTTGAAATCAAATTTATTTTCAAAAAATGGTTCATTCTGAATAAATAATATGTTCTAGTTTCTATTTTCGGAGAAAAATAGTTTAGTTTTCAATGGACTAAAACACTCTTTCACTTTGATTTTATTCTATGCTCTTAGATAGGGGATTTAGAACCATTTTTTAATAATCTCATATGGATTTGAATGTTTAATTCTATTGATTTTCCATTTTTTTAAGTTAACAAGATTCCAGGGGTTGAATATGTCCATGAATGATGTAAAACCACATTGACATAAATTATACAATGAAAATATCTTTACACTTTATCCTTTCAAGGAGTCAACAAAACTAACGCATAGAGGGGGTAAAAGAAGTAGATTTATCTCAATTTTGATAACATTTCTTAATTTTAAGTTGATTATTTTTTTTATTATTTTTTTCAAAATTTGAGAGTAGCATTATGAAATTTTTGTTTGGTGCTTTTTATCAAAGTATCATTTAATGGAGTTAATATTAATTCTTGATGCTTTGGAGGAATCTCATAAAATAGAAAAAAGGAATCTAATGAAGAAAAATAAGAATGAAAAAGTTAAAATAAGTACATTTTTTCAAGGATTTTACAAATCCTTTTCCTATTAAAAAAAAAATAAATACTTGAGTATTCAAAATAACTAATAAAATCGAAAAATTAACAATAAATACTATTAAATAGAGTAGATATGTGTAAATTGTAATAAATTATTGTAAGGAGCATTTAGTTATTTTAAGAAAAGTTGTTACTTGATCGAACCAAAACACCTTATTTTGATTATATATTTTAATTACCCCAAAGAATAAATATAAATAGTAATCTAATTACTATGAACGCACTTAGAATAGTAACATGATTTGTTTAGAACTGCTTAGGCATTTTATTTTAGAAATCCTCAGATCTAAGATAAGCAGTATTTAGAAAATCAATTCAATTAACTTATGAAATCCATTAATATAAAAAACTGGATCTCAGTAGAATATATTAAATGGGTTATTTGAGAGCTACGCTGAGTTATGTTTCTATCCATTTTCAAACTAAACGAATACTTGAAAGTTTGAATCAAGATAAAGTCCGTAAAAAAAAACCTAATGATCTTATTTAAAAAGTGCATTGGTTAATTTGATGCCAGAAAAACAGTTAGGAGGAATGAATAAATGCAATTGTTTAAATAAATTGATAGTTATAAAGATCTTAAAATCTTCTCTTCTTTAGAGAAACAAATAACAATATGGGATCATTATCTTTTTTGATTAGGATTTTTACCTCCAAAAAAGAACAATTAAATCATATTAATAAATATTTAACAAATATTTAAGGAGCTTTATCAGAGAAAGCAACTTTTAAGTTCCTTTTGTTAATTAATCTGGCAGCTCATTAACAATATTTTTCGATAAATAATGAAATTCTTCTTGATCAAAATGCATGTATGTTTTACAATAATAACTTGGAATTCTATTAAGATTATGCTTTAAAAAACTTTTCACAATTATGTGTGTAATTTTTTTATGATTACCGTTCAAGTTATATTGTAAGCGGGGAATTCAATCAAGAAAGTTCATAAGAAATCATTAATTTAATTAGAAATAATAATATTTCTTCAATTACACTCACCCAACAAATACTGCAATTTCTAGGGTTTCTTCGATTAGTGTAAGGATTAAAAAAGAAAAAATATACTGATCTTTCGGAGTTACGGAGAAAAGAGGTGAATTTCCTGAGAGAATTCACACTTTTCAATTTAATCGTTATTCAGTAAATAACATTTTTTGAAGAGGAAAGCCTAAATTTAATATTCACAAACTCATTTAATTTTTTCTTCTCATTTTTACATAATTTAGAAGCATCATATTTAATTACAAGTTCAATACCATAGCTCTTCTTCTCCAAGAGTCAACCGAATATCTTATTAGCTTTAAGGTCAATATTATGTGCCGTGCAAGTGGAAAATCAAACAATTTCCTCCAGAATAAACCATAGATGTCTTTCTAAACTTCTTCATTTTCAAAGTAAAAATCATCACATTATTAAATCGACTAAACTGAGCTGGTTTACAAGTTTCTGATGAATTCACGAAGACACCACAGAACTTGGAAGGTTAATAAATATTGAAAATCAGTGATTTTAATAATAATAAAAATGTGCCAACTAAAGAGAGTGCTATCTATGTCCTTAAATCTCGAAGCCAGTGGAGAGCTCGATCATCCGTAAGTACTAATCCTTACTTTTTAAGCCCTACAGTGAAACACATGCCTCAGAACGAGATCTTTGTCTCAGTTGAGGAAATGAAGATATTCATCTGGGAATCAATAAATTCTTAATCCTACTTCTCCCTCAAAGAATTACACTAAACTTCTACTAAAAGAATATCCTAATCCATTTCTATTTTATTTTATGATCATATTCTGATAATTCCCTATGATTTTGTAAAAATACATTCATCTAAATAATTCCATAAAAAGGCATACTAGTTCATGAATAAAAAAGGGTAATACAATAATTCGAGGGCTTACAAAAATATAAAATTTTAGAAAAAAAAATTAATATTTTGGGATCAAAACAATTTCAAATTCCTTTCTAAGCAAGTGAAATGTGAAAATCAAGCGGCTTTTTCTTTGAAGAATTTGGTTTCTGATACTTCTGAATAAAATGACTCTTTTTAATTTCATACTACTCATAATTTGTAATGAAAAGAATTAAGAAGAGATAAACCAAAAGATTAAGCTTAATTTCGAGGCTATTAAAAACAAATTAAATGTAATCCTAAAAACCTGGGAAATTTCATGTAACTGATGTTAATTTTAAAATTGATTTCTATCTCTCGAATCAAGAAATGTCCCAAGAGATTTCCAGATTTTCTGAAATTCAAGCGGAGATACAGTTACTTAGAAAATTTGTAACTAATCTAAAGGTGGAGCTTTGATTCAATATTCGAATGATTTTCCATTTCTTCTATTTTGAAAGCTAGGAACAACAAAAAAGAAGGAGAAAATATTCAATATGTAAGTTGTTTTAGATAATATAATTCCAATCAGAATAAATAATACCATAAGCGGAAAGATAAAATACATTCAAACTCAAGAATAAAGGTTAAAAATCAAGAATGGGCTGGCTGATGAAGAGTATAACTACAATTTATTATAACCTGATTAAATTTTTAAAGAGCCTCTAAATGAATTGCAAATGATTTCTCATTTTGGGTCAAACGCATAGCAGAAATTAAATCCCCACTTATTAGAACTGATTCATGAATTTGTTTCTTGAATAATTTCCCAGAACTTGAAAGAAAGAAGGAATTTATAAAATTTTCCTTTTAATTGCCTGACATTATTGATTTATTTGAACATAAAAACAGTATTTGTTCCAATTGTAGCTTTGTCAACAAAAAAATTTAAGAAGGCGCATTATATTTGTTTAATAGAATAATTAGTTTTTGTAACTAAGAGAATCAAGAAACCTTCTTTTAAAATTTTTTAGAATCTATATTTAATGATTCCTTGATAGACATCATAGGGCAAAGTTAACTTTTGTTATTGTTGAGAGTTTGTTTAGTTTTTAATTTGAAGATAATTTCTTGTTTGTTATATTTTGAAGATTCAATAATATGAGCAAAATAGTACTTTTGAAGAAGCTTTCTAAGAATTAAAGGGAGGGTTAGGAATATGAAAAGTCCAGGAAAATTCTTAATTTGTTAAGACTTGTAAATTTTTAAATTGATCTTAATTGTATTGATATAAAATCAAAGAAAAATGTGGCTACTATCTTTAATAAAAAATTAAATGGGAATTCAAATAGCATTTGGAGATGATTCGAGAGGGATAAAAGTTAAATAAAGATAATTTTTCCCTTTTAAATTGTAATGAAATGAAGTTTCTGGGTAAAATAAAATGTTCTCTTCTTCAGATAAAAATATAAGAAAATATTAGATCATCTTTTTTGTTATGATCCCAAACTGAAAATTTGTTTTAATCACATAATTTAAGCATTTAACAGCCATTCAAAAAATATTAATAAAAAAAAAGAAAAATAAAATATTTTGCAGCACAGACAGCTACTTATGTTCTTCAGAAAACCTGAAAAAAATTCAAATTTATTAGAAAGTTGCCATCAAACTCAAATTTAGATTTGTTAAAAATCTGTCATAATTATCATCAAATAAAAGCACACGAGTTTACTTTTTAATATCATAAACAAGTTGTAATCTAATAATGATTAGGGTTTGGTAGCGAATTTCCCCCAATCCTATTGTTTTCTCTTAATTAAAAATGCAATCCCTTGAAATTGATGCTAAAGTGATAATTTGAGTGGGGAATTCAATCACTAAAAATCATCAAAGAAATCATAGATTCAAATTAGCAAAAATTAGATTATTTTTCAAGTACATTCCCAAAAATAATGCTTCGATTTCTTGGGTTTCTTTAATTAGTGTAAGGATCAAAAAGGAAAAATAGACGATCTGGCAGTGCTTTCAGAGAGTTAAATTCCGTTCAGTATATCACAACTCTAATATATTCTTAATTAATTAAACAACATATTTTAAAGGGGAAACTCTTAATTTAACAAATCATCAACTAATTATTCAAATACATCTCCTCATTTTTTCAAAAGTTGGAAGCTGCACATATTATTCTTAGTTCAATACCATAACTCTTCTCCTCCAACAATCAGTCTACGATATTCATTGCTTTAATCTAAATCTCATGGGCTGTGCTAGTGGAAAATCAAACAATCATCTTCAAAAACAGAAGAGACCAAAGAATTCTTTCTCAACTACTTCATGTTCTGTAAAGAACTAGAAATCATCACAATAAGAAATCGACTAAACTGAGCTGGCTTACTAGTTTCTGATGAATTTACGAAGACACCAGAACTTGGAAGGCGAATAAATATTGGAAATCAGTGAATCTCACCATCA
>Ga0302271_10000119_pt1 | contig 68021 bp, 26 predicted proteins | sample III_Bog_N1_1_FD_198767 | JGI IMG/M metagenome (GOLD analysis project Ga0302271, IMG submission 198767) | Peat permafrost microbial communities from Stordalen Mire near Abisko, Sweden - III_Bog_N1_1 | ecosystem: Environmental > Terrestrial > Soil > Wetlands > Peat | place: Sweden: Abisko...
GCTATTAGTTGATTAAAAACATTTAACTATCAGTGGTTAGTTTGGCTTATTAGTTTCAATTCATAAAACTAATGAACAGCAGCAACAACAACAAATACAACTTTGTGTTTCTCTAGAATCCTTCCCAGAATATCTTTTTTCACTCTTGAGATAATAATGTATCGATTCAGTGATTAAAAAACCAAAAAAAAATGTTTTTAAGATAACTCAGAATGATCTTGATTTCATATGGAGATTCAATAAAGTAAACTATTGATTTATGAATCTACTAACGCAGCTGTTAAATCAAATAAACCCAAAAATCCCAAAGAAATTATTCATTATTATTGAAAGATATCTAAATGAACTAAGTTAGTTTGTCGATTGGCTATCTAAGGAATTTTGATTTGGGTAAAATTCAAATAAAATTTTGCAGATTGGATTGAAGGAGTCAGCGGGAGGGGATAGACTCCAAAAAAAACGAAAAAATGATAAAAAAGGGAGAGAAGAAGAAAGAAGACTAAGCAGCTAAATCTTCCAAAAAAGTTGCTTCCATTTCCACAAAAAACGGCGTGTTCGATTATCGAGGATGTCTTTTCGAAGTGCGTCTGTAGAAGAAGGGTGTCTTTGGATTCAACACTAGGCATGTTTACTTCACTCCAACCAGTATAGTCATTACAAAGGTATTTAAAAATGAACAGTTACTCTGCATTTTAGAAGATGCGCTGAGGATTTTAAAGATAAAAAGAATAAAATTTTATGACAACAAACAACAAATTTCCAATAAATGGGTATTCTAAAGATAAAAAAGAGAGATTCTTCTTTTAGAAACACTGAATGAAGTGTTTTTGTTAAGGAACCATATCAAAAGAAGCCAGACAAGATCATCTTTATACAGCCTGACTGGAAGGTAGAGTGGATCTACGATCCTAAAAAAATCGGTGAGTTATTTGAGAACAAAGTTCTTGGTTTCAAATTATTAACGAACGATGATTCGAAGATTGAATACTACGGCGAGGTAGTTATTTTACAAGCAGTGAGGGATTACTTCTCGAAATAAGTATTTTAGGTCAAATTCTTGGATGAGTTTGAGATCTAAAAGAAAGTTGGAAACGGTAAATATGCTAAAGTCTATAAGGTTCGCAGAAAGCACACGAATCAATACTTTGCAGCGAAATATCTCCACAAAAACAAATTGGCTACCATCGAAGATGCATAAGTAAAACAAAAAAAATAGTTTTAAGTTGATTAATTTATGTGTATTCTCATTTTTTCATTTTCTTTCTCAAAGAGGGCTCTTTTCAATGAGCTCAAGATTCTTAGGTTAGTCTCTCACACAAATTGCATTCGACTTGAAGCAACATATGAAGACGAAAATGGATATTATATCCTCACAGAATTATTGGATGCGGAAAAGAGTCTTCAAGGAGAACTAACTAAATATTCTAACCTTGAACTTGGCTATAAAGTTGTCCGTCACATTTTAAAGTAACTCATTTAAGGTATTGAGTATGTCCATTCTCTAGGAATCATGCACAGGGATCTCAAACCTTAAAACATTATGTTCGCGTCAAATGACGGCAGCCCAATGCAGCATCTCAAAATCATCGATTTCGGATTGGCGTAGTTTACATAAGATCCGAATTACATCTATGTGCATGTTGGAACGCCAGGATATGTTGCTCCTGAGATACTCGCAAATGAATCAGATAAGCACCGCTACACAGACAAATGTGATCTTTTCTCAATAGGAGTTGTTTTTCACATTTTGTAAGAAAAAAAAAGCCATAATTTATTTCTTAGAATTTCAATGGTTTTTAAATCCTTTTAGGCTGACTGGAAGATCCGTATTCCCAGGAAAGAAGTTTTCATAAGTTTTGCAGAGCAACAAAGAATGTAAAATTGAGCTTACAGGACCTAAATACGATGATGTAATGGTTAAATTTTGATATTCAATCCAGCAAAAATGATTGCATTTTATTAATGAGCATTTGTTTAAATGATATTGTTTGTGTTCAATAAAAAGCTAAACAGGGATGCAATAGATTTACTTTCGAAACTGTTAGACCCAAACCCCATAACTAGACCATCTGCGAAGGAATCATTAGGACATTAATTCTTCTAGAATGATATTCTTAAAACCACAGACAACAGCAACACAACTATCCTCCTAAACAACGATAAAAACACAAATAAAAATGTATCAAGTGCTAATTTAGACACAAATCCAAGTGAAAGTCCTCGTGGTTTAGAATCTGGAAACAAAGAGGTTATTAAAGAAACCAAACTCAAAGCAATTTAAAAATTAACTAGAGGTTATCATGATCTTTAAAAACCAATAAGTTCGAAAGATTTCGATGCTATGCAGATAAACTTCGAAGAATTAGGTTAAAAAATGAAAGAAGTAACTGGCATGGCAAGAGCATAGCATAATATCAAACCAGAGGAAAAACAAGCCCTCCAATAATTAGCTTTAGAACTTGTGGATATATTCATAATGCTAGAGGAGAATAGAGATGATGATTTAAGCTTTTTTGCTAGTCCTTTGAAACCTAGAAAAAACAGATTGAATAAAAATGGACTTGGGTTATAAACGAGTGGGGTAGAACAAAATGCAGAAGGAGGTTAGAATGAAGTGTTTTAGGATATTCTAACAGAAGAGTGTCATCATAGTTTCGGATAAAAGTAAAATAGTGATAAAAAATAGGATTAAAAAATCGAAGAGGGATCTAGTAGCACCTATTCTTAGAAATAAAATGAGAATCAAGTAATTTAACAGAATCCCAAGGAAGGAAAAATGCTATTTGGGAGTGGCTAAAAAGGTTAAGATGAAGAAGAAGAGGAAAAGAGAGATGTGGTAGCTGATCTTGATTAGCAGTCTAGAGGATATAAATTTACTGAAACAAACGGAGATGGAGAAGAAGTGGAAAGGAAGTAATTCCCTAAATAACTCATGCATTTATTGTAGCTCTTCCCACAATAATTCTTTGATAGAGTCATGGAAGGTGATCTCAAGAAGGAAGGGAAACTCACTGTCAGAGTTCTCGGAAAGTTCCTCCTTCTTGGTTAAGTCAATTAACAGAAAGTATTCTCTGATGCAGCTATTCAGCGGCTCTTAGAAAAAGTTAAAATTTCTGCTTTGTATCCTGAATGGTTTATTCTGCTAGTAACTGAGATGGTTTCTCCAAATATTGATCTTGTACCGGATTTTCTTTATCTTCAAGCAAGATTAAGGAGCCATCTAAAACCTTTGGGAATTGCTAATAATTGAATTGGATACGCAAGAAAAAAAATAATCACAAAGAAATTATTATCACTTTCAAACTTGAACATCTATCTCTGTCTTTCTTTAATGTATCTCTACTCGAAGCATCACGATCTTGTTTATCTTTCCATTTTCGATTGTAGGTTATGAATTAAGTTGTAGTTTGGGCATGTTCAATTAAAATCAGAATTGTTTTTCAATAAATTCATTGTAAAAGAAATTACAGTGTAACAAATAATTTTGGGTGGTTTCATAAAAATAAGGAAAAAAAAATCAAGAAATTGATGAATCGAATTATCCCTCAAAAAGTGGCTAAAACAGCAGCTCCTGGGAAATCAAAAGACCCATAATTTTATTTTTGGAATTAATTAAGATATTTGTTAGGTGGTTTGAATGGTAAACAAATGATTAATTATCAATTCAAATCAAATCTGACTTCCATACTTTAATTTAGCTTTTTTACTAAAAAAATCAGTATCCCAATCAAGAATATCTCCATGGTTTTTTCTTGAGATCATAATGTCTAATAAACAATCTTGTCTGTTGGTGAAAATGTAGTGTAAAGCTGGTTATTGTCCATTGAAAACTAAAAAAAGGCTTGTAGGATTGCCATCACCCTAGATTCTACCACTTAAATACTAGCCCTTTTTCAAATCAAGTTCTCATTTCTTTTCATTTTTTAAATTAAAAAGTTCATATGTTTTAAATGATTATTATTCATTAAAAGTGTCGATCGCTGCAGTTTTAATAATAAAAAATATATTAGTAATTCGTTTGTAACCAACCCAACAACAATGGAGAAAAATAATATAGAGTAGATAAAGGGTAGAATTTAATATTGTTCTGTTTTGTTAAGATGTAGTTCTCAGTTTTGACTAAAAAGCACTTCTTCTAGGCTTATTTTTTATCAAGGATCATTGGGATTATTTTAGCTTAAAAACGACTAAGATAAGCTCACATCGTTGTTCAAATAATTATGATTATTAGTGTTATTCTAAAGCTGAGAGTCGAAGTTGCGTTTAGGACGATTCCGCAGTTTCCCATTGAATTTTATGTATCTTCCGAATCCATTTGTAAGTTCCTCATTTGCCATCAGGAATCTTTTCTCTTCACTGGAATAATCTGTTCGGGATTTCTTACGCTTGAAGAGGTTGAATAAATAGATGAAAGGCAAGAACGTAGACACAATGTTAATTATCATGCGGAGGGCCTGATCTCCTGCTAGTCGCCCATCCTCGTCGTTGTTCATGTAATTCTGTGAAGAGGAAAAAATCATAAATTAACAAGAAAATGTCTACTTTTAAAATAATATTTTTAGTTGTTTTCAAGAATGTTTACAGGTGGAAGGATAGTGCACTGTGAATTAGGTTAGTTTTCATTATCGCTCACTTGCATGTCTAAATAAACTAATATGCAGAGCATTAAGAACTAAGTCATCGCATAGACAACTACAAAACTCCTTTTGTGTCAAAGTTAAAATCAAAATATTATTATTTCTTTTTTCTCCTCAAAACAAAACTAGAATTGTAATAATATTGATTTCTAAATAATCTATGAACTTACAGAAGATCCTCAAGCTTATCTTCTTGATCCAGGAAGGTTTTGATGCCTCTTTCTTAGTCGATAGCGAATAGAGAAATGAAGTTCTTTTTTTAGATTGATATTTTGCGATAAAATTGCATACCCAGATAAATAAACAGAAATCCTATTGTTGTGCCTACAGCTCTAATCCATAATCCAGAGAGATCAGAGCATTAAGATGTATCTACTCCATCAAAACCAAGGAGATTTAAGCTGAATAGTACTAATTAAATACCAACTACACCTAGAAATGCACCTGTTAACCTATGAGTAATTTATCCAAGAAAGCAATAGTTTATTCAAACTTGAATCTCTCAAAAATTATGAAAAAAAACAAAGAAAATATCTTCATTTATCAATAATAATTTTGGTTTTGTTACATTTTTCTTGTTGAAAGCTTCTTCGAGTCTGTCAGCTTCCAGTATTTATGCAAGAAGTAGAAAAATACGCAAGAGAAGAGTAACTATCTGAGAAATAAACCAATTGTCTAGAGTTCAGTAATATCGTAGATTCCTACGTAGATCAGCTGCGCTGAAAATTGACAAAATAGCAAAGGAAATGTTTATTCAATCGACTTAATAAATTAAAATACATTTGTTCTTCGTTTATTTTAGATAATTCAAACCATTGTCTTTTATTAATAAGTATTCATGTGAAACAATCTAAGAAAATGCATACTTAAAGAGAGAATTAGCATTGATAGCAAGACATGACATTTCTTAGAGAGGAAGTGCTATTTCTGCTTATATCTCTGCCACAATTCTATTCCACACGAGCAAGCCAATCCGGAATAGAACAAAAGTTATATGAAAAGACTGTTTTTTTATTCATAAAAACAACAAGTTAATAAATACTCCACAAAAGGTCACTGTAAAATAATTGGATAATTTATCGTCAAAAGAGCATACTCGATGCATATGATGACACTCGATGACTGTGTCTAAGAATTGGCACTGCAAGAAGAACAGACATCAAACAAACCCCACATTCTTCTCGTTAAAAGACTGTGGAGTGCTTGTGTTTGTGTATATTTTGTCACTCAGCTTTTTAATTTATTAGTTTCTCGTAAGAGAGAGAGTTGATACTTATTTCTCAATCAAAATTCCCCCTTCCTCCCTCCCCGCCTAGGTAGAATAGAGTGGGTGGCAGAAGAATAAGAAGAAGATGCTGGGGTAAATTATTGTAAAAATATCTTTAAATACGAGAGAGAAGAAAATACAAATATTGCTGGAAGTATTATTTTCGAGCTCATTGTCATAACAAATAATAAGAGAAAGGGAAAATATTTCCAAATATTTATTTTAAACTTGTGACGGATTAACTCTAAATAATAACATTATTTTTCATAGAATGCATGTTTGCCAATTGATAAAAGAAGAGATTATTACTTCATCTGTGTGTCCATCCATTCTGACTACATTCAAATGAAAAAAGAAGTTATTCTTTCGGAATTAACTTTTCCAAGTGATTTTAAATATAATTTAAAGATATTAAGGAATTAAAATTTTCTTTTATTTTTTCAATCTAGAATTGCTATTTCTCTGACCTCAAAAAGCATCCTTAGATTCTTTTTTGCTATCCTCCTCCTTAGTTGTAATACATCATGAAATTATAAAAGAAAATGCTTTTTATGATTTTCAATCTAACATAATTCATTTTTTCTGAGAATATTTTCTTTCTTTAGAGCGCTTGAATCTACCCTACAAACCGTACTTAAGGATAATAGAATGTGTAAGTTCTTTCATTTCTTCTTCTACTGAGAGCCCTTGACTAGCAGATTCTTTTGAGTTTTTAGTAGTATTTTTTGCTTCTGGATAGTTTTTGCGAGATAATGTTTTCATTTAATTAAATGTCATTTTGTTAGTTTCTTCATTTTTCTCATTTTTCAGAGATATTAGGCTCTATTAATGTACCTACTATTGGTCTAAATTACCAAGCGAAGAAGATTAATATAAATTTTTATCTTGTTCAAGTGCTTTTTCTGCTCTTTTGTTGGTTGCGAAAACAGTATCTTATTCAATCAATTCGTTCTTGAGTTTATCCTTTTGTTCTTGTAAATAATTCTGCTCATTTGAGTAGATTGTGGTCTTGTATGTCTAAAACTCAAGATTATTATCATTCGAACTTATCCTACCATGATTATCTTATGAATCCTTATTTCTTTAGAAGACTTGCCTTTTGGTTTACGATTTAAACTGCAAAGTAGTTTAAATTGTTTTTTATGATATTTATTGCATGTTCGAAGTAAACTACTTGATCCTTTCATTGAGGAAATTTTCCCTGCCTTCTTGTGAGGAGCCACTATTGCAAGGTTCTTAAAAGCTGTTGTTTTTCTGTATGTTTTATTCAGTATGAGAGGAGTAGTACGAATTGAGATGATAGTTGTTTGGGTGTTTTTGATATGTTGAGTTGATATAATGTTAATTATCAGTATTGCTTGTTTACCTGTCATTTTCATTTTTAACCTAATTTGAACTCGACGGAGATGTTATATGGACGCTCATAGCAGCATCATTTTATGCTTTGTGATTCTGATAAAGCAAAGGAAGTTTTTGCTTTTTAAACGAAAAACCTTATGAAGGAATACTGTCCTTCAAATAATTGCTCTTAGGTGTCTACCCTTGTTATTGTTATAACTGCTATTATTGTAACTACTACTAACTTGATTATGAAGCTCCTTGATTCGCTTACTCTTCTTTATTCCTCCAATTATACAGATAATTAAGATTTTTCTTTTATGGCAGAATATCTTTGTTCTTCTTCAAATATTATTTGAAAGTCTAATCCAACATCTAGTCTGCAATTCTATCTTGCATGTTATCCAGTGAATCCTCATGCCCATACTTGTCCTGAAGTTTGACGTAAAATAAACGCTTCAAGTTTATCTGGAGCTAATTTGCATAGCTGTCGAGAAATGGCAAATCTTAAGATTTCAGTTTTTTCTTATCGTAATTTGTAGACAAAGCATGGGCTTTCATCTGTAGATATTCATCGACACTGTTGCGAAAGTGGATCTTCTTTTACTTTGTCTGAGATGTCTAAGATGTCTATCGATTATGACCAATAATTGGCGACTCTTAGTTATTCTAAGGCAAGACATTATTATTAGATGTTGAGTTCAGATCAGCTTAGACAACGTTATTACCTTAATATCCTTGAGGAATACTTGTTGCATTCCCTGCTCCTCCTTCAAAGCTAAATTTACTGTTAATGTTGTGTATTGAAGTACTCTCAGATGATCTCCTGTAATGCATATCATCAAGAGTACCTGCTTCATTGTAATTAATAAATGAAGAAGTTCTCGAATCCTTAAAGAACGTCGATTTATTGCAATTAGATATTGCTGCTTCGGCAAGGAACGGAGATGATCTAGTTTACTTCAAAGTTTTGTTAAATCTCGACATAGTCCTTGGGGTGAGACCCGATGGAAGACGTCTTGGAACTTGAATTCGTTATCTCGAAGGCTAGAGAGGTGATAGATCTTGAGTGGATTAACTATGTTTGATCTAATCTTAATAGTCATTTGGCCCACTAAGGCTAGCAAAGTTATCATTTTTGCTGTTATTATCATTATATTTTTAAATAAACACCTACTAATTTTGATTTTAATTTTCCTGTGAATGCAAGCTTGAATTAATTGCATTATCTTAATCTTTTTGTGCTTCTACTTGCATAGTGAAGTCTTCAGCTTCAACTAGTGATCTATTAGAGAAAGTTTATTTCGGTGAAATATGCATCTATTTTAACCCTAATCTTTCGAGATGCTATTGGATCATATTTCTTTTTTCTTCTTCGGAAATATCATTGAATTACATTTCTTTATTTTTTCTCTCCTATTCTAGACCCTCTTTTCCTCGTTGTTCCCTTAGTTTAATGTTCAAATCTAACACTCTCATCTATTACGCTTTTATTCGGTGATCGTATTTCGTTGGATCTTATTTTTCATTCATTTTCTTTTAGAGGTTTTATATTTCCATGAGAGATTTCAACTCATTTCTTCCTGTCGATTTGAAATCAGCAACTCCAATTATATCTTTATCTTTCATAACTTCTTATTTCATACTCTCCGTACTGTCTATTGCTTTCTAAAGTAATTTATCTCTAATCATCTCACGACCTGATTACATAGAATAACGCTTCGTGATAAAAGTTAAAGCGTTATTCGAAATATTGTCTTTTTATCTCTTGCTGGGGGTCATGCTCAAATGCTATGATTAAGTCATTATTGGAGTTTTAGGTTCGATTTATGATTATGAGAGTTCGATTTTTTCACTGGAAGAATTTGTGTTTGGATTTGCAAATTATGACTAATTTTGTAGTTATGAAGGAATCTGAAAAACAGGAGAAGTAACACTAGAAGGACTCCCTTAAGATTCATTATTTTGACTTAAACAAGTACTAATTTTTCTATATTCCTCAAGGTTTTACTCTTTTTCACTTATTTCTTCGTCAATTATTTTTGATTATTCTTTTTGTTTTTTAATCTCTGATTTTTTCATGCTGTCTGTTACTTAACCACCATTCAGATCTTCATCAAGTAATGGAAATTAAACCCTTTTATTTGACTCCTCTCCTTCATTCTCTAAGATACTGAGTTCAACATGTTTTTTGAAAGGAATCAAAGGTATCTCTTAAGCCATATAAAAAGCAGATTTCTCTTTAAAATTAGAATTTCCTTTTGGATTTTTTTAAGATATTGATGTAGAAGAGATTGGGGACTAATCATCTTTGCTTTTTGCTTAAATACTAAAAGGGTATATTTCAGTTAGCCATTCTGTTGTTTACTGCTAATTTGGATTTGAATCATGGCATTATTTATCAGTTTAGTTTGTTTTATCTTCTTCATTGGATTTTTCTTCAATTTCGCCATTTGGATTCGTTTAAACATAAGCAATTTACTCTTTATGAAGGAACCCTAGATATGTAGGTGGCTAGAAATTTAATGGAGAAGTGATTGTCTTAATAGAAGGTTTCTTTGGAATAACTTATGAAAGCATATTCACCTACATCAATGATTTCCCATCTGAACTAAAATATGCAGCAGGATCTGCTTCGTAATCATAAGAAGAAAGTGCTAAAGTTTTGTCTAAATTCACTTAGATTTTATTTCGGTTTATCGGGAAATATGTAAAATCATAGCAGCTTTTAGCTTCTTTTTCTTTGTCTCGGATACTTTCAGCAAGTTAAGACACAGCTTCATTTGCTTAGGAAGATCTTTTTTTATCCTTTTCATTTTTCTCTTCATACAATGCAAATTATTCACCAAGATTCCCCATCGATAATTCTTTTTCCTGCAATAATTCTTGTCTACCTTTGAAGAAAAAGAAATCACCAAACTTTTAGATTTGTATCGAAATATTGTGCACTTTTTCTTGGAAATCCTATGCCTTAGCACGTAATCCTAACCGCAGTGATTGTTAGAAATGAGAATCCACAGAATAAATGTAATGAAACACTTCAGAAGGGATGGATAAAGTGCTGCCACCGTTAGTATTCTCACATTTGCATGTAAAGCTCGAGTTTCTTCTTGCTGCAACGTCCATGTCACCAATAATTTCATTTTTCTAAATGACTTTCACCTGCATTTTGGAAATAGGTTTAGGGAGATAGTTTCAGAATTCGAAAGCTGTAAGATATGTATTTTTATTGTTAGAAACCACAAAAATATAATATCTCTTACACAAGTGTTTCTTGCATATCTTTTGTTGTTTTTAGGTTTAGCACGCATGAATTATTATCCTGAATACTAAGCTGCGACTTTCATTGGATCACTGAGATACTCAGCCATAGTGTTTTCATCATAAATCAACTTTGAGATCTGTTTTTTTAATTGTAAATTGTAACAATCAAAACAGCTCATAAATAATCTATTCTTACAATAAAATTTCCTTTTTTGATAATGAAAATATCTTAAGCAAGCTGATCTTCTTCCACGACAGCTTGGTTTTGTCGAAAATTAACTTTCTTGGAGAGATTATAGAGTATTCGTTTGTTATTTGCTGAGCAATCAGAGAACATATTATAGGAAAACACTTTGAGTTTGTAGTAGAGATTGTTGAGTTCTTTCTCGAGAAGAAAGGAATTATACTCCGCGTGTTCAATGATCATTAAGTGCAATGGCGTTTCACTGATGGCAATCGAGTTGTTACTGCCATGATTCAGCAGCCCAATATCACCAAACCAATTTGTTTTTTCAGCATAACGGATTAGTCTCAATTATCTCTTGTAATCTTCTACTGAATAGCTAAATATCTCATCCTACACACCTTCTCGAGCTTCTTCAAAAGATTGGTTGTAGTTCAAAGGGAAATATATTCCTACAGTACCTGACAAAACGACATAGAGTTTCTCACTAGCTTCATCTATTTATGTACAAAAAAATCGAAAAGACAATTTAAGGGGAGATGTTTTTTTTAGGAGCTACTGCAACTTGTAAAGTATCAAAAATGAACAATTAGTCAATATAACTACGTTGCTGAAAGATTATTTTGTGAGGCTCGTATGTCTCTAGAGATGCTGTTTGAGCGATCTTTATCAACGCTTCTTTCCGCAAGTGATACGTTGATATCAACGGATGATTAGAGTTAACAAGAATGTCTCTGATTATGCATGCTTCGAAAGAGCTCCTAGTTGTCTTCGGCACGCTCAGTAACTTTAGCAGCTTCAATAATTCGGTAAAGAAATATTTTTGAGACATTGAAACCACACAAAAAGTAGACATTTTTGATGGATTACCACTGCAATATTCTTGTCTTCCATATGAGACACCAAAAAATAAAAAGTGCTTTTCTTATGAACTAATTATGCGTAAATTGAGATTCGTAATTATATTAATCTTCAGCTTACTCATGTTAGTTTGTTGCCAAAAGAAAGAATATGGTTCTCAACGTTTTTTTCAAGATAAGCAATCATCTTGGAAAGATAAAAAGCAAGTTCAACGATATTTGGTAAAGTAATTTTAGAAATAGTAAAATATTCAAGCAAATAGTTCTAGGAAATTATGAGAGGTTATAAACAAATTTAAGATTATTAGTCTTACGAGGGATAGAGAGGGAGCAGGAGGGAAATAGGAATAATAATTACATAGGCTTTCATTCTGTGTTGCATTGAAAAGAAATAATAAATTTCTATCTATTTTTAAAATTAATTAAGGAAGAAAAAACAATAACATCTAGAACCACAGTAGCGCCCACCTTTTTTAATTGATCGATTGAGGCAAGATAAAGCAAATAAATAAACAACTAGGAACTTAACCTTTTTGCTTTATTAGACGCAACTTTTCGATTATTACACTAAAGCCAGGCTTACTCTAGGAATACTAGTGCTAAACCGCAAATCTTATTAGTTCTAAGTTGCTTGTTTTTGCCTTTCTAAAAACGACTTAAACTAATTTAAAATTGTATCTTGATTTTCAAAAAGAAGATTAGGCAGAAGAATAGCTTGTCATTTTGAACTTCACACAGATGCCGCCAATTATTCGCTTTATAACTTCTCCAACTTGATTTTCCCTGGTGTACTATTATTATATTCTTCCAATCTTACTTTCGTTCTACATTATAATTCCCATTAATTTTTCAAAAAAAATCAGCAAAAACATATACATACCCACAACAAAACTACGAATCTTATGACCGAAACATAGTCTAAGACTTTAAATCTCACATTTGGAGCCATTGCAGGGGTTATCTCGAGAACATTTGTTGCACCTGTGGAGAGGATTATTATTATGAAATAAACTAAAGCTTCATATGTTGGTGATAATATTGTCACGATGCTCATGAAAATGTGGAAAAGAGAAGGATTAGCTTCGTGGTTTAAGGGAAATTGGGCAAATTGTGTGAGAATAGCACCTTTCCAAGCAATAGAGTTTTTCTTTTTTGACTTCTACAAACATCTATGGCACTCATCATTCCTAAATAACGTTGGAAATCATCAAAACAGCCTACAATTAGATTTACTTGCTGGAGCTCTCTCAGGTGCAACAGCTACGATGATGGTTTATCCTTTGGATATTGCTAAAACTCACTTGGCAATAAATGTCTAAAACGCTGATAAAACAGGAGTTCTAGGCACAATCAACAGAATCCGGACAAGGGAAGGATACTTTGCACTTTATAAAGGACTAGGAGCGTCAATCATTGGCATGACACCTTATGCAAGTCTCAAATTAACTTCATATAACTAGCTTACCACATTGCTCTCCAAGGATAAAAAAGTCGATAAACGAAACCTTCACTGGACTAATAACATAATTCTTGGAGGAATCTCTGGATGTTTTGCAGTGTCTATCACATACCCAACTGACTTGATCAGAAGGAGGATTCAAGTACATGCTCTAGCAAGTGGGAAATCAACAGTTGGTTTATGGAAAGTTATCAAGGAAATCCACTCGAAAGATGGGTTCAGAGGATTCTATTCAGGACTTCTTGCTTCCTACACAAAGATTTTCCCCTCAACAGCATTAGCCTTTACTATCAACGATGCTCTTAAGCGACACGCTTACACTCTCCGCCCTTAGCATTGAAGCAAGAGAAATCAAATTTTTTCACGAAAAAAAATTCAAAAATTAAGAATCTTTTTAAATCCTTTCCCCCTCTAAACGTTTCTTAGAGAGAGTTGTATGCCCTCATGTACTTTTTACTACTAATTAAGCATTCATTCTGTTATGCTTTGTGTTTACTTTTACTTGTCAAAAAGAATAGATCCCATTTCACAAAAGCATTCCTTTTCATAATCTCATCGAAATTCTTTGTGATCCATCCAAAAGGTTTCTTTTAAATTTGAATTCCTAGCAAGAAAAAAGTAGCAAATTCATAATAGCGTTTCCAACAATCAAAAAGGAAATGAATCACCAATTATCATTTTTTACAGAAGTGAATTTATTTCTCTTGCTTTTTTGGTTTTTAAGCAACTAGAAAGTATTCTTTCCAAATGTCTATTTGTTGTATTTCCTTGTTTTTATGATTGCACTTGGTAAAGCGGTATCTTTGCATAGGATTTCAACACAAAATCACAACATTTTTACTTTTCAAATTATCATAAACAAAAACGATTTATTTGCTGTTTTCTGAGTAATTAAAGTTATTTTTCATTTAAAAGCACTCTCATACAAAACACAAATAAACATAAAAACTCTTGAATTTTTTAATATCTCCCTCAATCCAAGTTATCATTTCCAACAGTTTCATTCAGTAAACATAAATTTTAGAATTATCTAGAAGAATGCAGGAATAATCGATAATTTAATCTTTTCTTTGCATATTCCAATGTGTGAAGGTGTGTTTTCTTACTGAGAGAAGATAATCTTAGTCCTCGCTAATTTGTAACATTAGTTGATATCTTTTTCTGAAAGTTTGAAGTATTCTGCAAAAGGAACAAATAAGCATTTGAAGAACTTATTTGATACTGTGAAGTAATGGAACTTCTAGAATTAGCCCTCAAATTGCTTGGCTTAGAAAATGGGTATGCCCTAGAGTTTTGCACAGAAGTCATTAGTCAGTCCTTGAATGTCAACTTCAATATTGCTAGCCTTCTGTTCTTATCCTTTGATGACAAGTTAATTCATAGCCTAAATAATCGGTTCAAAGTTAACAATCTGAGAAGCTATCAGCACTGTGTCTAATATCGATAGCCTTCTAGTGTTTTAAACACACTCTCTTAGATATTAACTTACCACGTTTTCACCTTGAGAAGCTAAGAATTTGTAAGCCTCCTCGTTAGATCTTAATTCCAAGCATGTATTGAATAATTGTAAATTTCCACTTGTCTTCAGGTCATTCAGGGCATTTTATACCACGGAGCTGTCGAGATCACCGTTTCTCACCATTAAATTGTAAACAGAAGACAATATTGAACTTTTCTCGAGTTAAGTTTTATCTCCATTTTCTTTTGTTTCTTCTTCTTACATCTTAAATTCTTCTTCATTACTGTCAATATCTTCATAATCATCCTCTTCCTCTTCCTCATCTTCAATCTCATCCATATTTTAACTTTCTTTGTTTTCCTTCTCCTCAATTGCTTCTTCTTTGCTCTGATTATCTTTTAAATACGACCCAGCAACAATAACTCTCTCCACTGCATAGTAAAAAATATTATCCGTTTCTTATCTTGTAACTCTCCCAATCAAAGTTATCTTAACAACCTTTCCAATCACCGCTTTCTTCAATAATCTAATAGGACATACTTCTGCAGTTAGTTCATTCTCTGGCAGCACAAAATCCTCTCTATAATTCAGCTCTGAACTGCTTATTCCTGCTTCGAACCGAATAATTCTGCATGGATAGACTTTATTTTCAAGATAGTTTGCCTAATAAAAGAATAGCTAAAACCCTGTAATCAACGCGTATCCTTCTTTAACTTCATAGAACAACACTTCATCTCTGTCATCTGCTCCCTCAGTTCCAAGGGAACTCCAAAAAAGTTAAGATTTATCTGACAATGTATCATCTATGCTCTGGGAATTATCTTCGGAAGTGCTCCAAACTGCTTGCAAAGGTATCCTTCTTTCGGGGATTATTCTCTAGAAAGTTTCTTCAACTTCGTGGGTTGCCTGGAACTAAGGAATGCGCTGAAGATTGAGAGATCGTATGAGCTCTATAATTTAACTCTGAGCAGTTCTCTACGAGGAAACAGAAACAGCTTGTACAGCAGTGATAGGCAATGAAGAGAGGGCAGCACACTTAAATACATAGTTACTCATTTCAGATGGTGAGAGTTTGTTTCTCTTAAGGTTTAGACCGTTTTTAGAGGCTTGGAAGTAGAATTCCCAGAAATCTGGAGTGTTTACATAGTGGTGCAGTGATCTACACACAGCAGTGATTTTTCTAATATCTTCAATAGCCAAGAAGCGAGTGATGATTAGAAGCATGTTCTTGGGCATTTGATGGAGGCCAAGTTGAATACTGTCTTGATTCTTAGGTTCTTCATAATTCTCCTCAATAATATCACGCATAATTTCCATTTTTTTTTTAAATCTTGTTTTTGTTTTATTTTGGTTAATGTTTTGATTTAATAACAAGCAAATCTCTTTTTTCCCTGTTGCAAAACCACTCGTGAATTTACCTTTTTTCTTTTCTTCCCAGGCAAACAATTATCTGAATTATTCTTTCCTATTTTTCATCCTTCCCCTCCAGATTCCCTTTTAATTAAGTAATTTCATTGACTTAATATACAATTCCCAAGTAAATAGAGTTTTAGAAGATCGATCAAGACTTCCAAAACATAATAATCAATTAAATCAATTAAAAGTTCTTAATTTCGGGGAAGCAAGCCTATTAAAGAGGCTAAAAGGGCAACATCAAAGAAACAAAGAATTCTCACAGTTTTTAGCATTTCTTCGGAAAATCTGACTATTACATACCCGTTCTGAGAATTCTAACCTGTTCAAATGCTGCCCTAATCGTCCCAGTTAGTAAAGTGAAGACACGTTCCGTACATGTTTTGTGAAGACGCATCAATCTTTGCCCGTTTCCTCCTCTTCTTCTTCTCATTGTGATATATGTATCTACGGATGAGACACTATTGCTATAAAGAAGTCTCTCCGTTCCTCTAATCAAAATATTATTCCATCTAAATCTTCTAAACAAATACATCCTCAAATATTAAACAAAAAACAAATAAAAAAACAATTGAAATAACAATAAACTACATAATTCATATTGAAAAACAACCCTTAAGCTTTTTGAATTGGGAGGGGAAGAGATATGTTAATTTGCCGTTAAACTTTTTTAATTAAATTTTTCAAATTATTTTTTTTGGTATTTCCGTTGGGAAAAATCAATGATATATCCCCCACTGTTCCCCATAGAAATTAAGAAGTAAAAATCATGAATATCTTGAGATTTCCCCACATAGATTCACACATTAAGAATTGAATTGAATTTAGTCCAAATTGGCAGTGAAATTAGAAATATTTGATTGGGAGGGGGTCATCTGATTCTGTAGTTGATCCGATCTGTCTTTTTATAAAGCATGACTTTTTCATAATCAGATGGGTCGACTTTTCTCATGATCATCTTGAAAATGAATGGAGGTAACCAGCTCGCACCTGTGATGAGTAGCAGTTTGAGGAAAAAGTCCATGTCTATTTTTGAAGCCATGAGCTAGTCTTTCAAGATGAACATCGTTAGGATGTAGATCGAGATGGATGATATGATTGAGATGATCATCACAATGTGGATCTTATGAATCTAATAGATTCAAGGGAAAAGATTAGTACACAGAAACAATCAAAGAAAAAATATTAGATTTTAAATGAGGATTTAAGTAATAAAGAATAGGATTGGGGGAGATTTTAGATTTAATTGAAAGGAAATTTGACTATCTTATTGTAATTTTGGGGGATTTTTGATTGAAATTTAAAGGAAAAAAGGGGATATTTACTGATGTTAGAATATTGAGAATTTCAGAGATGATAAGCGCTGCATAGGTGATAGTCTAAATACTCAAGAACGCATCAGTGAATACAACAAACGATAAGACCATTATGACTGTGCCCTGATAAATTAGTACAAGTAAAATATTTATTTTATTCTGTGTTGATGTTACATTATGTTTGTGAAAAGTGAAAAAAGGAAGAAGAATCCATTTTGTTTTGGTTGGCTTACTTGATAGATGCTAACCCAGATCCATCCAAGGAATGTCTTGGTATTCATTTCTGTGCCTTTTTGAAGGCTCTAATAGAGTGGAGGCTGAAATAGGAAACGTGAAAGACATAAAAAATTATTATTTTATAATAAACTTTTTGTGCGAAAAAATTTACATAATCCATGGAAGTCTTCTCATCGATGTCTTCGTCGAACACAAGAGAGAAAACAGGGAACATTGTGAAGATTGTGGAATACCCGAGCATCAGAATACCGTTGTAGACAGGAATCGGAACAAAGTAGAAGCATACAATGAAAATCATCTAAATTATTGAGATGATCAGACCACGGTGAATAACGAATTGCGAGAGAACTGAGCTTCTTTTGTAACTGAGTCTGCCGTGCCATAAAAGAAGCCTATTCAAATATTTGAATTTTTCAATAGAGAAATCTGCAGCCAAGGCAGCTTGCATGCCTTCTTTTCCTACAATTCCAATACCCACATCTGCACTTTAAATCATTCCTACATCGTTTCCTCCATCTCCTACTCCCGCTGTTTTTTTTCCTGTGTGTTTCTTGATGCATTCAGTAATCTGAGCTTTCTAAGTTGGAGAGCATCTGCAGCAGACAACAGCTGGTGCTTTTGTGGAGACTTCGAAGAAAAGATTTTCATGTTTTTCCAAAGCTAATTTCAAGGAAATGCCGTCGATGATCAGCACATAATTGCTTTCGTTATTGAATCGTTGGAGGAGTTACTAAAGAAGGAAACTATTTTCAACTTCAGAAATCAAAAACTGTTTTTGTGGATTGCTCATGATTCCAGCTGAGATTGCAATACAAGTCGCTGTTTCAACTTTATCGCCTGTGAGCATCCATATTTTGATTCCAGCATTTCGGAGTGATTCCAAGGTATTACAAACATCTTCTTGTAGTTTATCTTCGACTCCTGTGATGCCGAGAAACTCCATATCTTTTTCAATCTGAAGAATTAACGCTTCTTCTTTTTCGTCTCGATTCTCTAGTGAAGTCTTTGCTTCTTAGTAGCGAGTATTCCATTCTTGATAGTATTCTTCTGGCATGTATTTCTATGTTATTACAAGGGTACGCAGTCCCTCTCTGGCTAAGCTATCGCACTCATCCTTCAGGAAACCTTTCTGGTATTTTGGAATCTAGAAAATTCATTTTCAAAAACAACAATTGAAGGATATAAATCTTATTAAAAGAATTATTTCTGTTTACCTTATCACAAATGACGTTATCAGCTCCTTTGAGGTAGAAAATCAGTCGATTGGTTTCTATTTATCGAACAATAATCCCCATTCGTTTGCTTTAACTCGAGAAAGGAAAATTCGCTAAGATTCTGTAGGTCTCTTTGTCTCCGTTAGCATTTTAAAGTTCTAAAAATTCTTGTGAGCGGCTCTGCAATTTCATCCCCATACTTTCCGCAATCTTAACCAGCGCGACTTCATCTGGAGAGGAAGCTTGAAAGGATTTATTCCCATCTTCGTCTTAGATTGGTGTTACATTATGACAAACCGCTAACGCAGTGATGAGATCTCTAATAATAGCATCTTTTTCTCTGCGAATATTCTTGATTTCTCTCTAGTTAGCTGCGTTGATCGATCCTTCAGGTCCATTATTATTCCCTGTGTTTCTCTTGAGGATCTTCTCAACATCTTGCATAGGACCTAGACTCTTTTCGCATTATCTTTTCACTATTTCTTAAAGCTACGCAGTTTCTTCGTAAGTAAAAATGCCTGACTCCAAGGATAATTTCTTAAAAGTCATTTCGTTTTGAGTAAGTGTGCCTGTCTTGTCTGTGAGAATAAACTAAATTCTTCCTAGTTCCTCAGGGATTTAACTGGATCTTGCAACAGTACCTGGCATTTATGTGTCGATGTTGATTTTGTAGCAGTAGATAAGCTTTGCGAAATCTAAATTAACTCGCATTGATATGGGTATGATACTACTCAAAAGCAAGAGATATCGGAAGGACAAAATGACTGTGTAGAACTCCACCTTGATTCCATTCAGCACAACGAGCACAAGTGAGCTGATCACCATAAAAATAAACAAAAGCTTGGATAAGTAATTTAACTCTGCGTCAAGTTATCCGAATTTAGATCTAGCATCTCTAGAATTCATTGCCATTCTAGTTTCTTTACCCACGTACGTCACCAAACCTGAAAGAGACAAATGAATAAATATATTAGCCTTTGTATGGTATCTTTATCATCTTGAAAAACCCCTAGAAGAGTTTGTTGTTTACCCCATATTTTTCCAGAAGCGAGGACTGTATTTGCCCACATTGTATTTTCGAGTGAAAGAGACTCTTTTTAAGAAGATGCAGAGTTAGGGTTCAGGAGAACAACGCCGACAAATTTATAGATGTTCTCTATAGGTTCTTAGACTTTAAAATTCGCATCGACGGAGATAATAGAATTGACACCTTTTTCTACGGCTACTGAATGAACGAGTCTAGATGGTTTGCGAAGTTTCCAGTCTGTTTCACCGTCTAATTAATCGGTTTTAATGAATACATCACCTGATGGATCACTATACAAAGGGATTAAGATTTAGAGAGATTTCTTCAATACATTTAGAATATTTTTGCACTCTAAAAAATAATAATATAATACGATGTATGGAGAAGAATGAGATCAGCTGGAATACGCTAATTTGTAGCTACTTAAACGATGTCACCTACAACAAGATCACTGCTTTTCGTTGGTACATCTTCTCCCGATTATTTGAGGACGCTAAATGAATTAGAAATATGAGAAAATGAGTTCAAAGACTTTTTTAAAAAATATTCATTGATTTAATGAGTTAATATTTATGAATAGTCGTTCCAAAATGGATATGAAAATACAGATTTGGAAAAAGTAATGAAAATGAATGATGGTTTATTTTTGTTAAGTGTGTTTGTTTTACTGATATATCTAGGAGTTAGCTTCTTTATCTCTTTAATAGCGTTTAATATCATCATATGCTTCCTTCAGCATTGTTAGAGAAAGCACTAACACAAGCGGAGCGACATAAGTAAAAAGAAGCCCAACTTGCAGTTACGGAATGAATTGAGAGACTGCAATCCCAAGGAAAAACAAGTTGAAGAAATACTTGAATTCATTGAACAGCACAATAGGCACAAACGTTATCAATGAGTATTTCTGGTTTTTGACGAGATTAGGAAAGTAATTCTTTGGTTTGACTTCACCTGTGTTCAGTGAAATAATCCTAGGTATTGTCTGCACGAGAGGTCCAAATAGAGTCCTCTTTAGCCGAGGTAAGAATCGCTCTTGTTGCTAGCAATATTCTTCGATCTGTTAAATAAAATGTTGCCATTTTGTTGTTGCTGCAGTTGTGACGCGTAATTTATCAGATTTATTGATAAAATTGTAGATGAAAACGAACTATCCTTACTTCTTGTTGGTTTGTGTCATCTGAAATATTTTGCTGATCTTGTTCAGCTTTGGAAAGCAACTTCTCACCTAGTTGTTCTGCGTGATCATTGATGTCAATAACGTGATCTCCCATATTACTGAGGCTTATTTCTTGTTTGTTTTTATCTTCGCTATTCATAAAAAAAGCACCACTTTTTCTTTGAATTTTCTTAAAATTCTTAGCTTAACTTTATTTCTTCACTAATCTTCTCTTAATGTTTCCTGGCCAGGTAATGTTAAACTCTTCAACTTTCCTCAATCAAAGTGAGTTAGCTTGAAGAAAAAAGATAATCTAATGCCAATTGTGAGTGATATTTTCTCCTATTTGCTTTTTGAAGAGCATTTCTGAAGTTCTCATATTTAAAAAAATAAGAACGTCTTTGAACAATTATTAAAAAATAGATATTAAACAATAACTAAATTTCTATTTAGCCAGGTATTAAGATTTCACACCAAATTTGAATAATCTCAAATTTTATAGGAGATATTATCAATATCAATGAAACATTGTCTGCTTTCTAAAATATGAATATTGCTTTGATTGACCACTTCTTTTAGTTATTTAAACAGTTATTAAAAAATATAATAAATCTACAAAGATTAATTAAGACACACACATGGGGCTCTTTTTATGCTACAAATTAGGAAAATTCAAGCGATAGGGTATTTTTATTGCTTAAATATCTGAATTTGAGATAATTTTTGTAAATTGTTAAGATTTCAAATGTGTATCCTCAGCAATTTCCTTGAATGATCAAAGATATTAATTAAGCAGACTACATCATAATTAAGATTATGCTCCTTTTTGTATTTTGCTGGATAATTTTCACGATATCCTCTATTTATTCTTAAGATGATTATTTCTAAGTGTGATTATCTCTTGCGTCCACAAAACTATTTCAGGATGAATAATCTTCTTAACATTGTGCGTGAAAAATTCAGATAAATCAACTATTGGATGCTACTATTCATATTCAAAAGCTTATAATAACATTTCATATCTATCCATATCTTTAACGAGCTACGATTCAGGACACTCACGTTCCTCATAATCTCGCCATAAATTATAAAGTTCAAGTTGCAGTTATTTATCAGGTAGCGCGCTAAGTAACTATTTCATACCATTATCTTCTAATTTGAATTTGTCATTATCAGATACACCATCTCTAGGAGTTAAATCACCAACAACAACCTCCGCTAAATCATGAATAATTGCGAATTTCATGCATCTACTGACATCGATTTTAGAGTCTCTAGAAAACAAAAGACATAAGACACTCATTCTCCAGGAGTGATCAGCTACACTCTCGACATTCTCAATTCCCTTGAATTACAGCCATCCTGCTCGCTTAACTCTTTTTAGATCGCCAACTAGCTTAGCGAATTAGTACACTCCGGTTGATGCAGGTTTTTTGTCCAACACAGATGCTCTCCTTGTTAGCTCAGCTGCTACAGAGAGGATTTAAGATTACTGCTTAGATTCGATTATTTAGCTGAATGAGAAGGATAACGCTTTTTGCAACATCTTTTTGTTAGTTGATATTTTATATATTATTTTTATTTTTCACTCCTAATCTATATTTGATGTAATTCCAAAGGCTGATCTTAATAATATCTGGAGCTAATTAATTTTAGATCATCAGTGTTTATACTAACTACTACTACGTAAGGATAAATATTAGTTAAGCAATTATTTTTTTTCTCAAGAAATTGTCTAATATATCATCACTCTTGACGCTTTGTTCTTTCTTTTTTTGGGGTACTTTTTGATTTTAATCTGTCATAATTAGCAAACTAAGATTCTAAAGTAACTTATTTGTCGAAATGTTCAGGAAATTTCCAAAATACACTGTATTTATTATAAATCTTTTTCATTTTACATTCATAAAGACAAAACAATTTTTTTCACCTTTATTAATAGAAATTAGGGAAAATAATGCTACTTTAAATTTATCTAAAAAAAATGTAATCAGAAGATTTCGAGTAAAATATTTCACTTCATAATATTTTGAAGCTCGACTTCATAAAAATTAAGTTTAAGATCATTTTATATTTAATAGAATGATAATAATTGTTTTTGTATTGAAAAAAAATGAAATTTCTTAATGGTAATTTTTATCATTTCAAAGAGAAGCCTTACAACTTTGAAAGAACATATTTTTAGACCATCATCAATAATGAATTTGGAAGAAAAAAATTTGATGGGGAGGAGGTAAAATCAATTATGTATTTTTGAAAATAATAACTTCCTTTGTCTAAGCGAAAAATGATAATGTGGAAATAACTTTTTGTGATCTAACGAATAAACTTTATTTGTTTCTGTTAAATTGATAAAGTAATAGAGATCATGGTTCCTTTTGCACATTTTGTGTAGTGCACGAACACAAATTCACATTTGCTAGTCTTCACAGTGGAAAGAATAAATCAAATATTTTTTCCCTTACAGATTAATATTTAGATAAAAATAAATTTGTTTTATTTAGAAAAGTGTTTTTAAACCTTGGAAATACATAGAGAAACAACTATAACACCAACACAAATATCATTGGCAATATTTATTATGTAAAGCAGATTTAATCAGTTGTTGACGTGACAAGCTATTTGAAGAGTCATTCAGGGAAAACCTAAACATTTAATTATCACAATAGCTAATTTAAAGTAGAAATGTAAATCACCTTAAGTAGCTTTTATTTCTGCTCCTAAAGTTGTTCATCTTCTAGTTATAAGGTCAAGTACTCGCCTGCTAAACAGATAGTCACCAAGAAGATAAAATGTAAGTTAAAAAGTAATTGGTGAAGACACCACTAACCAACAATAATTCGATGCAGATACATTATTAAAATTAAAAAAATAATTCCAATCTTTGTTTCCACTGTGAAAATGCCTAACATCAAGTATCTCATCTTTGAAGAAATATTTCATTCAGTTTTTTTTCGAGAGCTGAAAATTTCAATCAACATATTTCAATTATCTTTTAAATAATTTCTCTTCGAAAATATGGGATCTAACCACTATTATGTGCAAAAATCAATCTTGTTTGTTGTTTCGTGTATTAATCAGTAGATGCTAATTGAATTTTGATCAACTCAAAATGATACGACAATCAATTTGAATACTATTGATATCCAAAAAGATTCAAAGTCAGGAATTATTAATTTGTGTAACAGAATATTTTGAATACAAAGATCTGTGAATTGCTTTTTCTCAGAGATTAATCTTTGACACATCAGGCTTGATTCTTTCTGAATTTGTATTTCAATTACCGCCTCAAATATATATTCCTCGAACCAGTCTCCTTCCTTCTTAGGAATTACTTCTTACAATGTGATTTTACATTTAACACATTTTTAGGATTTCTAAATTATTTTCATTTCCTTTGTTTTCAAATAATTCTAATATCTCGATAAAATATCTTTCCTTCTAACTTGCAACTCTATTCAGAATAAACAACGAAGAACAATTAAATAGTTTTTGGAGCTTTAATTTTGATAAATTCTTATTTCTAAATAAGCTAAAATACTCATTTGACACAAGTAGATCCTTTGATGCTAAGTCAGATTCTTAGAAATTCATTATACAGCATCAAAAATTCTTACATGTTCAAATAATTATGGCAATTCCTAAAATATTCACTTCATTTTCAAGTCAAAGTAATCAGAACCATCACTATCAATTTCAATTTTATTTACTTATTAATACCTTTTGTCATAATAATTCATTGGGGTATAGCTGTGATTTAATTTGATTAGAATGAATGTCTTAGATTTAAAATTCAGCTTATCCATCGGTTCGATGTTTCATACTGCTCGCACACTGAAATAGATTGATTGAGTGTTCTCTTATGGTCATAATATTTATTCATACCATTATTTACTTAATTTTCCATCAAAATACAGCGAAACAAAATGGGTATCATTGTTAGTCTCTTTTCAAGTAAAAAACACTCATAAGAACTAAGTAAGCAATTAATTGTCATTTCTATGTCCTATTGGTTGCTAAAAACATTTTTTTAAGAAGATTTCGTCTATTTTTAAATTTTGTTATCTCATAATTCAATAGGCTAAATTGTCCTTGCTTTTCATTGTTTTTTTCTTAGGAATGAGGCAGAGAGAAGAATTAGATTTCAACTTATTTCCTAACTTGAAGATCACTTATATCCTTAACCTCTAATAATAATATCAACAAAATGTCCAGAAGAAAGACACCAATAGTTGGGAAGTTGATCTGTGTAAATTTCATTCATTTTTTAGATAACCCAACATCAAAATCCCAAAAGATAATAATTTACCATCAAAATTAACACAATATTTGTGTTCAACAATAGTATATGGACATCCCTAAAACGTGCTCTCAAAGTTTCACAGCTAGCAGACTAATAAAAAATAAACTGAAAAAAATATAAACTACTAGCAGCAGTAAAAAATAAAAAACAAAGCAGTCCAAAAAGACATCATTGATAAGTTAGAGGAAAATATTAAAAAAGAAACTTAAGAAAAGAATCTCAGGAAACTGCAAGCAAAAATATAAGGATTGCATAATAAGTTAGTATCTATGAAGATGGCTGTTGAGAGTCAGAAATAAGATTCACTGAAAAAAATGCAATCCAAACGTGATAAATTGATGTTTGACTGCGAGATCACACAGCAAATGGTAAAATTTTAAATATAAAAATGCAATAATTGTTATGGGGGAATTAATTTTTTTGAATATTAGACATGTAATATCAGTGGGGGAGGAGGGAGGATTAAACTCAAAAAAAGTGAAATTTAAACCTTTTTCCTTTTTACATTTGCATATTCTTATGTCCTGCTGATACTTTCTTATTGAATAGGTTAATTAAGAGGACTAAGAACTTGAAAATTTCAGAGATTATAAGTTTTAGTTTATCTCAAATAATTACAAACTTTCATCAGAAAAAAAGAACAAAACCCTTTCGAAAGCAACAAGAAAGACAAAATTATCTAGAACAATGCAGAAATCTGAACAAACTCAGAATTCGGAAGTATAATCTTAGCATTAGGACTACCTCATTAAAACAATTACATAGAGAGGAGAGAATCATATGTTTATTGCTAATTTCAAAAAAACTCCTAATTAATCTGGGTAAAGCAGTGCCCTACTTGGGAAATACTTGCAGAATAATAAAAATAGTCTTGCTAGATTAAATAATACGTCCAGTTTTCAAAAAGAATAGAGTTGACCAAAGTTGAGTAATGTATTAAATTGATTAGTTTATTTTATTAATGAAAAAAATATGTGTTTTCATATGGGTAAGAACAAGAAAAATATCTTAGTTTTAAGTCCATAAAATCAAAATAAACCATTTTGAGAATTTTTAAAATTAATTAAGTTAACTTTAAGCAAATAATTAGGGCTGCTATCAAAGGCTTTCATATAAAAACAACGAAGATAAAAGGCATTTTTAAGTTCCTTTGGCAGCCATTAAAGTAAAAATTAAACTATTATCAAAACAAAATTAATATTATTGATCCTTATTTAATGCAGATACAATCTTAAAATACTGAAAAATCCTTCCCTTTTCCCCCTTAAAAAGTACATCTGAAAAATCTAAATTTAATATGTTTTATTTAATCTACAAAGCATACAATTAAAGGGCATAATAACGAGAGAGAAAACTCTTTCAAGATACAATTGATTTAGACGCAGATGAGGGATATCTAACGTGTCTGCTTTTCTGATAGGAATCATAGATGCTCTTATTCTAGATAATTTCTGATCCAATCGCTTGAATTTATTGTTAATGTTCCTTGAGTTTTTCAGAATTCATTTTGAATTCACCAATCGCACCTTCAAGTCTCTCATATTTATCTACTAATTCTGCACACTCTGCTTCCTTGAGCTCCCATAATCTCTTGATATCGTTGATTTCTTGGTTGAGAATTTCAACTTGATTTTAGTGGGACTGCTGAATAGATTCAATCACACTATTGTTAGATGTTTCTAACTTAGCACGTAGATCTTCAAGCTCTTAAGCCTTTAGATTCTCAAGACGAGTGATGTGATCTTGCTAGCTGTCAGTATTCACTGTTAATCTCTTTATTTCCCTTTCTTGAATCTCCTTGTGTTTCATCAGGTTTTGAGTTTCCTTCTCCTTTACGTCAGCTATATCTAAAATTATCAATGAAAAAGCAATAATTTAAGGAAATGTTTATTTATTTTTAAATATTGTTGAATTCATGAATAATTGAAATAATACCTTTGAGTCTCTGAATATCTTGTTCAAGATGTTAAATTGTACCTTCAAGTTTCTTCTTCGTCTCTGATAACTTATTTTCTAGCACAGATTGTTGCAGTCTCGCATCTTCTAGAGAAATATCGTGAATGTGCTGCAAGTATTGTAGTTTTTACTTTAAATCTGTTATCTATTCTTATGCTACTTTGAGATCTTGCTAGAGAGCTTCTCTAACTTGCAAATGTTATGCTCGTGTTGAGTCGATTTCAGCACTTTTAGCTGAGAGCAATTACTTAAAGTTTTCAATTTCTTCTTAGAGGAATCTGTTTTGACTGCGCTGAGCTGCAGCAAATTCATTTTATTAGCTGTTAAGGGTGTCATATTTAGCCTAAGCATCTTTAGCTTCTCTACCTCTGAGTTGCTCTAATCTATCGTATCTCTCTTTCCATAACTATAAATCACTGTTTAACCTTAAAATCTCAGTATTTAAATTGTCTCTGACAATCTATTTCTCCCTTTAAAGTGCTGCAATCTCATTCTATCTTGATTCAAGAGAAACAGCCAAATCTTATTGCTAAGCTGTTAGCGCGTCGAGTTGATTCTCATGATGGAATTTCAGACCTTATAGATCAGTTGTATGTTGATTATGTAATTGATCTTGAAGGCTTGCAATTTCTGCATTAGCGAATTCATTGTTTTCAGCAATTCTCGCACGAAGATTAGCTATTTCTAATCTTAAATCTCTAGTCTCTACCTCGAAGTTCTCCTTGAGACCTTGATTTTAGTCTAAAAGTGCTTCGATTTCTTTAGATTTCACGTCAAGTAACCCTCTTAGCTTAAATGCTTCTCCCGAAAGTACTTCAAGTTCTCCATCGTGCAATCTCTTCAACGCATCTAAATGCTGACTTTGTTGTCCATCAAGTTTCGCTTTCAGTTTCTCCAACTCTTAAGCGCTCTCAAGTTCAATAGAGGCAACTTGCATTCTCAGCTTTTCTCTGTCTTCTGCAATTCTTCCTGCTTCAGCTGAGCCATCACATCGAACTCGAGATACTTAAGAAGATAATTTTTAAATTTCTCGTTCCCTTTGTTCCAGAATATCTCTAAGTTTTCTCAGCTAATCTTCGTAAAGTTAAAGATTTGAAGCATGCGCTTTGCTCTACGCATTTGCTTTTTCATGCGATTCTGTTGTGACCTAACTTTTGGTGTCTTCAGAATTCTTGACTTAATCAATTACAGCTTATTTCAGCTCATCTTTAAGTCTCGAATTTTCCTGTATCAATCTCTTTGTCTCTTAGTCATATCCAGACTTCAACGACACAACATTATTCATCTGACTCTCATATTTCTACCTCCAAATATCACTCTCTGCCTTACGCTAATTCGACAATCTCTACAATGCTTCGTTTTCACTTGATAACGCCTCATTGATTCTAACAAAATCATCTACCTTTCCTGCACTATCCTAAGCTCTCTTCGTTCTGAAATTTGCTAGTTCTAAATCTGTATTCGCCTAGCAGAGACTGCTCTCTAAGTCATTGCATCGACTCTTCCATAAAGAGAGTTCTTCGACTCCTCTATCATTTTTCCCTGCTTCAAAGCCGTTAACTTTTTTCTAATTCCCTGACATCCATTTTCCTTAAGATTCCTCAATAGGACTCTTTGAGGTTTACCTCCTAGGGGCGATAGGTGAGCTTATATATGAAGGGCTTCGACTATTGTACATTTTTTCTCTCTAGATTTCACAAATTAACAATCTAATATCTATCTTTTCTTTTTTCTTCTTCTTTTTATTACTTATTTGTTATTTCTTGTGATAGTTTCTAACCACCACCAATAATGATTCTCTGTATTAATATCCCGTCCAAAATAAATTTTTATTATTAAATTTCCTTTCTAAAACCCTTAATTTTATCTATTCAAAAGTAATTCTTATTCGCACAGTGGAATCTGTATTAGATTAGCTAAAAGTTATTCCCTTTTCGCATAGAATTTCTGTCTTTTCTTTGTGTGGCTACAAGAAATGAAGATAATCAAATAATTATTGGCGCATTTATCAGACTTTTAGATTTTTCGATTTCAAGAATTTCAATTAATTTACAGTAATCTTCAACGGAAAAATTAATTTATCTACTTTTTGTCTTTCCCATAACAGCAAAACTTTGTTTGCTACCTGATACGGCAGGCCCCTTTGATCTCTAGAGAACAATGAGTATTTATTCCTGCTTGAAGATGAACTCCTCAATCTTTTGAATAAACTACAGAGTTGTATTTATTAAGAAATTATATCGTGGATGATCACTTTATTTCTCAGTTTTCTTGATTTAGTTAAGGAAAAATATTTCTCTAACTTATTTACTCTAATCCTTGAAATAGCTTAATATTCTCTAGTGAATTCTCAAGAATAATCAATTTATCTTTCAAGTCGTTGTTCATAGCTTTCTTACTTTGTTCTTTTTAGAATTTTTAAAACAAATGAATAGTGTCAAAGTCCTTCTATTTTGGACTGATTAGACTATCAATATGATGAAGGTTATCTTAGATTAAATAGTTCAACCCCACTCCAAATAAATCCAAATATTAAGGTTTTTAAACACAATCTGAAAAACAAGGCAATAATAGAGTGAATAAGTCTATTTTTTATAAATTACAAAAGTTAACAAAAGACAGTATGTACTCTAAAACATAATACATACACAATTATTGCATTAATAGTGTCATCTTTGTGATCTACAATGCCTTCTACATTTATGAAACCTTACTATTTTCCTCTAACATTTTTAATATTTTCCAAGTTTGGGTACTTTTTTTAAAAACTTTTTCAGTATTTTCTTCTTCTTCTTCATTTGTTGCTCTCAAGTCAATAAAAGATAAATAATTTATGTATACAATTTCATTAAGCCCTATGAAAGATAGACATCCTTGGAGCTTTAATTCTATTCATTCATTTCCTTGTTCTTTCATACCACTTTTGTTATTTTCATTTTCATCATCTTTTTTTGTATCTTTTGTGCTATCACTTTTGTCATCTTAAAAATGACGAGAATATGTCACCCTATCAGTGTTGAATCCTCCTACATCAGACACCTTTTCCATTTACATCCCATACATATGCTCCAGATTTAAATTCGGCACCATATTGATATTGTTATTATTGCTCTACGCTGCATTAAGACCGTTTGACACAAGAGATGGTTAATGCGAAAGGAGAAAATTAAGTTTCGGATTAATTTAAAATTTCGTTTTGACTTCATCATCTTCGTCATCATTCGTGACCTCACATATCTACTCATCCGGTTTCCAAGAAGTTACTCTCGAAGTCATGCTGCCTGTCTTGGGAAAGAAGCTCAAGCGCTTTCCATATGTTGATCCCGTTGAGTTCTTATCTGTACCTTGCATTTATTGTTGGAGTTTGATTTTCCTATCCCTTTAAATTTCTTCATTGCGGAGGACTATTTTCCTGTGATTTCTATCTATTTATCTAGCCCGCTCTTTGGTGATATTGAGTACTAGTGGCTGATCGATTGATTCATCTTCATCGAAATATTTTCGAAGCTTGCCGAAATCATGCAATGATGAATTTAGCTTAATCAACTCAATGAACAACTCATAGAAATTCATTTAATCATTCTCAACCATCGATTCGTAATTATTCACCATGGTCATGATATTCCTGTGCATGAAATTATAGTACGTTACGCAGTCTTTGAGGATCATATGCGCGATATCCTTAACAACGGAGATGAATTTGAATTCTGTGAAAACTATATAGAACTATTTTTACAGTTTGATCACGAAATTAACTAGATTATTGACTTTAAACAGAATCATTATCTTCATAGCATTGTTAGCTTCTCCAAATGGTAGCTATGACAACTCTTGAGATTATTGCTAAACTACTTAAAATTATTATTATTATTATTCATTCATTTTTTGATTATTCCCTGAAACTTTGTTGCCATCTTTTTTTTACGAAGGATTAGTATTCATATTTAATGGTCCTGATGTAGTGTTTCTTGTTCCTGTACGCTCTTTCTCCCCGTTGCTTTACAGACATGCTTTATACGTCTCTAAATTCAGTGACATTCTCATGAGATAATCATAATAATGTTTAATCAAATATTCCTCCAGCCAACTTTCGATATCCATGTAGTGAAACACAATCTACTTAGCTTTCGATTGCTTAGCTTAGGCAGCTGTGGATTTTTCTCGAAGTTAACTAGGTCGAGCTTCTAAAAATGCCTCAGCAAATTCATAACCAATTTTTTTAACACTTTTATGGATCAAAGCTAAGACCTTGAGTCTCCTTTGCAGAGACATATCACCTTGGTCTTTTAGATAATTGAAGAATTGCATGATCGCATCAGGTTGCTTGATTTCAGTTTTCCCCATTAAAAAATATATGACCTTGAGAAGATCATCATAATCCATTTCGTCAAAGGTATCTTTGAGAAAGCAAGTGTTCTTGAAAACCTTCTCGATAGGCTTTGCAGATTTCATCAAAGAACCAAACAGTCCACTTAGAAATTTACCCATTGCCTTTTTTTCGTTGAATAATATTGAACTCCTATCCTCTTGCACTATTCTAATAAATTAATTTATTATTAACTCTTTCCCTCTTTGCCTCTGTCTTCATTTCAAAAAATTTTCATTCACACAATTAAGTTTTTTCTTCTCCTTAATCTGAAAAGCCAATTAGGTTGATTATTCGTTTAATTCTCGCTTGCATTCTCAAATGTTTTAGCTATTGGTTAGCTTTGTTGTGACTTACATGTTTGAGGACTGGAAAGTTAAAATTAAGAACAGAACGCATTGTAGAAAAGAAATAAACAAGATATTTTCTAAATTAGCTTTTTAACTGATTTAATAGTGCTATTGCATTAAGATTAAATTATCAAATGTTCTTTATAGTTTGAAATTATTAACTTTCTACCAAATAAGGAAACAATCATCATTAAATTCTACTTTCTCCCTTCAATATTTCGAAAGGATATTCAATTTTTCCACGAAACAATAAAAGTAAATATAAAAATACTCTTTGTAACTAATTATTCATCCAAATTAAGTAAGATAAATACAACAATTGTAGAGTAAATAAATTCTCAAAATCTCTTTAGATTCAGTTCCAAAATTCGTAATATCCCCCCCCATCTGTTTAAAAATGAAAAATATTTTTTTATATTAGTCTTTATTAATAATAAACTAATTCACTTCTATCAATAATCAAAACATATTCTATTCATGGTTATTTTTGTTTCAATCTCGAAAAAGAAACTGCTTCACATAGTTATTTTCCTTTCTTTTTCTACCTTTCTCTTTAAATAAAAAAGAACTAACATCTGCTCTTTCTACTTAAATAGAACTTCACTAGATTCCTAGCCTTTAATTCAGATAAGTTTGATATCATAAAAAAAATACTGGAAAACGATGGAAAACTAAAGAGAAACTCAAAAACTAGTGGTCGCATTCAAAGAGTTTAAAGATCCCATGACATCAATAAAGGCAACCCGTTTGCTGTTTATGAGATTTCATGTGTTGTTTATGAATGGTAGCAGAGAGAGATGCTTATGTGTTTTCAATTAAATGTAGTGCTAAAAAAGATTGGGTGAATTTAGAACTGAGAAAGATTAAGATTAAGTGAGAAAGAAGAAAGCCACAAATTCATTTAAGAAAGTTTTTCACAGTGATTCGTTTAGGTTAGGAGATAGGTAGGTGATCAGCAAATCATGCCCTCGCTGGTAAAACGATTCATCAAGCATCTCTACGAGTCGTACTTCACTCCAGATGAGATTTACTATAATCATCTTCAATAAGATTCAAATCTCACCTAAAAAACTGTAACATTTAAGCAAAGCAGAAAAAGAGAGAGAGTTAGAAGGATAATAAAAAATAAAAAAATCCCATCAACAACTTTATTAGCATGGCTACTATTTTTAAGCCTTATTTTTAAGTGCTTCCATATGAAATCTAGATATATTCTTTCATTTTTACAATTTGTTCTAGAGTTAAATGTGCTTATTTGGTATCAAATATGTAAAGAAAAATGCTCAAACATAAATAATAATTTCAGAATGCAATAGTAGTTGGAAATTAGATATCCTTTCACTGATAGTGGTGTTCTAAAACTTACTTTGAAAGGATGTTTTTGATGTATTCTACTTTATACTTTTCAGATTGAGTTGATCTATGGTGAAGCTGTGTCAATTTAAGGCTACGCGCATTTGGAAACACAGACAAATGCAATTTAGACTCAAATGTACAATGTAACGAATTATTTTTAAATGCCCAAGATCTCTTAAATTTATTGCGTAATTTTGCTATGACAAACCAATAGAAAAAGAATTTTCTGCTTTTCATGGTGATTAAGACATTTTCAAGGCTGTATTTCTTCGCATTTTTGATTGTTTACTTCATCTACATTGGAAATAATGATCTCTCAGATCGAGATAGAATGTAAAAATACAAGAATCAAATACAACTTTGTCGATTCTTTGTATTGAGAATGTTTTGTGTAATAACAGTGAAGCTAGTGTCGCCGTGTTTACTCCTTATTTATTCACACTGGCTATCGTTAGCTTTAGGGATTTATACTTCGAAAAGAGACGAAAACGAAAGGATTTTCTCTTGAATTAGTAAACCTGCACAATTATCAGAAAATTCAGAGAAGATTCTTCTTCCTTGGGAGCTGTTGGAGGGATTCCAGGGCTATAAGGGAGAGCAGCTTCACTTTCGAGTAGTCATAACGACTAGGAATCACTCTATCGGTCATCAAAAGTGCAGATCTATTAGAAAATTTACTGGGAAAATTTAAAGGTAAACAAAAAAAAGAAAAAAAGAATTTTTACACTCTTATGATTTGCTGATAAAATAATCCCCCAACACTAGATTGGCGATATTGTGATGCTCAAGAAAGACGAAGTTTGTCCAGCTGATATCTTGATCTTAGATATGTTCGATTAGTAATGCACTGTCAATACGCAGAATATTGATGACAAAGCTGATGAGAAAATCAAAACTGCTTCTGATCTGATGTTCCGTAAAAAATAATTAAAATATCAATTGAAATTATCACTAATGCATAGATATCAGTATAAGCATAAGATTTTATTGTTTATAATGAGTAGAATAGAAGAACTCGAAGATCAAAGGGAATCATGTTGAATATCGAAAGTTACTCACTGGGAAGTTCAATTTCAAAGGAGTCTAAGATTCATTTAAAGGATTGGTCAAACTCAAGAAAGATCCGATCGCCTAAGAACTAACACCTGATTAGTTCATCATGCGAGGAAGTCTCATCTAATACACAGAATGGATACTTGGGTTAGTCATTGAAGTAGGCATGCAAACCTACATCTACAGGAAATTCAAGCGACCTTAGATCATCTACTACAATTCAACTTTCATGAGAAAGCAGTTCATCTATTCAATAATCAGTCTCGTCTTCTTGGGGATAATCTCCATCGCGAATGTTGCCCTAATGAAGGCGAACACTTGTTTGAGCGAAGGGTTCACTAATCAAGATCTGAAATATATTCTAAGTGCAATGCTTGTTCTTCCGTTATATTACCATGCAGTCAGTGAGGTTTTAATCTCATCCTATGCAGTGTATATCAACTTAAAAGACGAAAAGAAACAATAGGAAGCTAAGCGTATTCGAGAAAAAAAGAAAACTAACTCCTAACAGAATTCTTAAGTTTTCCTTAGAAGAGATGGAAAAGACACAAATGAAGAGCATAACAACCATCACAATTCATCACTTGCAGCGTTGAGATTGAAAATGGAAGACAAATCAAACACGAATTTCATTAGTTTAGATGATTGTCTCAGTTAACTTAACGACACACGTAGTTTAGTCGATCTCTGCTTGACTACCCATTTAGTCTTTAACACAGCTAATACTCTCACGACAGGATAATCATCCATCACAGGAGTGTTAGTTTCTTCAACTGTTTATCAGATCGACTTAGGGTAGCTTACAAAAATCACTACGAGACTCAAGAATAGAGAAGGTACATTATGTGTGATTTCTCCTGAACAAAGCTAACCAAAAATACATAAGCCTCATCCTTTTTTAAATGATACACCTTGTAGAGACTTTCGATTGCACAGCAACCCTCAAGCTGCTCATGATCTGCTGCTAACTTCTCCCCCTAAAATTCCACATAACATCAATGGCAACAATCGATAAGCAAATCTAACAAGGATCAAAAGCAGTTGGAAAGATGAAGATGATGAAGACGAAAAATAAATCAATTCAAACCCAAATTAAAAGAAACTTTTAGATTCTGGGATTGCATTTCTCAATGGAAATAAGCAGAAAAACGCCGAAAACAACAACAAATTTTTCTTCCCAAACAACAACAATACAAATCATGGTTTGATTCTGACAACATGCGAAAGAATGGATTCTAAAGAAAGTTAAGAACTTCCTTTGGTGAATAACATTGTTAGTAATTTTAATAAAACCAACGAAAACAGCGATAATACAAACAAATTACTCAACAATTCTCCAGAAATGAATAATAATTTCACTTAGAATACTCTCAATCATATCTTAGGGAAGGATCTTGATCTCAAGAGAGACATTTCGATTGCTGTCGATTTCGATACAATAATCGCATAGCCCAAAGAGGATGATAAAATATTGCGAAAATCAATGAACAATAATTTGTTTTCAAACCCCAAATTGCAGCCTTAATTAAGTATCCATAAGGATTTCTTTAACTCCAGCTAACAAGTCATAATAACATCTCCCTTGAGAGGAAATGAACATACACGGATGGTCTAGAAGGATCAATCTAAGACGATTATTGAATCTTAAGATAATTCACCGCGACAATCCGCTCAACAATCTATCAATGATAGCATAAAAAGCCCAATTATAAAAAATTAAAATACGAAAGATTCCGATAACTAACCTGATGAGCTACCCACAAGGAACAACCCTTCTACAGGGAGTGAAATAACCTCACATGAAAAGTATCCACAAGCAGTTACACCTCCTAAGAATAAGAATTCATCTGTCCTCAGTCCTAGTTTAATTTAAATTGAGATGAACAGCAATAATCAGAACGACACGCGAATCTCTAGAAATGCTCTACTTTAGAATAAGTAAATTGAAAAGTTCTTGAACAGTCTTGATTACCACAAATCGATCGATAGGAAATGTAATCAGCTAGCTGCGAAGACTCTTCCAACAGAGGATGATTTAGATGGTACACCTGCTCCAGAAGATGAATCCAATGTTTTTTTGAATGAAAAGAAATAACTCCCAGAGTAACCCTAGAAGTAACCCTTGCGAAAAATATCTAAACTAAAGCACAGTGCTAGCCATTAAATTGCAAGAGATGACAGTCCGCCCAGCGATGATAAAGCTAAAGTTCATAGATCATAACTTTCAGATACAGTCCGATCCACTGTGGCAAGAGGGATACATAAAACTATGATTAAAGTAAGAGGATATAAGAAATTAACCTAAAGAAAAAATTTATTTTATGGAAATTTTTTGTAGAAAGTTAAAAACAACAAAATAAATAAAAATGACCATATTTTCTAAGTTATTTGAACTAGTTTTTTTGTTATCTCAATCTTTTTAGCACGATGGAGACAGCGATTATGTCGGAAGCAGTTTGAATAGAAAGTTTAGAACTGGCAGCATGGTACGATCGATGGCAAACTAATTGAATTTTGGCGTCGACAGTGATAATGTTCTTGGAGTGAAAGATTTTGCACTCTAGCATACCCAAATAGACTCGGAGACATACCAAGAATCGTAAGACATCATCGAAGCTATGCTTCTTTGCCATTGCACTCGCTCGTTTTATGACGTAGAAGAACAAAAAATACTGAATCGCAGTTTCTCACACACTGAAGAGCTTCAACTTCAATTCGGAGCCAGCGTTGAGTAAATAAAAAAGAATAAAAGAAATATATTTTCCAATTCTTTTTATTTCCTGATACTTTCTCTTTAACTTACGAAACAGCTACACTTTTGAGTTCTCCTGTTATATTGAGGGAGAATAGTATTATGTGCTCAAGAATAAAAAAACTTACTCAAAGTTTCAGATCATCACATATTTCTACTTTCCCAACAAAGATCGCTTCTGCATACTTGTCAAAGAAGATGACGAATATGTGATATTCTTGAAGGAGGAAATACTTAATATTTCCGAAATCACTTATCTAAATGAAAATCTACTTGCTGATCTCTCCGCTGTATGCAACTACTACAGAGCGCAAGGTAACACTCTTTTTGACTATCTAATGTGATTTTTCTTAAAATGAATTTGGTTCATTATGTTTTGTAGGCAACAGAATCTTGTTTTATTGCAAGAAGCGATGCAGCGAAGATGAAATAGAATCATTTTTGGATCGAATGGATCAACGAGAGAATTTAGCTGTTTTGTTTGATTAGGAATTGTCATAAGGTACTTAGTTTATAACTGCCTTGGCCATCAAAGAAAAGACAGTACCAGAGTTAGATGTACTATTCAAATAATTAAAGGAAGCTAAGATTAAATCATGGATAGCCACAGGAGAAAAGCAATCCAAAGTCATTCCGATTTGTTTCTCAACTGGTAAATTGGATAAACAAAACAAAAATTAGCCAGAATTGAATGTTGGAATTCATATTTTTTTCTTAATTTTGTTGGCAGGTATTTTCGATAAAAATCTAAAGATTATCTCTTTAGAAACAGATGATTACGATAAACTAGCATTCTAAATCCGAAATATGCTGTAACAGCTAAAAGATGGATTCTAAAAAATATTTAACACCTAGAAACAAGGAAATGAAAGTGCTATTGCTGGAGGTGTATTTCATAGATAATCTGTTATGAGAGATTCCAGCACTAATGTTATAGCAGACAATAATAATAATAATGGAAACGGCAACGCTAATTTAAACGCAAATAATAGTAACAATCGTATGCTAAGTAGTGGTCTACTAGCTCTAGCTGGAATTCGTAAAGCACGTCGTTCATACAGTGTCACTCCAAATCGGCGTAGTATCGTAAGTGGTATGGAATTAGACAACTAAGTTCGATTTAGTCTAATGGTCAGTGGCACTGCTTTCAAGGAGATCGTCAGCAATACATATCTTTTCAATCACTTCACATTCATCTGCTACTTCGCACAAAGTGTAGTCGGATTTGATATGACACCAGAACAAAAAGCAGAACTCGTCCATGTGATCAACAAAAAAATGAATCAAAACTACAAGACGCTGTTCATCGGCGATACATTAGCTGATTTCTCCGCTTTCACAAGCTCGAACATTAGTGCACACAAAAAATCAGATTTCTCCGAAAGCTAAAACTTTCCTGGCGTGCAATTCGATAAAATCGAGAATCTTCTGTCGCTACTGCTGTTTCACTCGAGGATGCTAGCGGAAATATGCGAAGACGCGTTGACATTCAATCTCTATCGTGGAGTGCTGTTTACGCTGCTCTATTTCTTGCAATATCAATTCTGTGAAATTGATTATCGAACCAACAATATGGTATCGATATTGATTGTAAGTTTCCTGAATGCGTGTGTCGAAACAAGTCTGCTCGTGTACAAGAAGATCCACAAATATAAATCAACGCATTTAACTCAAAGAACGTTGACACTGTAGTTTGCGACAATCGGAGAGTTTTCAAACCATTATTTACTGAGAAGATGCATTAAAATATTCGGTTATGCGATTTTTGACTTGATTCTGTTTTATCTGATAATTCATTTCTTGCTGCAAAACATCACCACATCTAGTGGGTACACTATTTCCAATCAACTCTTGAACTACATCGAACAATACCTAGCTCTTTCATTTGTTCCAGGTCTTCGAATAATCATAGAATATTAATTTAAACCTATTGAATATTGTATCCTCACTGCTCTTTTGCTAATTTCTCCATTAATTGCTTTCTCGATTGATCCAGTTCTTCGACTGACCTTAGCGGAATCATTTGTGCTGATCAAAGAAGCTCAATTCATATTGACTATCTGCTTGATGCCTCTATTTATCTTTTCTGCTAATAAAATACTTTAATCTTTCTACAGAATCAAGACATTTCCGTTAATCAAATCCTTCGATAAATTCCAAACTATGGTGTAGAACTGCATTGAAAAATCCTACTCAGCTAAGCAAAAGCAATTCAACATTGCTAAGCTTATTCGAGAGATATTCGTCACAAATGAACCAGATATTATCCTTGGATCATGTAATTCTAAACTTAAATTTCGAAGATTCTTTTATTTTTTTAATAATTTTTGGTTATTTTGCAGATATTCTATCTGAGCAAGTGAACGTCAGAGAAGCCAGCATGAACAAATGGACACTGAAGTTTAAAGATAATAACATTGAACTTAGATTCCAATCTCTCTACAAGAAGAAAACTCAAGAATACTCCAAATTCGTATCATCTGTTTCTCTTCTGTTCATCGAAGGGTTCATTTTTTATCGAGCGATCCTCTATGAAGGTGGCAGCTTCAGTAAATTCAGCTCTAGTTTCTACACTATCTACTTTCTTGGAGTGTTCTTTTTAGTCGTCTTCTAAGCCTATGTGTTCTTTGGCAATAAATTCCAAGAGTACTCAAAAGAAGTCAATGTTTTAATTGTCTTGATAAGAATTCTGTATTTTTTAATTTTAATCAACGTGAATGATGTGTATGATAGCGTACCTGGTATACTGATATGCATCTTTTTGTCATCGATTTCTCTGCCTCTAATCAGACTGGATATCTTATTCTTCACTGGACTCATTGTCATTATTGTGATAATCTTTAGAGAATTCAACTTGATCAGCTCTCAGCAAGCAGCCTACAACGATTCTGAGATAGCTGCTCTCTCAGCAGCGCACATAACTCTCGGTCATATTGAAATTGTGTTTGTCTCATTTCTTCAATTCCTACTGCAAAAACGAAATGTACAAATTTTCCAACATTTTAAATGCAAGAATTAACAAAAATTGATTAAATTGTATTTTTTGAATGAAATAGTTGATATACTTTTATGATTTTTTCAAAGTACGAAGAAACTGAAAGGAAGAACTTCTTAGTTAACTAAACCCTCTCGTAAGCTACTTAGAAAATGAAGGACACGCTTGCAATCCTATTGCCAAGATTCATTCGTGAGAAATTGTATTCCGGATAAAATTATGATAAAATCAGCACAAACTAAGGAAATGTTGCAGTGCTGTTCTGCGATATTACAAATTTCGATGAGATCATGATGCAAGAAGGAGAGAAGATTGTCAGAGTACTTGATTAGCTGTTCAGATAATTCGATAAATCGTGCTAGTCTAACTAAGTTCTTAAGATAGAAACTGTCGGGAAGACTTACATGGCAGCAGCTGGGTTACGAGATGTCGACGATTATCAACAACATGATTAATAGACAACCGTAAAGACAACGATTGATCCAGTCAAGCGATGTATCCAAGTAGCTATGGAAATGCAAGAGACTGCGAAGAATACTACCTGGGGGAGCTCAGCGGAAGGAAGCAAATCAGGGAAAGTTGAAATCAAAATAGGTAAAATCAAATTAAAGAATTAACAAATTTTTAGGTTTACCTCTGATATTAATTAAACAAAAGGCATAAACTATGGCACAGTAATTTCTGGTGTGATTGGGTTTCACAAGCCTTAGTTTTCTTTGATTGGTGATACAGTGAACACAGCTAGCAGAGTATGTTCAACTGGTTTAGCTAAGAGCATAAATATATCATATTCTTCTTACAAACAAATCTATCGCTTGCAGCAATACAAATTTGAATAGCGGCTTGTTGAAGCAAAAGGAAAAGGTACCATCACAACGTATGTAGTCACCATAAAGAAAACTAACTCCACTTTCACTGGCTCTTCCAAAAAAAAGAGTAAATACTTTTGATATTATTTTATGTTCTTTTTTGTTTTTATCTTGTTTTTTCAACTGCTACTTTAACAGTCATCCAGTTTCATAAAGAAACTAACAATCCTGAGCCTCCTGCTCCTGGAGATTTACCTTTACACTTTTCGCCTAACATGTAGACACCTAATCGACGAGGATCGAGTAGCAGTCACATGTCTTTGTTTGGAAACCCTTTGTAGATACGTGGTTCATCGAATAATATGATGCAATCACCGCATAGCAATCTACTGTCTATACCAAATGGTGGTGGGTAACAATTCATGCCTTAGTCAGCTGGAGTAACTACTGGTGTCCATATAATAAGAACTCTAAACCACATTCAAAGCAGTAGTAACATCCTCATGATGGAGAAAAACAGAATGAACAGCTTATTTGAAATCAACTCTATTCAGAATATTGCTCTTGTGAACGAGGAGTCTATTGTCCCCGTGAGGAACGCAGAATAAGGCTTAAGCTGTGATCACAAGATCGACATGCAGAAACTCGCCAGTCATGGGTTGAATCTGCAATACTATGATTTTAAAACACTCAAAATGCAATACTAAGAAGAAAAAGATGATATGCAGCACTCAGCAAATGGTGATAACTTGAATAATTAACTTTATCTCAGCTATTGGAGTGGCGATAGCAGCATTATAAAGCGTTCCTGCTTAGCTTGGCTGTATCAATGCTGGAATGGGACTTATGAAAACGTAGATTAAGAGGAAATGCTCGCAGAATATTGGACTGCATAAATGGATGATACCCTGAGACAACTCCCGAGTCTCTTCAAAATGGCTTGCTTATAAATATTGCTCTACACACTGGCATTGTTTCTCAGAGTTGGATATAATTCCCCGATCAACACAGTCATCGTCATTCGCTGCGTACTCGCTGGGATACTATTCTGCTTGAATCTTGCAGCTCCGAAACTTTTTAAAAACGCAGGATCGACTTTATAAAGAATTAGGATAACCCTCACAGTGTTTTATGTTGTGATGTTCGCTACCCTTAATGTGGAAATCTGGCTTGCTTCAGAGGATTCTACATCATCTGGATTCTATCTCTTCACTGAGAAAGAAATGGATTAGATAATCTGCGTTCTAGTCTATGAAATATTCATCGTTTACATGATGTTTTTCAGGATGCGAATCTTTGCTTTTGTGCATTAGTTACCAGTGTTCATTGTGTCTTTTGCGATCCTATTAACTCACAGCATCATTGTGAATATATTCTTGGAAGGAATTCTTATTAAAATCTTGTTTCTGTAGTTGCTGCTGTTTTTCAATTCCAGATAACTGTTCAATAAGGATCTTGAAAACTTCAACACACTCAAGACTCTGAATGATAAAAATCAATAAACTGATAAGCTCATTTAGTATCTCTTACCTAGTCACATTCTTTAGCGGTTCCTGATGAATCCTACTGCACATGATATCATTTCAGAACAGTTTGAAAAACAAACGATATTATTCGCAGATATTGCAGGATTCACTCGTTATTCTGATTAAAATCAGCCAGAAACGGTGGTTAAGATGCTCAGAACGATTTTCACTGAATTCGATCAAAAATGCTAAATTCATAAGGTGTTCAAGGTCTACACAATTGGCGATTGCTATGTGATCATCGGAAATACCAACCATGAACAAAGAGATCCATCCGAAGAAGCATACAACGTTATCATGATGGCCTTTTAAATGATCGAAATTCTCTCAGCTGCAACTGAACTCATCGAGAACTCCATCGACATGCGTATTGGTATCCACACAGTAAGTCAAACATCCTTTCCTTCTACTCATTTTTTTGAAAATAACCTCGATTCTAAAACAACTTCTTTAATTTATTTCCAAGGGTAAAATCGTTGGAGGCTTAGTAGGTACCTAGATAGTCCGTTACGACATCTACGGTGTAGATGTCATGATTGCTAATAAAATGGAAAGTAACGGAACAAAAGGTGCTATCGTTGTTAGCGAAGCTACTAAAAACATGATAGAAGAGCAGCGAGAAGGCGAGTTTATTTTCTCTGAAAAAGGAGATGTGTACATTAAAGCAATAGATTAAAATATTAAGACATTTTACTGCGATTTAAACCCTCTCTGAAAACAACGCTAATCACAGCTGAAAAACACCTCACTAAACCTTTGGGTCAATATGCAAATATTATTCTTTTATTATTCAGAAACACCGACCGCAACCTTTAAATATCTAAATCCCCATTTTTCCTTATTCTTTTTGTGATACAATATTCCTTTAAAAGATAATTGTTTATGTGTGTCATTATGTTCAAATTCCGTTTATTTTAAGTAAAACTTATTAGCAGATATAAACAAAATAAATATGCTCTTTTTCCTATTTTTTGACATTGAAAATTGAACATATATCTTCCAATTTCTGGTAATTTTCTATAACAAACATAATTAACTTCGTTTCAAACAATGGAGGGACATAGCATGGCATCTTTCAGCAGCTATCTTAGCCCAATTCCTTGATTTAGAATATGATGATTGTCAGTTATCAATGCTTCTTGTAGCTTTACATTCATATCCATTTCCTCTTCCTTTTCACTAAACTAATCAAATTAATCCATTGACTCTTTCTTTTACTTGGAGTCTTCAATTTGAGTTTTTCTAAGCATATTACTTTCCTTTATTGAAAAACTCTTTTTTAATTTACAAGGAGTAGATTCTCTTATTACCAACTTTCCAGATCGAACCATTCTCTCACTGTTCATCATTTATAATTCCTATCCATCTCTTTCGCTCAAAGCTGACTCAGACATAACTGTTTAACTCGCCATTAACTCAATCATCCCTTTTTGCTTATTTCCCGATTGATTTTTCGATGAAAGTTAATTATTTTTTTGTTAGAATATTTTCTATGAATTATTCATTATTTCACTCAGAACAACCTAAGACTCATACATTGACTCTGCAGACGATGCTGAAGATGTGATAATGCCCTTTGTAAAGTTACTCCCTCCTGTCTTTTAGATCTCACTCAAAACTACTTCACTTGGTCTCTCAATCTCCTCTGCAATCATTTCATCTTCACAACTCTAATCTCGTTTTGTTTCAGGTGCTGTGATCTACTCTTACGAGACCAATAAAGGCATTATCTATTGGTCGCCTAGTTAAAACGAGCAGCTGAATCTACTGAGATCTTTCAGATATCCTAAATGTTTTTCATGCTATTTTTCTTCTTCATCATGTTTCAAATTAATTCCATGGTTTTCCTAGAATATGCTAAGATCATTATTGTTATTGCTGCTATTATTCTTCTGATCATTGTATCTATGGATTTCTTACTTTTTAATTTTTGGTTTTGAATCAATCTTGACTTGTTTGTCTGTTTAAGCTATTTCAGAGACCAAACAAGGAAATTTTTTCCTTGAAAGAGCAGTTTTCATTGAATCCCTTTTTTTACTAAAACCACTGTTACTTTTAGCTTTATAATTGCAATTCTCATTGTTCTGGCAGCTTAGGCTATCGATCTGTTTAGTATTTTCAAATCTATTCGGTGATTAAGGAGAGCATCCTCGAATAATTGATGTTCCTGGATTATATTTTTTTATTTTCAAATTATTTAAATTATTTGGATTTTATTTTTTTTATGCGATTTCAATAACACTGGAGAGTTCCAAAGGAGGAGAACGTTTTCTATGGCTACTGATTTCAATTCTCTTATGTTTGCTTGATAAATGAGAAGATTATACTTCTTCAATACTGTCTCGAAGGGATTAATTAAGAAATTACTTTGAGTTCACATTTCTTTGACCATTCCAAGCTGGTTTAAATTTCTTGGGAAAAACTTCAGGAATACAAAAATCTGAGTCGATATCATATTTATCAATGTTAAAGCTTGATGCTCTGTCCTGACTAGATCCTCCAGCTTGCTTTAGTCTATAAGAAAGGCTGGAGTTTATTTATTGTTTATAATTAGTTGAAATTATGTCATTTCCGCTTCTGAGATTTCGACTAAATAAGATAGGGTTTTTGATAGCTTTTGAGATAATACTTCCCTAGCTTGAAATTACATCTGTAACAGTATTTGGATGAAGCCCTGGTATAGCTGGATTCTTTATTGATTTTATCCCTTTTGAAAACCTATTTGCAGACTATTTTTACTCCAAAGAAGTTTTAGATTCATTTTCTTTATTATCTCTTCTACTTGACTAGTTTGACCTCCAAAACTAGCCATTCTAAGAATTAATCTCAATCGACGATGATGGCAATACTTAATCAATATGCTACATCTGTTATTACTGTTCCTTTATATTATACAAATCTTCAACCATTGAGCTTCTTTCCATGAAAGATGCATGGCATGGCAATAAATCAATGCTATTCATGTGGGAAGCTCCATTGAGAGGTAGGAAAACAGGAATAGAAGAAGGTTATTAATAAGGTAAACAGTTTGCTAGACTTTCTTGTATTTCGGAGTAAGTTGTTTATGGTGTCCCTGATGATAAATATGAGCACGCTCTTTTTCTGTAAAGAAACTTCTCAAAAGGTTTAGAACCTGACTATCGAAAGGAATTCCCTGACCTTTTAGATGAAGACGATGAAGGTTGAAGAGGATTTCTAGATCGAATGGTGTGTTGAGATCCTAGAGACATATTATCCTGGGGTGTGTGCGCTTTGATATTTTGTGAATTGTCCCGTGATATACATGTAATTCTTGATAATTTACTACGAGCAGTATTGCAGTTATTTGCAGATTATTCATATAAAACAGTACTCTTATTTGAAGCATTATCACTGTCATGATACAGGGCAATGCTTTTAGTCTAATGGAACCCTGAAATGCCTTAATTCTTGGTACTATTTATCAAACCTTCCCCGTTTACTAGTTGTTCACTTGAAGATCTTGAACTAAGTTAGCTGTAAATCGAAAAACTTCTAAATTTCGACGATTTCTTCATCTTATCCACTACAACTCTTGTTAGTTTATCATTTGCACATGAGCGACAAGACAAAGGTAAGTTCCGAGAGCTTAAATTAGATTATTGCTACTGTGATATTAGAGATTGCATATTCTACTGTTGAAGTTGTTCTTGTTACTATAATGCACCTTTAGGTGAAGAATTATTGAATTCTGCACTTCGATTAGCTTATTTAAGATGCCTCTTTTAAAACGCTGTATCTTCATCTATGAGATCTGCGTTCTTTGTCTTTTCTGATATGACTAACAAAGGATATGCATTATGTAGATTTCCAGGGATATTGCTTGAAGTTATCACAGTATTCAGTAGGCAATCATCTCTAATTTCAATTTGTTTCAAATGCAACAAGGAATCGCTAGCTACTCCAAATAAGCTAGCTAACTAGAATCCAATATTCACCCATTATCCTCTTTTCACTCCATTTTGGTTTGAAGATACATAAATTCGCTCTTTTAATTCCTGTTTTTCACCAATCTCAACAGTAATATTGACACTCAAGGATGTTCTTACGCAGACTTCAATTAGTATCCAGTGAGTCTTATTGATATTTTCACATGAATCGAACATAGCCTTCTTCCCTGGGCTGATACTCGCTACAAGACCTGTTGATTTTAGCAAAAACAAACTAAACTTTACCATTTTTCATTAGGTTAAAATGTCCAAAGAATGAAAAATAATCTTCCTAACCTTAGACAGATTTGCTGAAGACCTTTTTGGGAATCGAAGATGCTTCTTAATGGCTAAACCATGGAACATTTTGATCTAAAAAGCCAACATTTTATGATCAGTTAACAACAATAGTTTTAGAAAAAACTAGCCTTACCAGACGCATCGAAGAGCAAGCTGACTGTTTCTGAAAAAGAAGAAGAACAGCTCATGATGATAATAATAATAAATTGACTGGTTTTGTGGCTTTTGGATAGTATTCTTTATTTGCCTTTAATTTCTTCTCTTAAATTATTTTACACAAACAACAACGACCACTAAGAGTGATTTGTGTTTAATAGTTACTTTTCTTTACCTTTCTAGCTGATCATTCTTTTAATTATAAGCTTAATTTATCATAAGCAATGGGAGTAGATAGTTAAAAAAAAGGGATGATTTTGAATAGACTACAAATTATAATGGAGATGATTGTCTCTCTTTTTTCTCAGCGAAAAATTGATACCTCCCCCCTCATCTGTAATTATAATATCCCTGATATCTTAATCATAATTCAAATCCTTTCAAAAAAAGCATAAATAGCTAAGCTCATAATACTAGCTGTACTCTCTTATTCTTTTTTGTTGCAAAACACAAACACCCATCAAAACTGCACTTTTACGCACTTTTACAGAGGTTTAAAAATCAATTCTTTTCTCTGCTCTGAATGAAGCCTACGAAGAGGAAACAGTCTCATGAAACAGACCAACATCCCTCAGATCCTTAGCCTCACTTCTGGCATGCTCCTCAAACGCGAAATCTCCCTCAGAATAGCTATTCATTTTTGAATTTTGAACAACAACAACAACAACCTTCCAAAGGTATTTAATTCTAAGCTGCTAAAGATAAGCTTGGAAATGGCACGTAAGGAAGGAAGATAGAACCTTCGAATCAAGTGTTTTCTCGCAGCTTAAAAGGTTTGAAATGGAATACCATATGATACAAAAACACAAATATAAACCATTATTACTTTTAATTCATTGATTTAAGCAAATCTCTTCTCTTTTTTTCAAATCCTAAGTATTTTAAGCCTATTTTAAAGACCATTAAAATTCTATTTATTTTGAAACAGCATTCTCATTCGGCATAGTTGATGCTCTTAACAAGGAAGCGAAACCAAAACAAGATCAACCCTTCCCTTAAGGAAACAATCCTCTTGCTTAAACTATTAAGATTTAGTAGACTACTTAATAATTCGAATTTATTCCTATGAAAAGTTTGATTTATTTTTGATTTTTGATGTGATTTCTATTGCTAGATAGCTGGATAATCACCAGGATACTTTAGGAGGAATGAAAGTGCAAGGAGTGAAAGCAGATGAAGGAGGGTAAGAACTTCGAGAAGCAGCTGCAAAGGGAGGAACTAAACTGAGTAAAACAGAGAATATTGTGCTTGAGGAAGAACTCAAAGCTCAGATTGATGGCAAATCGAATGAACAGGATGTAAATGCTGACTCTACAGCAAAGATCTAAGTACAACAACTGCCTCAGGGATATAAGAAAATTCAATTTATTCTTCCAACAAAGAAGAAATCAACTCATAATATTCACAACAAGCAATCTGGACATTCTAAATCAAGATCGCCAGAAATAAAGAAACTACAATAGTAATCAACGTAACAATAGGTTAGATAAACATCTCTAGATAAGTAGAAAAAGTAAGCAAACCAAGAGAATTAGATCAAAAATGAAGATATTGTTCTTGAAATTAACAAAAACTAAGAACCTAAGAAAAAAGTCAAGAAAAGAGCAGTTATCCTGAAATCAACTTAACAAATTAAGGGAAAAGATAAAGAAAGAATTCCTAAGACTAATGTCAATAATTAATCAGCTGGGAATGTTCTAGGGTTAGACGCTGAGCACGCTAAAGAAATAGAATTTCTGATAAGGAAAAATGCTCAAAAGAAAATATGTAAAAATAAACTAATAAAACAAATTAGTTTTGATTTGATTATTCTTATCCAAAATACAGGATGCTTTAATGTGTTCTAATGTTTAAGTGCATTTGAGATTAGTAGAGCAGCAGATGAAGAAGCAGGAGGAACTGGAAGGAAAAGTTAAATCGAAGATTGAGGAAGAAAAAAGAAGAATTCTCAATGAGCAGATTAGAAAAGAAAATCAACTTAAATTCTCTAGAATACCAAAAAAAGATGAATAAATTCAGTTAAAAGAGACAACTTCTATGCAATAATTGACACATCCTCATCATTAGTCCTTGTAGAAATAACAGCAGCAGCAACAGATGTAGATTCAGAAGTAGATATTTTAACAGCAATAATAATTGATAAATCCTATGGGATAAACGAAAACGTTGTAATATCCATAAACCCAGTTGATATCAGTTTCATAGCATCAATAGTAGCAGCAATATCACATAAGTCAGCCAATGGTAAATGTAAATCAAAGACATTCATAGAGTGCTAGCCATTTGAGAAACAGACTAAGCTTTTAAGGTAGCAGTGCAACAACATGTGAAATGGATGGAACTGTGAAATCTAGTAAGGAAGTCGAAGAGAATGAAAAAAAGGATAAAAAAAGAAGGGAAGAAATGGGCTTATCATTTCTGAATAATTTGAATGAATCACTCATTCGAAAGAAAGTAGAAGAAGAGAGACTCAAGCAAGAAGGTATCAGCAATATAAAAATTCATGAAGATCCAGCTATTAAAAGTAATTTGTTTCGAAAGTTGAGATTTTTTTAATTATTTTGTGTCTGTACAATTTCTTTGTAACTTATCTTGATTTTGTTGAAATTCACCCCACAGAGAAAGGTACACTTAGCCATGAAGAAATCTAAATGTTTATGCAGCAGAAGAAGCGCAAGATGGATTAAGAATTCAGACGGCGATCTGAAATGGAGAAAGAAAAATAGGAAAAACTCAAATCGAATTTACTTTCTTTGGATTTTGAAATCAAAAGACATCACAGTTAGCATTAGCTATTGTAATAACAGCAATAGCATAATCCCCCTGGATTACATGAGAAAGATCTCAAAGACAATAAAGCCAGCAAATTGAAGGCTACTGGATCAATACCAGCATCTAAAAAGAGATAATCTCGAACTGCATCGACTCCAAATCTTGAAAAGTTTCTTAAAATACAATAAAATATTTCTGTAGGATCTGATGAAAAACCTTAAATGCTGCAAACACTTAAGTAAACTCATTATCCTTAGCAATCATAGCAATAGCAAGACGGTGAGACTAGCTAAAGAGGACACGAGTAGCTGATATCAGATCGACAACAAGAAGTATTTTTAGAAAGTAACTATTACTCATAGAAAACCAAACAAAACAGAAAACCAAGTAATTCAATGAGGGTAAGCAGAAAACAATCTAATTCTTCACATGAACCATTTGAGATGCTAAGCTAGGAATTCAAGAAATTATTCAATTTAACCGCTGCAAACTCGATTGACTCTACAATGACACTCTTACCATTAGAAGCGCATTCTTTAACATACAATTAGTCTCATAATAGTCATGCTAACAATTCAATTCCAAATCTTGTTTAGAATCACAAGAATCCAAGGATAATCAAGAAAGACAATGAGAATAATACTGCTCATTTGAAGCAAAAGAGTATGAGTCTTCATTGCTCCGCTTCTTTTAAACATGCAATACAATAACTCTCAGAAGCTCCACTGCAGCACATTCCTCCATAGTCTTCAAATCGAACTTCCAGAGATCAAATCAGTAAAAGGAGCTCAAAAGGTAGTGCATTTGCTGGAAGCAGTGGTTTATCACATTCACCAGAGCATTCCCCTGTGGTTACTGGAGCAGCAATAACTTGTAGTTAACCTGATATTTGTGCTAAAAAGCAGCAACTCCAGGATATGTACAAGTAAATCAACAAACGAATGGAGCTCATCAAATCAGTTGCTAAATGTGATAAATCTAGTTAAATGCAAGCCATTGATCGCAAAAACAGTGGTAATATCACAACAAATCAGTTGAATAACAGTAATCAACCTGCCATAGCAAACCAATATCAGTAGTTACCTTAGCATCCCCCTAATCACCATCTTCTGTTCCATCTTGCTAGCACGAATCTTACCCCAAAATTAGTGGATTTTCAGCAGAACTATTTCAACTCCTAAAACACTCCCAAGGCAGTCACAGCTCAGTCATCATCTAAAACTAGCATCCACAACAGCAGCTAGCGTCAGACTCTCAAAGCCCCACCGATTTTAGAGGAGCTAGAAGAAGATGAATAAGGTGTCGTAGTCCAGCACACAAATTAACAATTTGATCACTCGAAAATACAGAGAGTATCCTTTGAGCATCCCAAGAACGCCAACAAAAGTTCAGATAATCATGGCGATGTAGCTATTCAAAGATGCATATTATCTGATAGCAAAGAAGAGCAAAGGAGAATTTAGCCAGTTGAGGGGTTTGTAGATCTACTTCCATTACCTTAATCTCAACTATTGGAAGATCATCAAAAACGAATAGAAATTCCAGGGAATAGTCTCACCTAAAAGAGATCAACTAATTCTGGTAATGGCATTCCTTCTGTGATTTCTAAGTCCGAATAAGACTCAAAAGGACAGCTACCACTACAACAACAACATCCAGAGGAATAATAGCCTTATGAAATTTTAATTACCCCACCGAATCATCTCAAAAACTGCATGCTTCCAGATGAAGTTAGTCCTATCAACAACCATACTACTAATAACATGGATGAAGAAGAAAAAACATAATCTGACCCCTACACTGAATAATAGAAACTCAGCTATCATCCTGCTGATCCTTTAGCACCTGTTTCGTTGCTCTTCAAGTAGACAGTGTAATCTCGTTAAGAAATAACTTAAACTACCATCCCAGCTCAATATATGGTGGAAGACGCAGTAAATGAAAGACCTAATAATAGCAGCAATAATAGATATGCAGATATTAGAGAGAATAGCAGTAATTTGGAAAAAGAAGGAGAATCACAGCAATCAATGCGCTTAGGAGGTTCGTATGAAAGCAAGGATGATAATGAGAAGGATTCTTTGAATCATTAAAAAGCAGCTTTTCAAGAAGAAGAATAGCGAAAATCACAAGTAATTAACCAACATCACTATTAGCTAGGAAAATAAGAAGCCAATGTCGAACCGCCACAAGACAACTCTGATATAATGGAGTGCCTTTACGAACTTGGATGGGAGTAGCTGGAGGAGTTAAAGCTGATGTTAATGAACGGTGACTAAAACGATGAATAAGTTATGTATCTAACCGAATAAGTTGTAATCTGCGACACCGCCGCTGTGATAATCCAAAAGGTGTTCAGAGGATATCTCACAAGAAAATACATTCGAGCAATATTTGAAAATCAATTACTCGAGGAAGAAGAAGACGAGCGATTATTCAACCAAGCAGAGAGGCATTTAGAGGAGAATCACATCGAACCGGAGGAGTTGCTAGAAGGATTCTCGATTCCAATGAAGAACGAGCAGTAACAAAAATAGTTAGATTACGCGTTTGATGATTAGGAATACCCCAGGAAAAGATAAACAGATGAAGGAGGAGAAATATTAGAATAGGGTTATGATAAAAGCTGCAGTTATTAAGAAGAGAAAGAGTTTGGAAGTAATAGTCTTCATGAAAAGCACAGTAGAATGATGATAGATCCTCATGAAGATATGTCTTTACAGGAGTTAGAGGCACACACACCGATGATTTCTTAGGAAAGTTCAAAGATTGCAAGTAGCAGCAGAAACAGTGAGGAAGAGAGATTGAAAGATCAAATGAAAATACTTAAGGAAGAATAAGCGGAAAAGTGGAAGGAAATGGTACATTAATTGTCGAAATTGCAGTCAGATGGGTAGTCTACACTCAGCGAGTAGGCACTAGAGTTTTTGTCGTCGCTCAAAGCACAATCAGAAATGAACTAGCTGAAACTTGTTAAAACTAAAGGAGAAATTGCAGTAACAACGAAATAACCTGCAATAGCTACTGGTACTTCTACTGCAACTAAGGTAACTAAAGAGCAGACTAAGAATAAACGAGGGTTACTTTTGAATATTGAAGAAATTGAAAAACAATATAATCTCTCCCAACGGCCGATGAAACGGCTAACTCCTGAAATGAAGCATCTAACTGATCAAGAAAGCTGTTTCCAAGAATTCGCTCTTGAAAGGAATAATGAAGGTAGCCAACATTCAAGCAGTGAGTTCACTGAGAGCAAGAATTAGAATAAGATTACTGAGAATTAAGATATTCAAGAGGATTTGAAAAGTCAGCAAAAAGAATAATAAAATTAGCATAATTATTAAGACCAAATGTCGTAATAGGATGGCTAGGCACTAATAGACTAAGAGTTAATTAAGAAATAGCATTCAGAGGCTGCGAATGCCAGTGAGAAGAAAATAATTACTGATTGCTGTGATGGAAAAGAAACTCAATTGAAATTAGAAATAGTTCAGGATAATAAGAGGTAAGAAATTCAAAATGAGAAATTTGTTATGCTGTCTGAAGATAGAGCTGTATTAATGCAGCATACTCAGCATGCTAATAGTTTTATTCATGAAATGCATCATACTAGAGATAACATTTCATCTTTAGAACAACTTCAGCAAGGCATAGCCTGTTCTGCTCCTGTGATAGCCAATTAGCTTGAGTCCTTCAAGCAAAAACAACTTTGCGTATCTCCAAAGAGCACACTTTCTTAATCGTCTTCTGTGTGTTTCTTTGAGAGACAGCCATTTTAGGAGTTTACTCAGAAGGTTCTGAGTGTAAATGATTAGCAGGTATCTTCATAATAGCAATAGTTACCACAAACGAACTAATTATCGTAGTTCTAAGAGTAATTTAGTTCACTTGATGATGTGATAAAACAACGAGAACTAGCAATCGATGAGAAACACAGTTCTTAATTGCATCTGATTGCTAGAATGCACTAAAATCATAGAATATCGCCGACGTCTTTTTAGAGAAAAACACTTTAGCTTGAAAAGTGGAAAGTTAAAGAGAAAATTAATTTAAATAATGCTCGCACTGACATCGAGAGAGGCTACTAGTAATTTGCCCTGACGATTAAATAAACGAAAAGAGATGTAGAATTCGTGGAATAAGTAAGGAAATCATGGGGAAATATGGGAGATTTAGAGAGAAAATAAGATGTATTTGTCCAAAAAATAATATTGAGTTATTTGAATGTTATTACTCTTTTTTTAGGCGAAGAAGATCGACACAAGTAAGCTGTTACTCAGCACTGAAGAAGACTAATTAAGGAGAATGCTTTCGTTGAGAACAATGGAATCTGATCACTCGATTGAAGAAATAGGTATCACAATGAATTCTAATAACAATAACAAAAATGAAATAGATAGAAGGTCTCCCTTAGTGTAAACTAGCCTTGCTAGGAGTAGTCTAGCTGATATGTAGATTATCGAGCATCTTGCTGAAGTTGACAGATAAAAGGATAAACAATCAATTATCAATACATACTAATAATAATTAACAGTTTCACAGCAGGAGATCTAACGAGATTAATTGAACAAGCACAGCAATAATGACAGCAAGATTCCAGATAAGAATAGTTAAAAGAATAAATAGAACAAACACAATTAAGATAATGATAAAAGTGCCTAAGATTATTCTGAGAATACAGGTTTACTGTAATAGTAGAAATAAGAAGAGCACTTGTAGTTTGAGCCAATGTTGTTGTAGTAGTAATAGTATTAATCTGAATAATCACATATTCGTTTTCATGATGCGTTTCATATTGATGAATGGGGATCTTCTGCATCAGATGGAGTGTATTCGAAGAATTGGAGGGATGGACCTTCACCGAGTTGCTCTGAGGATATTAATGATTTCTTGACAGCACAAAAAGACAATATTGAGGGTGTTTAAGTAAGAGAATAAATAGGAGGAAATAATAGTGTAAAGCAACGTTCAAATGAGGGAAATGGAGGAATGAACGTTGTTTAATCTGAGTAAGGTATGATACTTGGAGCTACTTTAGAAGGAAGCTAGCTCTTTTCGCTTTCAAGTAATTCGAAATAAGATTGGTAAATGAAAACACCAGCTACTGAAGAACGAAGAATATCTGGAAAAGTTGATTCTTCTCATCAAGGTATTCAGGGCTTATCTAATGAGCAAGAAAATTAGAATGAACAGCAGATGTGGTAAAGAAGGTAAAAGAGTCTTGCTCGTTCTGATATGTTGGAGGAATAGCTAGAATAGGCAGAACTTGCTCCAGTTGAGAGAAAAATAGGAGTTTAAACTACAACTCAACATTAGGAATAATAGGCATTATTATAATAGAGTACACACTCAGGTAAAGTTGAAACACTGCGATCTTAAAGGGAAATTACTAAGGGATCAGATATTATTGGAGAAGGGATCATAGCGAAAATAAAAACAGAGGGAATACCCTACACAGAGAATCAACTCATTTCAGATTAAGGATTGCAATGTCTAACTGCTCCTTGTATTGAAAACAACATATCCGAGAATGAAGACAATCTTAAGTAGATTGAAAATGTATGCTAAATCAATGGGAAAAAATAGTAAAAAGAATAATAGAAATCATTGTCTGAAAATCATGAAGAGTAGGATATTCAAATGCTAGAAAATAAATAAGAAAATGATAATAAGAAATAGGCTAATAATAGCGAGGAAGATGAAGACGGATCGGTTTTAACAGAGGATTAGTTATGCCTCGCTGGGAGTTAGTTCGTTCCATAAAACAGTACCCCATGTCCAGGTCTGGAGTGTGCTACTCTGAACTTCATCAAAGATTACCTTGTTTCTTTTGCTGAGTTCATTAAAGGTAACTTTTCTTCTTCTTGTTGATTCATTTCAGTCTAGAATGTTTAAATCAAACAATATTCAAAGTTTAAATTACATTTTATCATTCTAATTCTTTTTTCTAAAAACATCAAAAACCCTAGATAACTTCACCGAGGAGTTTCTGGAAAGAGTCAATGTGCCTCTAGGTATGGACCCAAATGAGTTTCTGAAGACATTTGCGATTTCAGAGAGCTTTGACAGCAGCAACGGGGAGATCACTGCAGCTCCTATTTATCCGATAATTAAGTATATCAATGTGCAGCCACCAGTTGTATCAGAGGAGCTATTTGCACATTTCAATGAGCTCTTTAATGTAAGCAGAATAGCAAACTCAATAGATAAAATATAATTAATCCAAAAATGAATAAGATTCAGGATTGAAATAAAAAAGAAAATTTACCTTTTTTATTTGATAATCAGCGAGAGCGAGAGGACTAGTAGTTATCTGAGGATCTTTAGCTAATGGAAAATTACCATATGAAGATGATCTATGATTGTTTCAATGAATCTCTTGATTCCATGAGACCATTTGGACTTCGAGGCAAACCGCTGCCATGGAAGATCAACACTAATAAGTTGTCCTCGATAATTATTAATACTGATAATATGGAGAGGATATTAGGACTAGCGATAGCAAAGGTACTAAAATGGGGCTCATTTTTATGTGGATTCATACCAGAAAGGATAGAGTCACCTACAGGTGAAATCATCCAAATCGATGAGGCTTATTTGAACCAAATAAAAGAAGATCGATTGGCTTAAATGCTAGAAAATGATGTAAATTAGAATGAGAAATAGTTTGAATTATTTGAATAATGATAAAGTTATCTTTGAAAATCACTTAATTATGGAAGTTGTTACTGATATTTATTGTGCTTATTGTTGTCTTGAAGGTCGTAGAAAATGAAGATAAATGGTTGCTCTATGAAGACGAAGAAACCGATGTTTAGCTGGAGATATCCGATGAGATATTCAATAACTTGATTGAAGAATTCGCAGCAGAGTTAGAAGCAATTTCAAATTCAAACAGCTGTTATAATGATAATGAAAGTGCTAATAATTCTGTAGCTGTGATAAGCAATTACTTCAATCAATAGGATAATAAGCTTTCAGAGAATCCCTTGAATAGCTAAGTCCCTAATAATTCTTCCTCATAAATAGTAGCATCAATGATATTTGGTGCTGGAACTGTTGAAAAACAAAGTTTTAAAGGAGCAATCCGGCCATCACACAACATTATTCTCATCCCAACGGATAGTAATAATATTCAAGAAATCGATAAACAAGCATTACTTCGTAATCTACTTCATGGAAGTTCCTTCAAGACCAAGAACACCATGAATAATAAAAATAATAACAAACAGAATGATCAACTGAACTCTAGTTTCTGACAGGCAACCTAACCGAATGTAATTTTTTGTTTTTGTTTTACTGAAGTAGCATTTGTTATGCTAAGCCTCATGACAATAGAATATATTCTTAAGATCTAGATAATTTCATGTTTTTTTAAAGTGTGCTTTTTTCCCAAATATCAATCTTGAAGCTAAATTTTCATGTTTTATCTCAAAAGAATATGAAGTTTAATTTAAAATAGTTTATGTTTATTATTTTTAGGGTTTCAAAGTAAGATATGATTATGTTTAAATTGTTTGTAGTTTCTCAGCAATACCGAATTTAATGTTAATAAATCGATAAGACTTGATGGCTAGAATTTTGTATTTTTTTAGCGAATACAGTTTTTAATAAAGGACATCTGGGTGAACAAAATCATATGATATGCAAGCCACATGAGGTAAGCCTAGGGATAAAAAAGTTATTTGTCTTACTAATAGATAGATTGAATTAATAGAGAATACTAAATTACCATCTGGAGAAAAGAAAAGAATTAATAAATCAGTGTTATTCTTTCTTTTTTTTTAATATTTCATTCAACAAACAGAAACAAATGCATTCTTTTCCAACAAAATTCTTACTCAAAATAATAAGAAGAAACTGAAAGTGTTTTTCAGAAGTTCTAAATAAGAACTCCTTTAGTAAATATTTCTTTTTCAATTAACTTTCCTTCAGAATAAATTGCCTATTTAAGCATTGGACAATGTTAGAATCAATAAATCATTAAATATTTTACTTTTCTTACATTTATCATGCTTTTTACCATCTTTCCACTCTCCTTCATATCTGTCCCCATCATTCCAGAAGTACTTGCCTATTAAGCATTGAGCAATCTTAGAATAAATAAATCAGTTTTCTTACCTTAACCATGCATTTTGTCATCTTTCCAATCTCCTTCATATCTGTCTCCATTATTACCGAAAAATTTACCTATAAAAGCATTGAACAATGTTAAAATCAATAAATCACTTATCTTACCTTGACCTTGCTATTTGCCTTCTTTCCACTCTCCTTCATATCTGTCCCCATTATTACAGAAGAACTTGCCTATTGAAGGATTGAACAATGTTAGAATCAACAAATCACTTTTCTTACCTTGACCATGCATTTTGTCATTTTTCCACTCTCCTTCATATTTGTCCCCATTATACCGGAACTACTTGCCTATTTAAGCATTGAACAATACTAGAATCAATAAATCACTTTCTTACCTTGACCTTGCTATTTGCCATCTCTCCACTCTCCTTCATATCTGCTCCCACTATTATAGAAGTACTTCCCTATTGAAGAATTTAACAATGTAAGAATAAATAAATCAAATTTCTTACCTTGACCATGCATTTTGTCATCTTTCCACTCTCCTTCATATCTGTTTCCATTTTTACCGAAGAACTTACCTGTTTAAGCATTGAATAATGCTAAAATCAATAAATCATTTTACTTACCTTGACCTTGCTATTTGCCTTCTTTCCACTCTCCTTCATATCTATCCTCATTATTACAGAAGAACTTGCCTATTGAAGAATTGAACAATGTTAGAATTAATAAATCACTTTTCTTACCTTGACCATGCATTTTGTCATCTTTACACTCTCCTTCATATCTGTTCCCATTATTCCAAAACTACTTGCCTATTGAAGCATTGAACTATGTTAGCATCAATACATCATTCGATAAATCACTTTTCTTACCGAGACCCTGGATTTTATCATCTTTCCACTCTCCTTCATATCTGTCCCCATTATTACAGAATTTCTCGCCTATTGAAGCATTAAACAATGTTAAGAATAAATAAATCATTCAATATCACTTTTCTTGCCTTGACCATTCTTTTTGTCATCTTTCCATTCTCCTTCGTATCTGTTCCCATTATTCCAGAAGAACTTGCCTATTAAAGCAAAATAGAAGATTAAACCCACTAAAAAAAAATATCTCTACTTACCTTATCCATTTCTTATGCTATTCTTAGTCTCTCCTTCATAGTATCCATCATCATATTGAATTCTTTTTATCCTATTATAAAATGTGGTTATGAAATGAGACTGGGAATAAATTATGCTTTTAAAATTAAGTGATAATGATACTGAAAAAAAAATCGTTTTGAGAAATAATCTTCACCTCAAAGAGTGATTTTAAGAGTTCAAACAAAGAGATACCTTCCCATTAAAATAAAGATCTCATTATTTGAAAGTTACTTTCTTTTTCTTAACTATTATTATGGATACGTTTCCTATCATTTTTTGAAAAAGACGTAGATTCTTTAAAGAGAGATTCTATTTTGTAAAAATCTTTTTGAAGCAATGTGAATGTCCTTGAATTTTGGGCTGATTATGAAAAGCATGAATGCATTATCTGAGATAATAAGACAAATACACTCCTCTATATTGCAATGAAATAGAGAAAACGTACCAACAGTTTAATTACTCTGGCTGCAAAGCAGGAGGAGAAGGAGGGAGAGATTAATATATTTTCTGTAGCTCAGTGATAACCTCATTAGGTGAGGCTCGATCTTTTGGGGAAGTTGCTGACATTTTAAAAGCGATTACTACAATGTTTTAATGCCTGAGATTGGTGATATCTGGAAAGTTCCCTTATTTTATTTGAAGCATCTAGGAGAAGTCAAGATTACCGCATAGTCTAAAGAGTATTAATCCAGCAGCGAACCAATCTGATTCAAGTTAAGATTTGTTTTCAAGGAGTTGCTCAGGGGCTTCATACCACAAGTTGCCTCCTTTGTTGGACTATTAAACCCTACTTCCTTGCAATTACGTAGAGAGTCCAAAGTCGGCTAATTTGGGGGAGTTGCTAGAAGAGAGAAGGATGTTCTATGGTTTCAGATCGCCATGAATAATTTTATTCTCCTTGAGATAGTTTAATCCTCGAAGTATTTCGATAAACATAGTAATAATTTGAGAATCACTGATATTAGGATTATCTAAAATGAAATTTTCAAGATTTCCATTTTCTTCTAAATTCATGACCAAAAAGAAGTAGTTATTCTTTATGTCAGTTAGCATGTCAAGTAGATGGACAGTGTATGGAGATTCGAGTTTCTTCATGATTGAGAATTCTTAAGTGAAACTAAGGAGTTGTTTATCATTTTCAACGTATATCAACTTGATTGCTACTTTTTTTTGGCTTTAGATACTGTTTGCAAGCAGAACTGCACCGAAGGAGCCGCATCCAAGCATGCGCTCTACTTCATATCCTCTTTCTGCCAAATATTTCCGTGACTCTAAGACATCAGCGGCTCTTAGGTTCGAATATTCTTCTGATAGCATTGCTGATATTGTACTTATATCCATGATAATTGTTCTGTATTGCTGCGTTTTATTCTTCTCTTTAATCTCTCTTTTCTTATTTTTAATTAGTGAATCATTGGTAACTGAGTTTGGATGTGTTAATGATGGGAGAGAAACTATTAGATCTTTGTAAAAAAATGGAAATTAAAGCAGAGGAAAAACTAACTATTGTAATTAACATTTAAATTCAAAGCTTCAAGCGTCTGCTAAATTTTAGTTCTCAAAAAACAGTTTCTCAGCTTTTCATTAACAATAAAGAACAAGAAAGACAAATTGATTGATAATAAAAGCTATGAGAAGGAAAATTAACATAATAAGATCAATTGAGATTACTGGAGTTGAGACAAATAGCCAAGAAGAATAACAAAATGGCGAAAAAAATGAAAAAGAAGAAGAATACTAAAATGAAGATATGAAATAGTTCCTAGAAGATTTAAATGAGCTAGAAGCAGAAATTTATGGAATAGAAAGAGAATTCACTCTAAAAAAAATTGAAGAGGTAGAATCGTTAACAACATCCTTTAAATAGCTAACCTTTAAGAAAAACCCCCATAAAAACATGAAAAGGATAGTAGAAAAAAATCAAATTTTGGCCAAAGATATGGAAGAGGTGGAATTTGAAATAATAGAATGAAGTAGTAGGAGAAGTTCTCTTGAATCTGACAAAGAAATCATCAAAAGATGCTTAATTTGATGGGGAAACAAACCAAAGAAAAAACAATAAGGCCTAGAAAAGGTGTTATTAAAAAATAACGAGTTTTTTTAAGAAAATCTAGAGCTTGATGAATGGATTAGGACCATAAAAACGAATGAAAAACATCCAAAAAGAAAATAATAAATTAATTATCTAAAACTTAAATTTCCAAAAAGAGGAAGAAATGAGTATCAATCTGAAAGAAGTGGACACAGACCTACTAAATGAACTAATTGAGGAAACAAAAACAAGAACTGAAGCAATATGCAAGAAAAAGTTCACAACCATGGAAGAAAGAGAAAAAGATCATTAAATCTTTGCTAAGAAAATGATAAACTTTATTGAAAGTAAAGGAGTTCAAATTGAAAATAAAAGAAAAATAAAATCTCAGAAAAAATGTTATAAAAATCCTTGGACAAGAAATAAAAGTTAAACAAAAATAATATTTGATAATATTATTTGTTAGTGAGAAAGTTTTCTCATTTGTGGAAGGAAATATATATTTCATATTATGTAAAAGAAATTTGAATATTTTCATTTTCTTAATCATGTTTTACGAATGGTAAAAAGGTTCGTTATCAATATCTAACAAAAATTATTAAAAATCTATTTTTGTGATGAATTATTGCAAATAATTGGAAAAATGCTATGTTTATCTTCTTCCTTATGTTGATATCATTCATTATTAATTTGATCCTATCTCTTATCTCTTAGTCTTTTGGTTTTCTTTTTCTTATTTTTCTCAGGCTATTTTTCAGAACTTGGAGAAACCTTCTTAATATCTAAACTCTGCTGTCTTAGACTATCGCATTAATTTTTGTTAGGTGACCGAATTCTCTCACGATCTGGGTTCTTCATTTCAACAGCTTCTGCGTGTAAATCAGATAAGTTCTCACTTTGTAGGAAGGATTTTTCGTTTTAAGTAGTTTTGCTAGTATTATTGTTTGTTTAAGCTGTCAAAGAGAGACCTTCAAAAAGGGAACGCATCTCATCCCTGAGGGTATCTAACTTCTCATCGATTGCTGAAGTAAATATTTATTTCAATAATTTCTTATCGATTAAGATATTTTCGATGTCATTCCCTACAGCATTTGCTTTTAGTAGGTTGGATGTAGATGACTCTATCGAAGGATAAGGTATAGGAAGAGGAAGAGGAGGTAACAGTTGATTTTGAGGGTAAACAATCTTTTCCTGGTTACAAGAAATAGGAGGGGATGGTGGAATAGGTTGAACATTCTTTAAAGGGAAATTGCTTTGCGTTTGATTTTAAAGATGGATAGGATAAGGATGCTAAGATTGATTATTCGTGGCTTGTTAAGAAGGATCATTTGCTTACATGCTTTGATTTGTATATCCCTACGGAGGAGCAGGAGGTAGAGGAGGTTATTGAAAGTTATTTCTTCTTTGATTGTTTGGAGTGAAAAAGTTACGGGAATCATTCATTTTATTCAACTTACCCTATTGAGATTCATTTTTGAAGCCATTATTGTTATTATTATTTCGATTTTCATAAAATTATCTCTCTCTACTGTTATTGCCATTGCTGTTGTCCTCTTCAAAGGACTAATCATTCTACTATCTAGAATATTTCTTTTACTTGTAATACTATTTCTACTATTGTCTTTGTGGTTCATCTTAGCGCTAGTTGGTAGAGTGCTCACTTAATTTATCAATGTCTTTACCTGATTCTTGTCTCTAAAAAGGCTGAGAAGGGTATCCAGAATAGCCCCTAGATTACTGAAGCTAGTTGATGTTCTATGGAATGTACTTGTTATTCTTCTTCTGAAAGAAACTGTTATTTGGATTTTGACGAAGACCCAGGAGATCTAATGGGACAACAGCACCTTATTGTGGATAATTCGCAAACTTTTGCTGTATTGGAGGGCACTCAGAGCTAATAGTATTCGAAAATAGATTGCTGCTGTTGTTATTGAGCCTCTGGGTAAAATTCTAAGACATGTCCTATCCTAACCCTTAGCCTTGGTTGTTTTAGCAATCTTGAGATTAAGAGGAATCATGCGAGAACTATTTATTGTTGAGCTTTTATTGCTGATGCTTCTGTTACTTGTTAAGCTGATATTTCCCTTGAGTCTCTAGCTAAGCAGATTAGTTCTAAGGAGGTTGACAGTGACCTGCAGGAGTAGCTGGATTTGTCTGTGTATCTGATGAACCCATTGGCGAAGACAAGGTCACAGCCATTTATTTGATTTGAGAGTTAAACATATGTGTGTATTTTTTTCTCACCAAAAGTTTATTTTTTTCACTTGATTTTGTTTTTGTTTTTGAAATATTTTTTTTTAATCTGTTGGTTTCTCCTACTTATGGCAGATCCCAAGCTACGATTCTACTAAGAATCTGAGAAAAATGCTAGCCTTCATTGAATCAATCAAAAAATATATCTCCCGCAAATATCTTAAGATACACAAATCTCTCAACAAGATCACTTTTTACAATAACTAAAAATAGTGATTGTTTTTGAAAATATTATCTGCAAGCTAACTAGTCATTAAGGGAATCATAAATTAACTATAAAGTAAAGCAAATATCAAATAAATACCTTCATATGTTGTTAGCAGAGAGCTAATGAAACTATTCAATGAATTGTGTTATGCACTGCATGGAAAAAAATAAAAAATCCACCCAAAAATAATACAAAAAAATCATAAGGAATGATAACAGAACTCATATTAATATTCCTTTATTACTTGCATTACTTCCCTTGTATTTACATAAGACAATCAAACAATTAATTATTTTCAAATTATTGCTTCTAAAAATCATTAATTATTCCTATTTTCCTATTCTTTCTTCAACAAATTCCCTGTTTTTCAGCTATCCTTGAATCCATTCAATCTTTTAATATAAATTCTTTCTCTCTTTCATATTATTTTCTTTCTTACAAGAATAAAACATAAGAATTAAATAGATAACCCCTCCCATTGGTAGGCCGAAAGTCTTGGGATGAAATTTTGAATGCGAAGAAGACAAGGAGAGGATAAACATAAGGGAAGTCTAAAGATATTGTTAAAAAATAATTAAAACACAAAAACTTAGCTCAGAACAAATTCAAAGAAAGCACCCACAAGCATTTTCAAAGTCATGAAGTACGTCGCTGCCTACGCTCTCCTCGTCCTCGGAGGAAACGCTAAACCCAGTAAGCAGACTGTTTGGATGCATTTATTCAAGAAAGAGAAGAAAGAGAGAAACGAAAAAGATAGAGAGATATGGTTGTCTGCCTTAGTTGTCAAGAATGATATGGACAACTATTAAATATCCCAAGAATAAGAAAGATTGCATCCTTCTCAGTTATCTTCCATCTCATAATGATACGTTTATGCAAAAATGAGGACAATTTAACCAATAAAAGACCTTATGATAAAACCTTCCATAACTGTGATTTATTTGAAAAATAATTAGCTGCTGACTAAGTCTCTGCCCTCATTACCTCTGTCTCCGGATCTGTTGACAAGGAGAAGGTTACCGCCCTCGTCGCTGCCATCGCCGGAAAGGACCTCAACACCGTATGAAATCACTTTAAAAATAGTTCTTTTTCTATTGTGTTCTAATTTCTATTAATTCCTCATAGATTATCGCTGCTGGCCTCGGAAAGGTTGGTACCATCGGTGCTGGTGCCTCTACCGCTGCCCCCGTTGCTGCTGCTAAATCTTCTGCCCCTGCTCCCGCTGCCAAGAAGGAAGAACCCAAGAAGGAGGAACCCAAGGAAGAAGAGTTCGAAGGTGCTGGTGATCTTTTCGATTTCTGAGTAGCAGTCTCTTTCAAATACACAAGATATAAAACTCTTTTGCTCTACGCAATATAAAATGTTGTTGTATGTGTATTATAGAAGTATTTAAATAATCTCAATTATGGCTTTTGTATGTATTCCGTGAGGATAAAGAAGTAGTTATCGCAAGATGCTTGATTAAAATGTGAGTTTTACGGAGAATTAAAAGAAGAAATGTTCAAGTAATCAGATAATAGTTATTATTTTAGCATGATTTTTCGCTTTATATGAGAATATCCTCTTTCTCTTTGACTCTTTCGCATTAATTCAAGAGGTTATCATGTACTCTAAAGTATTTAATTAGAAAAGACAATATAATCACTCCATCACTCGAGCTGAGTGGATTTATGGAAGGTGATTTTTTTAGCTGAGTAAAATCAAATAAATATTAAATTTTTAATAATTCTCAATTCTCTGGTAATAAATAGACCATTAAAATCAAATAATGAATTCATCTAGTCTTGCAACACTTGGTTTAAGTGGATTTATAGCTGGAATCCTTCAGGCTAACTTTGAGATTTACGAATAACTGATTCCTGAATGGTATTTCTAAGGTGCATTTATATTTGATATTTTCTACCAATATGCTATGAAATCTAAGGATTTAGCTGTTAGTGCACCTAAATTCTATGCAATATCGTTCGTCAAAAGATACCATAAATTCATAATCCTGAGTGTGCTTTACTTCGGCAAATTCATCCGTGACATGACTCTCTTCAATCATATCTTGATAATATTTATCCTTGTAGGTGCAGTGTTCTACACAGTTCCACTTAAGTTTTGGACATATTGCATGGAGAAAATATTCCCCTTGCGTTTGATTTTGAACATCACATATTTTGTGTTTATCGGAGCTGATGTGAGATTTATCTTCAGCATAACGATCTAAAAACCAGATAAATTAACTTTTTCCAATAATCCAGCTGTTGAATTTATCTTAATTTCATTTTTAATGGGAACACTAGGACCTCTTATTGATTATGTACTTGCTCATTATAACCTCAGTAAAAAGGTATCTTTTTCAAAAGTAATTTTATCATCTTGCAATTGGGGATTCAGTGGAATCTTGGCATATCTCATTCATGATAACTATTATGTGAGTATTGCACCACTGATGGTTTATTATAAGATTATTCCTCTTTGTGGTAAAATGGAATTGATTCGAAGGATTCATCTGCTGTATTTCTGTCTCCTAGGTGGATTTTACTCTATGGAAAATAGTAATTAGAAACCTTTTGCAGGTAAATACTTTTTAAATGGCGAAGAAAGAGAGAAATCTGGTGAAAAATTAAAAGGACAAACGAGAATTGCTGTTGATGGCGATCTTAACAAAACATAGGAGGACTCCCTTAACAATAATTCTTATCAGGAATCGACTAGACACAAAAGTGAATGATCGAGAGAGTCATTTGGAATTCGCTGTAATATATTACAACAAATATTATTTGAGTTTTGTTTTGAAAATAAAAATAAAAAGTAGTAAAAATATTCTGGAATATTAGTCTTACAATTGGGTTTGAGTGGTTGGGATATGAAAGAGTAAGATAATCAGGGTAGGATGAGATATTTGTGGTTGGGAAGTGGTAAAGACTTTGATTAAACAAGTCTGCCTCCAGTGAAGTAGTAAGTAATTCAAACGAATAAACAAACACTCCCGCTCTTATTTTAAGCTAGGATTAAGAGGGGAGGTAAAAAAATCGCATAAACAACTACATAAACTGGCTCTTTAAACATAACCAATCGAGCTAAAGCATGTCACAAGGAAAAGCAAGTGACGTACAATGGAGCTATCTCCCAATTAAACATACAAATTCAAATAGCAACCCCCCTCCAAGAAGACTCAGAGAAAAAGATGATAAAACCATTTCAATTCTCCCTGAAACAATAAAAAAACCATTTTCAAAACTACCTTCAGCGAATGAGCTCCTTCCGAAACTCAAAAGCACAATTGAGAATCCAAAAATAGCCCTCCGCATATCAATCCAGCCTCTTCCTGTGTTTACTGGTAAGGCACCGTAAAAAGAAGCGCTGAGTCGAAGCTACTCTGAATCTTCGTTAAACCCAAAAACTAAAAAAAGAAATCTTCGCTAGGAGCTTAACAGATACCAAGCTATACGATAATCAGATACTTAATATGATGTAAAGTTCCAATCCCTTGAGAGTAGTTCTTTCTCTGAAATGAACAAAACTGGCATGAACAATTTATTTTCATAAAAAAAATCAATTCCAATGAAGAAAAAGAGCAATCTTTTTGGCTCCAACTACAACTAAACCATAAAGAGCACATAAAAGATTTCAGATTAATAATCCATAAAATGCAATTAAGAACCTTTAAACAGCTCATAAAACCTTAGATAATCCTCCCCAGAGGATATTTATCAAGGGAATTTACGTGGGAGAAACTAATTATGCTCTCCGATTAAAAGATAACTAGAAATAACTAACTTGCAACGATATTTTTTAAGACTGAACATTGTTTACAAGAAATACTCTGAGATAGCTGAAGAAAGTGTTTAGGCTTAAGGGATTTATTCTTCAAATGTTGTTCAATTTAACAGTGTATATTGTGACATAAGATCTTTAGTGAAAGCTTAGGGGGAGGAGACACAAGATGAATAAGCGAAATAGCATAATTTAATTGACAATCCAGCAAAGCCAAGTTATTTAATGGAAAAGAATGGGTCTTAAAAGCAATAATCCTAATAGATTAAACGGTAGCAATCAGATTCATAGCCACATTAAGAGAAAAATATATCTAAACAGGATCTAATCCAAGGAATTCAAGATGTTCCAAAGAAAATGGAAACAAACTCAAAAAACAAAAAGAAGATTTTGGAATAGAAATAATAAGCTCTTGGTCCTTCTGTGATTGAGGAGGTAATCTATGCTCCATTTTACAAATTGAAGGATGGTAATGATAAAACACTGATATTTGAGAGTAGGTTTGAGAGTGGAAATCTAGCTTAAGCTGCAAAACTTAGTGACTATGAATATGACCTGTTACTTTAAAATGATATTAACACTCATGGATACACGTAATGGTTCTTCTTCAAGGTTAGCAACACAAAGGCATTGGAAAAAGTGAAGTTTAACATTCTGAATTTCCAGAAATTCGACTCTCTTTTTACGAAAGGTATGAAAGTTCTTGTGTATTCTCGTCATTTAAGCTCCACAGAGGCAAAAGGATGGTATCGCTCATGCGAGAAAATATCCTATCAGCGAAACTAATTCATTTAGAGAGACTGCGCTGCTACTTCAGTATCTCCTTCTTCTCCAGAGAAAAAGAGCCCTTCCCCAGGGAATTCTCGAATTGTTTAAGAAACTAAAAATCTTTTTACACTTTCTTTTGAACATGAATTTGAGCACTCTGATGATGAAGTCTATTTTGCTTACAATTACCCCTATACCTACACAGAGCTTTAGACTTATCTTGCGGGTATTGAAGATTCTAAATCACACATATCGTCAAGACGTCTTCTTTGCAGAACATTAGCTGGAAATCGCATTGA
>Ga0302271_10000120_pt1 | contig 67983 bp, 33 predicted proteins | sample III_Bog_N1_1_FD_198767 | JGI IMG/M metagenome (GOLD analysis project Ga0302271, IMG submission 198767) | Peat permafrost microbial communities from Stordalen Mire near Abisko, Sweden - III_Bog_N1_1 | ecosystem: Environmental > Terrestrial > Soil > Wetlands > Peat | place: Sweden: Abisko...
GGAAACCTTTATTAATTCCGTCAAAGAAGAATGTGACAAAGTAGAACATATTATAACTGGGGAAGAACTCAGATCTCAAAAGAGAAATGCCTATTTCAAAGCACTTTAATTTTATATTTCAACAATTTGAAGAAAGAAATTAAAGATCTCCTCAAATCTAAGGTACTGCTTCTAAGACAGACAAAATGCTGCTTTAAAACAAATAGCGATTTAACCTGCTTTCTTTTTTTTGTTTAGTCACATCAGAATTTTAATTTGCTGTTGCTTCTATTTTTATTCAGTAAAACAAATATTTAACAACAAAAACATTTAAAAGATTTGAATTCATTCATTTAAAGATGTTTAGAATGGTTCTTTTTCTGTTAATTTAGCAAAAAAGTTTTGTGTAAACTGCTTTGACTAAAATTTGCTGTAAAGGTCACTCTTTTTGTCAACTTTTTAGACAAGAAAGGAAATGAGATTTCTTTTGAATTCCGAACGCTTGAGATACTCTACAAAATTAGGATTATCAATTTTGGCTTCAACATTTGATTCTCCTTTGTTTATTAGTGAAATTTCATTCATTTAATTTGAAATAATATCTTCCAATTCATCAAGTTTGATTGATGTTTCACTTTACTGTTTCTAAGCTTAAACTAAAGTACACTATTTCATAAAATTCTAAATCATTCTTCCTGCTTCTTTCCTCTCAACTTCTGCTTTGAATCTCTCAGCTCTCCCTCCTTGAGTATTTACTCTCTATGAATGCCTTTCATTGTGTGTTTCTTAATTACCTCCATACAGCGGAAGATCTGCGTCATTAGTCAAATATTCAGATTTATTGTTACTCATAAAATGGTATTATTATTACTAAGGGAATTAAGAGTCTAACTCTAGTTTATTTATTGGGAGTATTTCCTTTGTTAATGTATTTTTCTAATGAGATGCCGTCATTTTATCTGCTTTAGAGAACTTTTTTTAGCTAAGTTCTGCTTGATAATTGTTTATCATTGTACTGTTGTAATGCCTTGTATTTTTAGCTGAAGATAACCTTGCACTACCCAAAGGAATTGATGACGATTTTTAGAGAGAATTAGTCGATAACAAGAGACTTTCTCTTGTAGGCAGTGCGTGTTGATCAATACTATATTCAGATATTTACTGATTACAGTCTGGTGAAGATAAAAAGCGGCTCTATTATTTGCCAAAGAAAATATTCTAAATGTGTTCATGAGTTATATCTTTTTCAGTTATTAGACTCTCCATTGGCACTGTGAATTGATGAGGTCTTGTTCCTTTATTTGATTATGCGGTAAGTTAGCCTAACCTTTTAAACACATTTATTTTTTCGTTGGGAGCTTTTATGTTATTTTTTAACCTTACAAATTTGTTTGGATTTTGTTGTGGATCCATCACTGTTAAACAAAAAATAAATGTAAATAATTAGTTACCCAAAAATAATAGCCATTTACTTGCATTGAGAATAGCTTGCTGCTTGTTCTCGGCCATTTCTTTGTAGAGTTTTTAAGTTTAGATATTCTTTTTTTTAAAGGATGTCATGTCACGCTTGCCTTTAGAAGCATCAGGATCCATCATATCAATCTAAGTTTTTTTAAATATCTTGATGAGATTCTTTTCATTCTCATCCTCTTCATCCTCCATAAACTCTTCTAACATCTTTAGAGCTTTAACCTTTGGAACTGTTTCTACTTCACTTATATTCGCTTTATACTAAATATCCTCTTTTTAATTCATTTAATAGTTATTCCTTAGACTGCTTTAAATAATAATAATTTACCTTCTTTAATCTAAAGCAATTTGCCAATAGTGATGTTCTTTGCAGTACACAGTCTCCCCATGAATTGATTTATTTTTTCTGAATCTTCTGGAGTCTGTATTTTGTTTTCGTCATTCTTTATTTTTCTCTAGATCTTGACCATATTAAGCTTCCTGCTCTTGAGTTCATTCAATTTATCTTTCAGAGACACTTTCTTGAAATCTCTGAAAAGTTCCTTGACTTTTTCAGATTCAATATTATTTGCGACTAGAACATTTAAGGTTTGCTCAATATCATGTCGTTATTTGCGATGTTAATTCGGCTTTTAAATCTTACTTTCATCGGAGACTATCACAAAATCATCTTCATACTTGTCATTATTCACTGCTTGCATAATTTCTCGATAGAAAGGATCCTTTTGTTCCTTTTCATCTTCTTTTATTAGAGCCTGAATATTTGCTTCCTCTCTTTTTAAATAATTCTACTCATCTTCAACGGGCCCTGCTTTTGCTCTAGAAGCTGCACTCCCTGTTGGTTATTAAAATAACTGAGACACTTTAATGAATGATAATCTTACCTTTATGAACAGGAAGGCTGATCCCCTTTTGAAGAGCCTTTGCAGGTATATGTTTGCCCTCTCTTTCACGAGTGTTGCTTACTTTTTTATTGATGTAAAGTAGCACGTTATTCTCTCTGAAGTCATTGAAATTCTAGCTCTCGGTACGCAACGAGCTTGGTTGTATTGTTTTCCTCAGAAGAAACCCTGTGTAGCCTAGATTTGAATTCTAAGTCATGTAATAGGGGAAATAAATGAGTTTTGCTTGTTTTTCCAGGAAAATCACAATATTTTGAAGAAAACTTTGATAAATTAGTTTCTTAATCTAATAATTTAATTATCTTAAAAGTCTAATAATTTCGCTTGCCTTGGACAAATACTCGTCATTCTTAAATTTATTTTTATTCAGCTTTCTTTACGAACCAGCTGATATTAATGCTCCAAAAATACCAAGGCAAACAAAGAATTGACTATTAAATTTGTTAACTAAAATAAAATGCAAAATAAATGTAAAGATACTGTGATTCACACAAAATAAACATTAATACAAATTTTAAATGATTAATTAACTATTTACTCACTTCTTTTGTTTTGACATTGCTTAATGAGTTGAATTATCGAAAACACTTGGAAGTGAAAATAGATGCAATTTGATTATTTACTATTGATCTGGAGATGCTTCAAAATTATAAAAGTAGCTGGTTTTGCTATGAATTTTAAAGATAAGCAGAAACTCATCTTCAAATCAAAGGTAGATTAATCGGGATGGCTGATTTGATTTAAAAAGTTGCTAGCTTCGATTTTATAAATCACCATTTCCATCAGTTAGAAATAAATCATCTTAACTTGGTAGCTCTGGTTATTGTAGGGCTATTTTATGAAGAAACAAGTTTGCATGATGTTGGGCTAGAAGACATGAGTTATCGTTGTCGAAACAAGGTAAATTAATTTTCTTATTAAGCTAGATGATACTCCAAAGAATTGTAAGAGTTAGCTCTAGTATCTTCTACCTCTGCTAAAATAGAGAGGGGAACCCTTGAATTAGAGGAAGGACTAAATTAAGTGTTACTTTAAGGGTTATAATTATGATGACTATTACTATTAGAACTATTGTTGTAGTGGTTATTGCTGCTAATGTTTCTGATAGCCCGATTTGGAGATTAGAGATTAGAATAATGATTGTTATTAAAATTTTCTTTGTTCTCTTCGTATTATGAGTCATCTTAGTCTTCATGGAAGAAAGAGTTTGATAGAGACATATCAGAGGAGAAATAGTTGAGTTACGAATTCATAAACAAATACCTTTAAATTCTCCGCTAACTCAGTTGGGCTTAGATTATTTTTTTTACTTTGAATTTCCTTCTCTTACTCTTGTTTCAAAATTGCGCCTAATTATTATTTATAATTCCAAGCTCTTCCATTTATTATGAAGATTCAAATTAACCCTTTTAATTCAAATATCCCAAATGATTCTTTTCAATCCAATCACTTGATTTTATTCTTATCAATTTTCAAGTGTTTTTTAGCCAATCACAAGCATGATTTTATTTAATAACAATTCAAAAGATGTAAAATATTTTAATTTGTTAATAATTCTAAGGAATTATCTTTTGTACTAGTATCCATAATTATTTATGAGAAGTGCTCTACAATTAAAATAGCAGCAAGCATAATAAATAAATATTAACTTACAACAAACATATCATTTCTTTCCTTTTTTCCCTTTCGAGTTGCCTTTTTTTCCTTTTCCTTTGGTTTTTGTGTTTTTAGCCTTTTTGGAAATTCCTTTCTTTTTCGAAGGGAGATTAGTTTTTGAATGTCTTGGCTTTTTGTCTGTTTTTGGAGTATCTTATTTGGGGATCTACTTCTTATTGCCTTTTTGGTCTTTAGTTTTTCCAAATTTTTTTCTGTCATCGAAATCATCTTCTTGTCCAGCTTTTTCAAGAATTGCTCCAAAATCATCAATATCATCTTCTTCATAATCGCTTCCTCCCATTCCCATATTCTCTTCATCCATGGCTAAATCATCTTCTAGTTCCTCCATATCTCCTATTGTAATAATTTTTAATTAATATTTGCATAGATTGATTAAGAAAATTACCTAAATCTTCATCATCAAACTCTTCATTTTCATCTTCTCCTTCTTCATCACTATTGTCTTCAAGTTCATTTTCACTTTCATTTTACAATTCAAAGTCTTTTCCTTCATCACTTTCTTCTTCTTAGTTTTCATTAAAACTTTCATTTTCTTCTAGATCTTCATCATCATTGCCTTGAGAGTCTGCAGAGATAGACAAATCATCATCATCGTCATCTTCATAGAAATCCTTGTCAAGCTGTTATTGAGCAAGTTTATCTGTAAACTCATCAATTTCATGTTCATCTCCTTCAAAATCAACGTCTTCATCATTCTTAATCTTTTTTTCTTTCTTCTCAATTCCTTCTCTCTTCTTATGCTTTTATTGGAAGAAACGAAGGAAGAATTTCTCTTCCTCTCTCACACTTCTTTAGTCCATCTTCATCACCTATTAAATCAAATATATTTAGTAAATATATTAACGGTGATTAACTATCTAAAGTTACATCATCAACTTGGAGAGCAGCTTCAAGTCTTGACATTCTAACTTTACCCTTTGCACGAAGACTCTTCATGCCAACAGAATCTTTCTTTTTGGCATTCTTAAACGAGAATCTGTCTAAAAAGTTTGCTATAGTGAAATCCATTAAGGGGTTTCCTTTGTAGTCAACATTAGGCTTTTACTGTGTAAGAAGAGTATCAGTAAATTTTTTAATTGTTGGATGGTTGTGTTTCAACAAAATACATAATTCCCATAGACATGATTCACCACATCCACTGTAACGAGGTTCTCTCTTAAATGCATCATAGCCTAAGTAGTCCTTTTAAGTCTTCGCAAATGAATTGTTTTCATCAGCTTTTGGAATTATCTCTTGTGTTGGATTTGCTTTAGAAGGTTAAGGTTCTTCATCTGAATCTTCAGCATCCTTGAATTGTTCTTCTTAATCATCGAAAAACCTTTCACTTTACTAAATCATAGTCTTGAGTCCTGGTTGAGCAGTTAACATTTTCCCAAGGAAGATCAGCGAGGTGATTATAAAGGGAGGTTCACAGTGAATTGCATGCTAAATTTAAATAATCTCATTATGAAAAAATAATTAAAAAAAATGATAAATTCCTACCTGAAGTAATCTCTTGATAAAGCTTTTAACTCTGACAAGTTCAGCATCTGCCTTCAATGAAAAGTAAAGGAGATCAAAGAAGAGCTCAGTTTAGGAAGAATGAGAGACATCAGGATCAACTAGAATTTCGTATAGCACTCTGTAGTATCTATCAGTCAATTGGTTTTCTGTATTTTCGACTTAAAAAATGAAGAGAAGTGTTTAAATCCTTATTTTGATGCTCTTCGTTTAGTGAATCAACTTGAACAATTCCTCAATCTTTTCGCTGAAGAATTCTTTGAATTGTTCGAACTAATTAAATTGTCAATAAGCAAATGGAAACCTTAGAAATTTTCTGTTTACATTTTTTTTGGTATGAGGGAATATCTTATTGATACCACGAAGGATCTAGCTTAATATTTTGGAAGCCAAAAGATCTTCTTCTTTAGAGTCAATCATTTTCTTGAAGAGGATAAAGAGTAACTTAATTACCTCTTTCAGCACTTCGCTTCCCTTCAAAACAAGCAATCAATTAGTCTATCAAAAATGAGAGAATATTTTCAATCTTACTGCTGTTGAGAAATTGATGGTGTTCAAAAAATTGATGGCATAGAACTGACTTGAGAGCTTGATGTTTGGTCTGAAAATAAATCTTTCAATCTCCTTCACTAAAGGGAGCACAAGGTCGCTTTTTTTCTTTAAAAACACATCAAAGATCAACTCCAACTTAAGAATATTCTTACATAGAGGATTTTTCCTAAATGCTGATTTAACATTGTGACTACTTTCTTATCTTAATCTCCTAGCTTGTTCAACAGCGCAGCGAGAATGATCTAAGTTCCAATTTAAAATGTGAGACAATGTACTTTTCAAATAAGTTATTTTACTTCTTGGCACTCATTTCTTTTCTGAACAATTTCAATGAGAAGATCGAGCATGGCTTTTCTGAAAAAAAACAGATTATCGTTGAGTTGATCGACTAGACTATTAACGTATCTATAGAAAAGTTCTTTCAGTTTATGCTGAAAAAATACTTCTATCAACTCTTTGTCACTAAGCTGCTGCTTTCCCTTGGTGCTCTACATGAATGTTTTCAATTCTTCCTTGGGCATAACTGATTCCAAGAATATGTCTTTGAGTGCATTGTAACATTAGATTACATCTTTTTTGCTTTTCGAGTTTGCCTTTTTAAAAATATAAATATTTAGATAACAACTTCCCCTTGATTTATTCTTACAAATCGCATCATATTCTCGATAGCTTGCAATGTCGCCTTCGGATTATCTCTGATATAAATAGACAGGGCTGAAATTTTATCCTTCAGGGTACCTTCTGTCATTATTTTCTTCATCCATGCTTCATCAGCCTTTGCTAGCTTGTATTTCTACAACTCCTTTTGAACAAATTCCTGATATAATCGAGATGCTCTCTCGAAAAGTGGCTCATTGCTATCTTTCAGCGCTTTCTTCCAATTGTCTCCAGCTTCGACAGTTTCTTCAATTTGCTTATTGGGCTACTACTTTTCGATAGTTTTAGTAATATTCTACTGCTTTGATTTCTCTCCACCTTTTGAACTTGAAGGCGTTACAATCTGTTTATTGGCTTTCGCAAACTTTGCCATTGTGGTCTACTACTTCCAGACTTACCTTTATATTTGTATTGTTTTATTTTATCTTAATTTGATTCTGATCAATAAATCAAATGAAATTAACAACTAAATAATTTTAACTTCTTCATATAGGTATTCATAATATTGATAAATAATCCACACAAAGCAATTAATATCATATTTCTACTAGAATACACTATTAAATCAAGGAAACAATTAGTTTTTTAATAGCATTCATTCGCTTTAATTACCTCTCTCAGCATTCATTTCTTACAAACTCTGAATATTTTCCCATGTCTACAGCAGCAGGAAATGAAAAATAGTAAGGTTAATCACTTGCGAGCTCTACTTCCAATTTTATTTCAACGACGAACAAATAACAAAAAGAATGTTGAGACTAGCATTGACAACAAACTTAATTCAATACCTTATTGTTTTTAATGAAATGTCCTGGATTTAAAAAAAACTCAAATTCTTATTGGATTGTAACTGAAGGAGACGCATAACAAGTTAATAAAATAAAAATTGGATAATATGAATTTATCATATCAGATCAATCAATATTTGAAAAAATATTAAGATAAAACATTTATTTATTGTTAATCCTTTTCTTTTTTCTTAATGATGATTTTGAAGAAAAAGGCAATTTAATAATATTCATTATTTCTAACATAGTTCTTTTACTCTCTTATTATTTACCACAAAATCCATATCTTAATAACTTTTATTTATTTCCTTCAAATAATCACAAAAATTAAGAATACAATTATCCTTCTTTCGCGGTAATTAAAGATTTACTAAGATGTTTTGGAAAATAAAAATTAGCACAAACTAATTAATTTAAACCAATTGAGCAGAGCGCAAAAACTAAAAAAAAGTTAATATTTATTAATAAATTGTTTGATTAATCAATAACTTAACAAAAAGGGATGCTCTGCCTCAATCCAAACAAGATATGTTCACAAGTGACTTTATATATAAAATCGAAAGATTAGAAGGATGTGCGCTTGCAAAGAATCATTTCTTTAGTTTTTCAACCTTACTATCTCTATTTTCATTAGAATTTCACTAGCTCTGCTAGATTCTAAATTCCAGCCCACAATTTTTCAGCATATGCTCCAATAATGATCAGAGAAACCCAATCAACCACCACAATTACTAGCTTACATATCGTCAAAATATCTTGAAACCTCTATTCTCATTACTCTCATTCATATACATATACATATTAACATTCATATTCATGTTGAAAAACAGCAAGATATTATTCATTTAGGAAGATATAAAAAATAAATCCATAATAAAAATAAATACCATTGTAAAATTCGAAAATATGAGAGTAAATGTGTTTATCGCGCATCGATATTTGAGCTGTTTCCCCTCAAATCATTGTGTAAATTAGTTCTTGAAATTAAAAATATTTTTTTGTGTCATTTTATGCCGAACATTGTAATTTGTTTTCTTTCTTAAAAATGGTTGAGATTAATATTTCAAGCAAGTTCAATGCTTTTTGGTTTGTCTCTCTAAGTTTTCTTAAAATCAGAAGCAGTTAATTAGTAGTTAGATTAATTTATCTGTTAGTTCCTCTGGAGTCCTAACTTTATTTTGGAGCTATCTAAATCATTTTTAATTTGATCTCTCTTTTTCATCAAAAATAACTACTTAACTTATGAAATAGTTATATCATTAAGACTAGTAGAGCTAAAAGGAATGAAGATTGGATTCAATTATGATTAATTGCTCTATCTGGTTCGTTGGATAAAGTCAAAGCTAAAATTACTTGAAAATTAATTTCACTTTTTACGATCAAAAAGCTGCAGGAAAAAAACTAAAAATAATGAGGATTATCACAGGCGACAACACAGGTTTAACAAAAGTAGTGAATGTTGAAAAAAGCAAAGTGATTTCAACTTTTGGAGAGTAAGAAAAGGATAATGAATAGGACTTTTTGTCATTTTTTGGAACGGAGACACTTATCTTGAGCGGAAATAAAAAAGGAGAGCTATAGCTGAATGAAATCAATGAAGAAGGAGAGTTTTAGAGGCTCGTAGCAATGGTAGACAACCAAAAAGATCTAGCAGGACTCAACACAATTGATTCCAATAAAGTAGTATTGACTTATAGAAACAACACTACAGAATTAGCTTCTTTTGATGCGGAAAAAGAAGAATTTCTTGAGTTTCAAGAGCTTTACAAATCAAGTCAAAAAGGAATAGTCTAGACCACAACACTTAATCAGTAGGATAAAAGACAACTTTTAGTACTCTCTAAAGATGTCAACCCTCAAATATATGATATCGAAACAGGCCAGCAAGTATGGAAAGCTAGAAATGTCAAAAACGATTGGCTTGATCTTCAGGTGCCCATTTTTGACATTTCAGGCTTCTTCCTTCCTAATTCATAGACTATTTGCACTGCTAATGCTTTCAAAAAGGTAAATATTTTGGAGCATTGTATTGATATCATAGCTATTTACTGATTTAGATGAGGTTGTATGATTTGAGAGCCAACAACAGCCAGCCAGTTAAAGACATTGAACTAGATTTAAAATTCGATAAGACTGCCTTTAAACAAATGGAACTTTCAAGTTGTGGTAGTTTTGCATACGTAACAACTGCAAATGGCAACCTCTTTAAGCTAGATATTAGCAACGGTAAATAAATAAATTCCTCATCAAATTAGTTTAAACACATGATTATTTTTAGATTTTAGGATGATGTTCAACTTCAAAGGCTCAACTGGGTCTATTAAAGACATAAAAGTGCATCCAACTCTTCCTTATATTGCTTCTGTGTCACTTGATAGATATTTGAGGTACTGATTTTAATTGATTTCTATTCCTGATTTATTAACTTTACATAGAGTATACAACACAGACACTAAGGAAATCATTTCAAAAACTTACTTGAAGTAAAGATTGCACAGCTTGATCTTCTGCAAAGAAGGGATCATCGAAGAACCTAACGAAGAGGATAATAAAGAGCATCAAGAAAACAAAGATGAAGATGATTTCATACCCCCTCTAATAGACGAAGAAGATGAAGAAGAACTATTGGAAAATGAGTAAGGACAATAGAAGAAGAAACGAATGAATAAAAAAGAAACAGAAACAGGTGAAAAGCCAAATAATAGAACGAGAACAATAGAATAGATTTCAAAGCAAAGAGCCTACCAAGAGCTTGTTTCTCATAAATAAAAATTCCAGAATCTTTAAAAACACTCAATAAAATTGAGCTACTTAAAAGAAAAAATGAGTAAAAAGAATTAACAATAAGAACATTAAGGAGAAGAAGCACAAGTAATGTAAGAATATGAGGAAGAAGGAGAAGAATAGATTCAGAAAAAAATAAAAAATTGATATGTTCTTTATTTATGTTATAATTATTTTTGTGTGATAAAAATATTAAAAAACAAGGAAGATTCATATTCAATTGCTTGAGAATAAAGAAGGAAATAATTTGTAAAATAGTGAACAAAAAATAAGTAGTTAACAAATTGCAAAGATGTTAATTTAAAGGAGGGAAAAATAGCTTTTAAGACTGCTTTTCTTATTTATAGATAATATAATTTCGCTACTAACACACTAGCCTATTTTGTAGATGCAGAGATAGTCATTCTTATTTTAGTCTTCAAATACTAGAGCAACTAGTATTCTGTTCAATTGTTGGTAATTTTTTGGAGGGTTTCACATAATTAAAGGAAATTTTCTTCTTCATCTTAATTTTGCATTTCAAAAATCTATTATCTGACTTGATTGCTAAACTACTTTGCTTCTTATATTTTTTTCTTCGCTTAAATCACCGATCCAGTATGAGTCTCTGGTAACCCCAGTTTGACTTTGGGATTTGCAGCATCAAAAAATGCATGCTAACTGACACTATTACTCTACGCTGTTGTAACATTTGTGCTCTCAGTGTTGTGACTATAATTTTCCATGGGTACTTATCGATAACTTCCTTAATTTGCTTAGGATTCTTCTAAGTAACTTGATTCATAGTCTGCATTTCTTTCAAGAGATAACTTTCTCAATGGTTATTTCTTAACTTTTTCATGTTAAACTGTAAAATTATCTTCTTTACTTTCTTCATGTGTTTCTTATTTCGAGTTTTATAGGATTCCTACTTATTTTTCTATTTGTTCTTCGTTTTTAGCAGAGGAAAGTGCTGTGTTTGTTCTTTTGTTTATTCTTTAAAATCCACTTGAGCGAATTCCTCTGCTTAATTGATTAGAATTAAGTTCAGAGGAAGGAATAACTGGTCTATGATTACCTGCCCATGCACTGATTGAACTATGAACTGTGTGATTTTCAGATCTAGAGTTTGCATTCTACAAGCCAAAATGAGATTAAATACTTGGAACTGAAGATGAATTCTATTAGTTTGGCTAAATGTGTTAGGAAGAAAATTATTATTATTGCGGTTATCCTCCTTGAACTAAAGGATTTCCTTAACTGATGTAGTTTGATGTAAAACGTGCTTTCTTGATAGCGAAGGCCTTTTATATTGAAATAAATTAAAAATTAGACAAAGAAGTAAGAGATTAATACATGCTATCCCCCCAATTACTAACATTCGAATGGCACTACTAATATTAAAGTGAAAGAAATATTTATTTACAGATGGGTTTTCAGGCTGAACCTGCTTATTATTGAAGGCTTTCAGCCCAGTAGTGCTCATTTTCAAGTGCATTTTCCTTCTAAAGAATCCACATTATGTTGTGGATGAAGTTGCTGAGCTTGAGGGGTCGCTAATTTGCTGCGAAGGAGTGGAGCAAGTGCCGTCAGCATTATTCTACAAATCCCCATAATTAGATCCTACATTCTACTCAGAAAGAGGTGAGTTGCTTTTAGACTATATTTACTAGGCTGAAGAGAAGTTTCTATTGATTCCTGGGGCAAATCTAGTGAGTTTCTTCTCCGTTTTTAAAACTTAGGGCTATTACTAAGGTTGGAATGACTGCTTGTCCATTTCTCCAAAAGTAGGAGCTGCTTTACTGAGCGTACAGTTTTGTGATTAAATTTTATATGCCTTCCGACTGATTTATTAATAGCGCATTCTACTCAGCAAATAAGAAAAAATAGTTTAGATTGATTTCACTCAATTAATCGAAGAAATTTTTCAAATAAGAAAGAAATCAATCAACCATGGGGTTAATTAATTAAATAACTCAGCTTGATTTGAAGAAAATTATAATTAAAAAATAATCATTTCTATCTAATAATTCACGAGAATCCGTTCGATAAACCACCAAGAATTAAAAAGAACAAATTATTCATTTTAGATTCGGCAGCTCTAATTTACCATTAAGAATTTGATTGCAATATTTATGAATACAAGAGTAAGAATCAGTACAAGATTATTAGAGAAGGTTCAAACTGTATGTATTGTCTTTACAGTTTTTGTTTACTTACAAAATTGAAATTAATCAAGCTTAATCTTTTTTATAGACTAACCAGCTTTGCAAGATATGATCAATAGAAGGACATTCTACTGTTTATTCATCTTCAAATTCATACATGTTTGAGTAGTTATCTTCTAAGACGTGCTTAAAGGCTTCACTGATTCTGATACGTCCTGTCGTGCTATTACTCTCCATTTTATTTGCTATCACAACATCTTTTCCATACACATCATATCTTACAATATCTGTGCCGATTACTCCCCCAATTATGTCTCCCTAAAACACAATTATCACATTAAACTCACTAAAATTAAAATATTTCTTCAAATTACAATGTGAAGTCCTATTCTCATGTTAAGTCCATCAAAATTGATCTCCTTCTTGACTTATTAGATTATTTTCACCATACTAAATGCCATTTCTAATGTATTTTAAGCTTCGATGATATAGTTTCTCATTTGAGTGTCTTTGAAGCCTAATACCATGTAGCAATCGCCTATTGTGTACACTAATAGTTTTATGCAATTAGACAAATAAAACAGATGGAAGAATGAAGAAACTTACACTTAAAGACCTAGTGTTTTGTACATGAAAGATCAAACTTTATGAATAAGTTGTAAAGCATTTTCACAACTTCACTTGGTTAAACGGAATTTGAATAAGCCGTGAAACCAGCGATATCAGCAACGAGAATAGGCACTTTATTAAGTCTATGGGTGAGTTCGCTTCTCTTCGTAGTGTCTTTGAAGAATTTATCAAGTATCTGAAAAAAGAAAAGTTGTTTAAGATTATGTCTACCAATGAAATGATTACATGTGGAGGAAGAAGGTAGACAAGGAGTTTAAGCTACTTTTTGTTTTGTTCAATAGCAAGAGAAGATTTGTTGTAAAATGATATTTCTGTTTTCAAAAAGAGGTATCTTTAAGAAAGGACAAGAAACGCAGGAGTTAGAAGCAAGTAGAGATATTAGAATTTGAACTGGTAGTAAGAAACAAGCACCCACATAACGAAGACAAGAATCCAAGAGACAGAGAAAAATAGCTATTGATAAAAGTGGAGACAGTAAGCTTAGTTTAGAAAAAAGAGATTGCAAGAGAATCTCATAATGCTAAAATGAATGAGAGTTGATTCTGCTGTCTAGAGAGAAGCATCTCCTACTTAAGCAACAAGGGAGACATTCATAATAATCAAGAAAACTAGCTTGATCTGTTTGTTATGAATCAGTTGATGATGGAGCAGCAAAAAAATTACGAAACTGAATTAGCTGCCAAAGTCAAGTCCAAACCAAAGAATGTTCTGAGAAGATATGCTTGTTTATGTGAGGAGCTTGAGTATTGTGTAAATAAAGTTAAGCAAGATTGTCGTGAGCACCTAAGCTTTGAAAGGTTTCCAGTATGTTGAGATTAATTGCTCTTCAAACTCCTGCTGCATGTGTTGATCTCCTTAGTACATCATAAAATGGTTCACTACTAACCCAAGAGAAGCCTGTTGAGAAGGAGAAGAAGAAGCAAAAACCATTGACGTGTTCAAGTCTTAAACTCTCTCATCATCATCGTCTCTATCGATTTCATCCAACTCTTTAGAAGCTGTTTTTCCTTAAAACTAATATTATGGCTAAAGTATGCGACCTTACAATTATTGTTCATTGGATTCTTCTTGAATTGGAAACTATTAAACTCCTTGATTTTTTTATGATGATTTCTTTGTATCTAATAAAATTAATTTATAAAAATAAATATTATTATTATTATTATTATTATTATTATTTTGATAAATTAAAGTAAATACAAATATGTATTAATTTAATAGACTTACAAGTCTTGAAAGGAGTGTCAGCGGAGGTAAAAATAACTGTTTTAGGTACGAAATTAGCACCATTTCCTTCTGCCTTTTTCTAACCGTTGAATTCTTTTTAAAAATTATTATTATAATATTATAACATGCTATCATCTAAGGAAGGATCTCTAGGGATAGGGCTCACAACTGAGGGGGATACAACATTTCTGCTCACTTCACTTTGGTTGCGTGACCTGCTTTGTGGAGATCCATCTTAATCAAGCAAATCATTGAGATAAATAGTTCCTTTCTTTTTTTAAGCTATTCGGTTATTTGCTCGTTCATTTGCTGATAACTCTAGTATTTTTTTATTCTTATTCTGTTGTACATTCAAACTCAATGCAGAATGTTACTCAAACTTGTCTATTTCAATAAAATAATAACTAAACAGTTCAACTAGTAAATCATTAATCATACTTGCTATTTAAAGGGAATTTCCTGAAGTTCTCTAGTTTTAGAGACCAAACATTAGTTTGTCTTAATTGTTGAAGCTTTTCATCATTGTTAGTGGAGTCCTACTAATTGACATAGGATGCGAGCTTCTAATTCCACTATGAGGTTAAAAGGCACTTTCATCCCTAATACAATATCATAAACAGTTTTTATTTTTGTCTAAGCTGTGATGTTTATTACCTCAGTAAAACATAGTAGCAAGTTAAAAGCCCTTTTCCTTTCGCTTCAAAGGTATGTTGCTTGAAGCTCCAGTCAGATCTAATTCCTTTGACTCTTTCGAACACTTTTTATGAAATACTAATTTGTCCCTAATTATTTAAATAAAGGGATCCATTCGGCAAAGCAAAAAATTAATAAATAATAAAAATTACTTCTTTGCAGCTTGCGCAAATACGAGAGGTAGTATTAACAGTATCTCCGATGAGAGAAAATTAAGGCTTATGCAATCCAATAACACCTGCAATGACTGGGCCACTATTTATCCCAATTTTCAAAGCGATCCCTGAGTGTTCATCGTTTTCACCCCATGTAATTTGACTAGCTCTTAATATCATTTAAATAGCCAAATTAACTATTCTTTCTCCTACATCATATCTTAAGATATCATTAGGAAGTCTCTTCTCGATATCTTTTAGCCCACCACAAGCCATGTATGTTTTCCCAACTATTAAATTATACAATATTAATTTAAGAATGACAAATTATTTGAATCTACAACTTACCTGTCTCAATTTTTTAGATGCCTTCTTGTTTACAAAGGATATCGAATTATCGAAAAAGTGTATCAAGTAACTCTGTTATGTGTTCTTTTTCTTCAGAGAGTATTTTGTCAAATTGGTAGATGTCACAAAAAAGGATGAGCACATTGTCAGAAGATTTCTCAATCAAGTACTCTCCTTAGCATTGATTCACCTTGAAAAAGTAAATATTATTCTAAAATAACCTAATTTAAGCAAAATAAAATGTCTGACTTCATCTTTCACGAATTCTGGCAGAAGAAGGCCTAAGATATCAGAAGATTAGCTTTTCTCTTCTTTAATCCTACGGATCGATAGAAAATGAGCAATTTGAGTTCGTAGAAAATAATACTGATAGGAGAGACCATTCCAGCCAATGTAAAGATAAAAGGCTATTAAGTTAATAAAAAAATAGACTTTGTAAGCTTGCAGTGTGCTTTCATACTCTGAAGTAGGCTTTAAAAGACAGTCACTTGAAGAGCAAGATTGCTTCACAAAGAACCTTTGTTATTCAACTTGTTAGAAAAAGAAATGAAGGAAAGCAACTTACCAAATAATCTAGTTGATGAAAACGACAATATGGTGCACAAAGACTAATCTGATAGGTAGGGGAAGGAAATTGACTGCCAAAAATAGGAAAATCTACTTGAATGTGAGAATCTGACTGAATATCCAAGGATAAAGCAGTTCGTAGAAGCTAAGCACCAACAAAATCTAGAAAAAACATGAAAGATTAGGATAAATATATTGTTGAGTATCAATATATTTACTGTAATGTTGACGTAGTTGATTTTTGCTTCAAATTTTCTGGAGTAGAAAAGGAAGAAAGCCAGAAATAAAACAGTGAAAATTATGAGTAGCAAAAGAGCTTAAACTTTATCTGCAGAAGTTTATTCTTAAGCTATGTTTTCAAGGTTTTCATCGAATATGCTCGCAAAGATAATCAACAAAGCATTCAGAAGAAAAATTGTAAGGATAACTGCTCGGCTTTGATTAACTCGCTTGGCAAACTATATTTTATTGAAGGAAGCTAATAATTTCAGAGAAATAAAGTTAAGCGAGTAGCGATCATATTCACCATGTTCGAGCTGAGTTTGAAAATCATCAGGGCTTAACACTAGCAAACCAAACAATTTTTAATATGAAGTAGGAAGATTAAAAATTGAACAATAACTTACTTTGTTCTATGTTGATATCCATTTTGATGTTCTTAAAGATGCGTTTGATTATGATTTCAATGTTGTTCACGTGAAAATATATCTTATTTTGAGCTCTTGTAAAAAATTCTTTCGAAGAAATTATTAACCCGTTAAAGTAACCAAGCAATTCTGATATCTCCTTCTCAAGATAGCTGTGAATCATGTAGCAAGTGTACAAGTAGTGAAACGATTTGGAGAAAGTCAGAATGAAAACAGAGCACAAGTAGAATTAACTCAAAGCAAGCAGTTCCTAAATGTCAAAAGCTTAAGTTTGAGAGCTTAAACTTTTGTTGCTTTCAAAACTAAAGCCAAAATAAGCAAAATATACTATCAAGTCTATCAGAACCATTTAGAAGAGAGTTGATTGAAAAAGTGTCTTTACAAAAGCTTAAACTTATGTTTGCTTATGCATCTTTGGATCTGATACTTGCATCATCGCCTCTTCATTATTGTGAGTTGGAGTTACAGGTCTGCTCTATATTTTCTAGATTTTAGATTTGAAGTTGGAGTCTGAGATGTCCGTTGAGTCAGGTGAAAAATCATGTAAGTTTATTGTTATTATTAGAATCATATTGAATAGTGAAAAAGAACGCTGCAGATCGAAGCTTTGACTAATTTGGTCAACATAAGATGATACCAAGATAACGAGTATCCCGTCGAAGAAAGCTGGAAAAATACTGAAAAAGATAAAGCTAAAGATAGACTTGGCTCTCTTTAAGAAACTGTAGTTGTAGTTGTAAATGTTAGGTCCATGATTATTAGCAAGATACATGATCAATTTACTTTGAAATCTTGTTCCAAAGAGAATAAGCTTTATGCTCATCAATACTAATCCAAAAATCACCTAGTTTTATTCAATTAAAGTTATTTTAGAAAAATAAAAAATGATTGAGGAATCTTACATAGTCGATAGATGAAAAAAGTGCTGATGAGGAAAGGGTTTGGATATTAAGAGAGAAATTGATGACGGTAAAGAGAATAGAAGCGTAGAAAGCTGAGAGAATGATAAAAGGCTTTTTTCTAGAGAGATCGAAGGATTCTCGGAGAAGAAATTTTTATAACAGCTCGAAATCAGGATTTTCAAAGAATATATCCCCTGTGTTATTGTAATGCTTGTGGAGAGACAAATTACTACTTTTGAATTTGGTTTACTTTATATTCATTATTTAGTTATGGCTTGCTTACTAATTATTATGCTTAGCTTTCTCTTCTTTGTAAGTCCTCTCATTTTCTTGTTGTTTTTCCTTAACCTTTTTCTATTTACTCATTTATTACTAAAGAAAAGAGTTAGAAGATGACATTTCTACTGAGATATCGCTAAGTTGCATCATGAAACAGTCGTTAAAGCCATCTCCAACAGTCATTACCTTGCTGCGTCCGTCAATCAATTTTATCATCTCCACAAAATACCCTATTTACATTTATTATTTTTAAAAGGCAGAAAGCTAAACATAAAAGATTACCTTTTTAAATAGCTGAAAGCTCAGATCCAATGATTCTATCTGCGTTGGAAAGAAGGAAGATGAAATGTGCCTCAAGTGATGGACTTTGAGAAATAACTTTCAACTAGCTTCCACGGATTACTAAACATTTTCTTTCTAATTAAACCATGGCTGATTTTACAAGGTTCAAATGTTGAGTTTTAGTTTTTCGTTTTGTGAGACCTCGACCAGCAAATTATGTAGTATTTTGCTATTATTAATTCTCGTTGTTGATGCTGCCATTAATTATTTATTCGCTATCAGATGGAGCAACAAGCATTTTATCTTATTATTATTTATTTTATTGCATTTATTCTTAGATTTGGTTATCTTCTCCAATATGCATAATTTTTTTCTTAATCATAGCAATAAACTATTTTACACTGGATTCAATATCATCATGATTATCTCCTTCTATGCGAATAAGTTTAAAACTGTCATCAATTAGAGTGCTGGATTTCGCAGTTTGCATCACATAATCATGTTAATCACCACTCAGGATAGCCATTTTAATGAATAAATTGTCCATCATATTGACACAATTTTCAACTCCATGATTCAAATTATTTGAGACAAACAGAACCCCTAAGTACTCTAAGTTAAACTCCATTTCTTCAAATAAGTCATCGAATTATCTAGCCTTGAAATTATTGAACATTATTATCTCTCAAAATTTATAATATTTTTAGTTAATTTTTACTTGATCATCAAAATGAGATGTCTTGATTTAATGGTATTTAATGAGAAATACTTGAACTTCTTAAATTGTAAGTTCTCGTCTCGAGTATAAAAGCACACGCTAGCCTTGGTCCATCTTTAAAGATAAATATTCTGAGAGATATTACTTTGGCTAAGTAGTCAACTTCATTTTATCTACACAACAATATTATTGACACGTCAATCAATAAAATTATATTTTTTTACCAAGAAGTGAGGTGTCTCCCTTGACGTAGAGGTTGTAAGTTCCAAAATAATGATCTTACACAATAGCAAATGAAGAATTGGGTCTTTTTGGAGATGGATCATTCTAGACAATAATTTAGAGCTTATTGTTTTCGTTGAGATTCGGTAGGTGAAAGTAGCATTTTCCTTTTAATTCCTTCTTTGTTCCTACTTAAAGATTGACATTCAGAAGTCGAAAAAAGCGAGAAATTGATTCATCCTCTGGTTTGAGGAATTCTATTGAATACAAATTAGAATCTGGCATCATCTTTAACTTCCATTAGCGGCAAATCATTACAGCTTTGATGAATTCATCATATTAATGGAGATCGCTTTGAAAAATTCCTTCATTTTCAATTATCTAAAATTCGTCTATGACATTGTCTTAAGTATCGAATTCTGAATCAAACAAGTTCTTTGTGAGATGAGAACTGAATTTAAACTGGTTTCCTTGTTCTACTGTGTTAAAAGAAAACATTTTAGATTTGTATGTTTCTCCATCGATTCCATCTAACTTATCGAACTCATCAAACAGCATTACAGATCCATCCTTTTTTCCCGGAGAAATTTGTTGTTTTTCATGATAACTGATGGTCTATTAATTTTTAATTGATATCTCATCAGAAGGAATATCATGCAAAGGAGATTATATTGATGCTGTGTCTCCTGCGCCTACTTAAATATATCTCATTCCTTAATTGCAAGGAGCAAGATACGGTGTAGGATTATCTTAAGCAGTAGATTCAATATTAGAAGCAGGGCTAAACTAAATTTAAACTCCATCAGCCATGCTGCTAGGATTTTATTTATTTTTTATGAATTCCACAGGTATACCTTCTCTTTCTTCTAAATAACTGAGAGAATGCTCCTTTTATGGATAACCTTCTTACCAATAAGCTCCCCTTTTATTGTTTATTTCTTTAACATCTGCTTTTTGTCCATTTTATTCATCCTCATGAAGATTATCATTTAGACTGAATTGCTAATCAGAACCTTGATTACTATCTAGTTTTCTTGAGGCTATACCGATTTGTTCAAAAATTATTTAGGAATTTTTTTTAAAACTAACGGATGTTGCTGATCTTTATTATCTGCTTTAAGACATACCAATAACAGACTTAGTTGGATTTAACGTAAGACACATTTCGTTTCTTAGTTCAGATTGTCTTATTTTGGCATTCTTTAAAGAATCTAATTGCATAGATTGTCTTGAAAAAACGCCTTAATTTCGTTCTTCAACTTCTTCGTTGATACTGTGATTTGAAGAATTTTTGAAACGAACTGATCCATTGTTCTTTTATGGCTCATCATCAATCGCGTTAACTCCTTCTCTAGCAAATTAACTCAGTCTATGCCTCGGAGTATAGTTTAAGGAACCAGATTAATCTAAACTTTATTTAGAGCCATCCTCAATTTCAGATCTTTGTGTCTCTTTGATTCCTGCAATAAACAAAAAGATAAAAAGTTATTACTAAACTTAGCCAGTGTTGAAAGAATCAATAACTACCATCTTAAGCTATTGGTTTTAGCTAATTATCGTCATTTTCAGTTCTAGGAGAAACAAACTCATCCATATTGATTTATTAGCTGCCATCATTATCCTATTCTTCTATTATTTTATTAGCCTATTTTCTTTGAAAATCTTATTTGGCTAATCCCTTAAAGAATGATTCAGATTATTTATCTGGAGAACTGCGACTTGGCGATGTTTTTTTGCCTTAATTTAGAAAAGTATCACTCCTTGAAGAATTTGGAAGAGTTTCAGGAAAAGAAGGAAATGTAGATTTTAATTGAGATTATCCTTTTGTAGAAGTTTAGCTATGAGGGATATTTATGAATATATTTTGGATATTCGTCGCTGAATTCTGAGGAAGCAGTTCTTCATCAGTATATAAACTGATCATTGGCACATTAAGATTTCGATTGCTGTTGAAGTAGCAAGAATTATTTCTGTCTGAAGTAACTTACTGTAAATTAACTCCTCCTTCGTAGTGCAGCTAAAATGATTTTAAACTGCTTGCTCGAAATCCTTCTGATGCGATTTCATCCTCATCGTCAAGGCAAGTTAAGGCTTGTGGTTTTAGAACTTTTGTAATTTTTTGCTAATTTCCTGTATTTGCATTTTCTTGAAAATACAAATTCCTTTCATATTCTTACGTCTAGTCAGTCTAAAGTTATTTTTTTTATGGGAGGATGTCTCTATTATTATTAACTCCCATTCTAAATGCATAGACTTACTGGATGTTAGGTGGATTATTTTAAGGAAAATAGCTATTATTTTCACTGTATCCTTAATGCTATTAACCAGAAGAAGATTCTTTGATTTCTTGTGATTCAGGGTTGTAAACTAATGAAGAAGTGAAATTTGAAAACTGATCTCCTTACCCTTCTTTATTATTCTGAATCTAAAGTGGTGCAAAAGTTGCTTCTCTAGCGCTTTAATGTATGGTATTATTATAAAGAGACTATTTCAAGCTCATTTTTACTGCAGCTGTTCTAGGATAAGTCTAGGGATCAAGTGAGTCAACATGAGAGTCAACATGAGAGGAATTCGCAAAGACACTTTCCCCAGCTTCATCAATCTTATCGAACTATATTTTAAAGTTAGGGAATATCTAAGGAATATCATAATAATTCTAGAACTTATAATCCAAGGTTGGCTTTTCATTCGCTTTTGGAAGAGACTCATTTATTTGATTATCTTTTTGTTCATTTTTTTTGTTTTTAGTAGAATCTAACTCTTCATTAATACTATTTCTTTATCCATCGTTGATTCCATTCAGTTTTAATAAATTCTTCTTTATTATTATTCCTCCGTTCGAGGCACCTGAGTGTAAGTTATCCTTGGCAGAGTTAGATCTTTATTTATTTAATTACGAATTTGTTCTGCTGTCCTTTGAGGACTTAAGCTTGAGTAATTTTATGTTAGAAGCATCAAGGAACGTTTAGCCAATAATGAATCCTTCTATTTCGAAATCATTTTGTGTCAGAGTCTGTGTTTTATCGAAAAAACACCAATTTACAAAAGGAAGATTTTCGAGAGCGTCTATATTTTTGATTCTGACTATGTTTTTAAAAGATTTTTGAATTTGCCTGGCTTAAATTAACTGAACTATGTCGCACACTGAGTAGATATACAGTGGCAATCCTCCGATTACAAACTAAATCCAGAAACTACGCAAATCAATTCTTATTCTATCTGAAACTTAAGTGGAGTAGAACTCATTAGAGAGAATTACTCTCATTAATACTGCCACAAGAGTCAAAATAACAGTCAAGAAAAATGAGAATTTTTCAGTGATGGAATCTAACATATTAACCTTCAAATAATTTTATTTTTTCCATTTCTCCATTCCGCAGTCGCATCCAGTTCCAACAACCATTCCATAAATCCTTCAAATCAAATAGCAGTGCTTAGAAATAATTTATTGTGTTCAAAATGATTTCAAAGAAAGAATATTTGTGCTTTTTACCACTTTGTATTATAAAGGATTGTATCTTTGAAGAGTATATTATCAGATGTTATGTTTTCACTGGTTGGATCGCTCTTAAGCTTTAAACTACCTTAATAATAGTTAGTTTCTCCATAATTCAACTTATATTGTAGCTTGCCAATCAAGTTTCTTCTAAAGCTCTAAAATTTTCCCTTCTATCCTTAATTCAGATTGCTACCTAAACAACCAAAAATAATTAATGAAATGAATTACTGAAACAGTGTTACTGAAAGTAAGTCTGAGAGGATATTTCATTGAAGGAACTGATTTTCCATCAAGATAATTAGAATCGATTTAGAAATGCTGTTCATACGAGTCTAAAATAACCAAATCGGCTGGTGCCCTTTCTCCAGAACCTATTTTAACAATATCGCCCAGCTGGCAATAGATTTGAATTTGTTCATAAATCAAATTAAACAAATATACTTCTAAATTGCGCCATTGGAGCATTTTAGGAGTGACTATGCCATGATCTTTATAATTCTAAAAATAAATAAATTCACTACAATTCAAAGTATTTCTCAAATGAATTACAAGCTTGCTGATTTTTGTTTCATTCCATTGCGAGTCTTGACGGGAGTATTATCTGGAAATGTAAATAACTTTCCCTAAATGAATAAGTACTGCAATAAGATATGGAACTAGAATTGCAAATATATTGTAGGTGCTGGTCTCTGGACGGTAGATCAAAAAGAGAATCACAAGCAAATGCATTAAGTAAATGCACTTCCGATAAGTCACCTTCTTGAGCACTTCTCCAATATGCAACTTCAGAAGAAAACAATAAAATTAGGAAAAGAGATATCTCTCAAATGAAATCGCAATACATAGAGACTCCATGAGATTATTTTATTTTTAGAGTTCGTTTAGCTGAGAATCGACTGGATTATTCCTCGATTAAAGTGAATCTGTTGTTTTATTCAATAAGGAGAAAGTCATAAAATAAACTGAACTCTTAGAACTGAGTGATAAGAGTTTCAAAGCTCAATCACATAATTTTTTAGGTTTTCATTGAAGTAGCTAAAGATATAATTACGATTCTTTCTTGCTGAACTTTCTACTGCTTTGCGTGACATTGGCAGCCGCATTCAGTTTTCTCTTCTTCGATATCATGCTTTCGAATCATTTTAGAGAAGAGAGTTGTAGAATCCTCATTGAACCTATGTTATCCTGTTTTCATTCTAACCAAACCGAATTTTTTCTCCTAAATTAATATTTGGAAAAAAGATTAAGATGAAAAAAACAAAAATTAAATTTTTGCTAGATAATTTCTATGCTGATTCTCCAGTAACAATGTTCATGATTATTATACATGTCCAAAGAAATATTTAACTTCGTCCATTAAGTTTTTTCCAAGGATACTTCGACAAATCAATCATTTTGTTTGGCAAAAAATATAAAAATACAAAAATGAGTTTGGTAGGACTCATTTTAAAAACTTCATTCATGCAAGCTTTCTATTTTGGTTGGCCATAAAATAATAACTTTTTATCTGACTAATCCTAATAAATCAGTTCTTAAAATACAATTTAAAGATGAAACTGTCTTTAACATCTGTAATATCTTACTGATTGATTTTATTAATTTTCAATCAGGAAGATAAATACATTTACTGACTATTTTAAGTTTGATATTGATAAGTCTCCAAATCAGTGATAACAGCATATTAAAAGTAGAATCCAGCTTGCTATTTCACTAAGAACGAGCTGTCCATCTTGAGTAAATAACAATTTACATTGATTTATTTATTATTGAAAATACAAACTTCCCTTGTTTGGTTTGCTTGTAGTAATTTAATAATAATAGCGCAAGTGTTTTGTTTTTGTGAATCGTTTACATAGCATAAATAAATGTTTTGTAAATTAGCTAATATTTTCGTAGCAAATTTAGCTACTGTAGGAAATTTCTAAAACCCTTCTTCAGCAGTTGTATCGATATTATTTCATATTTTGTGAATAAATTTACATAATTCAACCATTCCAGATTAAATTGAACATTTCTAAAAAATTAAAAAGATAATTCAATTAAGAATAATTTAGCAAGCTTTTCTTAGAGAAAATGACAGAAGATAAGAATAAAGTTAAGACTATTGTTTGCGCAAAAAGTGACATAACTGATAATGTTAGATTTGGAAAAGGTATATCTTATCAAACCAATTATCTATTTCCTTCTTAAAATTTTGCTTGACTTAGGTTGCATAATCCATCCAAGTTGCACTATTATCGCAGAAGGTGGAGAAATAATCTTTGGTGACTACAATATTATTGAAGTAACTTGCAACTCATTTGAATCAATCATCAGTTGTTTCATATTCTTTTTTAAAAAGGAACGAGTTACTATTATTAACAAGAAAAATAAAGATCCAAGCAAAAATAAGACCATGAACATTGGTTCTTTCAATTTATTTGAAGTCGGAACAAAAATAGATTCGTCCGATATTGGAAATATGAATCAGTTTGAACCAAGAAGTACAATTATTAATGGACTTGATTGGTTTATTCATTGATTTCTTGGAGGTGTTATCGATTAAGGCTGCATAATAAAAGATAGTTGCACGATTGGAGCAACAGTCAAAGTGCCTTCCAGTAAGCAAAATCATACAATATTATTTGTTTAACTATTTGTTTTAGATACAATCATTGGAGATAAAAAGATATACTTTCCAGACAAAGTAGTTGAAGAACTGAATTTCGACGGAGAGCGATTTAAAAAGCAAATCATAAGCATGCAATAAACACTAGCTAAATTGATTCCTGCAAACAATCCAGTCAAGGAATTATGAAATATTAATGAAACAATGTATTTTTTTTTTGAAAAATGCTGTTCAAAACGGAAGTGCTTGGATTTCTTGCCAATATCACTTAAACTCACATATAAGACTTGACAATCAATAATTCAAGATGAATAATAAAATGATAGGACTTTACATTACAAAAAATACATAAGCACAAATTATATTAATTTACGAGCATCAGGAGATGGGTTACATTTATATTTTAACATGATACTCTGGATTGGGAGGTTTTACTTGTTTGGCTTATGATTTTACAATGAATGATACTTAGCTTTCCTCATTGGGAGCAGGTTAATCTTCAGAAGGGATTTTAGATATTTTTAAATGTTTTGAGAAATGCTGCCAGTTTCCGATAGCTCTGTCAAAGCCGCCTACAACTAAAATTGAGATTATTATGCAGAAGTACGCATTTGGAGCTTCGAATAAGCTATGCAAGATTCCAAAACTCTCCGATGTAGGAATATTGCTTACGATTAAAAACGAAAAAATGCAAATGCCGATACTTCCAAAGATAAAGAATATTGTAAATGGATAGTGTGTCTTGTGGATTTAAAGCACAGAAAGATTCGGGATGACTACAGCAATTGTAAATACTAACGATCCGATATCAATGTGACTAGTTTAACGTCCGCGAAAGTGAGGGCTCTAGGCTACGCTCACAATGCTTAATTCCCAACAGAAAAGAATTGACAATAAATAACATTATGCAATAAAATTACCATAAGAACGTGATGATAACTGAATGAAATGAGCCTTTCAAGAACGACTTCCAGAAGTTTATAATAGTGAATTCAGGATTTTCAAGATGATGTCGATAAAATTTGGGCATTTTTTCAAGTTTGTTTGGTAGAGTTTATCTTACAGTACAAAATTCATGAGCAGGATAGATTTCGTCGAAGAGACAGAATAAGACAATAGGAAGAGAAGTAAATAGAAGATTGTAAAGCTACTTAATCCATTCATCGTAGAAATAGGTGCCACATTGCCCAGAGAAAAAATTGTACCATAGATATACAAGAAACCCAACTTGATTCTTATAAAAGTTGAAAAATACCATTTAAGTATTTTTTCGATAACATTCTTAGCCTTAATAGAGAATCAGGCGGTTCAAATGCCGAAATTCTCCAATTGAAAAGTCAGATATCGATGCTGCTTATCTTCCCTATTAATATGGTGATTAGAATATGCAAAACTGATTATTATTTGAATACCTCTTTCCCGCGAATTCCAATACCAACATGGGCAGCTGTGATCATAGAGACATCATTAGCCCCATCTCCTATTGCAAGGGTAACAGTCGATGGATCAAGCTATCTGACTATTGTTACAAGTTCTGCTTTTTGCTTTGGAGTGATTTTACTTGCAACAACTGATAAACTCCTAAATAGTATCCAGTGAAGTTTTTAAATTACTGTTTTTTCCTTTTTATTTGATTTGCTTGGTGTCGAACTAAAATGATTATCTATTGCATAAAGAGTATGGCCAGTCAAAAGTACACTATATTTTTCTTTCTTCTAACTTTTTTCATAGTAATTATCAATAGTTGTTTGCAATTTGTCATCAAATATTTCTTAATCGAGTACCAGCATTTCTTTATCTTCTGAAATGAGTTCGCATTGTCTTGCAATATTCAAAGCAGTTTCTTTTTTGTCTCCTGTGATCATCCAAACATTTATGCTAGCTGCTTTAAGGTTTTTTATGGTTTCTTTCACATTCTCTTAGAGACGATCATTTATCCCAGTGCCTCCTAGTAATATCAAATCTTTTTCTATTGATTTATGAATATTGTGCAACTGTTCTTCTTATTTGGAGAGATCTTTCTTAATTGCCTACAATCTAAAAAATAATTAAGCAAATTGTTCAGTTTAATTAAAAGAGTTACTTCTCTAAATATTCAGAGACTTCTTTTTCAGCTAGAACACGATACCCAAAAGCTAGAGTCCTCAGCCCTTTTAATGAAAATTGGTGAAGATCGTCTTCAGTTGTTTCGAGAAGATCAGATTAATTCTCTTAGCAAATATCAATAATGTTAGAATCTGCACCCTTGCAGTAGAGTTTATATTATTTAGTTTAGAGATCTTCTACAATAACTGACATTCTCTTCCTCTCAAAGTCAAATTCAAGGACAGCTACTTTTCTAAATCGATATTCAAACTTTTTACTCAAATCAACTGTTAGAGTAATTATCGAGTTAATGTCCTCATCGCTAAAATATAATCCAAAGTCTTTACAGAAATTCATGATACTTTCTTCATCAGGGGAAGTACCACTGTAGCTTATTTGATTGTTAAGTCTTTCAATCATGAGAGTATGACATAAGTTTAAGCAAAGTAGGCCCTCTAATTCCTAATTAAAAAAAAGTTATTGAATTTGTAATTTATGTGAGTTGAACTGTTACTTGAGTTAACTTGTCTTGTTAAATTGAGGAATTAATTAACTCAGTGAGTTATTCTGATTTTAGTACATGATCAGATTAAATTGTCTCAATACTGTTTTCATATGAAACTCCACAAAGAGAGAGCCCCTTGAATATCATCTAGTTCATAGTCAAAGTGCCAGTTTTATCACTAAAGACATATTTAACTAAACCAAGTTCTTCACAAAGACCACTGCTATTAACATTAACCAGCTACTTGTCATTTGGATTTGCGTAGTTTTGATCTATTTAAAGCATCATTCCTTGAAAGAATTTAACTAACTCAAGAGTCATCATTAAGGAAATTGGTACGAATTAACCTAATAATACGAACCACATTTATATCATTAGAATAAAAGATTTAAAGGCATGAGACTCAAAATCTGAAGGTTATATATCAAGGTAGGACAGTGATTTTTTCTTTAAAGCAAACCAAATGACAGAGTATGTAGAGCAAAAGACACATAGACAAACCATCAAGAGGAATATCCACAAGATCATCTTATTCAGTATTACTTCAATCCTGCTGAATTTGAATCTGAAAGAAGAAAAAAAAGAATATAAATAAAATATTATTTTTTTCATTGTGAATAAATCTAAAATCATTAATGCTAGCTGTGGAGATCAAACATTACAACTCTAAGCTAATTAAGCACTAGAAGTCTGATGAAGTATGCTTGGGAAGTGTTAATTATCAAATAGACAATCTGGTAAATTATATTTTGAGACTAATTTTTTTTAAATAAATGATCTTCTTGATAGAAAAAGTAATTGCCGTTTGCTATCTATTTTAATAAATTATTGAATTACCTTGCTTTTTGAGAGTTCAAAAGAATTTTCGTTTGATGCCCGGTATAGACAACTAAACCTAATATATATTCAGTGGCTTTCAAGCTAGAACTTCTCAAACATAGATTTTTAATGCCAACAGCATATTAATTATCTCCTTTCTTCTCTCCAAGGACTCCATTAAAATAATACAATTAAGGGTTTGGCTATTCATATTTTAACTCTAAATTCATGAGACTTTCTAATTTAATTTCTTCTTCTTTGAAAAGCATGGGGCAAGACACCAATTTATGCTTCAAATTAGCTTCTCCATCGAGATTCATAGTTTCAACAAAGCAACTTCCCTGCAAAATAAAAAAAACTTTATTTAATCGATTGAAAAACTGTTGTTCTTACATTAGATAGAGAACTCTTGAGAAGAACAAGGTCAGCTGGAAATGATTCATTTTCCATTACTTTGACAATATCTCCTATTCTCAATTGACTTCTAAACACTTATTCAAATTTCTAGGTGCTCAAATTGTATCTCAAAGTAGTGGATTCATTTTCCTTTTTATCAGCGGCATGCCTTCTTCTATCTTCTATGAAATCTTTAATCATTGAAATTACAACAATAACTCCTAAATCGAAGAATACAGTTGGAGTTCCATTGGTTGTTGAAAGATCTTTAGAAAGTTAGCAAGCACCGATTAATATAAAGTAAATGTGGGCTAGTTTGCTGAGTTAGATGTAGAGATTCTTAGGAAGGAATGTTAGAAGATTGTACTTCGAAGTAGAGACAGAATTGTCAGCTACTTTTAAATCAGCCACGCCCAGAGTTAGGCAGCGGAATGTTTTACTTCGAAAGCAAGTAGCGTAGTTTCTAAGCTGTTTAAAAAATAGAAGCTTCTTGTCGTACTCAGTGTTAGAATAGCCACTTTGTATTTTCAGCATCTCTTCATTTAAGAAATCCATGAGTGTTTTGTTTTATCGAAGGAATTGATTTATAAGTGTTAGGAAATCTATTTTTATTTGCTATGCTCAATGAATTACCTCTTTAAGCTTTGAAGTAAAGGAGGGAATTATTAACAAGGTTTATATGTTCTCAAAGGTTTATTTGAATCGTTTGTTTTGTTGGGTTGAAACCCTTTTTATTGAATATGTTTAATTGTTTCACTTTGATTTGGCATTCTTCCTGGTTTATTCCTAAAATGAGTGCCTTTTGAGTACCTGAATTATGTAAATAAATGTAAATATAAACAAAATTCAGGTATAAATTTTGTTTAAAGAGTTTCCAGAAAACGCGCAAAAAAAATACCATAACCGAAATTATCAAAAGAGATAAAAACACAAATGAAATAGAAAGTTATTTCTTTAATTCATACTAAAATTGTTCATGTGATAAGATTAATTATCATGAAAGTCTTTCGATTTAAAATAGATAAATATTTTTATTGTAAATGCTAATCTACTGGATTTATGGGTTCCTAACTTACTTGAAAATAGCAATCAGCCTATGCGTTGGCATTCAGTTAAATATTCATTTTTACCTTAGCTATTTAGGGTTTTTTTGAAGAGATCTGAACATCTCCCAACTCGTTTAGTTGCATTTGCTAATGTTGAAAAGAATCTTAAAACTCTTGAAATTAGTAGAGTTTTTTCTTAAAATCTAGCTTATCTTTCCATTTTCTTGATTCACTGAAATAGCTTCACTAAATATAATATTTTTAATATTTGCATTAATCTTTAACTAAATTTGATGATTAATTATTATTTAAATTATTTAAATTATTCTTACCAACTACATATCATTATCTTATTTAAAATATCCACAAGAAAATAGTTAAGTAATCACATGAAGAAAGGTAAATCCTTACAATTTATTCATAGAAAAATAACTACTACTGATTAATATGAATAATTAATAGAGTTTCTTTTTTGTAGTGAGGGATGTGAATAATTAATATTTTTTGAAATAAACAAATACTAATTATCTTCTTTAGTCTAACTTGCTGAAGATATTACAAAGCTTGAGACACCCAAGTAATCATGTCGGTAAACTAAACTAAAGAAGATAAGATAAATAACCATTAAATTATAAGTTTTGCTCTATTTTTTGCTGAAAGTTGAGAGCAATTATTGTAGTGTTCTTTGATTGTATTTTTAATATGAAAATATTGATTCATAGACTTTGATTTCATTGGAGAATTTCAACGAGAACTCAAATAAGTAGCCAATCATAAACAGTCCGAGATCATTAGAGGCATGTCGCATCTAGGGAATTCGACCTGAAGAGTTGGTTGTAAAGTCCATGGAAGAAATAAAATCCATTTATCACGATAAGAATATTGATTAAGAATCTATTGCAATTAAATTCAATCACTACGAAGAACGCAGAAAAGAAAAACTCAAAATTCTCCTGGAAGAGCGAGAGTAAATCCTTGAGGGAGAGAAAGCAGGTCTATGGGTCTAAGCTGCTAATGGTTCTTATAAAGTACCAAAATCTTCTTGTCTCTTTGGATTAAATACCCGTTGATTGTGAAATGTGATTCCAAGTTTATTATTTTATTTGCAGCAAGTGAAGTAGGGTTAAAATAGGTCAGTTTAGTCAAAGATGAACAATAGTATGGGTGGAAGCTCTTCATTGATTGAGCGTGAAAAGAAACAATTAGATAAGATCAAGTTTAGGCAGGTAGGCTAAAGATTGAATTTGAAACTAGGAGCATTTTTATAGGAAATTTGAATTATTTTCTTAGTAAAAGGAGATAGAATAAATGCTTGAATACGAACTGTAGATGTAAGAGATCAGAAGAGTGAATGAAGAAAAGCTAGAAGCATAAAAGTAGAGAGAACTAGACAGAGCAGCGGAGATCTCAGTTAAAAAGAAGGAAGTAAATTAAGAATAATTGTTAAACTCTTCAAAAGAATTAGTGTTTCAAGGATAGACCTAAAATATGTGTTGATTTAATCAAATTAGCAAGATGATATCAAGCGTCAAATAGAGTTGGACAAAAGGGTTAAAGCAGAGTAGTTAGAGTTTGAGTAGAAGTTAAGGGCACAAGAAATGTATTAGAGAGAGCAAGAGAGAGCAAAGAAAGAAGAGCTTAAAAAGAGAGAAAAGGAACAAGAGTTGAAATAAAAAGATGAAGAAAGAAAGTTAAAATAGATGGAGTTTTAGCAATAAGCGGAAGAATAATAGAATAGAAAACAAATGGATGTTGAGTTGCGTAAAAGAGAAATGGAGAACAAGGAAGAAAAGAGGATGAGAGTAAGCAAATAATTGAGTATTGCTGACATCACACTTTGAAATTGAATCAGAATTATTAATTTAATGAAGGAACTAGATGAGAGAAAGAGAGAGTTAGGGCTGATGTCGCAAGCAAAGGTGATGATGCATGAAGAAAAAATGAGACAGGCAAAAGAATCAAATGAATAAGAAATGTAGAGGGTTAGAGATGAATTCGATAAGAAATAATAACTCAATGAAGAAAAACGGTTGGCGTTCGAGGAAGACAGGAAACAACAAGTAGAACTCTCTCGGCGTCGATAAATGGAGCATGATCAACAGATTAATAACATTATCGTAAGCTATTTTCATTAGAACTTACATTTTATCTTGATAAACGTATTATTTTTTTGGTTAAAGTTGTCTGGAAAAGAAAAAGAAGAGCAAAGAAAGAATGAATATCAACATAGGATGGATGAAGCTGAAATGAGAAAGCAATAGAGGGATAAGGAGGAGGAAATATTGAGATAGCAAAAACAGCAGGAAAATGTTGAGAAATAAATGCAGAGGAAGCAGGTAAAATGGATTAATAAATGAGTAAATCTTTATTGTTTTTATTTACTGCAGGTGTAAGAAACTAACAACACGCAAATGCAATAGAAAGCTAATTAGTTTAAATAGTAGTTTAAGATGAAAGAAGATAATGTCCAAAAAGTTTAAGAAGAAAAGCATAAGGAAATAACTCAAAAATCAAATATTTAGACGATTAAAAGAGCTGATCGAAGAGAAAATGTGGAAAAAATGTTACGCATGCAGGAATATTAAAGGATGCAGCTCAAGCAATAAATAGATGATAAATTGAAAAAGGCTGATCAAATAGTAGAAGAGAAAGGACTCTTGCTTTAAAAAAGGAGTCTAATGAGGAAATAAGTAGATGAAGAAAAACGGGCAATTACTGAAAAAATGGAGAAAGTCAGATAGGGAAAGGTAATAAATTGTTATTTTTAAATTCACTTTGGATTAATGGGTATTTTTGTTATTATGATGATTACTAGCTTGATCCTCATTTAGTGGCTTCTTAATTCAAGATGGATCCTAATAACAAATTGAACGAGACAGCAAACAAGCGCCCAACTACGGGTAATGGATATTAATCTAGCATAAGCAAAGGTAATAACAAATAATATTGTTCTATTTTCTGTTAAAATTGTTTTTCCCAACAGAAAACTAACCTGGTTAAAGACCTTCTTCTAGCGGATTAAGAACAAAAAAAGAAGGGAAAGGAAAGGCAAATTAATAGTAAAAAGTAATTGTTGGTGAGAGAGAGGCGATTAGATTAGTTGAAGACTTGAAAGTTAAGCAAAACTAAGAATTGCTGAGAATGCTAGAAAAGGAATAACAGGACGAACAAGACAGAGAAACTATGATGGATAATGTCTCTAATCCATAAGAGCAGAAAAGACTTGAAAAACTGTTTGGAATGGAGAGAGCAAAGGCACAAGCAAAAATCTAGTAGCTTCAAGAGTAAGATAATATTCTTATTTTTGTTTAACTCAACGGTAACTTTATTGATTTGCTGCAGCTAACAAGAAATTGAAGTGAAGAAGGCAATGTAAAAATATGGAATAAGTGCACTCTACAGCTGAAATGCTTCCAATTGAATGGAACTATTGATTATTTTGTTAAATATTGTTGAATTCAGTTTAATTTTGAGATATGTATTATTTTTAAACATATTTGTAGTTGTTTTTTCAGATGATTCAATATAAATGTTTTGAGTACCATTTGTATTTATGCTCAGATTTTGAGAAATCAATGAAGACAGTTAAAAGCAGTGTAAAAGAGAATCAGTCTTTGATCTTGCTATTTTAAGTTTATTGCTTTGTCTTCTCAGGCCTACAAAAACACAATATTATTTGAATAATTTCAAATTAACCCAAGTGAAAAGATAATTATGAAAAATGTGTATCTAAATAGAAAAAAGTCATATTTTGGATGCATAATTAAATAATAAAGTATTTACTTTTTTGGGTGTAAACGTATCGGTGAAGAATGTGTTGTTTGGATTTGACTCGATATTTTTTTTATCTTATTCGAATTGTGCATACAGATTGTTCTAGCTTTCAGATTCAATCACTTTGAGCCTTCCTAAGTGATTATCATGGTAAAGCTTTAATCTAGTTAGCAGCTCTCCATTTGACTTCGTAAAGTCAATGAAATCTTGAGATATTTTCGTTTCTCTTATTTTCAAATATTTTCTAGTTTCATAGAATAAATTCATTGAGAAAAAGTTGATTTTCTTGCTCATCATCTTCATGATGTTTGTTTCTTTAGGCAGCATATATTTGAACGCTTTCTTATCATCTAGCATTAGTTCAGACTAATCTACTTACACAGTTGGATCAAGCTCCCATGTTTTCATATCTTTCTTTTCAAACAACTTTCTTTTCTTGTTATTTAATTTGGCAATAGCATCTTGATAAATTTACTGCAATTTATGCCTTTTAGCTGCCATCTCTTCGAATACTGAACAGACCTTTTTTTCATACCTCATTTTCATATAAATGTGGTCTTTAAAGAGTTAATTCTAGGTATCTAAGACATCTGCGTATTCCTTCAAGAACTTACTGTTTTCTTCATAAAGACGCTACAGATACTCATTTACACCTATCTAGTTTTACTTATTGAATTCATTAGTCAACTTGCTAAGATCTGAGAAAACTGCGGAAAGAGCTTTTAAGCTTTTCTATGTACCATCTAGATTTACCATTACATCTTTGGTTAATGTTTTTGCTTTACCATACAGGTCATTTAAAGATACTGTGTATCCTCTAAATGCTTACCCATAATTTGTAAAATTAGAGGAATTCTAGCAGTTTATTTTGCCATCAATTGAGTAGAATGAATTTAATTCTGTTGGACCTTCTTTGATATTCAAGGCTACTTTTCTGTATCTGGATTCATCTTGAATGAAGAGGAAATCTTCGAACTGTTGACTGTTCTTTAAGAGCTCGCTTTCAAGAACAGCCTCCATGAATTATTCTAAGATTTTCATTCTCTTTTACAGATACTCAGGTTCAAACTTTCTGTAACAAAAATAATAAAAATAGCAATTAATCTATTTTCTTCGAAAAGAAAAAGGCAGATTACCTTTGAAGAGTCTTTTTAGGCAGAGGAGGAATGAAGTATCCAGGGAACTAGTTTTCAAAGATATCTCTTAAAAGAGCAAAGTCACTGTAACGCCTGTAACTTGTCCACTTCAGTTCATTGAGATTAACTGTATAAAGCGCATACTTTTGTTTGAGGAATCCTCCTTCTTCTAACACTCTGTAACTCTAGATAGAAATTGATGGTTTCTTATCTGGATTCTGCTCGATATATTTTCCAATTTTATTTAATTCCACTTTCTTACAATTGACTATGTCCCCACCTCCACTTTCAAATGCCTCTTTCTGCTTTTATTGTATGATGAACTCATCAATAAGCTTTACAGGGTCATCAGTGCCAATAAACTAAATTACAAAGATTAAAAAATGAGGATAACAAAATGCATTCAAATCTAATGATTACCTTTGATACTTCGGAGGGTTTTGCAATCACGGATAAATTAGCAAATGCTTATGTGACGTTCATCCCAAAAGGTTTTCCAGCCATAGGAAAGTCAGGCATAGCCATTGTATCATCAGGATAACTTGGATCTTAATCGTTCTAGTTATTCCCAGCAAAAGGAGGAAGAGGAGGATATAATGGTGTGGCTTACCTTTTAGCTTATTATTCTTATTAATACATATTCTGTTACTAAATTTATTATTATTGCTGCTGAGATTATTGCTGTGATGAGGTTTAAGTAGATTCTTATTCCTAAGACTGTTAATCTGTTAGCTTAACATTAACTTAATCTTATTGCCTTGGCTGTTCTTGGACTTTCTGAATTTCGAGTTGATTAATTGGACTTCCTATTGACTGCTTCTGTTAAGGAACTGGATTGAACTTTTAAGGTTCCATTTCTCCAAATAAATCATCATCCATGAGAGAGTCATTGTTATTGTTGTTTTATTGCATTTTATTCATTTATATCTCATTTGGATCAAAATCAAAACTATCCTCTTTTTCTCCTCCCATTGGAGATTTTGATTCTTGTCCTTGAGATTACATTTATTATTGCTAATACAGCTGCTGCTATTACTGCTGATACTGCTGCTGGTGTTACTACTGATACTGCTGCTGGTGTTACTACTGCTGGTACTGCTACTGCTGCTACTACTGCTACTGCTGTTACTGCTGCTACTACTGCTACTACTATTATTACAACTACTGCTGCTGCTGCTGTTATGGTTGGTCTTACTGCTATTGCTATTGGACAGGCTGTTGAGATTCTTGCTATTATGCAGTGTCGCTTGCAGGTAAGCTGTTTCGGTTGATCATTTACAAATTTTTCTATTTGAGGAAAACTTAAACCATTTCTGACATAAACTAGAAGCTATGCACTTGAATGTCAATAGAGGAAGATTCAAATTTGTCTTCAATAAAGTCTTAAAATTCTTCTTCTAGATCTCGCTTATGGATATTGTCCTTCAACATGAGCTAGATGCTCTCTTCTTCCTTTTCGTAATCGTTATCCTACATTTTCCTTCAAGCTATTCCTCTTTTTCAGTATTGTTTTCTTCTTTTTCTTCTTCTTGCTATATCTAATTTAGTTATCTCCCCCCTTTTATTGAGAATTAGCTCTCCCAATGAAAACCCACCAGAAATATTTTGCAATAAAAGTAATTTTTTATTTCCCTCTCATTATTCCCAATAATCAATGTAATATGTTCAATAACTTTTCCTTATTTTCGGACATTTTTTCAATAAATATCTACACATCTTCTAAGTCTAAGTACAATAATCTGAACTAATTCTTTTACAGATTCTAATCATAAAATTCGAATAAACCATTCACTTACATAAAACTATCATTTCTTTTTCTAAACTGCTGCTGTATTTAGCCGAATTCTGAAATTACTCTCAGCTTTATCAGGTACAGCAGCATTATTTTTATCGTTTTAAATTCCTAAGCCTTCCATATCCTCTAATAAATTAAAAAATCTTAAGATTCTTTTCAATAAAAACTCAGAATCTTTAAAATTACCTTTGAGAATGACCCAAAAGTGTGAATAATCTTAAAGATGGTCTGAAATAATGCCATCCATTGGTAATAAATCTCCGCTTTCAAATCTAACTCCCTTAGGCGTGCCATTTAAACTACCATGAAAATGCTCATTTCTAAAAACAGCTCCATCTCCTAGCCATCTGCTTAAGCAAAATATCATAAATACATCTTCATTTTGGAGATATTTCTACTTGATTTTCTATGCTCCTTCTCCGCAGTTGATCGTAAACATTTTATCCTTGATGTGTACCTATTTTTGAATAATAATCATTGAAACAATCGATAAATGGCAAGCTAAACTCTACCTGAAGTTTCATATTTACTCAACTTAAATAATTAAATTTTCTTTCAGAAATTAGCAAAGGTGTTCGATTTCAAATAATATTAATTCGATTCTACTGCTTATTGTTTGAACAAAATGGATGAAATAATTCTAATAATCATTGCTAATGAAAAAATAACTGAAAATAAATACATTTCATAACTAGTATTATCTGTTTATTTTCATAAGAAAGTACTTTGATTGTTTCCCTTGGTCATTTTTCGAGCATCAACACATACTCTTTCTGTGAAAGACCAAACCGCAGGACATCTTTGTCGAGAAGTTAAATATATTTCGCAGACTCTATTTTTTCTCCATTTAGTAATGTTCCATTCGTACTGTCAAGATCCATGATGTATGGTCTTACCTCTGATAAATACTAGTTAGTGGAATAGTCCATTTGCTTAATTTCTCTAAACTAAATTACAGCATGTTAGGAACTAACTGTAGGGTTTTCACAAAGTACATATGCTACTCGCTCATCCTTGCCAACCAAAAAAGCACTATCTCCCTTAAGGCTAATCTTATCTAGTTTGAAATTTATCAACCAAAATCAAAGATTAACCAACAGTATGCATAAGAGATTTGAATTCTTACCAAACTTTTCATCTTTCTTAAAAGGATAAAGACTCCATTTTTATTTGGGGTTGGCTGAATCTAGTGGCTTAGTGAACTTCAGAGTGGTTCCACTTGGGTTAAATTAATAAGAATAAGGTTATGAAAAGAGCATTGAAAATCATTTTACTTAAGATGATTTTGAAACTGAGCCAAAATGCCAGAAGGAGTCCAGCAAGGTAGTTCTTTGATAATATTCTCTTCTTCTTTAGCTTTCTTGTCTTCTCTGCCTTCGTATTATTTGCCATACATATCTTCACTACTTTATTTTTTATTCGGGTCTCTTAAACTTTTATTCTCTTCATCGTCTCTCTTTTTGTTTCTTCTTTCACTATCAGAACTCTCTAATTCTGCCCTATAGTGTTTCTTTTCTCTTTTCCCTTGCCGTTCATTATAATCTTCTCTTTTATTATTTCTCTCTCTGCTTCTACTTCTGCTTCTTCTTCTTCTTCTGTAATGCTAATCCCTTTCCACTCTTCTCTTATCATCTCTTTTATCAGATGAATGATATTATTCTCTCCTATCTTCTCTTCTATCCTTATTCCTGCTGTCTCTGAACTCATCTGTCCTTGTCAATTCATTCTTGCTATAATTCCCTCTTTCTTTATTTTAATAAGCATCTTTTCTGTCTTCTGAGCCTTCCCTTGATCTTTTCTTTTCATTAGTATGATTATTTTTGATATCTTTATCTGAGATTGGTTCTTTTCTTATTGGTATTATCTCTTCTTTTGTCTGAGTATTCACTTGCTTTTAAGCAGGCTTTCTCCTTTCCACTTCGAGGGAGGAACTAGAGCTTCTTGAATTCATGTCTGGTTTGTTGTTTAAGTTATTATCTGCTTGCAAAATCACTAACCAAGTTATTTTATTCCTGAATTCAATCAATATCTGTTAATTAATAGACACTCATTAATAAGAAAAAAATGCAAATTATTACTAAAACCTTATCTTTCTACTTAAGAGAACTAGCATTAAAGAATCTTAATTTGATAATTGAATATTAGTTATTTTTAATATTGCATTTTATAATATCAAAGAGTAGCGCTTTTGTTTTATCTATTAAATAGTGGTCAAGCATGAAAATTGAAGAAGGCTCTTATGTATTTAAAGTAATTCCAAGGTAAAGACATCATTTCCAATAGAAAAGAGAAATTTTTAGAATCCTGGCTGCAGTCTTTAAATATTATTAAAATACCTTCAAAATGAATGTAAACAAGTCAGACATTTAATTCACAATGCTTGATTTTCTTAATGAAGAAGATAAAACTAGTTTGAAATGTATCAATAGGTGCTTGAACTTTTTCTGCTTTATCTGATGATTCAAAGAAATAATGGTGGGTGTTGTTGATGAAAATATTAAGAAATAGAATAAATAAAGGCGACTATGAGACAATATTAAAAGATTGAGTGCTAATCTTTTATCTTCAAAATAAGATGGACTTGTATCTTAATTTTGTTATCAAATTTGACTTGTTTCTCATTCAAATTGCCTTGATGCAATTCCTTTAACAAGAAGAATATAAATTTGAATTTGAATTATCTAAATTAAAATGAGTTGATTTGAAACAAAACAAAGAGGGAAAATATAATTAATTAATTAAAAATAAACTTTCAAAAAAACAAGAAAGTAAATCAATACCTCTTCCTTCAAAAATAAAACACTGTTTGGCAATCAAAATGGATATAGAAGCTTATTACTACTCTGCAGACAATTAAGGAATGTTCTCTCATCTAACTTTGAATTATTTTTATAGCCCGGCCAAACAAAACGCCAAATATCTCTCCTGGGGATCAAGTCCAGAATTTTAAACGGAAACCATTTCAAAGTTAGAAGAAAACAATAGAGAAAATAATTCTTTAAAACCAAGATAAGCTGATGTTAATGCAGTACAAGAATAGTTTAGCCCTTATATGGCCTTTCTTGCTGCTAATTAGAGCTAAATATTAATAGCCTACTCCCAGCGTATCTTGTTGAGTCTACAGAGAACTTCTATCTATTTACTAATAAAGCCAACAAGAATTTCAAAAAATTAATTAAAAAACCAAATGTAATAATAACTTTACAAAAATAAAAAAATGAAATATATTTCAAGAAAAAGAATAAAAATTAAAAAAGAAAAAAGAAAATATATGAGCAATTAAGATTCAAATAAAATAAATAAATTCAAATATCACATTAAAACAAACAAAATACAAATTAAATCCAAGAGATTAATAAAAAACAAACAATAATAATAAAAATCTCGAAGGAATTTAAATTGTTTGTGAAAATGTTGTAAACATCTAATACAAAATCAAATAATAATTGGTTCAATTAAAACAAAAACAAGAATGATTAAGTAAAAGAGATAATTGCAGTTGCAAATGCATTCATATTCATCATTAAGATTAAATCAATTCAAGAAACTTCATCAAAAGCTTAGTTCATCAATTAATTTACCATCAACTTTAGGATGATCATAGGGACCAGATCATAACGAATGACAAAAGATAAAGAGCTGCTAACATTAAATGAAATAGAAATAAATAAAAGAATTTTTTTATCCAATCTTTCAAACAATACAAATTTAAGATAATAATATGTATTTCTTCCAATTAGACTAATACATTGAATAATTTCCATCATTTTTATTATCATTTCTATTCTTGTAAACGATCATACCAAGAATAATAAATAATATCCGAAAGCAATTTTACTCTTTTTTGGTTACTTTATCTGCTAGAAAAATGAAGATAATACGATTACCCACATCTCCAAAGCCACTAAATACTTATCTCGTTTAGTCTTTTGCTCAAATAACTAAAATAATAAAATAAATAAAAAAAACAATAACAGAATGACAAAACAATTTGTTTATCTACTAATAGCTTCTATCCTCTTGCTACACCCTGCTAATGCAGCAACTGGTGTGGATGTATCTAATTAGACCTCAGTTGAAGTCTTCTAATGCTTGATAAATGCTTTAGATATCTCCTTCGTAATCTCCAGAGGTTACCATAGCACTGGTAAAGTGGACTACAATGCAATTACTACAAACGCTAATGCATAATCACTTGGTCTCGCTACTGATGTCTATCTGTTCCCTTGTGCTGCAGTTGATCCTCAAGAAACAGCAGATGACTTCATTGCTGCAATGGTAGATAGCAATGGCAAAGACATCTACAAAACAATTTGGCTAGATATTGAATACAACCCTTCAACTACCTGTGCCTGGAAAACATCTGACTTTGATTGGAACTGCTAATACCTCTCAGAGCTTACAAATGCACTTTTAGATGCGGGAAAATCAGTAGGTATCTACGCTAGTCTGTATTAATGGAAGAATATCTTTGGGTCATCTGATAAATGTAATTATTTTACTGAACTCCCAATATGGTACGCACACTATGACAACATCCCAAGCTTCAATGATTGGTATGATTATTATCAGATTATAAATTACTATTTTATGACATATTTAATTTGTGTTTTTAGGTATAATGGCTCCAGCTTCGGAGGTTGGACAGCTCCATTAATTAAGCAATACAATGGAACATCTGATGTCTGCAATGCTGGTGCTGATATTAACTTTTATTGATTATCTTAACGATTTTGCGCCTTTATATAAATATCAAATAACAAACTAAACAGCCAATCAAAGTTTTGATTGCTTTGAGACAATTGAATTATAATTTCTCTTAATAAATTGCTAATCAAACTATTCAAGCTCATTGTAAAACAACCAAGATATATTTCTTAATTTATTCAAAATAATAGCATTACAATATCTAAAAATACACAATTTACAAATCTGATAGATTAATAAACTAAATACTACTCAATACCCGCCCAATGAACATCGTAACTATTATTATTCTTTGCAGACCTGCTTTAACTATTCTTTTTAGTTTCCATCCAGCATCCTGAAGGCCGCTAAGAAAGCCACAATTGTAAACAACCATAACGCAAATCGATAATAATATTCTTGTCTCATGTTAGATGGTAGAACTCAAGAGTGGAGATACTTACAATGGAATCCTTGAGGACATCGATAAATTTATGAATATCAAACTCAGTGAAGTAACCTTCACCGCAAAGGTATGTACTTAGTTAATGCTTTGTCTTCTCTTCTTGACTGAATTCATTTCCCTTTAGGATAACAGTTTATCAATGAAGATCGATCAAATATTCATAAAAGGATCAGCGCTAAAATACTTCTAGATGGTAATTGCATGTTAATATTCTCAAATGATACTCATATGTGTGTGTGTTTATTAGGATGAAGCTTGTGTTGACAAGGCTATTGAAGAAGCAGTTATTGGTAATACAATAATATTGTTGTTTATTTGTTGGAGATTATATTATCTTTTAAAATGTTAGTTAACGAGCAGAAAGAGGAATCGAAGCTAAAGCACAAGGCAAAAAAAGATCTAAATGCACCACCTAACCCATCAAACGACAAGACTAAAAGTAATTACTGGATTAGTAGACACTTAATTTTTGCATTTTTTGATTAGAATAGCTAATAGCATTTCGCTTTACATTAAAAATAACACACACACACAAGTGGCTTAGGAATTGATTTCCAAAGCCTAATAGTGATTCAATTAATTGATTATTTAAACATTTTTGTTTTGTTTTTTTATTAAATGGTAGAAAAATTCGAAAAGAGCAGAGGTGGTTACTAAGGAAAAGCCAAATCGAGAGGAGGTTGAAATAAACAGATCATTGTTTTGTCAACATATTTCATGTGTTAGTCGAGCAATAACTCTCAAAATATTCACAGATCGATGAACTTTACTATTAAAATGGTTTGATATTTGTGAATTCTTAAAGATGTCTAAAACAAAATGAAAGAATCTTTTTTACTTAAACTCTTTACAAAAAATACTCACTAAATAATAAAAAAATGAAAACGCTCAGTTCAATTAAGTTGAACGCTTCATAACTGTTTGAGGGGATTAGAAATTGCTGTTTGGTTGTTAAGATGCTTGTCGAGAAGACTTTGAAGGAATTAGGGATTGCTATGATTTATTTCGGGCTGTTTGGGCTTTATTCTTTAAGATTGCATCATCATACAGCCTATTAGAGGCATTCATTGCGATAGAAGCACGAGGAGAAATATGTAAACTTGCACTTACATTATGAGGGTTGTGCATTGAGTTTGAAACAGCAGGATTCCTAGAAGGCGAAGATAGAGGAGAGTTGAGAGGAGGAGACTAAACAGAAGAGACATTGGGACTTGTGATAATTGTGCTGCAAGTTAGCTTTTGTTAAAGATTTTGGAATTACTTAGAGAGATATTGTTTTTGAGAATTGATCACTTTGTCGTAGACTGGAAGAGATTGGGAAGGAGGGTTTTTGAGGCTCTTTTCATTTAGTTTCTTGTTGTTAACTACTCCTTGTGTTATGTCAGAGTAATTCACAATTGGAGCAACTTTTAAGAGCTTATTCTTTTCCTTGTACACATAGCCTGGTTAGAGACGTTCTGGAATGAGAGCATACTGCTAACTTTAATTCATAATCTTAGACAAATACTCAGTTGAAGGCTGAGCAAATGAATTTTGGAAATGATGCTGAATTTCACTTTCGTGTCCCATTGAGTATCCATGACGTAATGGTCCTTCTTATATTTAGCTCAATAGCTGATGGTAATCACCTTCTTACTCAGCATCACCATCTGAACCCATCATATTAACATCTTGTTGCATTGAATTCACTCCCTTCTACTTTTAGTGTTGCATCTGCTACTTTTGATTATGGTATTATTGGCTAAGTTGCTGTTGACTTGCACTCATACTTAAATTGAACTAACTCAGGTACTTCTCAAACTCAAGAGTGTCCTTACTGCCGCTTCCAGTTTAACTTGCCCCAAAAGTGCCACCTCCTTGAAGATGACTAGAAGGTTACAAGTTGGTTTGATTCGATGGTTTCTGACTGTGATTTGATGAATGTTGCATCTTTTAGAGGTTTTGAAGTTCTTGTATCATCTGCTGTTCTTCTTGATTGAGGTTTTTAGAGAGTCTCTGATACTAATCTGGCTCAAACTCCTTTGGATCTGCATATGTTGCAACTAGTTTTACATTAAAACAATTAAACACTTTCCCTAAATAAAAAACAACATTTCTTACTAAATTAAGGCTTTTCACAGTGATCTTCTTCGATTATTCTGTCACCATGAGTGTCCAGGTGCTTCTCAAGCTCGTTTACAAGTTCATTATATCCATGCTACTCAATTAGTCTGTTCTAAGCACTAGGATTTGATTTCAACTCTTGAGGAAGACTTTCTCTTAATTTCTATTCCATTTGCTAACTGATTCTAGCTTTTTACTAAATCTCAGCAAGACGTTAAGGGCTATCTGAAGTAGCTTGTTTGAGCTAGGATGATTTCTTTGTCATTTTTCTCTCTGGAGTTTATTAAATCTAATCATTTGCTATTGACTCTCGTTCTTAATTGAGAGCTCTTTATTCAACTAGTCAAAAAATAATGTTAGAACTGATTAATATTGCTGTTATTGTGTGTGTTACTTATGTAAGAATTATCGTCAATGGTAGGTCGGAGGGAAGTATTTGAGAAACGGATCTGATCAAATGCTATTTACTTTCTTCTCAAGCATAATCTGTTGAACGATCTCTCGAAATAGTGAAGTGTATGCTCTAGCTTGGTCGGTTTTTGAGCGATTCTAGAAGATTCTGAGGAAGTTACACTGCTTTTCGTAACAGAGGAGGATAGTTATTGGTTTGATGGGCCTGAAAGAGGTGCATTTGATGCATCTTGAATTTATGTTTAAGATAACTACTATTATTGGATTACCTTAGCAATAATGTTATTCTTACGAACCTTAACCATGAATTCAAAGTACATCTTCTTATTAAATCGTTTGATTAAGTTTTCAATTGATCTTCTCAGTTAGTTCCCTTTGAATCTGAGAATATTAGCAGGAATTGCATCTGAATTCTAATTTGTAGATTATTTTCTCACTCCACAGAACATTTTAAGCTTATGGAATGCTTAGAACTATCTCTTCAGCTCAAACTTCTCAGCTTTCATAGCCATGACCAAACATACCTTGCTGTTATCGCTTATTTTCTTAATCACCTCAATCACAGCAGGCTTGATCTATTGCTAGTTTTCCCCATTCTCTTCCTTTTTGATTTCTTCAGTGTGACTCATCATCAATCCAGCTAACTCTCTTTTACACATTTCAGCAATAGCTAGTTATCTATTATTTTCCTCTGGATCAAGAGATGCATTTTTAAAATGTTTTGGTATCCCCGAAACATCGAACGAAGACGTATAATAACTGTTCTAAAAAGCACTTGTGTTAGCTGCCTTTTCATCTGGAGCTGCTAAGACATTCACGACACCTTCTTCATGAACAGCATTCTTATCAAAAAATGGCTTAAAATAGCTGTAATTGTGAATCATAGAATCCTCGCTATCCTCGTTCTTCGCAAAATGCTGCGAATGGTAGCTTGTGTTGTGATGCTCGCTCCTTTCATCGTAAGCTTAATGCACAGACTTGCCTTTTCTTCCACTATTCCCTAATCCGAAACTACTTGTATGTTGTCTAGCTTTAACTGAATCTGAAATGCTGTTGTTTAACTCGTTTAATAGCTGTAGATCGCTGCTGATTATGTCGTCCTTCTTTGAAGGTAGTTATTTATTTTCTCTTGGAATGAAAGTGCTGCCACTTTCCCTGCCAAGATAATACCTCCCTTGCTTTTCAAGAGCTTATTGTTTACTAATGTTTTAAGGAATCGTTGACTTAGGAATATCATTTTTAAGACTATTTCGTAAGTTACCATCTTATGATGCTCTTAATAATGTAATTTTAGGATTTTTATCTTAATTTTAATCATTTTCTGGCTAAGATTATGCTTATTCTTCGTTCTTTAGTTCTTTATCTGTGATACTACTCATCGATGGAGAAGTCTTTTTGTCCATTTCGATTTATTACTGTTGATTTAATTCCTCATCTTTTTACTAAGTGATTTGAAGTTGTGAACTTCTCGAAGGAGTAAGTTCATTGTTTGTTGTATTTGGCTACTATTCGATCTTATTGTTATCTGTCTTTCGCTAGTCTTAGAGTTGATTTCCTTTTGGTGATGAAGATAAATTGTTATCCTATGTCTCTTTTTGTTCTTTTTCTATTAATACCTTCTCTTGAAGCTAAGCTATCTATTCTTTCTTTTTATTATCTTATTGTGCTTTGAATTCACTAAATGACAACTTCTTTTCAATGACCTAAACTTTCTCCATCTCATTACTGTTTTAAGACTGACTAACACTCTTATCTACATTAACTTAACCCAGAGAATCATTTGATTTCTACCTCTTATTAAAAGAGACTTAAGCATTTGCCTATTAATTTGATCCACTGAGCAATTGATTATCTTTATTATTCTTCTCTGGCTCTGCTACTGGCGAATTGAAAGGAGGAATATCCTTATTATTATTCTTCTTCTTCTCTGGCTCTGATGTAACCTAACTGGAAGGAGAAATATCCTTATTTGTCTGCTATGGTTCTGTTGTAGGTTAATCGGAAGGATGATAGACCTTATTCTTCTTCTCTGGCTCTGATGTAAGCTAATTGGAAGAAGGAATATCCTTGTTTGTCTGATTTAGTTTTGCTGTAAGCTAATCAGAAAGAGAAATATTCTTATTTTTCTTCTCTGACTCTATTTCAGGCTAATTGGAAGGAGGAATATACTTATTATTATTCTTCTACTCTGGATCAGCTATAAGCTAATTGGAAACAGGAATATCCTTATTTGTCTGTTCTGGCTCTGTTGTAAGCTAATTGGAAAGAGAAATATCCTTGTTTTTCTTCTCTGGCTCTACTTCAGGCTAATTGGAAGGAGAAATATCCTTGTTATTCTTCTTCTCTGGATCAGCTGTAAGCTAATTGGAAACAAGAATATTCTTATTTGTCTGCTCAGGATCTGTTGTAAGCTAATTAGAAAGAGGAATATCCTTATTATTCTTCTTCTTCTCTGGCTCTGCTTTAAGCTAATTGGAAAGATGAATATCCTTATTTGTTTGCTTTAGCTCTACTGTAGGCTAATTAGAAGGAGGAATACTTGACAATGATTCCTCTCTAGACAATAATTCTTATGATTATTTATCGTCTATGGTGCTACCTTGTTAGACAACAACAACAGCTTCTTGATCTAACTCTTAATTATTTTTCAAATTAGATGCAATGACATCTTAGTTTCTTTGTGAATTGATTGAATCCTTTGCCTATGTCTCCTAAGGATCCTCACTGGCTGTAGATTTCTAGCTCTCTTATCTTTGATCTGCTATCAGCTTATTCTAAGCATTAAGGAAAAGCTACTTTTGAATTTCATTTTATTTTTTGGCCCACTCTTCATGTTCAATATTCTCATTCGAATCTTTGGGAATCGTTGGCTTTACCTTGAAAGGGTCAATCGCAAAGAAGCTAAGCTTAGTGCTAGCTTATTCACCAGTATTATTATTAGTATCCTCCATGGATAGTTTATGCTTTTCCAAAGACAGTATTCTCTTAACTTCATCAATAGACTAAAACTCGATATCTGTAATATCTTCATCGTGATTATCTTTTTCTTGCTTTCTTCCATCATCAGCATCATCAGGAATATCATTATCTCCTAATTGATTATCTTATCCATCATCACTGAGAATAGTTTATTTGAGTTCAACTTGCTTTTCTTAAGCTTAAGTTTTTATGGGAGCAGCACTAGCTTCTTCGCTATCTGAAGATTTAGATGATTCTATGTTAGATTTTTTTTCTAAATGCTAATCTTAGTTTTATCTACTTGATAATTATTAATCTGGAGAAAGAGGAGTAGATGTTTTTAAATTATGATCATTTTAATCAGCATCTTGATTTTACTCGTTACTATCTACTTGCTAAACAGAATTACTTGCTTATGCAACTTAAGCTATTTATTATGAAACATTTTGTTTTTCTTATTTTAGATTAACCAATTAGTTCTACTACTATCCTTAAAGCTATCCTTATTCCTAAGTTACTTAATCAGGTAATTGAATTGCATTTTCAATGATTTAAGAATTTTTAATTTCAGGATTTTCCTAAGAAGATTAAGCCTAGTTTTGTGCTTAGTTTTGATTCTATTATTATTCGCTTTGTTTGGCTTGCTACTAAGTTGATTATATTTATTCTGGAGAGTTCAGGTGCTTTTTTCCGTAAGGGCTTTACTCTATTTAAACATCTTTGATTGTCTGTTTGCTATTTTCAACAACGGAGTCTTATTTTTGCTTCGCTTCAAAATCTAGTGTTTCTTTTTCTTTTTACGCCTAATTTGGAATTTCTTCGATCTTTGAATTATCATTAGTCGTAGTAGTTTGTTTTAAATCATTCTAAACTTCACTTGGACTTGCTATTTTCTTAGATTTTTCTGTTATTTTTTCTATTAAATCAGATTTTGGAGTGCTTTACTACTACTATTCATTTAAATTATCTTCATCAACTGCTCTGCTAATTTGTTGATTCTATTCTGATTAACCTACAGATTGACCACTATTTTTTGTAGTTTAAGATTTATCTTCAACTCTTTCCTTTAATTTGATTTCTGTAATGTCTGTGTCTCCAGTTAAGTTTGTAGTTATTTGTTCATTTATTTATGATTTTTTAATTTCTCTTTGAACTCCATCATTTTACAATTCAGGTTTATTCAAAGGAGGAAGTATGTTCTTAGATTTATCATCCTCTTTCCTTTCAATATTTTCATTAGATTCACCTCTGCTAATTAATTGATTCTATTCTGATTAACTTACAGATTCAGTACTATTTTTTGTAGTCTAAGATTTATCTTCAACTTTTTCGTTTAATTTGTTTTCTGTAATAACTGTGTCTCCTGCTAATTGTGTAGTTACTTGTTCGCTTATTTCTGTTTTTTTAGTTTATTTTTCAACTTCAGCATTTAAATTTTCATGATTGTTCAAAGTAAGTATGTTCTTAGATTTATCATCCACTTTTCTTTCAGTATTTTCATTAGAGACAGTTTCCTTTGCTTTCTAAGATGAAGTAATCTGGTGCTCTTGAAGTGTTCCATCAATTTCCTTTTATCCCTTATTATCCTGATTAAGAGGGGATTACTCATTCTTTTACTGAGATTTAGATGTTTCTTCATTTTAATTGTGTAGAGCATCAACTTTTTCTTGTTCAGTAGCTTCATTAGTTGATTTGGGTTTGATTATTTCTGGAACATTTTCTCCTACTTCTCTTAAATTATCTTGAATTTAAATAGTCTTTGATTCTTTGAGAGATTAACTTTATTATTTAGTATTTTTATTGATTTCACACGATTATTGGTCTTTAACGTTCTTGCCAGCATTAAGATCACCAATTTATTGTTCTCCTTAAAAGCAATAGTCAGCATCATGAGTATTTAAATTCTTTTCGTTGCTTTACTCTTAAACACCTGCTTCATTGAGCTGTTCTGCTGATTCTGCCTATAAATTTAATAAATTATCCTACTAATTCACTTGATTTCCAATGACATTTAGTTCCTTTTCTTCCTCTTTTTCCTTTGAACTTCTCTTTTTATTTAGTTCACTAGATTCTGTAGCAGACTGATTATTTTATGTAATTTGTTAAATACATTAAGAGTTAGACTTGAGATCACCTTGTAGGTTATCGGATACTTCAGTATTTATGGGAGTATTTGGCTTTTAATCTAAAATGTCCGCATCATGTTGTGAGGTTTGTGGCTATGATGATTGGGGATTTTATGCAATTATTTCAATAATATTTTCTTTTGAGGAAGAAATCATTTTGTCTTATTCATTATTCTTGATTCCTTACTCTGCTATTGAATCTGATTTATCCGCAATAGAGCTTGTGTTCTAAATATTAATGTTTTCTTGTTAATTAGAATCCTTAGTTTCTTCTTTACCTTTCTGCTTTTGGTTTGATTTTGTGACAGCCTACTGATCTACAATTTGTTTGGTATCTTATATTTGTTATTCTTTTACAATAGCTTCTTTAGGACTGATTGTGTTAATTTCAACGCTTTATTTTGCTTAATTTTAGCTAACACTTTGATCAATCTTCTTATTTTCTTAATCTAAATTACTTTAAGCTTTAGTTTAAGTTTCTGAATTAGATTGACTGTCTTACTGAACCTCAGCAAGGTTAGTAGTAATTTGATCTTCTCCTTTTGTTGAAGGTTCTTATCGATCTACGAATGCATTGTCTCTTTAAGATTATTAATTGCTAGGAACAATACTATTTGGTTAAGAAGGCTAGGAGACACTATTTGATTCTTAACTGGATTATTCACCAGGAACAATGCTGTTTGGTTAAGAAGGCTAAGAGACACTATTTGATTCTTAATTGGATTATTCACTAGGATCAATGCTGTTTGGTTAAGAAGGCTAAGAGACACTATTTGGTTCTTAACTGGATTATTCAGAAGCTGACTTAATACTAGGTTTGTTAGTATCATTTGTCTATTTATTCTTTGGCAGTTCATTCTCCTCTTTTGTTTAGTAAATTACTTACATATTTTAACTCGTTTCCTAAATATTTTTGTCATGCTCTAAATTCTGATTTGAAATTGCTTCCTCTGGCTAATTCCTTTTATTTTGCTTATTTTCTGCTATTTTTTATTCTTTTTTCTCATTTTGAGTAGCTGGAATGCTACTTTAATCCTAACTATTCTACTTTTAATTAACTTCAGTCTATTTAGGTGTTTAATTGCCTTTTGGTATTCCCTCCTAAGATTTCAGAGCTTTATTCAATTCATCTTTATTTGAAGAAGCAATCTGATTGTTATTCAACGCTGAAAAAGATTAATTATCTTCATAATGTTCTGCATCTTATAAGAATTCATGAGGACTAAAATATCCTTTGTTGGAGCTAGGAATCGGAGAAAGCGCTGCAGCTGAGAATAATAGAGTATGTGATTGCTTTAGATTATTCGCATTACTATTTCTAACGTTGGCAATGTCATTTTGTTTGCCTTCGTTCGCCTTGGTATTTAAATCTTCAGAGGAAGTAGGTGATTTTAAGAAGTGAGGATCTGTTGGCTCGAAGCTGTGATTTATCACATCAGTAGAATTACGCATAATCAGTTAATCAGCCTTTTTAAAGGGATTAGAAGACAGCATACTTTATGGAGCTTCGTTTTTGTGAGAAGGAGAATCTATTTTAGAAGACTAGATGCCAGAAGGAGAATTGTCTAGATTATCATATTTACTTAGCTTTTAGCCTAATGTTCGATTGGCAGCCTTAGATTGCTCTTGGAACTAGCTTTTACGCATTTGGTTGTCAAAGTTTTGGCAAATATCGCTATATCTCGTTGAAGAGCTTCTTGAAGCCTTTTTTGATGGAGTTCCATTCAGGCTATTGGAAGATATGTTCAATGCAGCTTTGTTAGCCTGCGATGAATTGCTTCTTTAAAAAGATGAAGATGAAGAATTCAATTTCGCAGGATCTAAGCTCTACCTCATTTAATTACGTCTCAAGTTTGTTTCTTCTTCGATCATAGAAGATAAATGTATTGGCTAGCTCATTAAAGTGTTCTAGTTAGGTTATGTATTACTGCTACCTTCTTCAACATGCTTAGGTGTTGAGCTGACTGCAGTTTGTTGGCTTTTCTAGGGAGCTTTATCTTAATTATCTACTCTTGAAGAAGATAATTAACTATTTAAATTATCTGGCTAAGCAGCAGCAGTAGAAGTAGTAGTTTACTGTTCTTATTGTTCTGAATTCTTTTGATTTGTTTAACTTTCATTTAAAGAGTTTTGATTATTTGATTGCTAATTAGAGGAATCTGTTTTAGGGAATTCTGTTAATAATTCCTTTTCTTAATCCTTTGAAAGTTGTTGTGATTCAGGTTACTGTCTTTCAATTGTATTTGAAGACCGATTCTCTTAGCCTTGGCTTTTGATTAGTTGATTTTCTGGTAAGGCGGTCTGCTATTTGATTGAAGGTAAATCCTTTATTTCATTTTAATTTAGAGAATTGTTTGGAAGTGAAATCTGATTTGTATTAGTAACTGTTTTATTATCTGATGACTAGTCTCTTTGGTTCTAAGTAATGTCTTTTTCAATAGAACTTAACTAAATGGGATCATTTGGTTTCTCATCAACAGTTTCACTATTCTATTGTGGGGTTGAATCTTAATTCTCATTTTTAGAAACTGTTCCCTGTTGTTGTTGTTTTTTCTCTAAAATATCACTATTTTAAGCAACGCTTGGCTTACTTTCCTCAACGTTTTCTTATTCATTTTGTAATATTTCTGTTTTTTGCACCTATTCATTTTTTTCATTCATTTTATTATTATTATTATTATTTTGAAGCGTTTTCTCCTGATTATCAATATGTTTAATGTCATCATCTGAGAAAGCAGGCATATTTAATTGTTGTTATCTATCTCTCTAATCTCTGTGCTGCTGATTATCTGGTTAACTTTAAAATTCTATATCCTCCTCTTCAGGATTCTCATCACCTACATTTATTCCTTCTTTTCGTTCTTTTTCAACTTGCTTTTACTCATTGTTTTCATTTTTTCTTATTGATAATATTTGACTTCCTTGAGTATTCGGGGATCTTTCTGTAATTTAATCATTTTCACCTTTTTCATTTGAATCTTCTAATTCTTCTCCTTAGACTCCTTCAATGACTTTCACACTATCAATACTACTATTTTCCTTATTTTTAACTTGATTATCTAGTTATTAACTTGGTTAAATATCCTAATTAGTATTTAATCTTTCTTTATCTTATTGTCCTTTTGAAGGGCTTGCTTCTAAAGCCGCTTCTTGCTTTGTGTTAATCTCCAGCTAGTTATTTTAGGCACTCTCTGAAATCTACTATTTAACTCCATCATTTGATTGTTTAGTCTATTAATTTGTTGTTGAATTCAATTAAATATCGTCATTAACTGTATCGCGCAGTTAATTAACTTTCTCTTAGCTTTACTCTCCTTGATTCTTTTGTTAAGCTGAATTATATTTGGATAACTGTTAAGAACCAGTATCCGCTGATGAATCTTGAAGTTACTAGCCTTTTTTCTCTGATAAGCCAGCTTGATCTTTAATAACATCCTTGACTTCAGCACTTTCTCCTTCCTTGATATCCAATGACTTAGATTATTCCCTATTTTAATTATTTTAGATTGATTCTTGTTTTTCAATTTATTATCGACTTGAGTGCTGATCATTAGTGATCGGAATTGATGAGTCAATGTTCTTATTTTCTCTTGGTTCTGTTAATTCTTTTTAACTTTTTTAATCAATTTGAGATTTCTCATTTTAAGATTGATTTTAACCCTGTTAGCTTTCGGCAAAAGCACCTCCAATTTCATTACTAATAGTTTGACCAACATCTAGATTGTTATCTGAAGATTTACCCAGCAACCCTTCTTTATTGACTGCTGAATTCTCAGATTATCTAATTGAAGAACTTTCATCTAAAATGACTGGGTATTTAGTATTATCTTATGGATTGTTGTTGTCTTGGGAAATCTGCTATTGAGTTTATTTAATGCTATATTTTAGTGCTAAAGATGCTTATTACAACTAATTATCTTAAAGCTAAGTCTAGCTATTTTCATTGCTACTGTGAGGTTAACTTACTTAATCTTAGTTTTGTGATTCTTCTATTTCATTAGTAGCTTTTTATTAATCCTTTGAACCTGCTGGATTAGGATTCGATAGCTATTATTCTTAATTAAGAGATTAGTCTTGAAGTTATTTAACTGTTGTGTCTGCCTATTTAATACACTGGGAATTCACTTGATTGACTTCGCTGCCTCTTTCGGATTCCTTATTTAATTTCTCAAGTTATTAGCTTTGTTAATTTACAAGTAAAATATCTTTTTGCTCTTTGCCTTCTTGATTGATTTAAGTATTGCTTGGATGACTTTATGCAGTAGTAGATTATGGTGATTAGGTTTATTGATACCCTTTTGAATTTGAATGAGCATCTTCGACATTTTCAATTTGTTTTTCATTATTCTCCTTGTCTCTTTTTTCTCCTTAATCTCCCTTGTTTTCTGAAAGAGTCGAAGATAAGTTGGTATTTTGAATATTCTGTCCATCTTTTATCTCTACTTCTCTCTTATCTTCAGTGCTATCTTCTAAAGCTATCACTTTGTTGCCAGTTGATTCTCTCATCAATTCATCTACATCTTTATTGGTTTTTGAGCTATTTGGCTATATTTTTGAAGATTCTGTCTCTGAATCAATATGCGAATTGTTTGTCTACTAATTGCCTTTGTTAATATCTAAGTTATCACTATTTCTTAATTCTTCATTCTATTATTCAGTTTTTAAATTATCATAAACAATGCTTTTTTCCTTGGAATCATGAATTTAATCTGGTTTCTCTTAACTTTATGCTTCTTGCTAGCTTTATTGTTGACTTATTATCTTATTTGGTAGCTCTTATGAAAGAATCTCAGATGATCCATCTTGAAGTTCTTTCGCATCTTCTTCTTATTTCTTAACCTTCTGCTCAAATGACTAATTAGCTTCAGCATCTTACGTTCCTTGTAAACTTTATCCTCCATTTTATTTTTCAACTTAATCAGTTACTGGATTGATAACTTGCGATTTAACTTGATCTTGCTATTCTTTAATTACATCTGGGTTTATTTATGCTTCTTATTTGTGAAAAACATTGCCTTTTGTTTCCTTTTTTCCAGTTTAATCCTACATTTCAAGTAACTAATTAGCTTCAACACCTTACTTTCCTTGCATACTTTATCCTCCCAATTCTTTTCCAGCCTAATCAGTTTCTGAATTGCTCTCTTGGGATCTAATTTGATCTTGTTATTCTTTAATGCCATTTGGGTTTAATTGTGCCTCTTGTTTGCGCGTATCGCTACTTTTTGTTTCCTTTTCAGTTTTAACCTACATTTCCAATAACTACTCAGCTTCAACACCTTAAATTCCTTGCATGCTTTATCCTCCCAATTCTTTTCCAACCTAATCAGTTTTTGGATTGCTCTCTTGGGGTTGAACTTTATTTTATTATTCTTTAATGTCATTTGGGATTTATTATGTTTTTTGATTCTATGTATTGCTGCCATTAATTTCCTTTTTTTCAGTTTATACATTATTTAGATCATCACTAACCTTTGCAATAACATCTGAATCTCCTTTGGTATCATTATTAGTTGCCTATTGCTAATCGTTTCTTGCAGACTATGAATTTGTTACAATTTCTTCAGGTTTATCATTTTTTTCAAGACTAATATTGTTCTACTTTTCTTCCTGTTTTTTATTTTAGCTTGAACTGATATCCTCTGGTGCTTTCTATTTATCCAAACCCTTTCTTTTCACTTACTCAGATGCAATTTCTTCCTTTTTTGCATTATTTGGTTCATTAGTAATACAATCAACTTCTTCAGATCTATCAAGATTCTTTTTCTAATCTTACTTGCTAATAATTTCTTCTTTGTTAGGATTCTTATTTTGATCAGTTTGTTTAGCTTCAGAATTAATCTAATTTTGTTTATCTTTCTCAACTTAAACAGTCTTAAGATTTGAATTAGTTGTTTGTCCGTCTTCTTTTTAACTAACATTTAACTCTTATTGAGTATCTGGATTTGTTTTACTGATGAGATCTTCTTGAACCTAATTGTTTTATGATCCACTGATTTAGTTACTTTTCTCTTCGAATGGTTCATTCTATTCGTTTTCCTGAGTTTATAAGGAAAGTTCAGAACTGATTTCTTTCTTATTTTCATTTATTTGAACTTCCTATTCCTCAGAACTAATTGCATTTTACTATGGACCATTTTCAAGTTGATTTTATTTTGTAGTTTATCTCTGAGAAGTTTCTTATTTTTCAGATTAACCCTTTTCTTCTTCTTTAGTTGCAATACCTAAACTATTTTGGTCTTATTTTATAAGTTACTTATCTTCTTCACTCTTAACTTCTCCTTTTCCTGATTTCTCATCTACTAACACATTCTGTTCATTTACAGCAGGTGTTTTGTTCTCTGATTAATTAACTCCTAGCTGTACTGTTGATAATTTTTAGATATGGCTACTCTAACCTTCAATTACAATTCCATTTTTATCTTACCCTGCCTCAAGTTACTTAGGAAGATGCTATTCATCTTTGCTTATTTATTTTTACTCTTTTTAAGATGAAGCTGCTGCTCCTTTATCTAATTGTTTCTTTTCGATTTCTACTTCTTTAGATTCTTTATCATTCATATTCTTTGCAGCATTTTGAGAAGATTATTTACCTATTTATTATGCTGAGTCTGCCAGATCAGACTATTAATTAATTTGAATGTCCTTAATTTCTTAAGATAGATTATCTTTTCCTTGAGATTCTTTTTGTTTTTCTTCATGTGCACTACTTGGCTTAATAGCCTAAGCGTTATCATCACCATCTCTCTTTAAATCTGATGTCAATTCAGATTGCTTATTATTTTATTGATTAATATCTTCGTCATCTTACAAGAAATCTGGATGATAATTCATAATGTCTCTACTTCTTTCCTATTAGTTATTTACATTCAAGAACCTTTCTGGTGATAAAATCATTGGATTTATATCATCAAATTCACCTTCATCTTCATCATCTTCGTCGTCATGCTTGTCTTTTCCACACACATCTGAGCAGCTTAGATCTAAAATACTTCCATCAGTTAAAGGAGCATTTACATATTACTCATCTCTTTGTTTAGATTGCTTTCTTTCAATATTATCGTTTTCATTTTTGTCTTAATTCTCATTTCTTTCCTTTTTACTCTCTGTTTTAGTATTTTTGGGTGTTTTTGATCCAACAGCTTGCTAATTATTTAAGCTATTCTCTTTTTTAGCTTTTTCATCTTTGAGTTTTTTCTTGAGCAGCCTTTTCTCTTCTTATTCTTTCATTTGATTCTTTAACCTTTCGTTCTCTAAATGTTTCTCTTGCAATTAGACTTCAAGTATATTAATCTATGATCTTGACTTTTCTAACTCCTCATCACTGAACACAGTCTAATTTCCAATTGAATTCTTTCGTTGATGCTTTAATTGAACATCCTCTTTCTTTTCGTCACTCAAGGCTGTTTAATTTCCAATCGAATTTCTTCTTACGATCTCTTTTTCTTCATCTTTTTATTCAATGTATTCTCGTGGTTTTCTGATTTCATCTCCTTCTTCAAACTAACAATTATCTGTTTATATTTCTATTTCTCTATTTTCAGCTACATCCTCTGGTTGTTATTGCAATTCAGGAGGTAATACGTGAGTGGACAAACACTAAGCAGATCTTTTATCTTTTTCTTCATCAGCATGATGTCTGTTTTGTTTGAATAATCTATTTTGCTCACTTTCTAGCCCAAAACTACCTCTTTTTGACTTAAAGTGATTCTCCGAAAATGAATTACCTGATAAATTATTATCAGCAGCAAAACTTGGTGATGCATGCTCAATTTCTCCCTCTTCTTTATCCCATTCGGTTTTGAATACAATATTCTTATCTTGATTTATTCCTTCTTAACCCTAATGTGCCTTATTTTGATTTCTTTTTGATTATGAAGTAGACTTGGAAGCTCGTTTTCTAGTATCAGCTTCGCCTGAAGAACCTCTTTCATTTTATTCTTCTAGCCCACCTAGATGATTTTCGATTGCTGACTTGTTTAAATTCCTACTTATCCCTGGTTTTCTTTAAAGTTCAATAGCAGAGTTATTAAGAGACTGAGCAATCGGTGGTCTTTATTCTATGTAAAATGATCGTGTTGATAATTTATTTTAATTGTAAGAGTTGTTCAAGTCTTCTCTGCTATTATTCGTTTCCTACCAAGCTCTGTCAAATTAGTTCCTGCTCTTATTTCTATTTTGCAATTGATTTGCTTTCATACTTTAATATATAGACTCACTGAGGATATTATTTTAACTGCCAAGCATAAAAGACGAATCATTCAGCTATCTCTGCTAATATCCTCCTTTTGTTTCAAAACGGTAATCATTTGAGCTCATTTACTAATATTATCCCTTCCCACCATTGGGTCTTCGGGGATATTAATTTAAGTTTATTTATCCTCTGAAATTAATCTGCAAGTCCTAATTTTACCTTGCCAATTACTTAAAATTGTCAAAAAACGGATTGCTTCTCGATTTAAGCAAAAGGCTTTCTCCATCAGAAGAAGAAAAATCTAGAATATTTCTTGATCGCTGTTCTTAATCATACAAGAAACTACTTTTGGGGGAAAGCATCGTATCGTTGTACGCTCTTTTAGGCTATTCAGCTCTTAGAAAACTGTTGATTTTGTTGTTTCTCTAACTCATATTCTGCAGCTGGCTGATATCTCCATCATCAAACTGAACTCCATCCTGTATCAACCGAAGGAAGTACTACAAATCCTTCTCGTTTCTAAAATATTGTCTTGATGGCATTTTCTTTCTACTATCTTCTGGTCTCAATTTCAGACTCTTCCATAACTCATCGAAATCTCCTCCTTGAATCAATTTCTTTCTCTTTTGTCTAGCTTTCTCTTTCTGATTTTGCTACTATTGCTCAGTTTAATCTAAGCGAGATTTATTTTAAGGATCATTTATTCTTTTTTCCAAGGCAGCCTTGTTAATCGTAGCTTAAACTTCACTCACGCGCTCTCTGAATCTTCCTCCTAGCTATGTTGATAGGTTTTCAAGTGTTTTAATTCTCGAAGGTAACTGCGATTCCTCAAATATTTAACTCTATTCAGTCACTATCTTCTTCCCAGGCCAGTCAAAGCTTTTATCAAGTTATTCTTTCCATCCAATTTCTTTGTTTACCCTCCTAAACTCTCTAGTGATCTTCTATTCATAATTCGCACCTGAAAGTCGAGATCTTTGAGGACAAATTAACACAAAATTATTCATCTTTTTAGAAATTTTATATTTTAAGCTAATAAACTAAAATGAATACCTGGACATATCCAAATCCTGAGATTAAAGCATCGGTTCAGGCTTTGCTGCTTAAAGTTCTGGAATATGACTGAGGAAAGTCTTCTTTGTTGGAGCAGTTTACACTTAAGAAGCACGGTCAAGAAAGCTTTTTGGTGGATTTCTTGGTGAAATGATGTTCTGTTATGACAAACTATTATCAGAGATTATGTTTATTAAAGGTAGTTAATCTCTGCTTTTATCAAGCAAGAATGAGGTCGGTGAATTCAATTGCTATGGTTACTTCTGAGTATTACTTGAATTCAACCCAGAAATATTAATTCTCAGCTATTCTCCTAATCCTTTTTGGTTGTTCAATCGCTACCATTTAGAATTCTTGTCTGTAAAAATATCCTCGCTAGTATTTTCAACACAAAGCGCAAGTGATCCGCCATCAGGAGAAACAACAAACTTAGCGTTCCTTGCTGAAGGACAAAACTCATACAACTTTGGAGGGTAGAATTTACAATCTAAACTCTAACCCAAGGTTTATTTTTGCTTGCTTTAGAAGAACGCATTTGTCAGAATCTAACTTAAGTCCCACTCGAGAATCCCCTCAGCTACTAAAGCGAACAGCTTATCTCTTGATGGGAATATATCTTTGATTAAGTTCTTTCCCTTTAACTTATCAGTCATGAAGTATTTGTTGTAAAACACGATTTCTCCTTTTGTTGTTAAAGCGCACCCTCCCCATTGTTCTTAAGGGCATAACTTCGCAAATGTTGACCAACTATATTGCACTTATATTTTCTATTGTTTTTTCGTTTAATTTAGCTAGTCTGTCGAGGTGCTCTCTCCTTTGCTAATTTATCCCAGAATTATTATATTTCCCTTTTCTGCATTAAGCATATTTTAAAGTTAGATTTAGCGAAAGAGATTATTATATTAACATTATTTACTTGTGAGCACATTGGTTGTATTGTTCCTGCATATTACTTCTTTTACTTTCCCTTTTAAGTCAGGGAGAGTAATTTCTGAAGGAGAGCTTAACGATACTTCTTTAATGCTATCTGTGGATGAATTAAGCTATGCAAGCAATCCATTTGATCCTCTTCCCCAAGAATACAATACTCCTTAATCTATATTTTAATAATAATCATATTACACTTTTCAAAATAAAACCTTAATGCTTACCGTCTACTGCACAGCCATGAGTTGATCCTAAAGATATATTCACGATTCTATGCAAAGGATAATATGTGAAAATATTATTTAAAGCTTCAAAATAAGCCCTACTTTTTGCTTTGAAGAGACAGTATTTGCTTGAACTCTTTGCTTTCGAATATTCCCTTTCCTAATCCTAATATTGCATCTCTTCTTGTGTCAGTACCTCTCGCAAATATTTCGCCATTTTCTTGAAAAAATTAAAGAGTTGAATGATAACTAAAATGGATTATCTTTACCTGTTAGAGCTAGCTCGATTGCGTTACTCTTTTCGATTTAAATGACCTTTCCCTTAGTAATTCCTTATATTTTGATTGGTTATGTTATCCATTCTTCTGCGCTGGTTTTATTTATCCCTCTTCCTTCACTTTTCCTCCACCCATTTTCGCCTGAATTATAGCATAAATAGTAGTGTTTTGCATGATTGCTAACAATTAAAGATGAATAAAGTGAATACTTGCCAAGCATATTAATTGTTGAGCTGATTTTCCTTTTGCTTCAGGAGATTGAAATCGATCTCGAAAAGGTGCGCCCTGTTTAGCAGGAAGCATCTCTGTGTTTATTATTTTGAAGTTTTATTGATTCTTAATTTCAGCGATAAAGCAATACACTGATTCTAATTAATTTTTGAATTCGCATTCAATGAAATTAATACCACACCCTAAAAAGGAAAGTAATTGTACCTTCAATATCACTTATTCCTTTGTTTCCGCAAAACTTAATTTAATTTTATTAGAACCACATCCAAATAAAAACACCAGACAAGTAAAGTCCATTATTGATACAATAGATTAATACAAGAATAATTAAATTATTTACATTAATTGCTATTAAATTGTCTTATGATTTAAAACACGCGATCTTACAAAAAATTACGCATTCTATTAGGATAATTTCAAATAAATTTAATTATGTCAAAAAGTTATGATTGAAAATAAAGCAATTCACCCCAGTATTTAAACAATTACGAGTAAGAAATATCTATTTTTATATTTTTAGACTAAACAAAAGCTGAATTAATAAACAAATATTCAAAAAGAGATTTAAATTCATTCAAAGGAAAGCACTTAACTAATGGTAGACAAACAACAAGCTGTTGGATCTGTGTGGAATGTCAATTCATGGCATTGGTATTGATTGTTGTACAAGATGTAAATAGTGTTAATTAATGCTGTTTGATATTAGGGAACAAAAGAACTACACTGTTCCAGCAAAAAAATTACTTGAGGAACTCATTTTGAGTATCGCCATTGAGCAAGATGGAGTGAAGTTAGAGAATTCTAAGATCAAATCAATTACTGGTGATGTAAGAGTTGGAATGTTTTGAAAATATGCTGATGTGACTGTTTTGAATACAGGCTGATATTAATGTAAGAAAGGGCAAGCAGATTCTTTGCTACGAATTCAATGTCGAAGTTGATTTCAAAGGTAAACAACTCTGAAATGTAGTTGAAGATAATTTTTTCTAAAAATATTTTAATCCAGCAAAGTGTGGTGAAGAGGAAGCTGATGGATACTTCAAAATTCATGATATCAACCCTGATGATCTCGATTTCTAAGTAAGCACTTTAACTATTTAATTGATGCAATAATGGTTGTTGGTGTTGTTAAAGGTTGATCATGCGACACTGAATCAAAAGAATAAATGTGGAGATGCAGCTAAAAAGATTATCTAAAAGAAAATGAAAGAAGAACTTTGTAAAGTTCTAAAGGATTTCTCAAGCAGACTTGCAAATAATGAGAGCAATCCTGATAAGATCAAAGAATCTGAGCAAGTTAGACTCCAGAATTAGGAAGCGACATAAAAGGCTAGGGAGGAAAATGGCAAAGCAAAAGAAGCAATATTCTTCGAGTAGAAGCAAAAAGAACAACAAATGAAGCAAGAGTTTTCATAGTGGAGTGAAAAATGAGATAAGATTATCAAGAACACTTCCTTTAATAATATTTTGTGAAGGAACTTTATTGCAAGTGAATTGTGATTGACTCGTTCATTATTATTGTCTCAAACATGCAAAAAAAATAACATAAAACTGTATCTTTCAACTTTGTTTTGAATTTTTGGTATTCCTGATTAACCAACAGATAAACAAAATTAATTATTTTCTTCTTGTGTGTGTGCTAAGTAAATCTTGAATTGATGAACTATTTCAGCTATTTTACAACTGAGAAGTGACTTGCTGAACTACATCATTGAGAGAATGCGAAAGATCCACAGAATTGTCTTGTTCTTCTTTGATTTTATCAAATAGTAAAACTATTACAATGCTATTAGTCTGTTTAAGAAAATAGATATTATTAGGAGTGAAGCATTCAAATAAATGTCTCCTTCTGCCTCGAACTTCTACTCAAGGATATAAAGATCCCATTTTATGTTATAGAATTAAAGTTGAAATTTTTCTCAATCTCATTCATTTCTTGAAGGTCAGCGGATATTGAAATTGAGTAAGCCCAGTGAATCGCAATAAGAACAACTGCAACTGTGTGTAATACTAGCTTTACTTCTTTGCTTTTTTCTACAAATTCAAGCATAGCAGCCTTCCAGCCTTTAAGCAGAGGAATCACAAATATCACTCCAACAATAGATTTAAGCAATACAAAAAAACATCTTTATATCATTCAAAGTAATAGGGAACATTTTTTTCTCTTTTGATTAATAAGAAAATCTGTTTTTGTTTGCAATCTTCAATTTAACAAAGGAACATTGATTGCGATTCTACTTTTTTTAACTTCAGTAAGTGAAAAATCTCAACACAAACAAGAAGCAACCTTGCTTTTTACAATACGTCATTATCAAATTATTAAGCTCTTCGAAATATGTTCAATGATTGGCTACAACCTTGCTTTAGTGTTCGGAGGACGCCCTCTAGTTTTTAAGAGTTAGTTAGTTCTTTACTAGATCTTAGATGTCTCTATGAATTGCTTCTCACTATTGATTTCTGTTGATCTGAGTTCTCTTCTGCGATGTTAAGGGGAATATATTTCAGTGTTAAACAAAACAGGCTAATGTGCAGCTTCCTAGAATTCTTCTTGTTAAATATCTCTTTCAATATTTTTAGGACTAATGTGATTCTCAAGGTCTTCTACTTGTTTAATTTGATTTATGATATTCTAAATTCCTTGCTAGTGCAATTCCCATCGTAGATTCGAACGTTTATTAGGTGAATAATATGAATTACTACTTAAAGAAGAGCCATAATTTTATTTATTTTCGCCTTGCTAAGAAGAATAAGATCGAAGCTTCAGCAAAAGATAAACTGGCAGTTCCATTTTTTCTACAGTGCCAATCTACTTGATAGAAGTAGGCGATGTGTCAATATTATGAGCTTAACAGATTTATAATTTAATTTTGTTTAGTTTTTAGATTCTTGATTCGATATTATCTGTCTTCAGAATCATTTCTTCTTGAGCGCTTCCTGTGTAGTTGTTGTCTGGTATGCTTGTGTTTAATTAGTTATTTCTAGCACTCATTGAAGTGTATCGTATCATTCGCTTCTAAGGAGAAAATAGCAGAGACTTATCCAGATCTGGAAAGTGCAGAACATTATCTTCTTCAGCGGTGCTAGCATCTTTTGTCTAGAAAGAAAAGGTTGATCAAATAAGAAAGCAGTGTTAGATACATAGATAAACGAATACATACTTTGAATGACTTACAACTGATGTTTCGGAGGATTTAAAGTTATTTGAACTTCGATTCCTTGATTAAGCTACTTCCTTTTCGTTGCTTCTATTATGAGGAGTAAATACATTTCTGTTTTTATTAACTGGAGTTGCGGTTGGTTTACTGCTTTTCAAGAGAGTATTAAGCAGATTCTCTCTTAACTTTTAAGAAGAATTCGATAAGATTGGGCGATTTGGTATCTATGCTTTTATGGATTATTATTCAAGACCACCAGGAGCAGTTTTTTGCGTTTTGATGACTGGACTAACCCGTTTAACAACCTAAAGCGGTGGGATAAATTAACAATTGAGTTGTGCTTGAGCATAATTGTTGTGAGCTCGAAAAACAGAAGATCCTCCTTTGCTGAATTGCCTCGGAGAGAATGAGCGAGTAGTGTGTTAATTAGGTTAGTTCTCTGTTGACGAACATATCGTATCTAAAGTGTTTTCCTTGATTTTTGATGGCATTTCAGCTTGAATCTTCTCGACAATTGAGAGCACTTAATATATTTCTTATAGGCGATTGCTTGAATGCTGCATCTTATTCGCCAAATAGTTCTTCAAAAAAGACTTCTTTACAGCATAGTTATCCAAGATTCTTCCAATGAAATGCTGATTTAAAAAAACATAAACTTATCTTTTGTACTTTCGAAACCATTTTCTAGCAATATTTGTAAATTTAGCTTTGTTTGTGCTATTCCAATCCATTGACCTTTTTAGAAACATTATTATTATACCTTTTTGGTGACGACAAGTACTTCAGCAGATTGTGAATGACAAACAACTTGGAAAGACCTTTTTTCATTCAGAAGGCAATCAATTTCTCCAAACATCTCTCCTATTCCAAGAATCGCCAGCTCACAGACATGATCTGATTTGGACTCCTAAATAACTTTCTTTTCCTTGTCTTCAGCCACAAAAAGTCTCTTGCTGGTCTTTTAAATGACAAACTCTCCTTCTTTAATGATATAAACGAATTCTGCCTCTTAGCCAATATCGTAGACGCATTCTTTCCACTTAAATAAAAGAGGCTTGAAGTAGAAGATGTACTCGTGTAGAGATCGATTGCTAATCGGTTTGAATAGAGCTACACTCTGCAAAAACTCAATTTTCTTTTTGATCACTCGTTCTTCCATGTCAGCTGTAATTAAACAATACATGAGCACATCTTATAGCTAAAAACGTTAATAGACTTTTCAAAATCTACCTATGATTTTGAGATAACTTTTCTTTGAAAGAGTTGCCAACCCACAGCTTGAAGAAGCTTTTATTGTAGCTCTCCTCGGAGAATCATTGAGTAAAGCAAGCTCTCCAAAGCTTTGACCTTATACCAACTCGCTCACTTTGATGAATTCCCCAGCTGTGTTTGGTACATGTACTTCGAGCACTCCCTAGAGGATAATATAAAATTTATCTCCCTTTTCTCCGTGGACGATTACATTCTTTCCTGGCTCAAATTTCTCGAACCCTAGAGATAGCGCACAAAGCGTTAAGCTCTCTTCTCCCCTTTCTTATTCGAGTTTTCTGAAGAAATCGAATTGTCTTAACCCTGTGCTGATAATGTTTAAGTCCTTAACGTTTCTTTTTCCAACTTCTTTATTTTAGAGGATATTGATCAGCATCTTTTCAAGAAACAAAAATCATTTAAAAGCTTAGAAACAGAGATAGGAAAGAAACTAACCTTCTTCAGCTATGGCCCGTCATATGCTAAAATATCTTAAGTTTGACTTCTTTCAATAGTTGTTTTTGCTCTTTCTTGGACAACTTATGGTTATTATTTGTCCATAGTTTCTGTCAAATAAATTGAAGTTCTTAGTATTAATCTTTGGAGACTCGCACAAAATAAAAACAACTTACTCTTTTGTATTTAAAGTTTAATTTCATTTCCTCAAAAAGTTCTTGAAAATGTGTCTCAAATATTTAGAAATAAGAACATATTTCACTCACATTCATCAATAAACAATATGAATTTAACATAAAAACGCAGATCTTTCATTTTTATTAAGGTGCTGATCTTTGCTTTTGGATAATCCCAAGCAATTTTTTGTTAATCTTAGGGGCAATTGTTTTCTATAAGATGGTGGCAATTTTGTGTTTCCAATGTCCTGGAGTATGAGTAACTTTACCAAGGGCTTTAAGAGCAGAATCAGCACATTCTTCTGGCAGGATTTCGAGTTGTTTTTTGAATCCATCAGTCATTGGTGTAGCAACCCATCCTGGGCTCACACTAAGAAAATCGACTTCTCCTTTGTATTCTTCAGACAAAGATCTACTGAAGTAGTCATTGAAAGATTTGCACGCTCCATAAATGGTGAATCCAGCAAGAGCCTTTACCTTAGAAACACTAGATAGAGCAATCACACCAGACTTATTCCCTGGTCTCTGTCTCATTCTGGCGATAAGCTTGTTTGTAAGAAGAGTCTAAGAAGCAATGTTCATAGCTATCATTTTCAAAAGCTCTTCTTCAGTTTGTTGTTCAAATGAAAGTGTTCGGATATGCAATCCAACGTTGTTGACAAGGAGACTGACATCAATTCCATCAAATTTGTCGATAGCAGACTAAACAACACCAGGAGTGAGGATCTGTGAAAAATCAATCTCAACGATCATTATCTGAATGTTAGGATTAATAGTGTTTTTAATCTCTTCAGCAAGAGCTTCACCCTTTTCTTTATTTCTGATGAGCATCACAAGGTTAAATCCTCTCTTTGCGAGTTGAAGGGCGAATCCTTTACCAATACCATCAGTAGCAGCTGAGATTACTGCATAAGAGCCTTCTCCGTATCTCTTAATCAAATCATAGCTTGGAGTGAGATTATTAGCGAGGAAGGAAAGTGATTTTGCAAGAATCTTAGCTCCTAATACTGCAGCTGCTCCTGCTGTGAAGATTCCGACTGCTCTCTTGTTATCAAGTACGAATTTATCTAATTTATCCATTTTCCTTTTTGTATCTTATTGTTTTCCTATTTTTATTTGATTTTTATTTTTATCTTGACATGGAAGAAGCTTGAAAAATCTTTTTTTGTAATCAATAAAACATTCTAGAATGAAAAACTCATTCTATTTTATCTTTCTTCTTTTTGGTACTAATAATCACACAAAGCACAATAAAAGAATAAATCAAAAATATTTAATTAGTTAATGGTTTTAGAGCATCTATGGAATCTAATAGCAAGTTAGTCAAAATCATAAATTATTTGTTAAAGCAATTTGCTCTCACCTATAAGGATTGATATTGGTCAACGAATCAACATATTTTTTTAATATTAATGAAGGCTTCCTTTTGGTAGATGCTTTTATGAAATGAATAGCATTATCCAGTTGTGTCAAATCAAGGTAGAGGCAAGAAACAAGAAATTTAGAAGGTTAAATTAATTTTGGAAAGAAAAAAATAAAGGAAGGTGCTTGAGAAGAAGAAGAATATGAGGAATATTATCAATAGAGACTATGGCAGGTACACATCTCATTCAAATTGCTTAGTTCCATATATTTCAAAAATAGATTCTTGATTGAAGAGCTGGGTGAGGAAGTTGAAGCATTCGATTTCGAAGAGTTTTCATACACACTCTATGTCCTAACGAAAACAAAGAAACTATTTGCAATCAAATTCTAAGAACTCGAAGGATATGAAGTAAGGTCATTAGTGAATAAGTGAATTAACTAATAAGATTTATGCTATGAAGGTGCTCTTTTAAGCTGATTTGAGCAGCGATATTGTTGAGAGCGAGAACATTTTAGGAATAAAGTACTTATTAGAGTTCGAAGGAGTTGTGATTGTCGGAAGCAGCGGAGAAATACTTAAATTTTAGAACTCTGATAAGCAGTGTGAGAGCGTGGGCTGTGTAGAAAGCGGTATTTTAGGGTTTTCGTACTCTCCAAATCAGGAAATACTTGTGATTGCAACTGGCAACCACACTCTTATTTCATTCGATACTTCTTTTGATGTGATATCGGAAGTGCATATCGATGATAATCCTGATACTTTCAAGCCACCTTCAACTCCTTCTCCAGTCTATTTTACTTGGAAAGCTGATGCAAAGGTATTACTATTATGAAAATTTTCTGAGTTAGTAAAATATGTATTGAATAGTTCTACTCATGCAATTATGCAGTCGAAGCTGGGAGAAAATGTTTAACGCGTAGTAGCACTCATGAAGTCTTTAAGTCTGCAGCTAAACCAGATCCTGAAGGTGGAGTAGTGGCTTCAGTTGCTGAAACTCCTCTTTCTAGTAAGCCCTTGTTTAATTGTTCTGTTTTAAATTCTTTTTTGTTAGATCTTGAAGGTCCTGTGTGTTGGTAGCCTACTGGAAATTTCATAGCTGGTGTTGATAGATAGCCTGTCAAGAATGATTAAAGCAAGAA
>Ga0302271_10000121_pt1 | contig 67527 bp, 39 predicted proteins | sample III_Bog_N1_1_FD_198767 | JGI IMG/M metagenome (GOLD analysis project Ga0302271, IMG submission 198767) | Peat permafrost microbial communities from Stordalen Mire near Abisko, Sweden - III_Bog_N1_1 | ecosystem: Environmental > Terrestrial > Soil > Wetlands > Peat | place: Sweden: Abisko...
TTTCGTTATTTAGAAACTCACCTTCATATCTTTCTCCATTATTACAAAACCATTTACCTATTAACTCATCAAATAATGTTAGAATCAATCAATAATTAAGTAAATAACTTCTTTGTTACCTTTACCATACGTTTCGCCATCTTCTCACTAGCCTTCATATCTGTCTCCAGTATTCTAGAAGCATTTACCTATTAAATCAATAATAGAATCAATAAATCATAATAAATCGCTTCTTTCGTACCTTGGCCATTGTATTTGTCATCTTAAAACTCTCCTTCATATTTGTCTCCATTATTATAGAACCATTTACCTATTAAAGTACCAAACAATATTAGAATCAATAAATCATAAAGCAACTCATTTCTTTCATACCTTGGCCATGCTATTTGCCATCTTTATACTCACCTTCATATCTGTCTCCGTTATTCCTGAACAGCTTACCTTTTGATTCAATCAATGTTAGAGCCAATAAATCATAAAGCAACTCATTTCTTTCTTACCTTGGCCATGCTATTTGCCATCTTTATACTCACCTTCATATCTATCTCCATTATTCCAGAACCATTCACCTATTGAATTATCAAACAATGTTAGAGTCAATAAATCTTAAAGTAAATCACTTCTTTCTTACCTTGGCCATGCTTTTTGTCATCTTAATACTCGCCTTCATACCTATCTCCATTACTACAGAAGAACTTACCTGTTGAATCGCCAAGGAATGTTAGAATTAATAAATCATAAAGTAAATAACTTCTTTCTTACCTTGGCCATACTTTTCGCCTTCTTTCCACTAGCCTTCATATCTTGCTCCATTATTTCCAAACCACTTACCTTTTGAGAATCATCAAACAATATTAGAATCAATAAATTATTAAGTAAATCACTTCCTTCTTACCTTGGCCATGCGTGATATCATCTTTCCACTAGCCTTCATATCTTTCTCCATTATTCTAGAAGTATCCTAGAAAATCAGCAAATAATGTTAAATTCAATAAATCATAAAGTAAATCCCTTCTTTCTGACCTATTCCATGATATTTGCCATCTTTCCATACGCCTTCATATCTGCTTCCATCATTCCAGAATTACTTACCTATTAATTCAACAAAAAAATATTAGAATAAATAAATCATAAAGTAAATCACTACCTTGACCATGAGGGTTATCATCTTTCCAATAGCCTTCATATTTGTCTCCATTACTCTCGAACCACTTACCTTTTAAATCACAAAGTTGGAATTAATAAATATTAAAATAAATCCCTTCTTTCTTACCTTGGCCATTCCTCTTGTCATCTTTCCACTCACCTTCATATCTGATTCCATTATTCCCGAAGTATTCACCTATGAAACATAACATAAAAAATAAATCATACTATAAAAAGAGCAAGTACAAACCTTATCCATTTCGTTAGTTATCCTTGATCTGTCCTTCATAGTATCCATGATCATACTTAATTGTTGATACCCTTTTTAAAAAAAGATAATAGGTGAAGACATTGTAACAATAATTAATTTAGCATAAAATAAGCAAGCATTAAAAATGAATATCTTTAAAAAAATATGTTTATGAATTAATTCTTCCTAAAAATGAAGATTTTTATTCTTACTCTTTTTTTATTCTCTCTTCTTAGAGATTTTATCATTTCCTTTCTATCCTCTCCTTTATTATTTCAATCAATAGCACTATTCTTTTTTATGTTCGCTATTCAGATCAATAAATCTCTCTTCTAATAATATAATAAATCCCAACAATAAATGGTTTTATTGTTCATTCATTAAATTATTTAGTCTTGCTGTGGGAAGGATTTCAGGATATCTGTTTAAAATTAAACAAATCCGCATTTATTCCAACCAAATAAACAAAGGGAGTAACACAGAAAAATACTGTTACACTAAATCGGTAGGAAGTGGAAGAGTTGAAGTAGGAGGGTCAGATTAAAGTATTTTCTGGAGTCCCAAGATGACCTTTTCCGGTGAGGCACGATTATTGGGAGAAGGTGACATCATTTAATATGAGAGTTTCACTAAGCTTTAATATTTTTGCTTTGCAATATCTGGAAAGACCCCAAGCTTAATATCAGCCATTTGCTTGATATTATTATTGCCACACAGCTTAAAGAGAATCATACCTGCAGAAAACCAATCAGATTCAAAACACACCTTTGGGTTGTTGTTGTTCTACTACTCAGGAGATTCATAGCAGTAGCTGCCTCCATGATTTGTATTTTAACTTCTAGTTCCTTACAACATCGTCGAGAATCCAAAGTCAACAAGTTTTGGAGAGTTATCAGCTGCCAAAAGAATGTTTTCAGGTTTAAGATCTCCATGGACAATGTTATTCTCCTTCAAATAGATTAATACTCTTAGAATCTAAATAAAGATGTTAGCTATCTATTAACTACTGAGATTAGGATTAACTGAGATAAAGGTATCGAGATTTCCATTTGGTTCAACCTCCATAACCAAGAAGAAGAATCTCTTCTTGAAATCAGAAAACATATCAATCAGTTTAGCAGTTTTTTTAGATTCTAGTTGTTTTATTCTTGAAAAGTACTACTCAAAACTATCGAGTTCAGTTTCATTCCTTGCACACACCATCTTTATTGCTACATTCTCTTTATTTTGTTATTATTCTGCGAGCATGACTGCACCAAAAGATCCACATCCAAGCATCCTTACCACCTTAAAACCTCTTTGATTTAAGTAATTCATCGATGTAAGCACATCAGTGTCTGTTAGGTTTGAAGATCCTTTCTTTAAAAAGGAATTAATTGTATCCATATCCATGAATATTGTTTGATTTCAGTTAACTCTCTCTCGCAATTTACTTTTTGATTTTCGTTTTTAATTAATCTTAAAAAATGAAAGAAATTACTAAATCTTACTAAAAAAAAGTGAGAAAAAGAGAGTTTAGATGGAATGGTTCTTGAAATACAGAGAATAGAGAGTAATTGAATCTAGAAAAATAGTAAGCTGTGAGATAGTGACTGTTGAAATACAAAGATCTGAGAAGGATACTTGAAATAAAGAGAGACATATGGAGTTTTCTGAAAAAAATGTGAAATTTCTTTCGTGGGTGAATTTTTGGATTTTCTTTTACTTTTCCCAGCTTATTTATAGAGATTAGAAGTGTTTAATTAGGGGGTACAATACATAATTCATTCAATTATTTTTTAGTTTTTCTTCCAAGGTCTGTTGATAAACTTTCGTCATTTAGAAGACAGTCAGAGTGGATTGAAGATCTAGTTCATTGAGCAGGTTATCAATATCAAATGAGTTAGGAGATTAAGTGCCTGAAGGGATTGTCATTCTTTCTTTTAGCTGGCTTTTTCTGATACATCCAAGCTTCAATATTATGAGAAAGGTCAAGATACTCAAAAAATTACATATCCCTTAATACATAGAGAAAAGTGTCAGAGAGTTTTATGCACACAAAATAATACAAAGAGAACAAATAATAGCATATCTTTCTTTTGTCCCTCACTTCTCCCCAAAGCTAAGTACTGCTAGAAGTCAACTTGGGGCTTATTTTTCTAATGATGCAGATGCAAGATCGTTAAGTACGAGATATGAGACAAACAGAATCAGTTCGTTGGAATCGGTAAAGGAGATTTAAAGAAGTATTCAGGAGACAAGATAAATTTGAGATCTCCTTTGATGTTACCTCAGCCCCAAGATAAAGTAATATTTCTAAACGCAGCCATCTGGCTAGATTATCTGCAGTAAAATGGATGGAATTATCAAGATAACTACTGCAACAGCAATCAAAACCAATACAAATAATGAAAATATTGGTTTTATTCAATTTTGTACAAAATAATTTTTTATTTAGTGTGATATCTAAAATGTCTCTCTCTTTCATTCATTGTTTTATTATGAGAAACATTGAGTCACTTTGATAAGGTCAGTTTATTGTAAAAAGGGAACTTAAATTTATGGATATTTTTTATTTTCATGTTTTAATTCAACAAAAATTCCAAGCAAATCCTAACCTTACACATACCATTAATGCAAAAAGAAATAGTAATTCAAATCTTTAAAATAAGAATCCCTTTTGAGAAAAATCCTTTGAATAACAACTTTCCTGCAGAGTTGAACTTTCTTCCAAACCCATTCATCTTGTAATCTTGGAACTCACCTTCAAATATGTCTCCATTATTCCTGAACAACTTACCTATTGAATCATCAAACAATGTTAGAATCAATAAATCATAAAAGAAATAATTCCTTTCTAACCTTTGCCATGCGCTTTACTATCTTAAAACTGACCTTCATATCTGTCATCATTATTCATCCACAACTTACCTATTGAATCATCAAACAATGTTCGAATCAATAAATCGTAAAGTAAACAACTTCTTTTGTTACCTTAGCCATGCTTTTTACCTTTGTAAAACGGACCTTCATATCTATCTCCATTACTCCAAAAGATCTTACCTTTTGAATAATCAAATAATGTTAGGATCAATAAATCATAAAATCCATCATTTCTTTCTAACCTTGGCCATGATAGTTCTCATCCTAAAACTCGCCTTCATATCTACTTCCATTAATCCAGAATACCTTACCTATTGAATCATTCAACAATATTAGAATCAATAACTCAAACTAATAACTTCTTTCTTACCTTGGCCAAGCTATTTACCATCTCTCCATTCTCCTTCATAAATGTCTCCATTATTTCTGAACCACTTGCCTATAGAATCATCAAACGATGTTAGGATAAATAAATCATAAAGTTAATCACTTCTTTCTTACCTTGGCCATGCATTTTGCCATTTTTCCATTCGCCTTCATATTTGTCTCCATTATTTCCGAACCACTTACCTAAAGAATCATCAAACATTGTTAGATTCAATAAATCATCAAGTAAATCACTTCTTTCTTACCTTGACCATGATATTTGTCATCTTTCCACTATCCTTCATATCTGATTCCATTATTCCCGAAGTATTCACCTATGAAACATAGTATAATAAATAAACCATACAATAAAAAAAAGCTATTACAAACCTTATCCATTTCTTTAGTTATTCTTGATCTGTCCTTCATAGTATCCATGACTATACTCAATTCTTTCACTTTTTAAAAAAGAGAATAGGTGAAAGCATTGTAATAATTAATTAATCTAGCATAAAATAAACAAGCATTAAAAATAAATATCCTCAAAAGAATAGGTTTATGAATTTATTCTTCCTAAAAACTAAGATTTTTCATTAAAACAATTTTTTTATTCTCTTTTTGTTTGGTATTTTATCATTTTCTTAACATCTCTGATATTATTTCAATCAATAGCACTATTCTTTTTGTATGTTCACTATTCAGATCAATAAATCCCAAAAAATAAGGATAAGAGATTTTTCTATCATTATTGTTGTAGAAATAGTAATCAGTTAAAGAGGCTGATTCTCTTACTAAAAATATAATAAATCCCAACAATAAATTGTTTTATTGTTAATTCATTGGATTATTTAGTCAGTGTTGTGCGATGGAAATAAAGATAATGAAATCATTATCTGTTAAAAAAAGAGACCAAACCCAAAATTATCCCAACCAAATAAACAAAGAAAGAAAATGATATTACACAAAATAGGTAGGGCGAGGAAGAGGAAGAGTTGGAGGAGGGCCAGATATGAGTATTTTCTGGAGTCCCAAGATGACCTTTTCTGGTGAAGCACGATTTTTGGGAGAAGGTGCCATCATTTAATATGAGAGTTTCACTATCTTTTAATATCTGAGCTTAGTAATATCTGGAAAGACCCCAAGCTTAATATCAGCCATTTGCTTGATATTATTATTACCACATAGCTTAAAGAGAATGATACCTGCAGAAAACCAATCCGATTCAAAATACATCTTTTGGTTGTTCTTCTACTCAGGAGATTTATAGCAGTAGCTCCCTCCAATATTTGGACAATAACTTCTAGTTCCTAGCAACATTGTCGAGAGTCCAAAGTCAACAAGTTTTGGAGAGTTATTGGCTGACAGAAGAATGTTTTAAGGCTTAAGATTTCCATGGATAATGTTATTCTACTTCAAATAGATTAATCCTCTTAGAATCTGAATAAAGATTTTCAATATCAATTAACTACTGAGATTTAGATTAGCTGAGATAAAAGTATCTAGATTTCCATTTGGTAAAAACTCCATAACCAAGAAGAAGAGTTTATTCTTTAAATCGAAAAACATATCAATCAGTTTAACAGTTTTTTTAGATTCTAGTTGTTTTATTCTTGAGAATTCCTTTTCAAAACTATTGAGTTCATTTTTATTCCTTGCATACATCATCTTAATAGCAACTTTTTCTTTATTTTTGTATTATTCTGCTAGCATGACTGCACCAAAGGATCCACATCCAAGCATCCGCACAACCTTAAAACCTCTTTGATTCAAGTAATTTTTCGATGTAAGCACATCAGTGTCTCTTATGTTTGAAGATCCTTTCTCTAAAAAAGAATTAATGATATCAATATCCATGAATAATGTCCAATTTCGGTTAATTCTCTCCCTCGATTTACTTTTATGTTTTTCTTCTTTATTTAAATACTGTGATTTCTTGGTTGGAGCTTGGAGACTGGTTGGTGTGAAATGGGAGAAATTACTAAATCTAACTAAAAAAAAGAGAAAAAGAGAGCAAAGAGAGAATGATTTTGAAATACAGAGAACAGATAGCAATCGATTTTTGAAAAATAGAAAACTTTGAGATAGGGATTGTTGAAGCGCAGAAAACTGAGGAGGATCGTTAAAATAAAGAGAGATATGCAGTTTCACAATGGGAGTAATCTTCTTCTTTCTTTCTGAAAGAAATGTGAAATTTCTTTAATGAAAGTGGATTTAACAATAATAAACCATATCAAGATGGTGGAAATAATTGGAAGTAGGTCTCTTGTAAAGATGAAAGAAAAAACAGATAAGAGTAAAAATAACAATTTTTCTACCAATAGTAATAGTAGTAACCTATTCAAGACGAATGAATATCTAAGAGAAATCGAAAATATCTATGAACACTAAAATATGTTGTTCTACTAGAAAATAGAGAGTCGAATAAAGAGAAGATTGCTGCTAAAATAGCTGTGCAAGTTGGCATAAAACATATGTTAGGTTCATGAAAAATTAAGAAAAGAATACTATTTAACATATGAATGAGATTTGAAGAAAAGATGTGGGATGCGATTAAAATATAGAAAAAAGTTTAAAGTTAAAGAAATGAAAGTTCATATTTAATTGTCATAATAAAAATACATAAAATAAAAATATATGTTAATATCCTGAAAAAGGGATAAATATATCTTAGTATGCAACTATTACTATGCATAAAACTAGTAAGTCAAGTTCTATCATGTGTAACTTAATCTTGGCTTCAATTTTATCATCGATACTATTACGAGTTCCACAAAAAATAGAAAGAAAAAAAATGAAAAGATAAATTCTCTAGTAAAGAAAATAAAAACGTCTTTAAGCGAAAGATGGATACTGAAAATTAATTAATTATGAAGAATTTTGATTAACAAATAGCGAGGTAATCTCTAGGCAGGTAATGTGACGTAAATTCTATTTAAAATAAAATATAGGCTATTATGAATCAATTTGTAGGAGAGTTAATAGCACTTTTAAAGATAAAATATTAATAATAGTAGCAAATTTAAAAAACAAGAACATATTTAGGCAGACCCAATATTCAATTCAGTACGAAGATATTTTAAATTTAGATTTGTGTTCTCAAAAGAAAAATATTAACATATCAAATAAAAAAGAAAAATGGACTTTCTGCTAAAGAGAGAGATGAAAGAGTAAGTCAATATCGTATGCTGTAACCAAATCTGAAGCATCATACCAAGTAATTGTGGTGTATGGAGTCTCAAATGTTTTTGTGAGAATGTACCCTATATTTGATTTTGTTAAGGTACACACTATCTTATGGATTCTTATTGTAGGAGGAATTAATAATTTGAGAAACACTGTAAAAAATTTGTTTTCTCAATGTCGTTGAGTGGATGGGAGAGAAAGAGAATCTAATTATTGAGGATGTGAAACAAAACAAAAAAATAAGCAGAAAGAGAAGAGAAGAAATTAGCTGATTAAATATTTAAAAGAGATAAACAGTGTGTTAAGGATAGAGACTTTGAAAAGGCTCAGCTGATACATGAGTAGCTTTCACGCTGGTGAGAGTTCCTTTATTGATGCTGCTTTTCTAACTTTCTCTTGTCAGAAGGAAAATTTCATTGTAAATATCACAAATAATTAATAAAAGAACCTTCCATTCCTATGATTTTTTTATGAGATTTTTCAATGATAAAAAAGCAAATGGATGCTGCAAAGGTGAAAAAGCCCAAAGGAAACTTAAAAGCTAGAAGCTAAAGCACTAATGAAGCGGAATTAAAAATATCTATTGCCGAAGAAGAAGCTCAATAACGTCCTCGCTAAATGTAATGAATTATCTGATAAGATACAACAAACTACTTAATAGAACAAAATTGTTTTTTAACGTTTTAGGTCTAGTAACGACATGATCAAAGAAGAGAAAGAATAAACTATCCCAGATAGAGATAGCTCCTCTCAGAAAGAGTATTCTCATTATCTTGCAGAGCTTCTCAGTAAGCACAGAGAAAAGTAGAAATAATAATAAACGTAAACTAAGGTGAGTCGTAGTTCATCATCTCTTTTACCATTATCTTCCACTAATGAATTAGTATAAACTCCTTTGAAACAACAACTATAACAACAAAACTAATCTCAAAAGTTAAATTCTAAGAAATAAATCAAAATTAATTAATCCTTAATTTAATAGCCAGATCAATCTTCCAAATAAATCAAAATCGATTCAAAATCCAGCAACTATAATGCTAAAAGTATAAATGAAGATGCATCATCTTAGTATTCTTCAAAAAAAGATTCTGTAGCGAGTTTCCAAACAGGCTGTTTTGCAATGGAGTCGAAAGAAACCTAACCTAGTCCTGGATCTATAAGAGAAAGTCCTCGAAATAGATCTATGGATCTAGATATATTTGAGTAGAAGCATACTAACCAAATACACGAAAACTCTTCTATTCCGTCTGGAATACTTCAGAATATCCACGAATCGGTTATTTGCATCCCTTAAACCTAAATTAGAATTAGCTCAGCGAAGTATTAAAGTAGGATATCCAATCAGACTAATATAAAAGCTCCATCTATCACTCTATCACCTAGGAGTCACACTTAGAATGATTATCCGCTGGAATAATCTTCAGTACCCATTAAAACTCTCTCATCTATCACAATACAAACTTAGAAAAATCCTAACAAAAATATTCAAAATGTTAAGATGATAAATTAAAACAATATTTCTCTTGGAACTGACACAATCTAGAGCTAAGGTACTTTGAATACTCGCATACGATCAGGAGTTAATCGTGTTAAAATGATTGAATAGTTAAATAGCAATAATAATGGTGTTTTTAGGATCAAATCAACAAAGAATAATTCTTCGTCTTAGATGACTTCTCAAGGAAAAGACAAAAATTATTTAAATAACAACAACTACAAAGATGAACTAAATATCAATAATAATACTAATAATCATGTCCTCTTTCCACTTCATACTCCAATTCATCCTGGTCATATGTATTCTTCAGAGAATCAACCATTTTCAAATTCTTTACTTAAGAGCTCATCAGTTGAAATTACAAATATTTAAGAATAATAATCTTTTATTGCATAAAAACACAAGCGAAATGCCAGTAGCTTTTAAAAACGATTTGACTCTGAAGGAAACACAGAAAAAGAACATGAATCGGGTAGGTATCTTGTCAGAGCAACTACTGCAAAATTTAATTCCCAACTTAATAGAAGCAATCTAAAACCTAATAATACCATAAATTCCATTGTGAATAGCAGCTCCAACCATAGATCACTATCATAAGCATCTGATTACAAGTATTCAATAGTTGAAAATGTTTAAAATCAAGTTAGTTACACAAAATAATTGAAAATAATGCCATCATAGCGGCTATCAGCTGATCATTCTTTAACCAATAAAAATACTAATATACTTACAACTTCTTTGCCTCATTTAGATGGTGTTGGACCTCCCTAGCTGATCACCAAAACTGAAGGGGATTAGAGTTACTGCAATGATCGGTATTCATATCATAATAATCAATTGAATTCTAAATTTCAAATGTAAAAGAATTGGCTTAGCAAAAGTAGTAACAAGGATAGCAGTTCTAACAGGATAATTGAGAAAAGTATAGGTGTGTAAAGTTGGCCAGATGAAGATGAAGAAGAAAAAGAAGGAAAATATAGGAGTATTGTGAATAATGGCTTCCCTGATACCAAGCGAATTTCCATAAAATTCGAAGATATTTCATCTAAAAAAAACATCCAGAATGTCAAACATACACGGTCGAATACAATCGATGAAGCTTCTGGATCAGCGGAGATGTCTTCGAAGAATTCATAATGCTACTCTGATTATGTGCGTTCAATTTACGATTCTAACACAAAGAAACCTTAGGAGAGTTTCAAAATCCAACGAAATTAGAAAATTGTTGGCAGTAGTAGGAGTAACTATCATGAAAGTAAGAATTCTCATAAATTGTAATCAAAACAACATGAATCAGAGTAAATGTATACACCGCAATCACAAGATGATCAGCGAATGACAAATATTAGTACAAATACAACTGAAGCTATGAAAACAGTCAATTTACAGAAGATAGATATGCTGGAGTAATTATCTAGTAATCTGAGTTTATCATAACAGAAATACTAATAGAATTAATTGTAAAAGTAAAATAAATAACCTGTTTAGCTGGAATAAGCAAGACAACCTTAGCAAAAACATAATTAAAAGTATGTTCCTTAACAATTCTTATCTGAGGAGAGTTGTCACGGAGATCAACAAATAGGGTAGGTTTAAGGACATAACTAACAATAACTGCAGTATGGTTATGGATAATAATAAAACAAACTGAGGATATCCTTACAACCGCCGAGTTAACCTTTAAAATGCTTCTTTAATTCTAGCCTTCAATAGTGTTTTTTAGATCGCCCACTTGTTGAGTTCTCAGACAATTCAAAGTAATTTAACGATCAAAATTTATAATCTAATTGGGCTAGCAATCTACAAGGGATCTAGAATGCAAATAATAATGGATATTATCAATCAATCAGCAGCTTCAATAAGTATGATAATAACGATACTTCTCCTCTAAGAAACATCAGGAGCATCAGCAGTAATGGAGATTACTTTTAAGGGCATAATAACAATAATCAATATTTTTCGATTGATTAACCTTCAAATAGTAATAATCCTCGTGATATTTCAAATACCAGAAGATAATATTTCCAAAATCCACAATAAAACCAACATATCCCATTAAGTTGCTTCGAAAACTCACTTATTAAATATAATAATCAACCTCTTTTCAATCCAAGCATTTAACCAAAATAAACTCATGAAAATATCAACAAAACAGGACACTAATTGTATGCTTCGTACTCTGCATCTAAGCCACTTAATAACCATGCTACACTTGAAAAAGCAACCTTATCCTCAGCGAAGTCAAAATTCCCTAGAGACATATTCACACCAAATGTTAAATCTATGAGGAAGAAATTAAGCTAGCCACTTTGAAATAAGATCATATTTTTGCATGCCCTGCCATATTTAGTTATCAAAATCATGTTTATTCTTAGACTCTTTTGTACTTGATAATTCTCATTTTTTAATTTAATAATAAAGGATACATCTTGATGAGAGATAATTTTTTTCTTCTTCATACGAAGATTTCACAAAAAATATGCACATTTTTATTTGAATTAAGTTACAATAATTGAAAGCATTTTTTTAATCATTTTACGGAGCAGAGGGGAGATATCTTTCATAATTTTCATACTCTTCCTCCTTTTTATGGCTAATTTTGTACTTAATTAGATTCTATTTATTTTGTACAGTCATTTTTAAAAATATTTACTCATTGTTTTGCTGATTAATACTGCTGAGCTAACTACTGTTTGAGATGGATAACAATTTACCTGACATCTTAAATCTCAGCTTGGAATATTTTTTATTGTTCTTAGTTTTTGGCTTCTTCTTTTTTAAGTGATTCATGCAGTGTCCTATTGTTCCTCTCGAGAAGTTGTTGCGATTCTCTAAGTATGTTTATCACTTCATTGGAAGTTTTAATGACTTCTATTTCTTTGTTTAGTGCTTATATCCGTATTTATTATGCTTCGTTTTCAGTTCGAAGTATCGTCCGAGCACGCTCACATTCCAGTAATCTACTTTCTAACCCATGGACGATTGATTTATTTGTTTAATCTTAGTTTTGACCTAAGCTACTATGTTTTATGTTTTTGCTCCCTGAAGTAGACTAAGATAACTAGATTTATTAGTGGAATGCTTGAGGATCTTCTCCTTCAAAAGAGGGCATCATAACACTAACACTATTGCTGTTATGATTAAAGCTATTGTTGTGAGTATTGTTAGTTTGATCTGTCATGTATTCTGATGGTAGATTCATTTTGATATTGCCCACTAATCCTTCTAGGATTGCACGGACTTTGGTTGCTTTCTCTTAAAACGGAGTATGCGACTCAGCAGCTTTAAAGACATTCATGACTAAGCAGACACTCTCATCGATGAAACGCTATGCGAAATTCTTATTGTTTTAAGGAGAACGCATAGCGGAAGCTGGGATTGCTGCTGATTGACTTCTTTTTTGAGGAGATTGCAGTTATTGAGGGTTTTTTAGAATAGGTGGTCGTAGAATTGTTGTTGATGTTGGAGTGTTATGTGTAGCAGTGATCTTGGAGTTAGATTGGGCTTCATATGGTTTATTATTGGAGGAAGTGCTGCTTTTAAGGTGTTCCCTTTCTGAAGAGGTCGAAGAAGATGATGAGGAAGAGAACTTTCGCTTTTATTTATTATTAGATGAGTGTGTGGTCTATTATGTTGTCGTTTTGATTTATTTTTATGATTATTGTGGTTGGGATGGCTAATTTGAAACCTAAGATGATTTTGATGGCTATTGTGAGCGAAAACTCGTTGCTTGCAAGTCAGCCTCTGAGGAAATAGAGTGGTTCCGACTATTGCTTCTACTTGCTTTCAAATGCTAAATAAGGCCATCCATTTTTTCTCTCCAGCTAAGAAAACCTTTAGAATTATTAATAAAAACACAAATTGCCTATCCTCTAAATCTCAAAAACAGCTACTTCGTTCTTTTTTCCAATAATGAAAAACCCTCCCACAAGTGAGCGAATCATCAAACAGAGCATCATCGCTTGTAACCCTTTTTTTATTTGGAATTACCCTCCCCCAGAATGTTATTTCTTCTCCCAGTATTAATTTTTGAAATTATTTAAAAACTCCCTTCATTTTTCAAAAAAGCAATCCACTGCTTTTGCTTTGATTTGAAAGATGATTTTTAAAAGTGGGGGAAAAAAGTAAATTTAAAATTTGCAAAAATCACTTTGATTTATTAAAGAAATACAATGCAAAGCAGAGTTCATTTATTTTTCATAATGGAGAGCGCTATTCATTTCATGCTAAATTCAATAGGAGGGAAAGTCTGTGATTTCGGGAAGGAATTTTCACCATCAGAAAAAGATTTCCTGATCGAAGCAGATCAAATGACAAGATAGATGGCTAGATTTTACAAGAATCGATTTACATTCGAAAAGCATTAAAATGCGATGCATTATGGAATAAAATAGCCTTCTTGTTTTACTTTATTTTTAGTTATTTTTTGAATGGGCAATGAAGGAAATTATAAAACACTGAGCATCTATTATGGATTAAACAAAAAGCAGATTAGAATCAATGATAAATGAGAGGGAAATAAATAAAGGTCTTTCCCAAAGTGGGGACTATGGTTTATCTTAATGATGAAATTAACTTGATTGGGTGCTATTTCTCATTATTTTACAGATATTACTGTAAGTAAGAGGAAAGGGTAACAGCTGAGAAACTAAGAAGGAAGGAGAAGCAAAAAACTAGATAAGGGAAGGATGAACCATCGAGGACATAAGAGTACAGCTCAGATGGTGTTGGTTGAGTCATCTTAAAGCATTTTAGCCCTGAAAATGATGCTTTTATCTTCAGAAGTCGCTAGGAAAATAGTGAAATTAAAGCCAATAATCAAAAGAGGAAAAAGTGATTCTCCCAGAAGGCAAAATACAAGGGAAAATAAAAGGATTCCTTGTAATTTCTTCGAACTGTTTTACTACTTTTTTCCCCAAGCAAGGGAAATAATAGATCATTAGTCCTTTGAACTTAAAGGGAAAGGGATAAATGAAGATATTTGATGGCTGAAACAGAGAAAAGTGGATAGAAAGTGAAAACAAAGCTGTCTTATTAAGAGAGAGGGCGGGGGAAAAAATGGAGATCGAAAGCAGTAAATCTCTGACATTAGAAAAGTAGAAAATATTTCTTTTGATGAATGGGCTAGTAGATGAAAGGAGATAAAGATATCTCCGAAAAATATCAAAGAAATAATGAAAAAATATCGAATTTTTTTTGAGAACGTTATTTGTGAAAGATGAAGTACTTGCAAAACATACACACACTTACACTAAATGCCGAAAAAATACACACACTCAATTTGGGAAATGATATTCAGAAGATGTTCATTTCTTCTTGGGAGCAACCTTCTTGTCAGCAGGCTTGGAGGCACCAGCGGAAATTTTCTTCTTGCCTTTCTCTTCTTCTTTAGCGGCGGCCTTGCTCTTCTTGAGCTTTTCCTTCTCAGCCTTCTTGAGCTTGTCTTTCAGTTGTTTCTCGACGGCTCCGTATTTTTCCTTCCATTGATCGTTGAGTTTATCATAGCTGGCCTTCTCCTTGTGGTAGGCGTCTTCATATTTTTATTTATTTGATTCAGTCAAGGCCTTGTATTCCTCACTGATCTTTGAGACAATTTGAGGGACTTTAAGAGCAGGGAGTTCAGTTCTTCGCTTGGCGAAGACTTCGCCCTTGTAGAGGAAGAACCCAGTTTGGGGTCTCTTGGGCTTATGAGGAAGGTCCTCAAGGTTTTCATAGACGACAGGCTTAGACATTTGTGATTATTGATTAGATATGTTTTTGGGGAGATTGTATATTTATTTCTCTTGATTTTTCTTTGATTTTTAATTATTATCATTGAACGATGAAGGGGAGCTCGTTTTTTCAACTAAGAAATTACAATAAAATTTATTCCCATGCAAATCATATTGGAAAATATATCTACTCTCTTTGTTTCAATCTATTTACTACACTCAGAATAAGGAGCCTGCCAATCAAAACTCTCTCTTCTGTAAGATCAAAGATTTAATGTTTTCCTTTGTGTTTTTAAGGGAAATTTGTTATCAAAGAATGAACAAAGAAAGGGGGGGTTTTCTGTTCGATCTTTAATAATGCGTGAATGTCGTCTTTTTCTAAAATGAATGTCCCAAAAAAGAAAAAACAATTTCTAAATTAGAAATTCTTACTAGTAATTTTTATGATTTAACCTTTAAATATTCCATTTTAAACATAAATATGAAGATTTTAGTTCAACCTTGCTTATCCTACCAATGTATAGAAAAGGTTTGTGTTTTGTTAGAAAAAATTTAAACTCTGAAATTTAAAAATTCAATTGATTCCGCCAAATGATTGTGGCCTTCAGTCAATCTTTCCACTTTTCTTTACTTTTTACAGATCAGGTATTTAACAATAATTAAAGAAAATCAAGAATATTAACAAAAAGTGCGCCAAGTTAAATAAATCAACGGAAAACACTACAATGCACTTTAAACAGATATATCTGATAAAGAGAGATAAAATGGAACAAAAACAGATAGTAGAAGAAGAAACATCTACATAGCACTACAGCAAGCGAATCGCTTAATGCTATGAGATTGAATAAAACTAGAGGGATTATTTTATATTTTTTCACCCTTTCTAAGATAGTAGCATCAGGAAGATAAAATAAACCAAAAAGAATAAGAAAATGAATGAAATGTTTGTATCCATAGATTAAGATGCCAAATCAATTAGCTCTCTCAAAAGTAAAGTTGAAAAAAAGTTAATAATATCAAGATAATTAGTTTTCATTTTATTAGTTTTAAATTTTTTGTTATTCGGACATGAGCTTCATTACATTATGAAAAGCAGTGCATTTTACTCAATTTCAATTGTTTTTATATGTCACCACTGGTTCTTCTTTTTTTAGCCTCAAGATAAGTTTGTCTAGTGGCAAACAACATGAGTAAATAATAATATGTTACAATTTAGATGCAGTTGTTGATACTCATTTTCAAGTTAAAACAACCTAAATTTTGTGTTTTTTTCCAAAGATCAAGCACAAATAACAATATTTTACTTGTCTACTTTCTTGCAATTTCTGCTAAAAATGAACCTATCATATTAGCTAGGATTTACTGAATTTAGGATTTTTCTAAGCTTCTAAATTCAGTAATTTTAACCAAATAAATGCAGTGGTTGATAATGCTACAAATGTAAATATGCATTCCAACATTAAAGCAATCAATGTTTGATAATATGATTACTATTATATCTTTAATTAATAAAGTATTTTTATGCTTTTTTCTAATTTCCTTTAATAATTTTAAAAGAAAAAATAAAAAGTAGGGTAATTTGCTTATTTTTTTATTAAAAATGCTACTTGAATTTCAATTATTAGAATTCCATAATCACAATAAACATAGATAAAGACCTAAGTAATATCCTTACAACAATACAATAAAGAAGACTTCTTTGTCCTAGTTTATCTTACATGTTCTTATTCATAAAAATCCTAGTATCTATTCTACAACAAATTTTAATTCAATTGATTCGTGTGCCTTGGTTATTTTTCAATCCCTCTTTCAAAGCAATCGGGAGAATAAAACTACAAACGAAGCAAGAAATAATAGCTTTTATTATGCTGAAAAATAATAAAAAGAGATAAAAAGCAAACAATAAGAAGAATAAATAAGGGAGTTCTCATCATAAGATTCTTTCCTTCAAAGAATGGAGTTAAACTGCATCTTGTTCCCCTCCTTGAAAGCCAAAATCTCCATGGATGTATTCCTCAGTGGGAAAATGGCATATATCCCTAAACTTAAGCGACTTCGAGGTGACGAAGTTATCCCGTTGAGTCCAAGAAACAGCTGCAGTGGGCCATCTGAAATGATGGCAAAATACCCACCATTGAGTTTCAAGGCAACTAAAAATATCTATTTCGACTAGCACCCCTAAGAAGCAAGACTTGAACCTGTCAAAGAAGGAAAAACTCCAAGCAAACAAATGAGTTCATATTTTACATAAATTTCTACTGATGAAGTCACTTAGTTTTTCACTGAATAATCGTCCTTCGATGACTAATCGAGTAAATAAAGCATCTGCGAAAAATCACTTTCGTAGTTTTAAATGAGAGAAAGTACTACATCAGTTAAAAGTGCTTTTTATGAACGCCCCTAGGAGATTACAGAAAATATGAAGAATTTGAATACTAATGTTCATAGAATGAGTGTGCAAAATAGTTCATCATCTATTCCCGGAAGAATCACTGACCCGCAATTCATGGGCTATGATATTACAGAATATGCACCTTGCGGATATGTCCCAGTGATTTACTTAGAATCTAATACAAAATCAGATAATTTGTTAGTGTATTTCCATGGCAATGGGGAGGACACATTTTCAAGTTTTCCATTGCTAAATCATCTCAGAAACATATTAGAAGTAATAATAAAAATCAACGAAAGCAAGAAAAAGAAAAGAAGAAAAGTTGTTATATTTATTGGAATCGAATACTGCAAATAATTTTATTCATTATTTGATTAATTTTTTACTCATAATTTTTGTTTTGATTTTTTGGTAGATCAATGTGATGGCTGTTGAATATCCTGGGTATGGTCATTATAAATCATAATTCAGATGTACTTCAGAAATGATCACTGAAGATGCAGATTATGTTATGCAATATATTCTTTCAAATCTTAAATTTGAGTTGAAAAACATCATCATAGTCGGCAGGAGTTTAGGAACAGGTCCAGCGACTGAAATTGCTTCTAAACATGCAGTGGGAGCGTTAGTATTGATTAGCGCTTTCACATCGATTCGAGGAGTATTCTAAGAATTTGCTGGATTCTTGAAATACATCGTCAAAGAACGGTTTAATAATCTTGAAAACATCAAGAAAGTCATCTCACCGACGTTCTTTCTCCATGGAAAGAGCGACACTCACATTTCCTACAAGCAATCCGTTTAGCTTAGCTGTAAATGATTAAAAATAAATTAAATTACAGCATTTTAAATAATAATTTCATAATATTTTTCAAAAAAAGAGAACTGTAAATGTGCTTTTGAACTGAATACCCCAGCTGAAATGAATCATAGAGAATTTGATTACACAGATAATTTAGCTCTTCCTTTGCTGAATTTTCTGCATCGCAATGATTATCCTCTTGGAAAGAGAAATCCTAATCGGACTCCTTTTCCAGAAGGATTAACTTATCATCCATCTTAGTTGTCAAAGCTAGCAAACAAGTCGTGAATAATTTATGCTTTTTCTAGCAGAAAATAACTATGATAGCTAAGAGAAGTGCAAAAATTAATAAATTTGCTACTATTAGCTAATTTTAATAAACGACATGATATCTCTCTAAATGATTCACTCTTGCCTTGTGTAATCATTAGAGGTTCTTTGAATAGAGTCAAGCTAGTTCTAGGATTATCTTCCAAAAACAAATCTAACAAGGCATTTTTTTTCCCAAAATCGAGTTTCTTTTTTTCTTCTCAAAAACAAAACAACATATCTCAAGCATTTAAAAATCTAGCATTCGTATATTCCTATCAAGCTCCTCACAAGACTAGATACTCTGTCACAAGTGCAATATTTTTTGGATGCTTCTTTTAACTCTTTTCTAATGTATTTTTTCCTTTTCATAATTGTTGTCATTTTCATGTATTTATTAGATTATTTTTGTCATTATTTATTATGTATTTGTTCTACCCTTTTATTAAAGGTTAAACTGGTATTATTTCTCTTAAAAATAAGTCATTTGTGACAGAAAGTGAACTATAACAAATGAATTTAGGGAAAGGAGAGAATTATTAATAAAAGTTGATTTATTATTGGAAAATCAAATCAACAACAATATCTTATTTATCTTCATTAGTCGTCATTTGATATGCCTTTGAACCAATCCATAGTGCTAAAACCTGAATAACCACATAATTTTTATTTTGTGTGTTGGTGCTTATTCAATCTCACAGACTTTTATTTGACAGAGAAGATACGTAGATCTTGTTTTAGTGAACAAAAATAAAGCAAAAAGGATATCATGTTTAATAATAAACTATTCCGTATTTATGCGATTGTGTGATCAAAAAATAAGCGCAAAAAAAAACATAAGAAAAACAATTAGACTCCAAAAATAAGAAAATACACCTGACAATTCTCACAATGGCATCACCTAAAAGATAATATGATAATTCTCTCTTTGATATCTAGAAAGTCATAGATGATTGCGAAGACAAGCGGACTGAAACGGAGATTGCCTAGTAGACGAGTAGAGTCATGCAATTAGCTGATTAGAACATTCGAAATTTCAATGTCATCGAAGATAACACTATCAAGATATCGCCAGCGAAGAGAACACTCAGAAGATACACGAACACACAAACTAATTGGTTCTGCAGCTACACTGACAATCTCCAAGATTTATAGATAAAACTAACTGACTTTGACCTCCCTGAAATCACCGTGGTGACAGCACACGGCGGTGCGTTTGACCCATCGGAATTCTACAAATTAGAAACTGCGTTTGGTGAAAAAACTTGCAGATGGATAAATTTCTGCTTCCCTGGGTATGATGGTGCAGACGAGAGACGAGGGAATTACACGGGAGGAGCTAAAGATGTCAGTGATTTGCTGGAGGAGTTGTTGAATTATTTAGATGTTGGGTAGATCATTTTCTTTGGACATTCCTTCGGAGGATTCATAAGAAATTACTATGTGTTAATGTACCCAAGGAGGGTTCTAGCACTTGGGGCTTCAGCAGTGCACACTATCAACTGGAATATTGGACTGAGAGCATGGAATGAATGCTTCATTAGACCTATGGGGTTAGGGTAAAAGTCTCCTTAAGAAATCTTAAAGTTGGTCAATAATGATGATTCAAGGAAGGAAATCTGTGAAAATATCAATAAATCGTTTGAAATAATGAGAGATCTGTCTGGGCTGGAGATTCAGAATATTGAAACACCTAAGCTATGTGCTTAATTAAGGTATTAAACTATTGTTCAACATCCTATTAAGTTATTGGAGACTTTCCGATGCATAAACCCAAATATCCCATAGTTCATTTCGTTCGGGAAAGATGATTAACTTATCCAATAATCGAAAGTTATTGAGAACATAGAATTTCTTTAGAATCACAGTGGAAGAGTTGAATAGAGATTACGTTAGACACCTGAGATTCAAAGTATTCTCAAGGGAATACATTTCGATTATAGCAAGAAAGTTTTTTATGATAATTTCCTATTTGCCTTTGAGAAATCTGGTCACACTCCGCATCTTAAAAGAGCGAGAGAACAAGGAGCGACATTCAAGATATTTGTGACGCTTATTGATAGTCTTAGAAGTTAGAATCTGTTACCACATCTGAACAATCCTACCCCAAAATTCTGAAAATGACAAGAATGAGATACGTTTATGTATGTAGATTAGAATATTTATAATGCACAACCCAACCATATGTTGCTAAGAACTGTTGCATTAACTAAAAATATCGAATAAGTTTAAAAATAATATTATTATTTTGTTATGTTCTCTGTTTAAGAAGTATTTTTTTATCGAAAATCATAATTATTTAGCAAATTTTATCTGATATTTTTCAGCTTTTTTTTACTATTTTTCTTAAAAAGTTCGGGATGAGGGATAGGTTAAAACTCTTGAAAAATGGAACTAACCCCTTAGGTGAAGGTGATAAAAGATATTACATTCTTGCGCAATGAAAATAAATAACTTTATTCTTCTGTAGCTACCTGGTTTCCTCAAGGCAAAGTGCCATTGAACAACTTTACAAAGGTAGATTGGCCCTTTTATTTGAAGAGTAGAAGCATTGAAGTGAAATGTTGAGCTAATAAATGTACAAAATTATTAGCCTAGATGATTATCACTGTGAACATATCTAACCCTAAAAATGATGGTAATAGACTCACTTAGAACATTTTACAGTTTTTAGATGATTAGAGTTTCAAAACTAAGATCTAAAAAGGGAGTTTTACCAATAAATCATAGGAATCAACTGTTTTATTTACATAGTGTTGATGCGGTTGTCGAGAAAAGGGAGCAATTACATAAAATTTTCTTTACCTTTATTTTTTTTCAAGGAGAGTAACATTTGTGAAATAATATCTAATCTTACAATTCTCAGTGGAAATACCTGGTAGACAATCAATTTATACATGCAGGAAACATTAAGAAAGGTCCATAGAAAATGATTCTTTGGAATGTCAGATTCAAGCTTAAAAGATAATCTATGTCTTAACACTTGATAATTTCCTGCGGAATTTTTTTTTAAATTTTGGCCATAATTTTCTAAAGACTTGTTAGTCAACATAGTTAACATCTTTAACTATTATCTATCATTTTCCTATTAGAAAAATACATCTTTATTCTATGTAGAAAAGATTACTTTAAGAGACAATTCATTTATCAATTCACAGAATATTTTTAAATCCTAAATGAAAAAAGACAGTAATCAGAGTGAGTAAAAGAAGAATTAATATTAGTTTCATAGGTACTTTACTTGTTTGAGACGATTTTCTCTCTCAAACTACTTTCAAAGAGAAACGAGTAATAGTTCTAGTTAGTTTTATGCTGTGATCTTGCAGCTTTTCTGGATGTATATCTATTATTTAGAGATAAAGTTAGATGGGTTTGAATATTATTACTCTTAGAGTAACATTCAGCTGATATTGCTCTCAATGAGTTTTAATTTAGAAGCATCAACTTTCAATATTCTTTTTTCTCGTTAAATATTTTTTCTTCTCAAACAAAAAAACCCTTGGTTGAATTAATTTCTTTTATTAATTTCTTCAATTTTAGAACAAAAAAAAATGACTTTTTTATTTTTCTTCTTTATTCCCTTTTTTCTTATCATCCTCTATTTAAACAATTATTAATAGTTCGTTATTTCTCAAATATTGTTCAGTTCTTCAGGATTTTAACTTCACAAATTAGCATACTTTCAGAGCTATTTAGCCATTTAAAAATAAACACTTCTACTAAAATCACTTCAGCGTTTTTGCCTTAGTTTTTTTGTATTTTATTTAAGGCACTATGTAACCTTCGAAATGACAAATCTAACAAATAGTTCCCTACCCGTTTGATAAATCTACGAATTATCTGGGAGAAGCCTACTAAAACTAGTGATTTTTAGCTTACAGAAGATGATAGTGATCAAAGAAAAAATTTAGTTTTTGCAGTAAAATCCACCCTTTAATAAAAGAAAACCTGCAAATAACAAGAGAAAACTGTAAGTGAGAATATTATATTTGCAAATGGAATTATGATTATTCAAAGATAAGCCATGGATTTATCATCAAAAATGAATTAAAATAAAAGGAATAGAATGAATATTGGGCCTTATTTTATCAGCCATGCTTTCTCAGTTTTATGAAAAAACGTACTTCTTGAGCTGTTGAGAAAGAGAAACGAACGGTAGTTTTAAAATTCTATTTAGATGTTTGTAAAAATCTAATGATTTTGCCTGTTTTTTAGTTTGTTATCTATCTTTCAATAGTGACTCTCAATCAAGGAGTGGCAGTTTGTCTACTGCTCTAAGATATTAACATCCCTTCTTCAGCTTACATAAGAATACTAAACTACTCTTCTTTAAGTAGGTGTGTCAGCATTTGGCATTTTGGGATCAAGGATTGGATTAAAAACAACACCAAAAACAAGAAAAACTAATCAAACAAATTATCAACTTAATAGAAAATATTCAAAAAAAATTTCTTTGACAATCGCTATTTTATCAAAAAAAAATTTCGATTAATTCAAGTTTGTAGGAAATATGAGCCCTTTTTTAAATAAAAACAATAAAAAGGTACAGCTTCGAAGAAAGTTGATTTTTTTCAATAAAAGATCTTGAAAGAAGTTAGGAGGGATACATACTTTAAAATTTTAAACATTCTAAAGGATTTAGGAGGTAGATTGAGAGTTGATAGGTTAACAAACATCAATATTTTAGTTGTTAAAATGATTAAAATCAAGAATAAATCTGTTAAATTAGAGTGGAATAAAAACAAAGAAAAGTCATTTTCATCTGCTACATGCAAAACTACCTTCCTCATTCAGAGCCAGATTTAGTAAAAAAAGATCTATTAGTGAAATTTAGAGTCTTCTTTGGTTATTTGTTTTTGCATGTGTTCATCATTCTAAAAAATCAAGCGATTTCTCAGAAAATTTGAAGTTAAACTGCATTAAGTTGATTCTGTTTGTGTTTCTTGCTTTGTAATTCGACTTAAGTGACAAAACAGCGTTCCACTCAGCTGTTTTCTTTTGAAATTGGAATCTTACTTTTTGTTAATCTTTTTTCAAAAAGCAGTCCATCTTGAGTCATGTTAATTTGTATTTTTATGTGTATTTGACATGCAAAAAGGAATACAACAAAATGATGGTGAATCAGTTGAAAATAGTATGAATTCTCACATCAATATTCATAATTAATTATTATTCTTTCTAATCACATGAACATAACAATTTGTGCGCTGAGGAACATCATTTTTATGCTCAGCTGAAGAATGCAGAGGAACTTTCAAGAAAATTCAACGATTTGAAGAGTGAACTAAAGAGCGCGAAGGTCTAACCAAAAGATAAAGAACATAGGAATCCGTTAAGACGCCAAGTTCTCTTTACATGACACCTTTATTGACACCTTCGCTCTCATTTTTGCTGGAAGGGTGATAAACTTAATCATCTCTTCGAAATCGGTGTAGTTCTTCTGCATTTAGTAATTAATTATTTGAATTTGGGAAAACAAAGACAAGGAGTGCTATTAAAGAGGGGATTCTTTGGAGGGAGCTTAAATTAATTGGATTTTTTGAGAGGTGCTTGTGTGAAATGGGGATAATATTATAATCTTTTCTATTTGATTTTTTGATAGGTGGGGGGCTGGGGAATTAAAGTCTTCCCGGGTCGAAGGGTTAAGATGACATTTTGGATTTACTTAATGGAAGGGGTAGGTAGACGATTAATAGGTTTTTGATTTCAGCGAGATACAGCATTTAGAACGTCGAGAGAAAAAGAGAGACAAAATAAAAAAACTAACAAATATCTAAATTTCTTTTTTAGATTAAAACCTCTCTGATCTTTCTACTTGTAATTCGATGGGATGGGAGGGTAAGGAAAGGGGGGGGTTGTATTTTGAAGATATGTCCTTTGAGATTTATCCATAAGTCCTCGCTATAATACTTGATTTTTAGGGTTGGATTTAAAGAAAAAAAATATAATCAAAATACAATCACAAACTCACAGAATATTTTATGAGAACTACTACTACAGCATTCTTGCTGCTTTGCCTTATCAGCTGCAGCTTAGCTTAAAACAACTAGGCTATTCTTCAATAGGTCTTCAATGGATTCTATGAAGCTGACGGTCTCGCTGACCCAACCACCATCATCAGCTGCATCGATTCTGCTGATGCCGCCACCATCGTCAATTTCCTTCCCACTTTCTTTAAAAAGGCTTCAAACTCCTTGACTATCCTCAGTGCTGTCTCCTCAATCACAACCTTAGTTGCTTCTTTGAACCCTGACACTCTAACCTGCCTCTCCACTAACGCAGAAGTCTTGAGCCTCTCCACTGTCTATGATGTCTCTGGTCTTGACCCCTCTGCCATCGTTGCTTACATTCCCTCCCACTTCGCAGTATTCACCACTGAATTCTCAACTCTCTTCAAGCTCTGGGCTGCTGGCTCTTATGCAGGTGTTGGATCTAGCAGTGCTGTGTTTGCTTCAACCATCATTAAGGCTATTTCTGGTAACTCTCTGCTTCAAGCTGTTGATCCCAACTAGGCTACTCTCCAATAATTCTTCAACGGTTTCTACACTGCTGATGGTCTCGCTGATCCAACCACCATCATCAGCTGCATTGATTCTGCTGATGCCGCCACCATTGTCAATTTCCTTCCCACTTTCTTCAAGAAGGCATCTAACTCCTTGACTATCCTCAGTGCTGTCTCCTCAATCACAACCTTAGTTGCCTCTTTGAACCCTGACACTCTTACCTGCCTCTCTACCAATGCTGAAGTCTTGAGCCTCTCCACTGTTTACAATGTTGCTGGAATTGACCCCTCTGCAGTTATCTCCTACATTCCCTCCCACTTCTCTGTATTCACCACTGAATTCTAGAGCCTCTCCAAGCTCTGGACTGCTGGTTCTTACTCAGCCGCTGGTGCAAGTAGTGCTACTTTCGCTCAGACCATCATTTAGGCCCTTTCTGGTAACTCTCTTCTTCAAGCTGTTGATCCCAACTAGGCTATTCTCCAATAATTCTTCAACGGTTTCTACACTGCTGACGGTCTCGCTGACCCAACCACCATCATCAGCTGCATCGATTCTGCTGATGCCGCTACCATTGTCAATTTCCTTCCCTCTTTCTTCAAGAAGGCATCTAACTCCTTGACAATCCTCAGCGCTGTCTCTTCAATCACAACCTTGGTTGCTTCTTTGAACCCTGACACCCTCACCTGCCTCTCTACCAATGCTGAAGTCTTGAGCCTCTCCACTGTTTACGACGTTGCTGGAATTGACCCCTCTTCAGTTATCTCCTACATTCCCTCCCACTTCTCTGTATTCACTACTGAATTCTAGACTCTCTCCAAGCTCTGGACTGCTGGTTCTTACTCAGCCACTGGTGCAAGCGGTGCTACTTTCGCTGGATAAATCATCAATGCCCTTAAACCCACTTCTAATCTCGCTCTGTCCAACCTCGAGATTATGTAAGAATTCTATAACGGTTTCTACAATCAACAAAACCTCGCCAATCCAAATTACATCAATGAATGTTACAACGAAGCAACTGCAGGAGAATTCAAGGAAGAAGCTAAAAATTTCTTGAATAAAGCCTCTTCTATTTTAACCATTACAGCAGCCTTCTCAGAACTCCAAACCTACACAACTAACCAAAACGTCACACATCCTGAAATCACTGAGTGTCTTGCTAAACAAAAAGATCTTCCTGACCTCTACAAAGCCCTCGGCATCACCGATGCTACCACTTTGAACAGCAAAATCAAAGCTTACATTACAGCTAACATGGGTTCTACAACCAAAGAATTCACTGCTGCCAACAAAAACTGGGGTAGTTCCGCTTACTCCACTTCTGGCAGTCAAGTATCAGCCTGGTTCAAGAAGGCTATCTCAAAATGAAAACAAAACGAAGTCTGTTTTTTTATGTTCTCATTCATTTTGAGGGATAATTTTATAAACTGCTGTATATGATCCATATTACAGTCTGATAATAAATTTTAACTACAAAAAACAAAAAGCAAATCATTTTCATCCAATTTATTGGATTTTCTTTGGTATTCCTTTGAACATTTTTGTGATATTTTTTTTTGGACTCAAAATCTAAGGATTAAGCTTAACCTTCATATATATTCTTTCACTTTTCTTTTCCCAATAACCATCAACAGCAACTAATAATTAAATCTATCCTCTCTCCTCTGTTTTTTGTTTAATTATATTATAAAAGAATAAATTTAAATCCTGTAAATAATAGATTTGCTTTTTTAGTTTCTTTTATTGTTTTGCCCTTCCATTTAAGCAATTTAAACATAATTTTCCGTTAGTTTACAGTGATTTTGATTTTCCTATGATAATAAAATCTTCAAAAAGCGATATTCTTTCTCAAAATTTCAGAAACATTTATGATATCATTATCGAAAGACAATTAAGAACTATTAATCCAACGAATTATGTAAAACCAATCATTGAACTCAATTTACTTCTTTAAACCCTGATTATTTTTTCTTTCATTTTAGATTGCAATTCGAGGAACAAGAAGACTCCATTGATTTTCTGTATTTATTTGGACTTTTCAAAAAAAATATTTTTTTAAATATTTTGAACAATTTTTTGCTAGGAAATCAATAATAAAATGCTATTCCTCTATACTGTTATGCTGTTGAGGCAAAAGGGCAAACACTGATTGATAAAATGTCCTTGTTAAAGAATAAAGAGTTCCATTTATTAAATGAAATGAAACAAAAAAATAGTAAATTTTATCTGAAGAGAGAACGTGTCAGAGAGGGGAAGATGAAGAAAAAAGAATGGAGTGCTTAACAAATTGCATAATTCAGACTTTTTCCGATTGCTTCTTTGTTTGAATATCGTAATTGGTGAGCTAAAAGACAAAGAATTCATTGAATAATTAACTAATAAAAAAGGTAAATAAACACACAATTAGCAAATAAATGGCAGGATAATAATAACAGCAATCTTCATAAAAATTGCACTCCAAATCACCTGAATAACAGGAATTCTTATCTCACAGAGCATAATTAGCTGGATATTTGAGTGAAGTGTAGTAAAGCTTATCGAAGCATGTGGATTGCGTGATTGAATGGAGTGCGAGTTTAAAGGAATGGGAGAGAGAATTACGCAATGATTAGATCGAACAATCCTAGTCAATTTCATAATAAATAAGCAGTCTTGTAGAGAGCACACTCCGTGATGAAGTTGGTTCCGCAATTGAGAAAGCCGTAGCATTGAGATTAAGAATTTCTCAAGAAAAAGCATTTGCTCAATTGATTGCTTGCATCAAAGCGGCATTCCTCCCTTCGGAAGATAACAATAATGAGAACCCCAGTAATCCAAGTATTTCTTATCCATCTGAATCTACAAATGCTGCAAGTAACTACTTGAATCTGCATGAAGTCAAAAGTGGTTTAGAGAGACAAGCCGGTGTGGATCAGCTTTAGTGTGTTTCTCCGCAGGAGATCGCTGAATTACAGCAGCTGATTGATGATCATTTTAAAAAACATTCGGAGCTCCACAGAAAAGTAGGATAGTTATCATAAGAGCAGTTGTCCTCTTCGCAGAATATAGTTGGAAAAACAGAATAGTCCGCTGGGTAATAACAGTCCGAGAGCAATGTGAGGGAATAGCAGCAGGATAATGGCAATTCAGCTTAGTAAGGAGAAGGAGGTGAAGGAGAAGATGAAAGTCATAAGAAAGAATCTCAGGAGAATGCTTCTTAAAAGAAGAAACCACATAGCTAGCAAAGTGGGATTCTTTAGAAAATCAAGAATATTTTCTCCAAGGAAGACAATAATAAGGCATCTAAAGTGAATCTCGAGGGTGTTTCGAATAATTTCAGATTCGATCCAATCAAAAAAACATGGATATTTGATGGATAAGAGGAAAATACATTGTTAGATGCACCACCTCCTGTTATGCCTGCAGCTTCAGTTGATTCACAGTCTACAACAGCAACAACAACAGCTGCCACCACATCTGCAGGAGTTGTAGCTCCTGGATCGGGGATGGGAAATGCAGCACCAGTTTCAGCTTTTGGGAATACATCCAACGTTGGAAGACCGATGAATGCTCGCTAAGCTAGAGAACTCAAGTAAAAAGCGTAGGAAAGTCTAAAATAGAAAAAGACAGCTTAGTAACAAGCCGTGAATTTCATGTAAATGCAATAATAGCAAGAAGATAATCAGGGAACTGATCAAAATGAGATTTCAGAGTCCGTTTCATAAGGAAAAGTAGAATAAAAATAATAATACAATTAAGTTCCACTACCATAACAGTCCTAACAATTCACATAATACACCAACGATCTGAGTGAGTTTAATAGCTAGTCCTGTGAGGATAGTTTAGATCGCTTGGAATTGAGGGATGTTGTGAGGAAATTGGAAAGTAAAATTGAAGTATTATTGAGAACTTCGCTAGTTGAGAGAAGGAATGCGAGTATTTAAGAATTGCCATCAATTCAGAGACTAGAGGAATTGTTGAAAACTGAAGTGAAATCAAGTGAAATGTTGATTTTTAGGTAATTCAAGGAATTACAGGTTGCGAATGAAGAATAATGCAAGAAGTTATCCTAAGATTATCTTGATTTGTTAGATGTGCAGATTTCGAAAAAAACAGAGAAACACAATAGCTAGAATAAGAAGAAATAGCAATAAATAAAAGGAAAATAAGCTAAATAAGATGGCTAAGAGGTTGTTGATGGTGATCATGATACCAGCAGCAGCGAAGAAGATGAAAGTAGCACATTCATAGATAGTAGCATTGGAGAATTTTGTGAAGAATAATCTTAGAAAATTCAATCCCTTTAATCAGAACTCATCAAAAAGCAATACGAACTGAGTTTAGCTGAGACGAAGAATGCAGAGCTACTCAGAAACATGGTTATTGAAGTCAAGAGGCTTGAAAATAAGTTGCATATTGCAGAATAGACCATCCAGGAAACATCTCTGAATTAGCAGTTGCTCGAGTTGAAAACCCAAGGAGATTAGCAAACAAATAAGATCCTTGAGTTGAAACATCAGCATTCACTTTCTATCAATAAATTTGCGAAATAACTCGCAGAATAAGTTGTAGCGAGATAGCAGATGATCGAAGGGCTGCAGAATGAAATAACAGCAAAGAACAGAGAAATTCATGAATTCTAAACGAAAAATAGAAATCTGCAACATATCAGTTATGAAAAAGAAGAAAAGATTACTGAGTTATAATAGGCATTGAAGTCGTTATCTGAAAAGGAAAAGAGGCTAGGAAGGGAGATATAATAGATCCAGCAAGAGAAAGATGTGTTGCATGAGTAGTTAAAGTTGAAAGAAGAGGAGATTGATGCAAAAGCAAATGATCTGACGATGTTATAAGAAAAAAATGAGATTTTTGATTAAGTTGAAATGAACATGAACGAGGAAATTATTGAGTTGTAGGAGAAATATGATCAATGCAAGGAGCAAGCTGAAGAACAAATCGAATAGCTGAATCAAGTAGGTTTTAGATTTATATATGTTTATTTTAATTTAAATGGGGTTTATTTGGTCTTTAATTAGGAAATGAGTGAATTGCAGAGGTAGTTGAGAGAATTACAAGAGGCAGCTGATGAAAGAAAGAATAAACTGGAGATGCTTGAGATGGAGAATGTTGAAGTTAGAAGGGAAATTGAAAATATCACTGCTGAGGCTGAAGCAGCGAAAGAGGGATTTAAAGAATAAGCGAGTTAATTAGGAAATATTGTAGAGAGGTTGTTCGCAGAGAAGGAGAATGGAGATGAATAGAAGGAAAAGGAAAAGCAACGAGATAACTGGGATATTTAAGACATTTAAGAGTTCGTTGTTGAGTAAATTATTAGGATTTCAAGATGTTAATTATTTTTTTGCTGTTGGTGTTAATGTGATATGCATTGAAGCTAATTGTTCTTTTGGTTTGATTTTTTATTTTTTGGATTCTAGGAAATCAAGATAATTGTTGGGTTAACTGGAATCAAGTGAGCAGAATCGCTAATTAAGTGAGGATGAACTCATGAATGTGAAGGCTGAGTTAGCGTAGCTACTTGAAGATAGAGACACCCTGGATGTAGAGAAAGAGCAATTGCAGATGGAGCTTGAGAATCAGTAGACTGAAGTTGAGAGATTATAAGAGGAAATCAAGATACTTTAAGATAGCAAAAAGACACTTGAGAGGTAAATTGTCGTATTAGAGGAAAGCAAATGCTCGTTGGAGAAGAAACAATTGAAATTTGAAGAAACTATTCGATAGTTGGAAGCGGATGTTATGGCTTCAAAAGCAGCTTAGAATGAGATCATCGATGAGATCAAAATTGAATTAGAAAATGAAAAGGAGTATGTCCAATAATTGCAAGAAGAAGCTGATAGGTTAGTCAGTGAGAGGGATGAGTCTGCTAGTTAGGTAAGTGCTGCATAGGCAGCTACGGAAGAAGCTAAGAAAATAGCTGAGGAATTAAAGGAAACGATCTAGAGATTGGAGTAGCAGGTAATCACTGCAGAATAGGACATGAATGAAAACATGCTGATGAAAGCGTCTTAATCTGAGATGATAATGGAGGAATTACGGTAATCTACTGAAGAATAGCGAGAGAGAAATGAAAAAACAACTTAAGAACTGGAATAGTTGAGAAACGATTTTGAAATGTAAATTCAGGAGATAACTTAATTGACTTACGACTTGGAGCGCTCTAAAGCCTAAGTTGAAGAAGATTCTAAAAGCATGGAGTCTTAGAATGCTAAAATAGCTGCGCTGAAAGATTCCCTTGATAAGATTTAGAGGGAATATGAAAAGGCGAAATAGCAGCTGAGGGATATTAATGAGTTAGTGTCTTCGTTGGAAAAATAAGTTTAAGACAAAGAGACGCAGTTGCAGGAGCAGTTCCGCAGCGAAGAAGAGAAAGAAGAGAAGATTTAAGAGCTGACATAAAGCAATTAGTAGCTGCAGCATAGCCTTGGGAATCTCAAAGTAGATTTGGAAGAAAAAATTAATTTGAAAAATAATTTAATCTTTTTTATTTTGTTTTGTGTATTTCAAGGAGTTAAAGCTTGACGAGTAGAACAAGGCATTGCGAAAGGAGCTGGAGGAATATATGCTCTAGGAATAAAATTAGACAAATGAGTTCGCAACGAAGTTGTTGATGATGGAATCGAAAAACAGTGAAATAAGTGATCAGCTGAAATAAGTGCAAGTTGAAAAGGATAAGTAGATCTAAGCTATTAAGGAGAAGTGTGCGCAGTTAGAAAGTGAATATAGAGGATAAGTTGAAGATCTCAAATCGTAGTTGCTCTGGGAGAAGCAAGTGCACAATAATAATCAGATTGATAATGGAGATGAAGGCGAAAATGGGTTTGGTAAAATGAACGGAGAAGATCAAGATGGAGAGTAGAAGCAAGAAATGGATAATGAAGGAGATTAACTGGAGTAGGTTGAAGCTAAACAGACAGGAGGAGGAGCAATTTCTAGGGAGGAGATTGAAGAAAATGTGAAGAGTTAGAAGGGATAGATTGATTTACTGGAGGTTCAGATATTCTAATTGAAGGGCGAGCTTTAGTAGAGTAAGAATACGAATTCAGTGATTGAGAGACAGATCAAGAGTTTACATACTTAGAATTAGAATCTAGCTTAAGAAGTAGATTCGCTGCTGAGTTAGCTGGAGATTTAGAAGAAACAAGCTGAAGAGTATAAGAAAGAAGCAGAAGAAATCATCGAATCCAGCACTGTAAAAAGATATTACAAAAAATAAGGGAAAAAAGGAATAAAATGGGGATTTTTATTGCTTTGGGGATTTAAAGTGGAATGAATTGATTGAATTGTTTTTTAGGAAGAAAAGAAGCATTTGAAGATGCAATTTGATGAACTGTTGGACAGACTGAATGACTCACAGTCCTTGGAGAAGTTAACCGAACTCTAAGAAGCTATTGAGAGTTTAACCTAGGAAAATTAGACATTAAAACTGTAGTCAGCGAACGACAAGAATCTTAATACCAGCAGTGACAAATCAGTTTAAGAAACAGCTGCTACCTCTACTGCAGCTACTGTAACAGCTACGAAAGGTTAAAATGCATCTGATACTACCTTCAGAGAAATTGATTTAGGCAGTCAACCTGAACAGGAATAAGAAAAGCAGTAACAGCCTGCTCCAGTTGCTGCTCCTCAAACTGCATTTAAACAAGCAACTGCGAAAGTCTATGAAGCAATTCAGAAGAAGCAGCCAGGATTCTTGAATACTCTTGCAGGCATCTTCTTGACTGAAAAAGACAAGCAAGCAATCGAAAACTCCAAATGAAAAGGACATTTTGGGTTCTTGGTTGTTGTTGTTCTTGAAATGACCAAAGATTGATATTATTATTTTGATTTGTTTATTTCCCTCAAAGTTAGTCTAACAAATCTGTTCATTACGGATATATTTATTTTTTATGCGGGAGTTTTTTGCATTATTATTACTTGGGTTTATCAATGTGTATTTGGGTATGATTAACTGTAGGTGGGTTTAAGATTAAGAAGAATCATTACTCGTGTATATTTTTAATCAAAAGTAAGGAATAAATAAGATAATTACAACAACTACAATGAGTGCACCAATTGAATATAACACTCTTGAAGATCTTCCTCCTAAGCCCAAGAGGGCTTTGCCTGGGTTTTTCATCTACAGAAATGAAATATTCACCCAGCGCAGAACTGAATTCCCAAGTCTTAAAATTCCAGAAATTTGCTCAAAGATCGGCTAAGAATATCGTGATATGAGTTAGGAACATAAACAAAAATATGAGGATAACTCTAAAAAGGATAAAGAAAATTGTCAAAGACTCATAGTAGAATGGATGGAAAAATATGGCGAGATTGAGAGAATATTGAGAGACAAGCACAAATAGGCTAAGAAAGAGGAATCAAGGATATAAAAATAGGTAGAAGAAAACTATTCCAGCAGTGAAGCCAATGAAATCATCAGATCCATGAAAGTAACAATACCCAATTACTTTATTTTCAAGGCTGTTATTAGAGTTGCTTAATCTGTGGCTGAACTTAGGTTTGGTTGGTTGAATAGGGATTTTCATCAATCAGTGGTATTATTGTTTTTTTGAATGTTGCCCTTTGAAAAAAACAGGAAGAAAAGAAACATTTGAATGAGCGCTTAGAGGAAGCTCTGAATACGATAACCAAGCTTAGAAAGATGAACGATGACTTGACTCAAGAAAATTAAAGCCTTAAGAGATTGTCTCAAATGAACGAGATAGTTGATCCTGAAGATCCAACTGGAAAAAAGTGAATCAACTTTTGTGAAGTGTATAGTTGAAAGGACCCATGCATGACTCTATTGGATATTACTCCTTCCAAGCTTGAAATAATATCTCTATTTAAGAATAAAAATACAATGAAATAATTTGTATTTTGATTAGAATAAACTTAAAGATACTGTCATGCTTTTTTTGTGTTTTTGTCTTCATTTTATTTGCACTTTGATTAAAAAATGTAAATATTTCTAAGAATTTAAATCATCGCACACATAGAAATTAACTACAATAAAACATTTTTAGCAGTTCAAATATTTTTCCCTTTGGAATCAGAGATTCATATTAAGTAAATTGCAGCCGATGGTATTCTTGGTAATAACATCGGTTGTGTTGTACTTAAGCAAATTGACTGTCTCTAGAGCTTTGATGATCTCCTCAGAAGCGACCTCTTAGTCTTTAGCTAAAATGAGAACGTCACTAGCTCCAGGGTATTTATCGCCATTGCAGCCAACAAGAGCTAAGACACCCTTAGCTCGATTGAAGTAGATGACATCAAAGGAAATCGTTTAAGTATCAAATTTCGAGAACACAACACTGAGGTGTCCTTGTTCGGGGGTTAGAACGCCAGTACCAGTGAGAAAAAACCTCTTATCGTCTTACTGAATGGCTTGAATCACAACTGAAATTTCACCAGTTTTGAGAAGAGTTAATTTCAGAGCTGTGCACTTATCAGTATCAACTTAGAAGAATGAAGAGTTGCTGCTCATGGAATGATGTACCAAATATTCGAGAGTTCTGCATATGTTACTTCGAAACCAGAGTTTTTAGTGTATTCACAAGCTCTTTCATGTCCATAGATGGCGAGAGTTATTCCTATCAGCAAGAAGAAAGAGAAAAGTATTAGTCGGAGATTTTAAACCATGAAAGTTGATGTTATTAAGATTATTTTGTTCTTTGTTTGTATTTTATTTATGTTATCAACTCCCCTATCAATTTGCTTGAGTTTTAAAGCCAAAACTTTCCATGTTCTTTGGAAAAGGATGGCTGCATTTAGCTCGAACTAAGTTCACTAAATAGGAAGGGAGAGGAGAGGGGGACAAGAACCTTATTTTACTAAAAATAATATTTAGAGGATTAGTTTGATTCTGTTCGATAACAACAAGATTAAGAAGAATTTGATAAATATTTATGATTAGATTCTCTTTTGATGTTATTTTTGAAAGAATCAGAAGATCGAGAATTATCTTCTGTTCTTTGCCAATTATTTATGCTCTTTTTGATATTGATTAGTTTTTATTAATTTATTTAAATCGAAAGTTTTTTTAACTTTTTTCCTGATTTCAAATCATTGAATAAAAATAATCTCATCAGGAAAATGTGAAGAAATAGAAGATAAAGGTTTCAATGATGGATCCTTGTCATTTAAGATGTTAGTTAGCCATATTTAAATAATAGAAAAATATGCAATAAATACATATTCATTCATCCAACTCTAAGCACTTTAATTTCTTGAAAAAATGACTGAACAAGTGTCCTGTTTGTTTATTTTTGAAGTTTTTGCTAAGGTACAGTTCTAAACTTGAAAGACTGATCAAGTTGGAGAGGGGATAGAAAATAGAATAAGCTCCAATATCGCAGATTTTGTTGCGTCTTAGATCTAGGAAAAGCGTTAAGAGGTTGAGGAGATTCTCTAAGGAACATAACAGAGATTATGATCCTATGTCTTCAATTTAGTTGCTATATAGATTTAGGGTTATGCTTGAGAGATTAAGGAGATTCGCTAAGGGAAATAACAGAGATTATGATCCATTATCTCCAATTTAGTTGTAATTTAGATTTAAGGTTAAGCTTTAGAGATTAAAGAAATTCGCTAAAGGAGATAACAGAGATTGCGCTCCTATGTCTCCAATTTGGTTGTTATTAAGATTTAGATTTAGGTTTGAGAGATTAAGGAGATTCGCTAATGGAGATAACAGACATTACGCTCCTATGTCTCCAATTTAGCTATTATTAAGATTTAAGGCTAATATTGAGAGATTAAGGAGATTCGCTAAGGGAGACAACAGAGATTATGCTCCTATGTTTCCAATCTGATTGCGATTAAGATTTAGGGTTAGGCTTGATAGATTAAGGAGATTCGCTAAGGTAAATAACAACAACTATTATGATCCTGCTTCTCCAATTTAGTTGCTATCTAGATGTAGGGTTAGGCTTGAGAGATTAAGGAGATTCGCTAAGGGAGATAACAGAGAATAAGATTTTATGTCTCCAATTTAATTGTTATCTAGATGTAGGGTTATGTTTGAGAGATTAAGGACATTCGCTATCGGAGATAACAGAGTTTACGATCCTATTTCTCCAATTAAATTGTTATCTAAATGTAGTGTTATGCTTGAGAGATTAAGGAGATTCGCTAAGGGAGATAACAGAGATTACGATCCTATGTCTCCAATTTAGTTGTCAATAAGATTTAGGGTTAGGCTTGAGAGATTAAGGAGATTTGCTAAGGGAGATAACAGACATTACGCTCCTATGTCTCCAATATTGTTATAATTTAGATTTAAGGCTAGTCTTGAGAGATTAAGGAGATTCGCTAAGGGAGATAACAGACATTATGCTCCTATTTCTCCGATTTGATTGCTATTAAGATTTAGGGTTATGATTGACAGATTAAGGAGATTCGCTAATGTAGATAACAGAGATTGCGATCTTACGTCTCCAATTTAGTTGTTTTCTAGATTTAAGGCTAGGATTTAGAGATTAAGGAGATTAGCAAAAGGAAATAACAAAAATAATGATCCTGTTTTTCCAATTTAGTTGTTTTCAATACTTAGAGTTAGGTTTTAGAGATTAAGAACATTCGCTAATGGAGATAACTGAGTTTACGATCCTATTTCTTCAATTAAATTATTATCTAGATGTAAGGTTTGGCTTTAGAGGTTAGTGTAATTCGCTAATGTAGATAACAGAGATTACAATCCTATGTTTCCAATTAAGTTGTTATCTAAGTGTAGGGTTATGCTTGAGAAATTAAGGAGATTCGCTAAGGGAGATAACAGAGATTATGATCCTATATCTCCAATTTAGTTGTCAATAAGATTTAGGGCTAGGCTTGAGATATTAAGGAGATTCGCTAAGGGAGATAACAAACATTATGCTCCTATATCCCCAATAAAGTTGCTATTAAGATTTAGGGTTAAGCTTGTGAGATTAAGGAGATTCGCCAAAGGAGATAACAGAAATTAAGCTCCTGTTTCTCCAATTTAGTTGTTATCTAGATGTAGGGATAGGCTTGAGAGATTAAGGAGAATCTTTAAGATAGATAAAAGAGATTGCGATCCTACGTCTCCAATTAAATTGTTATCTAGATGTAGGGTTAGGCTTGAGAGATTAAGGAGATTTGCTAAAGGAGATAACAGAGATTATGATCCTAAGTCTCCAATTTAGTTGTAATTTAGATTTATGGTTAGACTTGAGAGATTAAGGAGATTTGCTAAAGGAGATAACAGATATTATGCTCCAATGTCTCCAATTGAATTTTCAAAGAAGTTGAGTGAGATACTCTATAAATTGGTTAGCCTAGCTAAGGGAGATAGGAGAGATTTAGCTCCAAAAGATGAAATTGAACTTCTTATAAAATTCAGAGAAATCCTTGTCATCTTAAGGAGATTACTGATAAAATTTAAGAGAGATTTTGTCTCAGTTTCCCCAATCCTTATTTTATTGAGATTGAGACAGATACTGTAAAGACTAGCAAATCTCATGGAGGCTTATTTAAAATTATCTAATTCCTTGCTATCCTCGATAGTTAACATCATTTGATCTTGAATATTATTCTCATCTAAATCCTTAGCATTTCCCTTGTTTTCCTTCTAAGATGCAGTGAATTTCTCAGTCAAATTTCTCAGAGATTTTCTTTATTGAGGCTAAAACATAAGGAGCTGTTTAGCACTTCTTTTAATATCCGCTTTAGAGCTATTCTAATGGTCCGTATCCAATTAAATCTCAGTAGATCCTAGAGGAACTGACAGCAACTTTCTAGCAAGTTGTTCCTCTGAACAGACAAGCTAGTTGTGAAGGAGAAAGATGCATAGGCCGACTGAGAAGCTATCAGTCAAATATGTAGAAAGATCTGGATTTTCCCATCTCTCCGGTGCAAAATACAAGGGAGATTCCCTGTTATGCTTCTGTAAAATACAATTCACAGGTGATTTATATTCCCGTCTAAGCAGTTGATTTTCTAAAGTTGACAATTCTTCGAAGTTATCCTGTAATTGAATCGCATGACTGAAGTTACCTAACTTAACAACTGCTTATCCTGGCTCACTTTCTGTGATTAGAAAACTGTCTAACTTGATGTTTCTGTGAAGTATCCGATTCTCATGAAGGATGCTAATTGAATCAATGAGTTGTAGGGTCATCAGATTCTTTTATTTATCTGAGTATTCTCCAAACAGTCTTTGCAATTCCAGGTGCTGGATAAGTGAATACTTACATCTCTCTAGTTCATAGACTACAAACTCATTGCCGTTAGCATCTTTGAAGAACCTGCACCCATAGAATTTTACAATGTAAGGAGCCTAGCAGATCCTTCTAATACCTATTTCTCTGATGGTTTCTGCTTTGTTGGTGCATAATGAGAGTTTGAGAGCAGATTTCCTTTTTTTCACAAGGTTTTCTACTCCGAAGACTACTCCACCAACTCCGACTCCTATGACATCATATACTTCACTAAACTCTTTCCACTCCAGCATGATGTTCAAAGCGCTCTTGAGTAAATCTACCGTTAACTAGGTTTTCCTTTATCCATTGGAGTCAAACCAACTGGCTATGTTATGGAGTTTATGTTGTGTACTCATTTACCATACAAGAAAATCAAGCATGATCCTTTTAGAAGGAATTGGTAGACAGAGAGAGTTTACATGGCTCTTCAAAACGACTGTAAATAAGGGTACATTCAAAGTGCCTGTTTGTTTCTCAAGAAGCAATAGAAGCATAGAGCGAGCGTTCTAGCTATTCTCCCTTGACTTACTTAATAAAGAGCATGCTATCCTGTAAAGCAAAGTACTCTGATTGAGTTGTTGGATTTCAAATATGGTTGCTAAGTCAGGTTAAACAAGCTCAATATTAGAGATTGTTGAGTAATCAAAATTAGTGCCAATATTAACCAACTGAAGGAGGACTTTTCCCAAGGAAACAAGATCTTATTCAATGCAATCTCTTTGGATCTCACCCATAGGAGGCATGAAGTTTAGAGATTCATTTTCGGATACCGAATTCTCTGTGTTTCTGGTGTTAGCAGGAGAGGTAAACCGAAGATTGCACAGTTTCAAGAGAACCGGAAAGTCGTGGCTCGATGAGACTAAGAAGTGCTGTGTTGTGATATTTCCATGAGCTATGTGCTTTTGATGCAGTAGGTTCACAGAATCAAGCATTTGAATTGCTAACAATTCCTTAACAGTATCAGAAGGAGGATCCCTATTTTTCTCTGAATAATGCTAAATGGTATTGTGTAAGTTTTCTTGACACAACTCCATTTCTTACACAAAATAGGCCTTCCGAGCAGTATTTGAATTCTCACTTTTACATTATTCAACACTTTCATCCATTTCTGTGAGGAAGAATTAATCCTAAATAACCATAAAGAAATCGCTAGAAGGAAGCTATTTCCGTATGGCATACTCTCTCTCCATTGCTTAAATCTAGTAATCTGTGCGATCAGTGCATTCAAGTACTTTCAGAGCCACCTCTGCAATCTCATTCTTTTTAGCTCTGAGCACTAGCGCGAAAGGCCCGTTTGCTTTGTAGCTGATGTTAGAATATTCTGTCTACTAGGTTGCTATCAAGGCTATAAATTTCTCTATCGACTGAAGGCTAAAGCTGCAGTTTTTAGTTTGGCTTGCAATTATATCAGAGGGTGCACTCATTTTCGGAAAGATTTGTTGGTTTGATTGTCAGATGTTAATAACGAATTGTTTTGTTTGAAGGAAAATTAAATAATTTTGGGTATGATTACAAAATTATTCATATTTCCACTAAAGCATAAACCAAAGATTGTTTTAGAAATTAAGAGAATCATATCTCTTTTTTGCTTCATTAATAAGCCTCTCTATCCTCTTCCCCATAACAAAATCAAATATCATTATTTTTTTTATTGTAAAAAGGAAACTTAAATTAATGGATTTTTTTTGTTTTTAAGTTTCAATTCAGCAAAAATGCACAAATCCTAAACTTACAAATATTCTTAATACAAAAGAAATAGGAATTCAAATCTTTTATTTTTTAAATAAGAACCCCCTATTGAGAAAATACATTTGAACAACCATTTTCATGCAGAGTTGAACTTTCTTTCATGCCCTTTCAAAGAGTTATCTTGGAAATATCCTTTAACTTGTCTCTATCATTTCAGAACAACTTGCCTATTGAATCATAAAACAATTTAAATCATAAATCATAAATTAATCGCTTCTTTGCTACATTGGGAATGCATTTTGTCATCTTTCCACTTTCCTTTATATCTTTTTCCATTATTCCAGAAAAACTTGCCTATTAAATTATCAAACAAAATTTGAATCTATTAATCTCTAATAAAATAACTTCGTTCTTTACCATGGCCATGTTTTTTATCATCTTTCAACTCTCCTTCATATCTGTCTCCATTATTCCAGAAAAATTTACCTATTGAATTATCGAAAAATATTAGAATCAATAAATGTTAAACTAAATAACTTCTTTCTTACCTTGACCATGTATTTTATCATCTAAATACTCGCCATCATATCTACTTCCATCATTCCAGAAAAAATTGCCTAGTAAATCATGAAACAATTCTTGAATCTCATAATCATAAACTAAATAACTTCCTTCTTTACCTCGGCCATGCTTTTTGTTATCTATCCACTCTCCTTCATATATGTCTCCATTAATCCAGAAAAACTTGCCTATTGAATCATCACAAAATATTAAAATCAATAAATGAAACTAAATAACTTCTTTGTTACCATGACCATGCGATTTATAATCTTAATACTCACCATCATATCTGTTACCATTATTCCAGAAAGACTTGCCTATTAAATCATCAAATAATATTTAAGCAAATATATCTTAATCTAAATAAAAATAACTTCATTTTTTACCATAGCCATGCTTTTTGTCATCTTTCCACTCTCCTTCATATCTATTTCCATTATCCCAGACAATCTTCCCTATTGAATCATTGAAAATTAATAGAATCACCTAATGTTCAACTAAATAACTTCCTTTATTACCTTAGCCATTCTTTTTGTCATCTTAATACTCGCCATCATATCTGTTACCATTATTCCAGAAAGACTTGCCTATTAAATTATCAAACAATATTTGAATCTATTAATCTCAAATAAAATAACTTTGTTCTTTACCATGGCCATGCTTTTTGTCATCTTTCAACTCTCCTTCATATCTGTCTCCATTATTCCCGAAAAACTTACCTATTAAATCATCGAAAAATATTAGAGTAAAAAATTCTTAAATTAAATAACTTCCTTCTTACCTTTGCCATGCATTTGATCATCTTAATACTCTCCTTTATATCTATATCCATTATTCCAGAAAGAATTGCCTAGTAAATCATGAAACAATTCTTGAATCTCTTAATCATAAACTAAATAACTTCCTTCTTTACCATGGCCATGCTTTTTGTCATCTTTCCACTCTCCTTCATATCTATTACCATCATTCTCGAAAAATCCACCTATTGAATCATCGGAATATGTTAGAATCAATAAATCATCATCTAAATAACTTCTTTCTTTACCTTAGCCATTCTTTTTGTCATCTTTCCACTCTCCTTCATATCTATTTCCATTATTCCAGAAAGACTTGCCTATTAAATCATCAAATAATATTATAATCTATAAATCATAACTAAAATAACTTCATTTTTTACCATAGCCATGCTTTTTGTCATCTTTCCACTCTCCTACATATCTACTATCATTATTCTAGAAAAACCCACCTATTGAATCATCGGAATATGTTAGAATCAATAAATCATAATCTAAATAACTTCCTTCTTTACCTCGGCCATGCTTTTTGTCATCTATCCACTCTCCTTCATATCTGTCTCCATTAATCCAGGAAAATTTGCCTATTGAATCATCACAAAATATTAGAATCAATAAATGTTAAACTAAATAACTTCCTTCTTTACCATGACCATGCAATTTATCATCTTAATACTCGCCATCATATCTGTTACCATTATTCCAGAAAGACTTGCCTATTAAATCATCAAATAATATTTGAATCTATAAATCATAACTAAAATAACTTCATTTTTTACCATAGCCATGCTTTTTGTCATCTTTCCACTCTCCTTCATATCTGTCTCCATTAATCCAGAAAAATTTGCCTATTGAATCATCGAAAAATATTAGAATCAATAAATGTTAAACTAAATAACTTCCTTCTTTACCTTGACCATGTTTTTTATCATCTTTCCACTCGCCTTCATATCTGTCTCCATTATTCTCAAACCACTTCCCTAAAGAATCATCAAACAATGTTAGAATCTATTAATCCTAAAATAAAACACTTCTTTCTTACCTTGACCATGGGATTTATCATCTTTCCATTCTCCTTCATATCTCTCTCCATCGTTAGAGAAGTACTCACCTATGAAACATAACATAAAAAATAATCAACAAATAAAAAAAATGGTTTTACTAACCTTTTCCATTTCTTTAGTTATTCTTGATCTGTCCTTCATAGCATCCATGATCATACTTTATTGTTTAAATACTTTTTTAAAAAGAGAATAGATTAAGACATTGTAATAATAATTAATCTAAAATAAAAGAAGAAATCATTTTGAATAAATAGCCTCAAAAGAATAAGTTTATGATTTCAAACAAATAATTGGATTATTCTATTAAAAAGAAGCTTTTCATGAAAATTATTATTTTATTCTTTTCTTGTAAGGTGTTGTATTATTTCTCTTTCTACCCTCTCCTGTATTATTCTAACCAATAACACTGGTCGGACAATAAATTCCCCTAAAATAAGGATAAATTTTTTTTGTGACATTATTTTTAAAGGAATAGTAATTAGTTAATAAGGCTGACTGATTCAATAACTAAAAGTATTTAAAATCCAAACAATAAATGGTTTTTTGTTCATTTATTAGATTATTTAGCAAGTGTTTTGGTATCAGAATAAGAATAATGAAGAATGATCTGTTAAAAATGAGACAAATAAATAAAGAAAATGCTCTTACACAAAATAGGTAGGAAGAGGAAGAGTTGAAGGAAGACCAGACTAAAGCTTTTTTTGAAGTCCCAAGATAACCTATTCATGTGGAGCACAGTTTTTTGGTGAAAATGACTTCATTTAATAGGAGAGTTCCAAGATGTTTTAATATCTGAGCTTAGCAATATCTGGAAAGATCTCAAGTTTTATTTCACCTATTTGCTTGATATTATTGTAGCCAAATACGTTAAAGAGAATCATATCTGTGATATACTAATCGGATTCCAAATTCACCTTTTGATTGTCTTAAAACTCAGGAGATTAAAAGCAGTAGCTACCTCTTTTGTTTGTGTAAAAACTTCTAGTTCCTATCAACTTTGCCGAGAGTCTAAAATTAGAATGTTTGTGAGAGTGATTGGCTGACAGAAGAATGATTTAAGGTTTAAGATCTCTATGGATAATAATATTATCCTTTAAATAACTTAATCCTATAAGAATCTAAATAAAGATTTTAATAATCTATTAACTACTGAGATTAGGATAAGCTGAGATAAAGGTATCAAGACTTCCATTCGGCAAGAAGAATCTGTTCTTGAGATCTGATAATTTTTCAATCGGTTTATTAAAATATTAGGATTGTAGTTCTTTCGTTATGACAAATTCCTACTCAAAACTATTCTGTTCATTTTCATTCCTTGCAAAAACCATCTTACTAGCAATTTTCTCTTAATAAAAATGTTCTTCTGCGAGAATGGCTGTACTAAAGGATCCACGTTCAAGTATGCACATTATCTTAAAATCTCTTTTATTCAAGTAATTCATTGATGTAAGCACATCATTGTTTCTTAGGTTAGAAGCTCCTTTCATTAAAAAAGTATTTCTTGCGTGAATATCCATGAAAAATGTTCAATTTCGTTTATTTTCTCCTTGAGATATTCTTTTATGTTTTTCTTTTTTAATTTGTCTTTTGATTTATTGGTTTGCCCTTGGAGACAGATTGATTTGAAGAGAGAAATTATTAAAATATTTTTAAAAAATGAGAAAAAGAGAGCAGAGAGAATGATTCTTGAAATGCATAGAACAGAGAGTGATTAACTTTTGAAATTTCAAAAACTGAGAGAAAGGAACTGTTGAAATGTAATGATCTGAGAGAAATCGTTGAAATAAAGATAGCATGGAGTTTCGCTATGGGAGTAATATGTTTCTTTCCTTTTGAAAGAAATGTGAAATTTCTTCAATGAGAAGAAAAATAAGAAGATATTCAACAAAGAAAGAAACATACCTTCTCTCAATTTAAACATATTTCAATTGAATAGTTGGATAGAAAAAATACATCTGTAGCGTTGTAATCATAATAGTCAATAGGCAAGCACAACTGCAAAAAGAGAAGTGATTTTAACAATGATAAACAATATCAATATGGTAAAAATAATTGGTAATAGGTCGCTTGAATAGATAAAAGAGAAAACAAATAAGAGCAAGGACAACACTTCATTTTACATATTAATACTAGTAACCATTTCGAGAAAAATTAATACTTCAGGAATTGAAAATATCTATTAATTCTGAAATATGCTTGTTCTACAAAAGAAAATAGGGAATCGAATAAACAGAAGTTTGTTGCTAAAAATGTCAATGTAGTAATAAATTATTGAATAGTTATAAACCATATGTTTGTTCGTGAATAATTATGACAAGTGAAGACTTTTTAACAAATAAATTAATGAGATCTAAAGAGCTATGACATATTAACCAACAAATAGAAGACAAAAGTGAAAACCTCAATTAATTGAAAGCTTATTTTGTAAAAAATTAGAATTGTAAATTATTTTATTATTATTTCTGCTGGAGTTTTTATCTTATTATTGCTTGGGTTTTTTTATATTTGGGAATAATTTACCGTAGGTGGCTTACTTAAAAAAGAATGATAAATTGTAAATTTGTTAATCAAAAACAAGAAGTAATAAGATAATTACAACAACTACAATGAGTACACCAATTGAATATAAGACTCTTGAAGATCTTCCTCCTAAGCCCAATAAGCCTTAGACTGGTTTCTTCCTCTATAGAAATGAAATATTCACCCAGCGCAAGGCTGAATTCCCAAGTCTTATTATTCCATTGATTATTACAAAAATCAGCTAAGAATATCATGATTTGAATGAGGAAGTTAGACAAAAATATGAGGATATCTCTAAAAAGGATTAAGAAAATTTTCAAAGGCTTAAAGCAGAATGGATGGAGAAATATGGCGAGATTGAGAGAGTATTAATAAGAAAGCTCAAATAGGCTGCGAAGGATAAAGCAAAAATATAAAAATAGAAGAGAATAATATTATTTAGTTAGACAATTGTTAAATCAAAACCAGTAATTCAAGAAGAGGAAGAAGAAAACTATTCCAGCAGTGAAGCCAATGAAATCATCAGATCCATGACAGTAATATTACCCAATTACTTTATTTTCGAGGCTGCTTTTAGAGTTGGTTAATCTGTGGTTAAGCTTAGGTTTGGTTAGTTGAATAGGGATTTACATCAATAGAATAATTGTTTTTCTGAATTTACCCTTTGAAAAAACCAAGGAAGAGAAGAAACATTTGAACGAGCGCTTAGAAGAAGCTCTGAATACGATAACTAAGCTTCGGAAGATGAACGATGACTTGACTCAAGAAAATTAAAGTCTTAAGAAATTGTCTCAAAGAAATGAGATAATTGATCATGAAGATCCCACTGGAAAAGATTGAATCAACTTTTGTGAATTGAGGTGATAGATAATATGGTGGTTTTTGGTGTCTAGTTGGACAGATGGAGGAGCCATAACTCTATTGAAAGGTACTGCTGACAAGTTTAAAAAATAATATCCTTTTAAGAATTAAAATGCAATAAACTAATTGATATTTTGATTAGAATATACTTTAATAATACTGCCATGCTTTTTTTGTTTGTTATTGTCTATATTTTATTTGCTAGTTTTTAAAAAAATGTAAATATTTCTAAGAATTCTAATCAAGAACAAGCACACATAATATCAAATAAATCAAAACACATTTAGCAGTTCAAATATTTTCCCCCTTTGGAATCAGAAATTCCAATTAAGTAAGCTGCAGCTGCTGGTATTCTTGGTAATAACATCGGTTGTGTTGTACTCAAGCAAATTGACTGTCTCTAATGCTTTGGTGATCTCCTCAGAAGCAACCTCATAGTCTTTGGCTAAAATGAGAACATCACTAGCTCCAGGGTATTAATTACCATTGCATCCAACAAGAGCTAAGACACCCTTAGCTCGATTGAAGTAGATGACATCAAAGGAAATCGGTTAAGTATCAAATTTTGAGAATACAACACTGAGGTGTCCTTGTTCGGGGGTTAGAACACCAGTACCAGTGAGAAAAAATCTCTTATCGCCTTACTGAATGGCTTGAATCACAACTGAAATTTCACCGGTTTTGAGAAGAGTTAATTTCAGAGCTGTGCACTTATCAGTTTCAACTTAGAAGAATGAAGAGCTGCTCATGGAGACTATGTACTAAATATCCTAGAGTTCTGCATAGGTTACTTCGAAACCAGAGTTTTTAGTATATTAACAAGCTCCTGCATGCCCATAGACTGCGAGAGATGTTCCCATCAGCAAGGAGAAGGAGAGAAGTATTAGTAGGAGATTTTGAGTCATGAAAATTGTAGTTTTTAAGGTCTTTTGTTTCTTTTTTTGTATTTGTTTATTTATGTTATCAACTCCCCTATCGATTTGCTTGCATTTTAAAGCCAAAGCTTAAACTGTTCTTTGAAAAAGAATGGCGGAATTTAGCTAGAACTAAGCGAACTTAATAGGAAGGGAGAGGAGAGGGGGACAAGAACCTTAATTTACTAGACATAACTATTAGAAGAGGATTAGTTAGATTCTGTTCGATAAGAACACGATTAAGAAGCATTTGGTAAATAATTAGGATTAGATTCCCATTTGATATCAATCACTTTTGCTGAGTAGTTCTAGAGGAATATTAGCAGCATCAGAAGATCAAGAATTATCTTCTGTTCTTTGCCAATTAATTATGCTTTTTTTTATATGGATTAGTTTTAATTAACGTGCTTAGCGAATAGAGAAAAGGGTTTATTTATTAACTTGCTTTTTCTTGCAATAAGATGAGCTTGAATAATTGCTAAACTCTTTGTCCAATGATATTTGCTTTCCAAGAAAATAAGTGTTTTTATGTTTGTTCTGTGATTATTGTTAAGGAATATTGCTAAGCTGTCTCTCTGCTTTGCTTTTTTGCAAGAGAATAGATGATGCATCACTAGCACCAAGAGAAGCAATTATTTTCGTGATTTCCCAGTCAAAACAAGTACACGTATTGATCAAATTGGATTCTTGGAGACAATGAATTCAAAGGATTAAACAAACATGTGTGATCTAACAGTAGTTTTTGAATTCATGTGACAGAAGCTATCTCGATTGTCATGCTGTTATGTCTTCAATAGAAGATAGAAAGTTATTTTTATTAGTATTGAATGTAAAAAAAACTAAAGATTCTTGTGGAAAAATACTAAATACTTATTATCATTTATTCTCACTCCGTTATGTTCTTTTTATTTCTATTAAACTCGAAATTATCTTGCTAAGAGAAACAATAAATCAACTTTTTTTTGATTGTCTGCAATTTGAGGTATTATTATTTTACTGCAGATTGCCCTTTAATAAGAATACAAATTTGCCTTTACTTAATTTAATAAGGAAATTTTTCAAAAACCTTCAAATGGCTCATTAAAAAAAGACTAAGCCATCATCAAAGATCTGAAGCTATTAATTATTGGAAGAGTGCACAGAAGAAATTTGAGAAATTGTGAGAATGGTGAGATGAAACTTTATTTGATTTTTAGCAAACTCAAGCTGAATAAATAAAGAAATGCATAATCACATCAAGCGCAATTGAAACCAATTCGTAATTAAAAAAAACATATGTAACTATTTACTTATTGAATTTAATAACACCATAGACACTTCAGAATATTCCAAAAACTTAAAGTTCAGCTAATTTATCTTAATTTTAATTACATTAACAAAGTCTAATCATTTTGAATCATCATCTATCTAAGCTCTAGCTAACAATCAATCTTTTAAATCTATTCTTTGCATACAAAAAATGTTCTGAACCTCATAACAACTTTCCAAGTTCTCTTTGATTTCAAGAAAACATATTGTGTCTCGAATGAGAACCTCTTTTTGAACAATCTATCATGTGATTAGGATTTCTGGATGCAAATTCGAGATTATCAATGTGTTTTTCTTCAATTTAACTCCATTTCAAATAATTTTCTCCTTGCTGCTTTACTGGAAAGCCCAAAATATTGTTTGATCTGTTTAAAATGCATATTTTTTCTCTCATTTTCTTGCAAAAATGTCTGTGGAACTTAACTTCTTTTTTTGAGGTTATTTTTCTTTCACTACTTTTGAAAGAAGAATTGCAAGGATATCAGAAAAAAATAATGAATACTCATCAGTTTTCAAATGTTGATAAGAAAAATATTAAAATGAGTTGAAAAAAATCCTTGAGATAAAATTAAATGTGCTCTTTGTTTTCCAGGATTTACTCATCAAAATCTAAATTGTATAAATGGGTAACAAAATTAATCATTAACAACAAACACATGTGATCTTATCTAAAATAATTGATATAAAATCACCCCCTTTTTTAAAAATTATTGTTTATTCTTCTATTGCCTAGAAAAACAGATGGTTTTGCTTGAAGACAGTTTATAATCCACTCTTCGAAATCCGAATAATCGAAAGATTGATTGGTAATTCGATAACTTTTGCGATATTCACAGTGGCAGTCTAGAATAAATAAATAATAAAACTAGTCCATTCAATAATATTTCTTGAACCTAAGGGGGAGAGATGTAGAGAACGAATAGGAGATAATTTCGAGTTTCGTTGCAGGATCCAAAGAAACCAAAAACAGAAAGAAAAAGAGAGAGAAAGATTCTAAAATCTGTTGAAAAGAATAATTTCTCTGACTAAATCGAGATCGAGGATTCTACCTCAGTGCACTCTGCGCTTGCTACTGTTTTCTAGAGATATCTCTCAATCTGGTTAATTCTTCTGCCATGAAATACTCTAAAGAAATGCACTAGCGGCTGCTTTCTCACAAGGGATATCAAAACGATAAATACAATAACTATGGCATGTATCAAGCCCCATATCCAATGCCTGCATAAGGGCATATCTAAAAGTCTGTCAATGGACGTGGAAATGGAGGTAATTTCTGTCCCATGGATTTAAATGCATAGGCATAAGTTGAAAACACGCAGCAGCAATAAATTGATCCTTCCGTTCCTTCTTTCGCGTTTTAGAAAAACACTCAATTTAATAATCTCAATATTTCAAGCAAGGCTTTTCAAGGGTAATCGTAGAATAATTAACAATTATAAATGGTACAATAACAAAATGGATTTAATAATGGAGGCTTATAACAGCAGGAAGAATAATACAAGTAATAGTAATAATAGTAATAATAAAATAATAACCTGCAATACCCAAATATCTCGCCTCCAAGATAGACGCAATTCGAAAATGCTACTTTTCCGCTGCGAGAAGTGAACTTGGGAATAACATTAAGCAACGAAGATTAACAGACAAAAATATTAATTAAAGGGCCAACTGAAGTTCGAACAGCTACAGATACATGGATTTTATTAATATTTGGAGTCAATATTATTTCCTGTTTAGTTATTGCTATTTTTGGCTTTGTTAAGTGCGATCCTTTCAAATATGGTAACAAACAAAGTAAATAAGGGGATAACTGTTTAAGATATTTTGATTGTGCTTTTAGATAACACCATTCTGGGAGCAACAAGCTTCACATTATCTTCAACTCTCCTTATGAAAGGTATTCCAGCTGTAGGTGCAGGAATAGGAGCTACTTTCGGGATAGGGTAAGAATAATAAAAAAGATATTTTTTATTGTAATAATTGTGAAGTCATTTTGTTGAATTTTAATTCTAATTTCTTACCTGAAATAGATTTGTATTCCAGATATTTCTGATGAGATTCACATTTTGCTTTTCAATGATCATGCTATTTCTAATCCTCTGCGGAATCTGCACATTAGCTGTTCTCACGTTCATTTGGGATTGGTATGATTAATTGCTTTACAGAGAAAAAAAGTTTGATGACATTTTTGAAACATTTTTCTTCTAATTTTTTTCTGCAAATTGAATCAGGATTTATCTAGGAATCTCCTTCAGTGTTGCAGCATTTATATTTCTAGTCGTATCGTTTCTTCTTTATCAGAAACTTCACGCTATGGATCAAGTTGCGAAGGTAAACACAATTCCAACTGAATAATTTTCACTTGACCATATTTCTTTTTTGATTTGCAATACAACCAATTATGTAGATGGCAGCATAGTTTTCTCAGGAAATGAATGGTTAATTTTGTCTTCTAATGACATTATTGATAGTCTTACTGACAGAAATGGCATTACTCTTTTTTGGATTCTATTTCTTGAGTTCTAAACTTACACTTGATGGATTAACAATTATCATCGATCCATTGTATTAAGCTCTGTCTTGGGTGCTGGTGTTCAACTCTGTTTGGCTGATGAGTACCACTCAACAAATCTACAAGCTCTCAGTATCAGTAAAATCTCTTGATTTCGATGATTAATTAGCTGATTTCATGAATAGATTTTTACACTTAAAAGTACATGTGCTGCAAATGGTATTTCTGCAAGGTGAGCACAGTTGGATTGATGGAGTGTCTAAGTGTGAGCTTCACTCACATAGGATCGCTAACGATGTCTTCTTTGCTGAATTTGTTCTTATCGTATATTCATTCTACAATATGGAACACAGAAAGATTCTTCAAATTTGTGTGCTTGCCTTCTGTAGCAGATGTATTCAAACCATGCAGGAAAAGCATAGGCACCCTAGTTTCTTCACTAACAGTAGTTCGAGTAAAGAAAGATAGTTCAAAAGAAAAGATTAAGGAGAGAAGAAAGATTCTGAAACTATTATTGTTTTTTCTTTTCTAAACAGATAGCCCACGAAGGAAGTGATTTTTGCACAAGTTCAAAGTCAATCTCGAAGCAACTAACGAACGATCCATTCTATTTCTTATTCGTGCTGTGGGGAGCTGATTTGATAAGTGTATTCATGGGGTTTGTATCGTTTTGGTCAGGAATGCTGACCTGTGCAATTCTGTTGTATTACATCGAAGTTGGATATAATATCACATTCTATATCCTACTATTAGTAAGACACAATTAGTTTAAAAAAATGCAGATAATTGTTTGAATCCTTCATTTAAGATTGTTTTATTTTCCTTTAGTTCGCATGGATTGGAAACTCGAAAGTTTCAAATCTAATGGTTTAAAGCTTTTCGATGGTGCTGTATTCGATTGGAACATTCTACAATTTGAGTGACAATCTATTTAATAAAAATAGCTCTGAAATTACAAATCAGATATTCTTCTAGATGAGAAACAACATAGCTACTGCCACAGCTTCAACGAACATCTAAGCCAAGGACATCTCTTGAAGAAGATATTTGAGTGTTTTAATAATATGACTAATTGATTCCCAATAATTTATTTTTATTATCTTTTCTTATTCAAAAATATTTCAAAAATCTTAATCCTTCTCTAGATTTCTGCTGGGGGTATTCTATACAAATCAAGAAGATGAATAAAAATATGCTTGCCCAATGGTAGCTTCAAAAAAAAAAAGGAAAAACAACTCTCATTGAAAACTCCAACTAATTAAAAAAATAAGAAATTAACAGTCGTACTATTTTTGGGATAAATCTTAATTTGAATGTGTTATCTCTCAAATTGATAAATTACTAAGATACTTCGCAATAGAAGTAGCACATCTCACTCTTCTTTTTCTTAAATAATTGTTGCCTTAATCTTAGTATGATTTTTGGTTGTTGTCTTCTCAATTCTCAATTATTGAATTAGACATCAGCCAATTGGATAATTCTGATATCTGAAGTCAAATCAAGAAAAATCCATTCAAAAATTTAAACTTTTAATTTGAAAAAGATGGTTAATCAATATTGTTGCTACCAACAAGATGGATAGCATGATCATGCTATTATTATTATTATTATTAACTCTTAAAAAATTATTTCCTTTTTAACTCCTGACAAATTTTGGGCAGAAACTCCCACCCGCCAAGTTAGAAAAAAATAAATAATCTCAAAAAGCCCATAACTCAAACTTTCATCTAAGTAAAAATTACAAGAGCAAAGGCAGAGAGAGGGAAGCAGACTAATAGACAGAAGAAGAAAAAATAGGAAGGAAGTATTTATTTATTTGAAATGAACATCGCAAACGAGTAATCTAGAGTAAAATGGGCTATATTGGCGGTATTTTAAAATCCTAACAAGAAACTAGTTGCTTCAAAGTACTTCTTGTATGAAGGGATGAATACTATTGGCAGTGACAGACAATCTAGTGAAGTGCTCTTAGAAGCTGATGGAGTTTCTCCATCTCATGCTGAGATAACAATCACAGACGAAGGCGATGCTTTTATTGAAGATATTGGAAGTAAACAAGGAGTTTACAAGAAAGCATCTCTGAACCCTCACAAGAGAGTGAGACTGGAGAAGGGATGCAGATACAGTATTGTCCCCGATTAGGAATTTTATATTGGAAAATATAAATGTTTTGTTGTGCCTTTCGACAATGATTATAAGACTGGCGAGATGAGAAGAATCAAGGAAAAGAATGAAATCAACAAGAGTAGTAAAAACAATATTGAATTTTGTAGAAAAAAGTAAAAAAATAATGATTTTGTTTGAAAAACAGAGGAAAACAGCTAGATCAAAAATGAAAAGAAGCTTCCAGGTGCAATAGATCTAGTGGAGACAGATTTAGATGAAGAGCAAGAGCACAACCAGGAATCAAACGAAATCAAACATTTACAGAAAAATGGATAGATTAATCCAGATCCAATTCCTGAAGAATAACATTTTGAAAAGACTCTTGAACTTGATGAAAAGGAAGAAAGTGATAATGAATTATTTAAACCTGCTGATTAGATTCCAGTAAATGCAGAAAAAGGAAAAAATGAGATTATTGAAAAGACGCTAGAGTTGAATAGCGAAGGGGAAGGAGACAATAATATTGATTAATTATTTGAAACTGAAGGATAACCAGTTTCTACAGACAAAAACACAACTGAATAATTTGAAAAGACTCTAGAGCTTGATAGTGACCCAGATAATACCAAAGATGATCATTTGTTTAGTCAGAATTCTAAGGATCGTGCGAGCTAACAAAAGTAAGCTTAGCATCAAGAGGAATAATGTGAGAAGACTTTAGCTTTGAGCAGTGAAGGAGAAAGTGATCATAGCCATTTATTTACTAGCTAAAATGAAGGAAACGATAAGACAGTGAATTCCTAAGGAGGGTAAGATTACAGATAATAAGAAAACTAGTAATTCGAGAAAACTTTGGAGTTATCTGATAAGGATAGTGATAATGAAAACAACGATTTGTTTAAGACCACCACTGGAGATCATTATGAAAAAACATTGGAACTCAGTGATCATAGCAGCTAAGACAGTGATAATCCGTTTGGTGATGGAAAATAAAAGGATGGTTTTTAGAAAAATGAAAGTTAAAAGGATAATAATTCAATGGAATGTGAAGCTACTCCTCCTTTGAAAGATATCGACAGTGAAAATGATCGTGAATAGCAACAAAAGCAGGTTTAAATTAAAGAAAAAATAAACTAATAACCTATTTCAAAAGCGTACATTTATGGAAAACACAATGAGCAGGAAAAGGTGGCTATTGACATGGAAGAGAGATAAAAGATAGGAGAGCGAGTTAGAAGTAGTTATTTACTTAAGAGATAAAGTGCAATTAGATAGGCTTAGTAATAAGAATAGCCTAAGGAGCAGGATTAAAATGAAAAACAATCATAATTTCTCGAGAAATAAAGTCAGGATATGGCTAACGATGAAAACAGGTCCTAAAAAGAAAAAGATTTATGTGAAATCGCAGTGGGGAAAGAAGATATTGAGAAGGTAAAGAGTGCTGAATAAGAAAAAGAAGGTATGATAGTTGAATTTGAGAACAAGGAACTGTTGGCAAATTTGACTTTACAGGCTACACTAGTTGATGACGATATTGAAGAATAAGAGAATGAATAAATGTGTTTTTCATAAAATTCCAAAAGTAAAAATAATACTGCTAAATCAAGCAGTCTACAAAGTTAAAAGCAAGGGAACAGCTAGCCCATTAATATCAACTAAAATGACTACAACAGCTAAAATATGAGGAATTAATATTCAGAGTTACAAGCTACATTGATGGATTCCCCTTCTGTGAGTGGTTATTCATAAACAGCTCCACTAGGGCTATGCTCAACTTTAGTAGATTCTCCAGCTGAAAGTAACTCTAAACCCAGCAGTAAAGGAAGCAAAAAAAGTAGAGGAATAAGTCCAAGCCCGCAAGGAGAAGAAGAAAATGTTATGTCTTAAAAGAGCTACAAACGAAAGAGTCCAATTTCGTTAAGTCCGACGTTTTTAGATGAGGAAGTGTCATTGAGTTTACTCTAAGCAACAAATTCAGTGCAGAAATCATCTTAAGGTTCAGGGAAATTCAAATAAAACAATGAATTAAATTAATTAGAGGCAACTCTCATTAATACACCTTCTCCTCTTTCAAGCAAGAGTCCTTGTCCATCACCGTTAGCGAATACCCTTGTAGATTCGCCTTAATCTTCATAGCATTAAGAAAAAGATTCTTAAGAGAAAGAACTCATGAAATTGAAAATACAATAGCAAGAAGAGGAACTAGCAAAACTAAAGGAATTGCTTATGAAAAGTAGCTTCAATAACAGTAACGCTGCAGGGAATAGAAATGAGGGTAACTCTGATAAGAATGTTGATAAAAAGATTGAAGGGAAAAATAATGATTTGCGTCCTCAACAATTTAACTATGTGATTAATGTTATTGCAGAAGAATGTCACATTCCAAAAGCACAACAGGCTAGTGTAGTAGGTTAAGGGAATCTACAGAAAGCTTAGCCTTAGTCAGTAAAATACTCTGCAACGTTGCCTGAATAGGCTATTATAAAGTAGCAGAATAATTAGTAGAAGAAAAATATAAATTTAGACAAAGTTGATGATTTTGATGATTTATTTGGAAACGAAGATGATGACGATGAAAATGAGAAAGATGGTAAAAATAGTAAAAACATCAGTAATTCGTCGTGTAATAATGGCACTAAATTGAATACGAGTAACAACGCTAGCAATGAAGAAGAAAACGATGGGCATAGCAGAAATATTTTAGATGAAAAATCTTAATAGTCCTAATACTAGTTGTCTCGTGGATCTAAAGAGGACAGTAATTCAGTAGAAAACAATGGAGGCACTTATTAAGCAACTGATCCATCAGGAGGAGCTTCTAAAAACAACTTTAGTGGACTTTTTAATAAAAAATGCATTAAAAGGACATTAACGATGTCTGCAAGTAAAAAGATTCTCTCAGGCGAAACTTTATCGACTACTTAGCCAAATATCTCAAATTCTCGAGCTTAAGCATCACCTTAGAGAGGATTATTATTTGGGACTCGTGGAGAAAGTAGTGAAGAAGTGAATAGTAAAATGAATTTGATGAAAGTGCAGAGTGCACCAAGATCTGAGACTATTCCGATTTCTTAATCAAAAGAAGATTTAGTTGAGCATTCAGGCACCCTTTAAGAGAGTCCTAGAGTGTTCAATGCAAGTGAAGAATCCGACAGTGGTGAAGATCCGAAGAAGAAACTCAAAGTGAATTCGAATTGGGGGTTGCTAAAATAAATCAAAAGTAGTGGTGCGATTTCTAAGCTTGCAGATGAGAATTCAAGTGGATCAGCATTAGAAAAGGAAAAACCTAGGAAAATACCTGGAAATCAAAGAAATCTTCCTAAAATACCTGAGAGTTCCTAAAAAGATTCTGAGGGACCTTCTCAAGAATAGGAAGCTGACAGAAAAGATAATGGAATGATTATTGAGAAAAAAGGTGAATTATGTGTTTGCATCAGTGGGTTTTAGCTCTCAGCGGAGTAGAAAAAAGGACTCAAACATCTAAAGTGCTCGATTTCCAGTGGGATTGAAGACGATTTCAATATTCTAGTTATCAGCGAACCGAAGAGAACAATCAAGTTACTTTTAGCGCTGATGAAAAGAGTACCTGTGGTTACTGAGAAATGGCTGAGTGACAGCATTAAATCAGGGAATATCATCCAAGATTTCTAGAATTATTATCCTGAAGGAGATAATTTTAAACAGCGATTCAATGGGTAAGATATCGTACAATTGATTAAGCGAAGACGATCTATTGGATAGGATAACTTAATTTTTGAAGGATTAACGTTCTATTTGTCGAAAAGTCTCAAAGAACCTTCAAGCTAGGAATTAGAAGTTATTCTCAACGCTGGAGCAGGGAATATTCGAAAGACATTACCGAATAAATAAATGAAGAAAGAATAGAAAGTATTTATGATTCTGTCTAAGTCTGATATCTAGTTGTATAAGGCATGCCATAAGCTGAAAAATGTTACATGCGCAACGGAATAGCTGATCCTCGATGCTGCATAAAACAGTGAGTTCGAAATATTGCCGTAATATATCATTAACTCTTAGGAATTCTTCAATCAAGAGATGTGAGAAAATATGAACATTAAATTAAAGAATTAATTTGAAGATAAGATGAAGGGCGTGAATTTTTTAGAGATTGTTAAGAAACAAAAGCAAAAAGAGTCTAGTTATGCTTATTTGTTTTCTATAAAATTGAGTTTTAAATGGGAAAAGAAATTTTAATTGTGTTAATTAGTGAAAAAGTATGATAACGAAAATTTCAACTAAAACGCTATTTTAAGATATTGTCTGTTTATGATCAAAGGTTTTTTTGCAAATTGTGTTTTTAATCTTCCGCATATGGGAGTTTTTTCCCTCTATTCGACCACTCGCAGTCAATTTAATTTAGTATCCATAAAAAAATTTTCAATCCTTCTCTATTCTGCGTTTCTCTGATCTGTAAAAAATATTGTAAATAACAATTTTGCATTCTACTTTACAACATAAATTCCTTCACACATGTTCAACCCCAACTGTAGTAGCAAACACCTGCTCATTCTTAGTATTCGCTTGGCCGTTAGATGCCTCCATCTACTCTAACCGTTTGGCTTATTTCTTAAAAAGTTACTTTTTAATATTTTTTTTTCTTCTGAAACTTGAAATGCAAACCTATTAGTACAAGCTTTTTTTATTCAATAAAACTCATTTATTTTATAATCATCCATTAGATTTGCTATCAAAGTATGTAAGAAATAGTGTAAAATATTAATATTTTTCTACTTTTATTCTTTAAAAGTTTCTAAATATGGAGAATCTACTTGAACTGTCTAACTCCTAAAAGTATGAGTTGTAAATAAAAATCTTCTTTAAAACGTCTTGGATTAGCAAGATTAGCCTTGAGAAAATAAAAAATAAAATACGAAAAGATTAATACCTTTAGCTAGAAATCACACGTCTTATCAGGACAAAACAAGAGATTACCAAAATAATTAAAGAAGAAAGAAATTCAAAATGGGTGTTCCAGGATATTTCAGTTGGATTCGTAGAAAGTATCCATGGCTAGTCAAGAAGGTTAAGTCGAAAGGAAGCAAGAAACCAGTTGATTGCTTGTATATCGATGTGAATGGTATTTGTTACCAATACGCAAGAGATGAGCATAATTATCACTATCTACTCAAACCAAAACCAGTGGAAGAAATCATCAAACAGATCATCGATCACATCGATTCTATCATTGAAACAGTTGATCCATAACTTTAAGTGTATCTTATGTTAGGTAAGAGAAATAGATAAGACAGTTTGAAATGCTAAAAATTAATTTTTATTACATTTTATCCTACTTTTTTGCCTTGATTTAATGAGATTTAATTTATTCTTATTTTTTTTATTTTCTAGATGGACCTTGCCCTCGTGCTAAGATGAATTAGTAGAGACAACGTAGATTCCATGCGTAAATGAATCACAATACTGTTAAGGCCGCCCTTAAAGAACATGGATTTGATGTCAAACATGAGACTGTTCCAAATAATTCAATTGCACCTGGAACATAGTTTATGTTTGATCTGAACAATTAACTAAGAAAGTACATTGAGACAAGAATTGCTTTGTCAAGTTAAGAGTTCACCTAAGGTGAAGCTGGACACAAGGAACATAGCATTCAGTATAAGAATCTGCAGTTTATTTTGAGTGATAGTAATGCTCCTGGAGAAGGCGAACACAAGATTCTAGAAGTTATCCGCAAGCACACGAATTATCAATTAACTCATTGCATTGTTGGAGCTGACGCAGATCTGTTGTTACTTTCTCTTGCCACCATCGGAAAGAGAATTCTTATTCTTAGAGAAAGCTTCAAGTTCCAAGGAGAAAAGGTATGAAAAGCACTCAGATATTTGTAATTTCTTGAAAATATTCTCAAAAATAATTTTTTTTATAAAAAAAACAGGGTGAGTTAGAAGAAGAATTACAAAAGTTAGGTGCAGCTATCGAGAAAGAAGAATCAGGCGCAGAGGGGAAGACTCGCAGGGAATATGATTTAGTCGACATCAACGGGTTAAAGAGAGTAATTCTAGATAATTTCAAGACTATGTTTACTAACAAACAGATCGCTCATTTGAAATACGATCCTATGGCTCTCATGGATGATTTCGTGTTCTTGAGTCTCTTCGCTGGAAATGATTTCCTTCCTAGACAGAATTACATGCAAATCAAGAACGAAAAGTACAAGGAGAACATCCTCGACACCCTTCTTGATAAATATGATGGATATCTTGAAAACGCTACTTGCTACTTGAGTGAACGTGGATGCATTCATTTTGGAGCAATTGTCGAATTCTTCCGATAAATCGCAACAATCGAACCATAATTCAAGAAGAATAATGTGTTTGATACCAAGAAATCCGCTGTGAATAAGACTGTCACAGAATATGTAAAGATTCTTAGCTAAAAGTAAATCGCCGATGCTCAGAAACTTGAAGAAAACGATTTAATCGATCTTGATCTGAAAGTTGATGACTTGAAATTACTCTAGAAGCAATCGTAGCATGAAGAGGAAGATATTCTCCAAGACTTAGACTTACCAGCAGTTGAAGAAAGAAAAAGAGTCGAAAAGGAAGAAAGAGAACTGGAGGAACTAGAGAGAAAATAATTAGAAGCTGGAGATGATGAAAGAGACGATGCAGATGAAGAAGAGAAAGCAGAAGAAGAGGATTAAGATGATGGAAAAGGACTTTCAAAGAAGAAGAACAAATAGCCTTACAGACAGAGAAAGCAATAACTAGATCCTGAAGAGGAAGAACTCCAAAAGATGCTCTCTGATGAAATTCACGGGAAAGAGATTTACTTGAGGGAGAAACTCCAAGTCAAAGATCAAGATGAATATGACTTGATTATCATGAAATACCTAGAAGGATTCCAATTCACACTTTTGTACTATTTCAGAGGTATTGAGAAGGCATCATGGAACTATTTCTACCCTCATTTCTATGCTCCACTTGCTTAAGACATTGTTGATTTCTTGGAACGTAATCCCAAGTTCGAAATCAAATTCGTTCACACTACAGCATTCCCTCCTTTCAAGTAACTTCTGGGAATTTTACATCCTGAAAATCAGCCAATTCTTCCAGTGCAATTCCATGGACTTTTCGATAAGTACCTCAAGCCATATTGCCCAGAGAAGCTGAGCATCGATAAGTATGGTGCTAAATTGGAACATATGCAGATCATTAAACTTCCATTTATTGATTTGGAAGTCCTTGATAAAGCATACAATGAAGGAAATCAAGCTCTCTAGGCTACTGGGTCTCAGTATGATAAAGACAGAAATGAGAAATCTGCGGATATTGTGTTTTTCTACAGTAAGGAGAGTAAAGTTGATATTCCTGTTTTCAACAAACTTGTTCACAAGGAAGACATCCATGCTGCCCCTGTTGGGATATTGTCGTTCTCACATTTAGATGAGGTTCTTCCAGTACTTTTAACTGATCTGCATGTTGACATGGAGAAGAAGAATTAGCAGAAATAGAAGTATCTTGAGATTAAGAATCAGGAAAAAGAAAAAAGCAATAAAAACAATAAAGACAATAAAGACAAAGCAGAAGAAGCTGACGATGAGGGTGATAATAAATACAAGAAACATGGAAAAAAGCCCAAACGCGACCATATTGATCCTGAAGAAGTCGAAAATGAGTATCATACCACCAATAAAGGTCATCAAGGTGGTCATCACGATAAAGCACATCACAACCAAAAGCATGAATGAAAAAATAAGTGTTTTTTTGTTTTTCGAGGTGTATCATGAATGTTCCTTTTACTGATTAACCCTATTTTTTAAATGCAAATCAAGAAAATATCTTAAAACCTTGCAATAAATGAATTATTCAGGGAATAACTGCCAAAAAAATGTTGAAATAACCTTAAACTAACAATCTATTTTATTTTATTCTAAAAATAGAAACATACAATTAGAAATAATGGGTGGTTTTTTGATGCAATTTACAGAAAACATGTTAGATACTAACATGTTTGTATTAGTTATTAAAATAATTTAACCCTTAACTTAAAGCTAACCTCCTCAAGATAATCTCATACTAACTTACTATGTTTATTATTTCTTATGTCTCCTTCATTTATTATCTAATTATGATCCTCTTCCAAATCAGATATGATTATATCTATTATTTTTCTACACTAAAAGGGGCTTTTTTCTGTAAGTTCCAGATTCATTGTCATTCTCCATACTGCGATAACCACTCACATATGAATCTAATTATCCACCATTATGGTTATTAAAATCGTGATCATGATGAAGGTCGTCTTCATTCTCCTCGAAATACATTGAATCGTCATATTAAAATGTCTTTGGCACTAAATGAAATGGAACTCCAGGAACGGCTTCTATATCCTTAAGCTACTTGAATACTTCTTCTTATATTTTGTTTAAATCATCTTTGCTGTTCTTATTTTCCACTTGAACGATGGGTACATGTAAATAGTTTTACTTTTCGTACAAATGGAAAAACGGATCATCTACTGGAATAGGTCCACTAAGATTTTTTCGGACGAGCAAACCTGTCTCGAAAGCCCAACAACGACTGACGTTTTAGATTGTATAGCCTCCACCTCCGAGAACGACGGTTGGCACATTAAACCCCATCATATACGTCAAACAATCCCCATGACCTCTGATGGATAAATTAAAATGTCCAATTTTATCATTTGCTAAACTATCAGCGCCTGTTTGAAATACAATCGCATCAGGACGAAACACTTCCATAACTTTATTCATGACATTCTTGAACAATTCCTTGTAACTGTCGTCGTCCATTCCAGGTCGAAGAGGTACATTCACAGAATAATTCTTTCCAAGCCCTTCGCCAATACTGTTGAGACCACCCGTACCAGGGAAAAAATATTCCCCAAATTCATGGAAACTCACAGTCATAACTCGATTTGTTGTGAAAAAAGCTTCTTCAACACCGTCTCCATGATGCACATCGATATCAATGTACAGCACTCTCGGGAAGACTTTCAGAAGCTCTAGAATGCAGACGACAATATCATTCACATAGCAGAATCCATAGGCTTCTCCTTTTTTCGCATGATGTAATCCACCGCCCCAATTGATTGCGATATCTGCTGCATTGTTGATAATCAAATGAGCTGCATCCACTGAACCTCCTGTGAGCAAAAAATAATGAAATTTATGATGAAAATGTTACCTTAGAATTTTACAAATAATTTTTTATTTTTTACCTGTGGAGAGCTAGCTAAAAGTGTAGACTCCATCAAATCCAGGGCAATCTGCTTGAACATCTATGCCATATTGTTTCTTCTTATCTACATTATTCTTGTCATTTTCATCTATTATCGGAGCAAGTCCTCCAGATCTATTCAAAATATCTATCTTGCTGCTGGAGACATAATTCGATAGATACTCCACATAATCATCATCGTGAAACTACATTATTTCTTCCTTTGTGGCTTCTCGAGTTGTGTACACATCGAGATCTTTGTAGACACCATATCCAACGATCAGAGAATGTGTCATCGAGATACGCTTTGGGTTCATGAAATGAAACTTTCCGTAGTTGAAGCTCCCTATTTCATTGTTGTAGAAATATGCAATACGTTTCTTGAGTTCCATATTGATTCTGTTTTTGTTTAATTCAATTGAGGGTTTCCAAAAAAGTGAGATAGGAGAAGAAGATAAACGAAGCCAACAAACAAGCTCTCTTTATGTGTGTGTTTTTTGATGTTACAATAGTTTATTTCTTTTCAGTAATTAATATTTTTGTAAAGATTTCCATGGGAAATTTCTGCCTTTTTCTACTGATATTTATGTGTTTGCGAGACAATTTATATTCGGTCTTCTTTTTTATTTGTATTTACATATTTATTCCAGATTATTTTACCAAAAGTGTGCTCAAGTTGATGCAGTTATTCTTGTTCTTTTAACTGGCAGGAAAAGCTAAATCTCCGAGTCAAAACTTGCAATGGAATGCAGTTTTTTGTTGTTTTTTAAAGTTACTTTAGGAGTTTATGAATTCTAAAAAACGATGAGATGTGTTTACCACGTCATTATATTGCTTAATATCTCATCATGTGGAGGCAATTCTTCTAATAAAAGGTAATAAATTTGTTAATCAAATGAGTCAATACAACAATTGAAAATTGATAATGAACGTATTGGATGTTGTGCCTGTCTGAAGAGGATTCCCAAATATGAAATAGCGATATCTAGACTTCATTATTCAGAGTTTTTTCCCCTTAATGGAGCTTTTATTAGATATTTTTTTATTTTAGAAGTAGTTTCTTCAAAAATTCGTTGGAAACCCCTAGGAAATATTGAATAAAAGTATCGCTTATTTGTTCTTTTAATCCCAAAAAAGTTAAATCTATTCTGCTCAAGATGAAGCTTGAATGAAATACTTCAAAATAATCAGACTTTTAGAGAATAAAATGTATTTCTTTGTCAGAAAAATTAATCTATTCCCACAAAACAATCTACTCATCTTTACCCTTAAGACAGTCGCTGATTGACAGAAAACTATTTTGAGAGGCTTGAATTTTTTATTATCGAAAAGAAGAAGAAGAGTTCCCCAAAAGTTTATTCAAAAAGCCAATTTATCTCTTATTCTCTCTTTGAACAATTTGTTTTAGTTTTATCTAATCAATCTTAGATTCTCTCATAGCTCATTGGAAAACACATTACAAGATCAAGATCTTTCTTTATCTTTGAATAAGAAAATTCTTGAGATAACTAACACAAACAAATTTATATTTTTTTATCATTTCAATAAGGTATTATAATATTTTTTATGAAATAGATTTAGAGAATCGAAAATATTACTGTAATCTCTTAGTCTTTCTCCTATAAAATAATAAACAACGTGGCTGAGAAGCTATGAGAAAAAAGTAAAAGAAATTAAGATCGATAGTAATTATCTAATCATTTCTTGGAATACCGAAATTTGATTTAAAGACAAACGAGCAAAAAAAAAACAAAAGAAATAATTCGATAATCAAACGTAGCGTAGAACATAAATTCAGTTCTAATGCAGTAAGGAGACGGAAACAACTATGCGCATTCAGTATCTTATAATGGATCTAGTCCATCGATATGTCAAAGGTCTTCAACTGGGCGAGCGCATACTGTAACATCGAAAAATATTCAATAGAGGGAGGAGCTTGATAAATATTTAAAATCTATATATTATCTTAAAATAGAATTTGCTTTAAAAAAACATAAAATGATAATTTATCTTAATATTTAAAACATCAGGAAGCTCAAGAAGACTTGCTGAAAGTTGAATAATACATTCAGTATCTCAAAAATAACAAAAATAAAGTAAAATGTTAAAATATCTAAAAATAGAAAATGACTTATTTCTCATTTGCTATCTTGAGACCATTTTAGGCTAACTACAAATTTTGGTTAGTTAATAATATTTGATTATTTTTGTCTCCTCAAAATAGGTTGAGAGGGAATACTATCATTCTTTTAATGAAGCTGTTGTTAATCATAACCAAACAATCTAAAATATGGACTCTCAAGCTTCTCAGTAATGGAAAAAGGAAAAAGAGAAATGGATATTCTTTAGATTAAATCTCTGAGCAAATTCTAAATTTTCTTTTTATTCTTCTTTCTTTCTTTTTAGGCAGCGAAAATCATAAGGTTAATAAGTTAACAATTGCGATTAGTCATCGAGAATTTTATCACCAACAACAATTGCAAGTGTAACAGCTACTTCAGGGACTGCTACAGATACGATTTAGCTCAAATAAAGTGCATAAGATATGCCTATGGCTGTAAATCAATTATCCTCTAGTCATAATCCTTCTCAATGTGATAATAGCATAAATAATGCTAAAATAAATAATTATATTATCGAATCGAAATTAATCCACTAAAACGATTCAAATGTGGATTAGTTTGGTGCTAAAAACGGTAATTTCATTCATTGCAACGCTGAGATAAAACAAAGCACTCACAGTAGTTTGAGTGGACAAGATAAGAAAAAGAAAAAAAAGAAGAAGAAAAGGGAAAATCTTAATCATCTGAAATCACTGGTGCAAAAGACAGCAACTGACGAGCAAATTAAAGGATCAGTACATCCTAGAGTCTAGGGAATATACGCACTCACTGTAAAATAGATGGGAGGATATCATTTACTACCAGAGAGAAACCTTCTAAACAAAAATTATTAAAAACTAATTCATTTCTTAACAAAAATCATTTTGAATTTAAAGGAAAATCTCGCAACAGCTGAAGATATGTCATTGAAGAGGACCATTAAGACTGCTAAAGACTCTAAAATAATTCACAACAGAACCTAAGAGCATCATAGCAGTTGTTTTAGAACTAGCAGTGACAGCAGTAGAAATTCTAGAAGCACCAGTAGAAGCAGTGATTTTGATAGGGATAGCCATAGAAAGAGAAAACAAAGGAAAAACCAAGAGATTCTAGCATAGCGATAAATAAAACTCGAATCCATGAAGGAGTACCTGCAGTTAGCTCGGAAAGATCCATTCAATTGGAATTTGTTTATCGATGCATTTACAAGTGAGCGATCATTTATGAAATCAGACAGAAACAAAGAATTTGAGATGCTCTTTTCGCTGACTTTACAAGTCCTGATCTAGAATCTGAGGAACTGCAATAGTTCTTTTATTTTTAATTCGAAATCTGTTGGGAATATTTATTTGAAAGACCCTTCATAGAAGCAGTCGTCTTTGCAGAATTAGCTTAATTCAATAATACATCCTAGTTCTACTTTGCCACTTGCACCTTCATCTACGAAGAGTTCATCGTAGCTTTAATTTGGATTCTAACTCTGCAAGGATCCTCATTCTCATAGAGTTGAGAAGAAAATCGTACCTTAATTAGGTTTTTAGAATTAATATTCTACCTCAGTAGTGTAGTAATAGCAGGAATTATCACCTTCTGTGAAGGAATTGCATGGTAAATATGGTATGGTTACTAATCTAACTGCTGGAGTTTAAGGTCTGGAGAGGAAAAATATCTAAAATGGTAAGGGAAGAGCTGACACAACTCATTCAATGATAGAATAGAGTAGTATTTAGAAATCTCTATGGGAATAGCAGCACCAGTTGTAGCTGTAGAGGTAATCCTAACCTAATTTCCTTTAAGTTCCCTTGCAAAACTCAGCATAATTGGAGGGATATTTGCAGTAGAACAAAATGAATTCCTAGATCCCTAATTCTTTCTTTAGAAAGGAATTGAATTATGGTTAGTTTTTGCATGGGAATTTCACTAACTAAATATCTAAGATAGCTCCAGAGAGATTGAGCAATAACTTCAATAATCTGATTAGAAATACTAATTAGAATACTAGCAGCAATAGCAATGTTCTTACTGTAGATCAAATTTATGGGGATAATAGCATCTCAAATCAATAGAATAACTAAAGAATTTACAAGGATACTTATGGATTTGACAATCAAAAGAATAAAGAGTTCGAGTAGTTGATGCTTTAATAGTAAAATATGACTGAAATTGATAGGAAATCAATTAAAGATAATTATATAATTGATAAGAATAATTATGAATCTGAAATACTATCTCGACATGCGAATAATTAATAAAATCAACTATTTCAAACTGCTAATCATATGAATAATCTTAGTGATAATATAATTTAGACTAAATTCAATAGAAACAACTAATCAGATATCAATCATAGGAATATTAGAAATGATTCTTAACTAGTTGGAATTTCAAAACCCCCTAATTATGTTCGATAAAATGACCCTTTTGAAGTCCGATAATCAACTGGAAGTATGCAATCAGCTGGACATTTTGGATTAAGTACTTCAACTTCATCTGCTGTTGGCATTTTTAATAAATATCCTTTCAAGAATAGCAAAGATTTAGGTATTATTTAAAATAACTAAGCTGATGTTTGGGATGAAAGGTATAAAAAAGTGATGAGAATATCATAAAACTAAAGGAATTCAGTAGAGAGAAGAGAATCATAGCGATATAACTAAGCTGATACGCAATTTAATGATTGGAAAAATGAAGATGGAGATGGAGAGATTGAGAAATTGTAAAAATAAGGAAAAAATGATAAATAAACAAATAAATTTAAGTAATCTTTAGGATTACAGAAATCTGTGTAATAATTGCCAGAAGAAGAACAGCTTAGAGAAGGAAAACGGTAATTTAAAACTTATGGGGATTCTTCTAGTCCAGAGAGAATTAGAACGCATTCTTAAGATAGTCATTCAACGAAACAAGGTAAAAACAAAAAAATTTAAAAAAATATTAACTTATCTTTGTTAATTTGTGTTTTTTAAATCCCTTTTTTTAGATAATCTCGATTAACTCAACTAAGGTGATTTAAGTGGCTATGAGTAAAGTTAATTTGATTCAAAATCAAATCAATCTGTACGTACAAACACAAACAACGATGACTAAACTATTGAAGCTCCAAAATCTAAAAAACCTAACACTCCAGTGCAAAAAAACAGATTAACTTTCAAATCTAAAAATGCTCTTACTATTCCATCTGATAACAGTAAAAGCGTCACTTCATAAGGATGTTTACGAGAATCCATATCTCCATCTAACAAACCAGATGATCGACCTAGTTATTTCTTCAAAGCACAAGAAAGAAGTGAATCAGTTATTGTACCAGATATTTTACAAATATAGAGAAGAGCTAAGCCAAATATACCGAAGTAGACTACTTTTGATATTATTTCGCATTCATAAGTTGCCGAAACAAATGCAGGAACTAAATAAAAATGAGAGAGATATGTGAGTGATGATTAATTGGGATTCTGTTTATGTGTCTCGTCTGTTAAATTAGAATTAAATGATATTTTGTAAGATTATTTTTGGGTTAGGCTTTATTGTCTTTAAAGTGTTTTTTGATTGATTCCTCAATCCATGTGAAGATCTAATATAATATGTAATGGATTATACATCATATACCTCCACATGATTTTCTTAAAAGCGCATATTTATAGACGCACAGAG
>Ga0302271_10000122_pt1 | contig 67376 bp, 37 predicted proteins | sample III_Bog_N1_1_FD_198767 | JGI IMG/M metagenome (GOLD analysis project Ga0302271, IMG submission 198767) | Peat permafrost microbial communities from Stordalen Mire near Abisko, Sweden - III_Bog_N1_1 | ecosystem: Environmental > Terrestrial > Soil > Wetlands > Peat | place: Sweden: Abisko...
GTGTGTGAGAATTCTCATTATTTGCTGATGGGATTACATGACACATTCTGAGGGAACCATCTGCATATCTCTCTTGAGTGGGAAGAGACAATTTTCTCTTCTCAGGCAGAGTAATTGAATATAACAGAAGGATGGGAGGGTCAATGAAAGCGAATAGTTTGTCATTGCGGTCTGGATGGATAAGTAGAATGATAATTTGGTTCGGTGCCTGTGCATTGAAAAAAAACTAATAGGCACCGAGAAACGAGCCGAAATCCGTGGAGAGCGAGATTCCCTAAAAACTTGTCGGGCGGGCTTTAAATCTCAAAAGGCCAGATGCAATATTTCTACACTTCTCCGCTTTCTCTCTTGGGCTTTGGCGGTGAAAATATCGCCTACAAGAAAAAAATGCAAAATATATTTTTTTTATAAAATATTTATATATGCGTGTTTCTTGGTGGTTTATTTTCTTCTTCTTCTTAAGAATCTCAATTCTTTCGTTAGGTTGTGCTTTTGCGTGCTTTAAGAGATCGATTAATTTTCTTTTTCTTTTCCTCCTGGGGAGGACTATCTATCTTTCTCATAACTACCGATTTATCATCTCTTTGTAGATTTTCTCCCCCCCCCCAAATCTGAATTAAAATAATTCCTCGCAGCCTTGTTATAAGATGAAGCAGCTCGTTGAAGAATAATTCAAGCTTTAAATAAATTGCTTAGTTATTTATTTATTTTTTTTCTTTTTTGTAAAGAAAACCTAACGAAATTATGAAAAAATATTCACATTATTTTTATTATTGGAATATTTTTTTCTTTCCATTTTTTACAATCCAGAGAGATTGATGTCAAGCAATGTCATAGTAGTTAACTTAAAAATCAATTTTATCCATTATTTTCATCAATAACTAATTTTTTAAATCAAAACTAATGTCAACTCAAAAACACAATAAGAATAGTTTATTTATTCACTATTCTTTTTTTAAAGTAAAAGAAAAATAATTTTTATTATTCTGATTCTACTTTTCAAAGGATCTACCAAAATTTGCTTGTTTTTGAATAAAAAACTGATGATTTTCATTTTACAAATGAATTATTCTGTGAGTGTATCCTCTTTTTCTTTGCTGATAAATACCATAATTCGATGACATCTTATTAATTTACTGTTCTTTGTAGAGTTTTTCGTTCATTAATTCTTAATTTTATATCCCTCTTAGATATTTGATTTTAACACTAAAAAAAGAATGGCTCAAGCAGTTAGAATGCATTTTAGTATGAATTGATTGTCAAAATATCAAAAATCGTGAAAAAGAATACTGTTTTGATAATAGTTTTTTCTCTTCATTATTTCAAATCTCTTAAAGTATTGAGATAAATGCAGCAGCAAAAAGCAGCCGATATTATTTATTTAAAGTATTTGAAATCATTGTAAATCGATGAAAAATATTTCTAATTTTTTCATTTTTCAACAAGAAACATATTTTAAAATCATCTAAAGATAATAAATAATTCAACTTGTCATTGCCAACCTTGTTTGATTGATTAGTCTATTTCTTTTGTGTGATTTTTACAGTCTTATTAAGTCAACAAATTCAAATTTTTAAAGAATACAAACATTTCAATTTCCTCACAGAACACTTTTAAAATGTATTTTTATCACAAAATGCAAAATAACTTAAAAAAATAATAATTCTTTTGACCTTTTTCTGCATTTAACTTAAACTTCTAAAAGTTGTTTTTCAAGGTTGTATGTAAAAGAGAAAACATTTCGTAAGCTAATAATCTTCAATTAATCTTAATAAGAACTAATAACCTTGACTCATCGACTCAGGTCAATACAATTCAAACCACTTTTATTTGTTTCTTGGATTAATTCATATTTTTTACTGAAAAAATAGGAATATTTGAATTGATATTGCTGTTGGTATTCTCTTGCTTACAGCTTTTTTCATTGTTGGATTCTCTTTCACTAGATGAAAAATTCTAGCTCAATTCGTCATCCTTATTGTCTTCAACCTTACAAATCTCCATTACAATATCTTAATAATTTACTCCTTAACCTGACTTTTCCTTGGTAAATAACTCAAGTCCATTACTCATAGGGGACTACATTTACCCTTATTAGCAGTCCTATTACTGCTTATTATCTTAGATAAGGGAACGCAGATACTCTATATTATTATGGATGTTGTCTAAAGTCTGGCAATCAAGCATTTCAATGATATTTTTATCAATATTTGACAGTTTGTCCTTTTTCAAAATGTTTCTTAGAGCTAAGAAAGCTGCTTTAGCATTTTCCTTTTCATTAGTTGGAACAATATTATTCAACAAATTAATAGATTTGCGTCTTCCAGAACGTTTATTTGGAATAACGAGGTCAGGTTTAAGCTGATTGAGGTTAATCTTAGGTTTTGGGAGGAATTGAATCAGGCTGATTTAGTCCTCATCGAGAAGGATTGACTTGAGTTTTTCTAATTCCAATAGTTTTTAGATAATGTAGACCATATCGAGATGCTAATAGACCTTCTGTGTGGAATACTAAATGAGTTACTTCTTCTTTTTGAACTCCCCAAACGGCCAAATGTAGTACTTTAGATAATCAGACCATTTCAACTCCAGTGATTCTTCTTCATTACCATTTTCCATTTATCTAAATCTAGACACTTTTCTTTATCTGGTATTATTATTATTATTATCTTGTGCTATTTTTAAATCATTTATATTAATATCTGGAGACTCTGCATTAAGTGGAGATACCCTCTTTGAATTTTAAATACTTTCTGTAAGTTCACTTTAGATATCAAAAAACTTAGACAAATTCATTCCAAATTAAGAAGATGCCTTTTTTCTAGAAAGGTATTGAGATTTTCGTGAGTGCGAATAAGGAATGGATAATTATTTGGTTCTTTCCTATGATCCAGCAGGTGTTTCATCTATTTAGCTTTCTTAACTTTTATTTGATTCAACTTGATTTTAACAGGATTGCTTGTTTTATCTTCTCTCTGTTTCTTCTTCCAGCAGTTAGTTTGCATTTTTATTATCAATATTTAAGAATATTCCATTTCGAAGTTAGGATTGGATTAAATTATTATCAGATGAATGTTCCAATGGTTTTGAAAGTTATTAAAAAGGATTTGAAGATTAAAGCTAATCAAATCTGATCGTATTTAAGTTTTTGTTAGTTTCTAATGAATCTTTTGGAGTTGTCTATTATTTTAAACAATTCATTTCCTTGGTTTCTTCAATTTAATCATTATTTGGTATGGGGTTTTGATATTATTGGTCTTCTTCATTTTATTCTTGTTATTTTCCAGAAGTTTTGAAATTAAACAATTGATTAGAAACTTATTGAGAAAATGCTAGTTTATTAATAGGTAAACTGATAAATAGGCCAAGAACCATCAACACCTTAGCTATTCCTCCTATTTCAGCTAATACACTGTCAAGTTTTTTATAATTTCTGTGATAAACAGATTCTTTGGCTTTCTCAAATCTCAGAATTAACGAAAAATAGAAGTCACTTTCATTAAAGATAATCTAAAAAAAAATTAAACATTTACACCTGCTAATGAAAAGAAAATTAAAAACAATAATGTAATTTAATGATACCTGCTAATCTTAATAGCTATGCACTGTACTTCTTTAGTAACTTTTCTCTTCAAAGAAAATTCCATTATCACTTTCTACATAGGCATTTCTGAAATTCATGGTGGCCTATTTAGGAAAAATTGGAGAAGTATTCCAAAAAAAATCTCTTGCTACGACAGTAAAAGGATCTGTATTTTTGGAGTTAATAATAACGTCATTCGAGTACAATGCAACGTAGGAATTTGTGAGAATACTCTTGATTTCCTCTGTACCTCTACATTGAGGAGATCCTGTACACATTTTGAGCGTAATTTCCACAAGTCCAAATGCATCTTAATCAAAATTTCCTTCTAAATAAAGATCATTTGATTCTTAGTCGATACAGTACATTTACTATAATCCTGATAGATCCGCAAAATATTTTTTTGTTTTTTCGACTCCAAAGTAGTCAATATTGCAAGGTCTTGCCACAAGCGGGATCGAGGTCCATTATTACTCATAAGACTAGGTTGCTTCGTTGAATATTTTTTTCATATTTAACTATTAAGCACTAACTGTGTACACAGTTTCGTCAATAAAATGAGAGTAGTTTCCAGGAAATTATGCTCCAAAGGCGAAATTGAAATTGTTTTTTTTGAGAGTAAACCTTTCAGGAAATGCTACAAATCTCTCTGCTGAAATAACTTCTGGGTTTTGCTTAAGAAACAATTCTTCACTTGAAATGACAGCCTGAATAGCAATCAATATTCCAATAATAAACGAGATCCAAGTCCCGAAATGTGTCTTGTATTATTCTTAGTCAAGGTACCTTAGTCCGATTTGGCTTCCGAAGAGGTCAAATGTTGTGAAGTTCATGCTTTTATGCAGATTTTTTAAATAACTTGACGATTAAGTCAGATAAGCTGAATTTTTGTTTAGTTTTTTAATTATTCTTCTAACTTTGATTAATTATTCCACCCTTCATAATTCCTTAAGTAGAACCAATTAATAGATAAATTCTTGAGATATTACTAATTTATCTCTATTTGGAAGTTTGTTTTAATTCTACTTACAAGAGCCAAATGTTCTATTTTAAAAATGAAAGCTCAATCTTCTTACAAACTAGACTCTTTCAGTGCATGCGATTAATGAAAAATACAAACTTAAAAAAATGATTGCACAATTTAATGTTATCTTTGGTTACAAAAAAAGTATAGTTTCTCTTGAAAAAAGTACTCTTTTCCCTGATCTTTGTTTTTTGCAACTAAAAATAAAAATCAAAATGTTCCATCATGTCCTAATAATATGAAAAAAACAGGAAAATTTAGTAATATTAACTTAAAGTAATCAAATTAGAAGTTTTTTATCATCAAACAATTTCAAGTTATTTGTTGTGTTAGTATTTTTTGCTTCGCATTTTCACAATTATTAGTCCTTCTTCACAAATAAGATGGAGAATATTTCCATAAAATACTCCAAAAATTGTCTCCTTTCTCTTAGCAAAATTTTTCTTAAAAACATTTCTAGTCCATCATACCAGTAGCTTTAGATGACGTACATCATATCTAGATGCTAATAGATCTTCTGCGTGAAAAACTGAATGACATGCTTCTTCTTTTTGAACTTCCCAAACGGCCAAATGTATGTCGCAAGATAATTAGACTATTGCAGCTTAAAGTTACCTTTTCGTTTTCATGTTCATTTACAATTTTCTATTTCCAAAACTTAGAGAGAGAGAGAGAGCTTCATTTATTTATTTGGTGTTCCTGTTTTATAATCATATTTTACTGTTTTTTGATTATTTTGGGTGCTTTCAGAAGAATCTGAAATAAATTCCTGTTTTCTTTTATCATTACAAGGGCTTTCAATAAATTCCCTTCAGATATCAAAGGAATTCGATAGTTTACCTCAAATTAAGCAGTTTCTAAGATATGGTTTTGTTTATTTACCAGGGCGTCAATTTTTTAGCTTTCTTAAGTAATGATTGAATTGATTGGAAAAGGTTTATTTTTTCTTCCCTCCATTTATTGATTTAGCAATTAGCTTGGGTTATCCATATCAATGTAAGGATACCACTTTTTATTCATTTTTGCTGTCAATTTATTGAAAGATTGATGATTCTCAGAGAGAAACTAATCTACCATAACTGTGTTTGGGTTTTTGTAAGTATCCAATGATTCTAAATGCGCTGAATGTTATTTTAAACTATTAATTTATTTAGCTTCTTCAACTGAAAGCAATAAGAGTTGGAAGGGGTATTTATTTGTAATGTTTAGGCTCAATAGAGCTCAGAAATATATTTTCATCTCTTGGACTTCATAGTATTGTTTATTGCATGGTTTTACTATCAGAGGAGTTATGGTACCCTCTTAGTCATATGATGAGGTTTGTTGTACTGACTTTATAATAAGACTTATCAATATTATGAGAGAAATCACCATGAACTTGCCATCCAAAGGTGAAGTTGAAGTTTACTTTTTTGAGATAAAACCGCTCAGGAGATGCCACATACATCTGTGCTGAAAAAAACATCCAGGGTTTACTAGGTAAATAGTTTTAGCTTGAAATGACAGCTTGAAAAACAAATCATCTCCTCAATGACAACAGAAATCCAAGCCTCGAATTTTGGTTGAGTTTATATTAATTTAGATATCGTCCGATTTGGCTTCCAAAGAGATCAATGATTAAACTAAAAATCCTTATCTATGCAGATATTTTAAAAATACTAATATGCGATGTGATTAAATTTAAGAATAATTTATCTATACTTAAAAAACATAAATAATCTTGCTGCTTTGAAATTCTCCTCCTGTATTTAAATTATTAATTACTATCAATAATATGCTCTAATTTAAAGTTATTAAAAGAATAGCATCATTACTTTCAATCATCCTCTTAAAACAACAAATGGTGGAGTTTAGATGACATTTCCTGGTATTTTTTAAAGAATCAATTATTTGAAAATCATAAACTGCAAGTTATAACACATTTTAATAACCAGCGAAAAAACCGTTTTAGTTTCCTTTAAAATCTCAGCATCTTTCATCATTAAAATAGGTTGATTTCATCAAAGATTAATTTACTTAATCCTTAATCTCAAAAAATCACTCAATTTCAGTGCTTCAAAATCCTTCTTTTTCAAATACTTCTACTTCTAACTTCTACTTCTTAATTTTAATTTCTATGTCTTTTTTCAAAGTAACGAATAAAAATTTCAGTTATTATTTTTATATTATTTTATGTAAACTGAAAAAAGCATGGAAACAACTATTGATTTGGAATTGAGGGGAAAAGGGAGAAGGGATAAAGAAACAAACTATTCGCACTAATACTGACAAGAATATTCATAATAAAGATGACTTCAATCATTTTTTGAGCTATTTTCAAGTAAATATGTTGTTTTTCTTAAATATTCATGGACATTACAAATTCATTTCTATCTCAAACTTGACGCGCTTCATCAGTGCTAATCGTTAAATTCCTTTTCATTAACAAGTAACTGCTTTCAAATAGCAAAAATAAAGTCTTATGAAAAAACTTCATTTTCTTTTCTCCTTTCAATCTTTCAATGCTCTGAAATTCAAATTCTTCTTCTTTTTAAACAAATTCGTTTTCTTCTAACAATCCAAGCAACAAAAAGATTAAATTCATATTTTTAATTAATTAATTATCAAATTTTCCTTAACAAACTCTCAATAATCACCAAGAAAGTGAGGGAGTTCAAAATTCAAAATATTAATCAAAAGAAATTTCTTGATATTTGACCTCTTTGTTAATTTATTTCAAAATTAAAAACCATAGCAAGAAAGTAAATCAGAACCCATTCAAAACAAAGAGAGAGTATTTTTAAATTCCACTACAAGTCAAAGAGGGAGCACAGACTACTCCTCACCCCCGTGGAAGCTGAGCAATGACTTATTATCCTTCATCAATCCAATAATGAAGTCACCCTCAACTATTTTGACTTGAAAACTCATATCCTTGTATAGCGATTCGATTTATTTTAATAAGAGAGATGCTTTGTTTTTTGAAAATCTCCAAGAAGATGCGAACTTTTGAAATCTGAACTGGATGTTTTCTCAAGATAAATGCAAGACCACTCTCTTATTTAACCTCATCGGATCTTATGACCGACTGTTTTCAAAATGAATACTTGTTGAACTGTTCAAACTTGAGAAACCAGAGTGAGAAATTGTTGGAAAGTTAAAAAGATAATAAAGAGAGAAGATAATTTAAATATTTCATGAAAAAACATCAAAATACAAAAACCATGAAAAATGCCTGATTTTAAAGGCTGAAAATGAGAGAGAATAAAAAACAATTCAAATTTAAAAACAATGGCAAAAATATCTAACAGTCGAAGAAGCTGTGAGTGGCTTGGAACTGTCTTTTACTTTGATTTGTTTAGTAGGAGAAGAATAATCAAGTAAAAATAATAAGGCAACTACTGTTTATTAGTTGCTACATGAAAAAATTTATGATAGTCCTTTCAGTTAATTTAACTCCAAGATCAATGAATTTCATTTAATTTTGAAAGAAATAATATGATAATTTCACATTTGCAAATTATTAATTATTTATTGTATGAAAAAATAATTACTTAAAAATAAAAACACTCTAAAAAATCATGATTTATTCTGTTTATCCATTAACTTGTCCATTTAGAAGCCCTCTTTTTAATACTAAAATTATCAATCTATTCTGCTTCTCGTTGAACAGGAAGAAATGATATCAAAATCAATTTAAAAATAGAGGGGAGGTCAGGAAGAGATAGGAAAATATTATCCGTTTATCAGTTATTGAGTGAAAAGATTAAGAAGAGAATTATTGGAACTCAAGAGAAAACAAAACAAAATAAATAAATAAATTCGCAGAATAATATTAGTTATCAAAGCTAAGCAATCAGCACAGATTCTTCATCATGTAAAAATGTAATACTTGGAAATTATTTCTCTTTATTCTTATTCTGACTCTTTCTTTCACTTTCTCTCTCTCACACACTTTCATTTTGTTTCAATGTTTTTCTTTCTGGCTATTGAAAGGGTAATTACATTTCATTTTTTAACATTAAGATATCAACAACTTTAGGATAAAATAAATAAGACCAATATCCTCTAGGGCATATTAATAATCGCAAGTTCAATTAGAAGAAAGGGAGAAAAATACAAATTAGTTAGTAAGCTAAAAACCAGGAGTTGAACTCTAAAAGGAACATTTGCAAGGCTCGCAAATACCCTAAAAGAAAAAAGAACTGTAAGTATTAAAGGATAAATTTGAACAAAGTTTGGAAGCTTAAAATCAGGAAGTAAAAGAAATCTCTGAAATAAAAAATGCCAATTTGAATAGTAATCCAATTTTGTGCAACTCAGAGCAACAAGTCTAAAAGGATTAAATATCTTCGCCTTCTGGAAAAAGTTCGGGAGCTTAAAAACAGGAAGTAACAGAAATCTCAGAAACAAAAAATATCAACTTGAATAGTAATTCAACTTAGTGCAACTCAGAGTAACAAATCTAAAAGGATTAAATATGTCCGCCATCACTACAAAGTTTGGAAGCTTAAAATCAGGAAGTAAAAGAACTCTCAGAAACAAAAGATGACAGCTTGAATAGTAATCCAACTTTGTGCAACTCAGAGCAACGAATCTAAAAGGATTAAATATCTTCGCCTTCTGGAAAAAGTTCGGGTGCTTAAAATTAGGAAATAAAAGAACTCTCAGAAATAAAAGATGTCAGCTTGAATAGTAATCCAAATTTGTGCAACTCAGAACAAAAAGTCTAAAAGGATTAAATATGTCCATCATCTAATCAAAGCTTGGAAACTTAAAATCAGGAAGTAAAAGAATTCTTCGAAACAAAAAATACCAGCTTGAATAATATGTTAACTTTAAGCAAATCGGATACTCCTTTTGAAGATAAAAAGCCTCAAATCAAGCAAAATTCAGAAGATTATTCAAGCGTTCTTAGCTAGAAAGATAAAGAAATTGAGAAGTTAAACCAAATTATGAATGACAACAAAGAAAATACTAACCATGAGATTGAAAAACTCAAGGAAAAAATGCTTAAATACGAATAGCAGCACAATCATAAAGAGAATTAATACTTAAAAGAAATTGAAAAACTGGAAGGTATGAAAAGTGATAAAGTAAAGGAAATCTAAGCTCTAAAGGAAATAAACAGTATTTTGTAAAAGAAAAGTGATGAAGATTAGCAATAGAAAGAAAGAGATGAAAAAGAAAAACTACAAAAACAAAGTAAATAATAAACAGAAAAAAATTTCGAATTACTTTAGAGAAAGGAATCAACTCAAAATACTTTTAGTTTGTATTATTTTTATTTGAGGTTTGTAAAAGGGTGAGAGGGAGGATTTTTTAAAAATCCCTTTAGCTTAAAAAAACTAACAATACTTAAGAATTAACGAATAATTTTTTTGCTAGAGGATGAAGAGAATTTGAAGCTCAATATCGAAGCTCGCATTAAAAAATCTGAAGCGTTCTCAGAGGAATATTTAATCTCTTTAAAAAAATTCAATTAATAAAATTAGCCATAAGCTAAGTAGATTTATTAGTAACCGCAATAACAATTTTAATAACAAATCAATTTACAAGAACAACTTAAATCTCAAAATAACTAGTAGAGATATTAATAACTGCAGCAACAATAAAATCAGTATTAAAATGAGATAGTTCAATAGTAACAAATTTAGTAATAATACGAGTAAATGAGTGGCCAGCAAAATTATAAAATGAATAATAACATCTAGAGTGATTGCAGCCAAAATGCTGACTTTTACTCTCAATTGATCTAAGCGAAATATCTTAATAATAATATTCCCTTTTTCTAGAACCCTGTAATTGTGGAAGATATTCTGGTCTAAGAATATTCTGGGAATGAGTAGATTAGAAATGAGCTTGATTAACTATTCCAGTCAGAGAATATCTAGTGGATCAGCATAGTTAGAGGTGACGGAAATTGTTTCTTCCGCAGCTTCTTCATTGAGTATCTTTTGATTAAAATGATTGATTTTACATCTGCTGCCAATTTCTCTCAAGAAATACAATAGTTTCTGAGAACCACTTCTCAAATACCAATTCGAATCCCCGCAGGAATAGACAAGTTTTTCGGAGATTAAGTTAACATCAATGCCCTTGTCTAGTTCACTTTAGACTATTTTTACAAAATAATAGCACAATTCACATAACAATCAGCAGTTAGGTCCCTTATGGAAAGCTTAAACGACCCAGTTTTTGATTTGGCAATGTAAATTCTCTCAAAATCTATGATAATAAAAGCAGTTTAAGAAATCAAGCAGAACCAAATCTAAAATCTTTATGAATACATTGATGCTGAGAAAATTAGTCAATCTGTTCTTGATTTCAACGCTGAGAATGGATCAAGTGAGATCTACGCTTGCCTTGCGACATATCTCGAGGCATATTTCTTATTGTTAAGCTGTTAGAAAGGAACAAAAAACGAATTTCAAACTTATGAACCTCTCCCTGGGATCCCAGAGTCACCTTTAAAGTTCAAAAGAAATGATCGTAATGGCTTTAAACACTCTGGATGCAGCTAGTTAGCATTGTGGTTGAATACAGGTCACTATTATATCTTATACACGAAAGACCTTGCTGACAGACTTACCTCAATTCATTAGAATTCAAGAGATTGAGATAAATGAATTAGCAAACTGATCAACTAAATGTGTGTTTTTTTATTAAATATCATAAGCTAAATTCGATTTCAAAAAGAGAAAGAAGAACCCATATTTGTGTTAAATTTTAATTAAAGATATTATTATGCAATTAAAATTTATTGTATTAGTTTAGATTTACGAAAGAGTCTTTCTTTTTCAGGTTTTTATCACATAATGATTGGCAGATTACTAGATCTTGGAGTTGTAATTACCACCTGATTTCAAAAACCTTCAAAAAATAGAATAAAAAATAATTCAGAAAAGTCTTGAATTCATTAGATTTCAAATAAAAAATTGTCAAAACAATTAATCTTAAACAATCAAAGATATTCTTAAAGCTTTTCTCCTTTCAACATATCTTCTGCTTCTCTCACCTTCCTCACCTCTTTCCTGACAATAAACTTTAGTATGATTGCTGATGCGAAGTATATGGTAATTGAGTATCAAATGGATTGGTAGAAGTGTCTCTGCTAAGGAAGCATTTCGATCCCTTGCTGAGAAAGATCCAACAAATATCTTCTATGAAAAATCCAATGCGAGGATTATGAGCAATGGACTCAAAATACATTTAAACAATAACTACATTGGGAAAATTTTCCAACCATACTATGGACCATAGTTGGGTATCAGTAATAAACTATCCTGTCCAATAATAAACTGCAAGCCTTTAATGGAGCAGATTGAGCTCGTTGATTTACACAATCACGCAGAGAAAAAGAGACAAAAATATAATAAAGAGAACAAATATAATAGTACATCTTTCTTTGTTTTCCCTCAGAGCAAGTCCTGCTAGAAGTCGACTGGGGGCATATTTTTCTATTGTTGCAGATGCAAGATCATTCATTTTGATTTTAGAGATTGACAGAATCAGTTCATTGGAATTATTAAGAATTTCTACAAAGGAGTTTTTAAAGAACTATAAACAAGATAAGATAAAATATGGAATTTCCTTAGATGCTGTTTCAGCCCCTAAAGATAAAGTACTATTCTTAACACAGCTATTTGGTTATATTATCTGCATTGCAATAGATGATAGGAACAAGATAACAACAACAAGCAAAACCAAATATATAAATATTATTGTTTATTCAATTTTGTACAAAAGAATTTCTTGTTTAGTGTGATAAGTAAAATATTTCTCTCTTTAATTCATTCATTATGAGAAATATTAGGACATTTTATTAAGATCAGTTTTTTGTATAAAGGGAACTTATATTAATGGATATTCTCACTCATTTGTTGCATACTTAGACAAAAAAATATGTAATTTTTTTCATTATCAAAACTATCATTGATTCTAGCTGATACAGAATTTTTAACCAAACTCGATATCCGAAAAGGACCAAACTGGAAATGAATCCAAATCTAATAAGAGTAATTCTGCCTGAAAATAAATAGAACAACCGACGAAACGACTTAACATTGATTCTAGCTGATCCAGAATTTCTCCTCATACTTGATACATAAGATGGACCAAACGGGAATTATACCATAAACAAACTAAGTGAACTAACTTTGTAAACAAATAAAATAACAAACAATTCATTTATCATTTTCTAGCCGATACAGAATTTCTCTTCAGACTTGTCACACAGAAAAAAGACCAAACGGAAATTTCGCAACAAACAAATGAATGAATAATAATAAAAAAACGGAACAAATAAATTGTCTCAATAAAAAAAAACGACTGAAAACCTTCTTCAATTCTTGCTATTAACAAACTCTCTCACTTTCAATTCCACATCGTCTTTATTAACCTCTTAGTAACGGAATATCTTTCTGGCAATTTTATTGTCTTAGTAATAAGTCGCGTGGAAATAACTTTTATCAGGATAATCGACATAAAATGTTTTCTTAGTCTTAATTCTTCTGTAATCTTTTTGCCTTCACCTTCTACGATGACTTAACTAGGCTTGACTTTCATCTTATGTTGAGTATTCAGTAATAATTTCATTCTCTTTCTCGATGCAAACATATTAAGCCGTACCACAACTTACTCGACTAATTATGCTATCAAATTTTTCAATTCTTCTTTACTTTTTTGTCTGAGATAAACATGGAACGGATCCAATAAAGGAAGTCTATCACGAATATACTCTTTTAGTCTTTTCTCAATGCATATCTCTGTTCGACCTACATAACCAATATCTTCGCCCAAGTCAATGAAATAAAATTTACAAACAGATTCTACTTCATCAATTTCAAGATGATCATTGGATAATAATAAATATTTATGGAAAGTTTTTAATATGCGATAATTCTTTGATAGCAAACCAAACAAAACAAACCCTTTATTTTAGTTTATTATTAGACAACTTTATTTTATTTTAACTGGTAACTTTATTTTAGTTTATTGCTAGACATCCTTTTATCATACAAGATAGTTGCAGGCTTTAAATCAGAGTGGATAACTTTATTTGACTCCAAAATTGATAAGGCAATAGTCACCTAAACCGCAAATGCAATGACTTAATAATTATATGAGAACTTTGATTTCTTATCCTTCATGGTTAGCATAATTGACTCTAGATCACATGTTAACTTCTCAGTGAGATAAAAGAAGTACTTTTTACTTTCAGAGTAGAACGATCTAATGTACTAATGGATATAGGGTTAGTTTCTGAATGTCTCCATAATCTTCAGCTCATTCTGAATTTTCGAAGCATCTTTAGAAGATATGGCTTTGACAGCGACTTGATTTCCATTATTGATGACTGAAAAGACAGGTCCTTCCGCTCTACTGCCTAGAAACCCATTTATGACATATCCATTTTTGTACAATTCGTGATAAATTTCGCACAATTCCTCAACAGAATATTTCAACTTGCCACCTAACTCTTGATGCAATTCAGTGAATATCTTCTTGATTTCATCGTCATTAATACTTTCTTATATGCTTTACATTTAATTCTTGATTATGTACTAGTTCTAAATTGATAATTGATAAATTCAATTCTAAAATAAGTCTAATAGCTCATTAATCCTTCTTAGAAAATTAACTAAAGATCAAATAAAAGATAAATTACTCGACTTTAAGATTAATTAATCAAAATCTAAATGAATGATCTCTCCAGCAATATTCTAACAAGTAGAATTAGTTCTAAATCACACGGAAATTATTAAATTAGTAACCTATTATAAAAATTCAATTAAATTGTAAAAGAACAAACAAGATATAACAGATCTCCTTCTCCTTCTTCTTTTGCGATTTGATTTATTTTTTATTTATAAAAATGGATCACAAGAAGTGAATTTAGACTTCTTGCTATCTTAACCTATTTTGTTAACAACTTATTTAGTAATAATGCAATGATAAATAAATTTGATTAATTCGCTTGTTCCGCGAGAGGAGGAGAGCAGTGGTTAGCGCTGGCTTTTTCTCAGCTAGCAGCAAGACGATTGATTAAAAATATTTTCGAGGAGAAGAAGAAAAGAGGATAGTCTAACAGCAATTCAATAAAAGGAGTGAGATTGAGTTGAGGCACATAAATATAGGTAAGGAAAAAGTTCTGGAAAATCAAATTTTTTTGAAATATTAAACAAAATAAAATCCTGCATATTTAAACATTCAGATGATATTTCAATTCAATATTTTAAATTGATTGTTCTTGTTAAGTTTTAAAATGATTAATAACCATTTTTGTAATTGATTTCTTTTCTTCTTTATTTATTACTACCTATTATTTTGTTTTTGTCAAAACCTCCTCAAATATTAAAATAAATTTCATCTATCTAAATATGTTAATGAAATTAAAAAATTAAATCATAAAAATTTACCTCGCTAAAAATAAATTTTGAATTTTCCAAAACTTTTTTCTTTATCTATAGATTTCCCCACCCTTAATATTTTAGATTCCACAACTCTTTATCGTCCAGATAACAAACAAAAAAAGAAGCAAAAAGCAAAAGACTAGGGGCTGTAATAGCGGAATACACAAACAACAAAATGGGAAATACTGAGTCGGAAGCCAGGTTAAGGGAGTAATAGGATTAAGAAACATTTGAAAAGGCTTACGGGCATAGATTTAAGAAGGAAGAGTATTCTACCAAGAAACCCTTTTTAATCTTCTTAGTTGGACCGTCTTAGTCAGGTAAGTCTAGCTTCTTAAAGATGCTGCTAAAATGTGAACGTAGCTGTAGAGCATGCTCCAATGTAAACTGCAAGGGTAAGAGTTTGTGCGAACTCTGCACGGTTGAGTTATGTAAACAATGCTAACAATCCAAGAACGTGGCTATTGGAAACGGTTTACTCTCTTGCACCTCCGAATTTTAGATTTATGACGTTGAGTACCCTAGCATATTTGGGGAGAGAGGTGCACAAATAGTGGATACTGTAGGCTTTGGAGATACTTCAGGAGAACTAAGCGATTTAACTATTCTTAGCCTCCTGCATTGTAAGCTAATGGAGAGCGCCTCTTCAGTTTAGATGGTTATAGATGCCGTTTTCATTTTCTAGTCTTGTAAGTCCACCATCACCATAAAGCCCCTTGTCCTGGACCTATTGCTCTTGCTAGGGGACAGAGCTTCAGGGAACTCAGCGATCTTTTTGACGAAGGGTAATGCTCTGGACTTAGAAGAAGATCCCACGCTTGAAGAAATAAACGCTATAGTTCACCAAATCCTAAGAGATTTAGACAAACTCATTCCAGTTATTGATTTGTTCACTCCTTATAACCACAGAAGAAGTGGCAAAGAAATAATCCCTCCAGACAACCAAATGCAGTCCTAGCTAAACTAAATATCTAAATTCATAAACAATAAGCCTACCAGAGGAATCGATATATATGAAGAGTGGGAAAAGGTGAGAGGAGAAGTGTTTAGAATCTACATAGATTTGAAAAAGAAAAAAGAAAACGAGTATTTTGGATATTTTTCTGAGAAATATGCCAACGAATTCAAGAAAAAGGGATTCTTTCAAAGGATTATTTTTCCTTATTCAAACAAAAAGATTCGTAGCGAAGCAGTGAATGCAGTTAATGAACTGTATCAAAAGAAAGGCCATTTAGCAAGGAAAGCCACTGAGCTAGTGATATTCAACAAAATCCACGATCAAAAAGAAGCTCTTCAAGAAGAGAAACAAAAAAAGTGATAGAAGCAGAGAGTCGCAAAAAATGATACACGCACCGACTCAAGTCTGCATACCGCAATCGTGTTAGCTAGCCAAAATATTTATGCTGTGTTTCGGTAGCCTCAAATCTCTCTATTAAATTCTATTGTGCATGTTTATTTTTCTCTTGTTAAACAAATAAAATGGATTCAAATAATTGGTCTGTGACTTGTTAAGTTTTTTACGAATCCACGAATTTTGAGCATTACCCAAACATTTTTAATCATCTAATCCCCATAAAAGCATTTATGTCACTTCATCTTACCATTCCATTCCATTTTTTAAATTTATAAGTTTAGTCAATTTATTTATGACTGAATACACTCATTAAAATGGTTAGATGAAATGAATTACACCACTCTAAAAAAATTTTAAATTACTTTTTATTTATGCGTTTTATTCATTCGAATCTCCGTGTACACCATTTTTCATCATTACATGCATACATGCATTCATTTATCTTGGTCAATTCAAAATTAAAATGAAAAAGTGGAAAAATAAATACAAATAACACCACGCAAATTAAAGAATATTCATAGTAGAAAGATTTTATAGAAAGATATATATGCTTTTCGCACAAAATTTTGCAATGATTTTTGAAATCTTGGGGTTTGGCTCGTAAAACTTCTTAGTCCACTATTTGGTCAATAAAATGTTTATTATACCTGAATCAACTTTTTTCATTTATTGAATCTTGACAATTGGAACATCACCACCTGATCAATATGGTTAAAAGCGCTGAAAAAATTCTTCAAGATATTTTACTCGATGATTAGTGCTGAAAAATGCAAAATACAAGAGAAGAGTTGATCAGAAAAGTTCATAAAATGATGTTTTTAAGGTTGATAAAATGATTTTCATTAAATTTAGATAATTTAATTCTTTAGAACATGATATTCTCTACTACCATTTGCATGAAAAATCAATTTTCTAACTTTAAGAACATTTTGAATACAAGCTACACTTTGAAATACACTTCAAAGTAAAATAAAATAATAAATGCAAGAGGGAAAAGCTCTAAAAATACCCACTAATTGAAAGCTCACTAACAATAATAATTTAAACAATTAAATTAAATGAATCAAACAAAATAAATAAATCGAATAATAAGAATAGAAGATTCTCCAAGCCAATCCCGAAATAATCAATTAAATAATAAATCAATCTAATAATCTAATCATTTAATTCTCTTATTATCAATTTATTAATAAATCAATTATAATTCAATTTAACCTTATTAATCAATTCCCCAAGCCAATCCTGAAATAATAAAGTAAATAATTAAATCATTTAATTATTTTTCATACAAATCAATTTATCTTCAATTTATTTTATCTATTTAATTTCCCAAGTCAATCCCGAAATAATCTAATCATAAAATAAATCAATACTAAACTAATCAATAATCTTTCATACAATTAATTTATCTTCAATTCAATTCTTTCATTTATTTTATTAACCAATTCCCCAAGTCGGCCCGAAATAATTAGATTATTATCATTTAATGGTAAACAAATAGAAATATTTTACATTTTCCATCTTTACATTGATAAGGGAATAGCATGTGCACATAAATTCATAATGGTCCAAAATAAGCTGTAATCTTTTGAATAATCGAATCTGATATTATCAAAGTATGATTATGATACACTTCCAAAATTAACACTATCAAAGACTAATTCGTCTAGGACAACATCTATTATTTGTCTACATTAATATTTTAATAGTTCATCAGTAATAATTCTATTATCCGGAAACAAATTATCAATATCCTTTTCAACTGGCTTAAAGTCAATGGATAACATTATCATGTTATCTTATTTTTACTTATCAATTGGTTTAATTGGATTAATTGCCCCGAGTTGATAATCTCCATAAGTAAATCGATAAAGACGTTCAACTCGAGAATGTAAATCCTAAAATAAACATGAGACATTAATCAATCTGCCTATTTATTATTATTTGAAAAAATTCCTTTGAACAAATACTTTCTTGCAAAGTTGAACTATCTTCCATGTCCTTTCAAAGAGCTATCTTGGAACTCTCATTCTTATCTGTCTCCATCAGATCAAAACAATTTGCCTAATGAATCATCAAACAATGTTAAAATCAATAAATCATAAATAATTAATTTCTTTCTTACATTAGCTATGCGTTTTGACATCTTTCCACTTTCCTTCTTTTTTGTTTCCATTATTCCTGAACCATTTACCTGTTGAATCATCAAAGAATGTTAGAATCAATAAATAATCAAGTAAATCACATATTTCTTACCTTGGCCATGCTATATGCCATCTTTAAACTCACCTTCATATCTGTCTCCATTATTCCAGAAATATTTACCTATTGAATCATCAAACAAATTTAGGATAAATCATAAAGAAAAATCACTTATTTCATACCTTGGCCATACTATTTGCCATCTTTAAACTCACCTTCATATCTGTCTCCATTATTCCCGAACTATTTACCTATTAAATCATCAAACAATGTTAGAATCAATAAATCATCAAGTAAATCACTTACCTTTGCCATGCTATTTGCCATCTTTAAACTCACCTTCATATCTGCATCCATCATTCCAGAATTCCTTACCTGTTGAATCATCAAACAATGTTAGAATCAATAAATCATCAAGTAAATCACATGTTTCTTACCTTGGCCATGCCTTTTGCCATCTTTCTACTCGCCTTCATATCTGTCTCCATTATTCCCGAACAATTTACCTATTAAATCATTAAACAATGTTAGAACCAATAAATAATCAAGTAAATCACATATTTCTTACCTTGGCCATGCCTGAAACCATCTTTAAACTCTCCTTCATATCTGTGTCCATTATTCCCGAACCACTCACCTATAGAATCATCAAACAATGTTTGAATGAATAAATCATCAAGTAAATCATTATTTCTTACCTTTGCCATACCTGTTGTCATCTTTATACTCGCCTTCATAACTGAATCCATTATTCCCGAACCATTTACCTTTTGAATCATCAAACAATGTTAGGAACCATCTTTCCACTAGCCTTCATATCTGTCTCCATGATCCCCAAACCATTTACCTATAGAATCATCAAACAATGTTAGAATAAATAAATCATAAATAAATCACTTATTTCTTACCTTGGCCATGCTATATGCCATCTTTAAACTCACCTTCATATCTGTCTCGATTATTCCAGAAATATTTACCTATTGAATCATCAAACAAATTTAGGATAAATCATAAAGAAAAATCACTTATTTCATACCTTGGCCATGCTATTTGCCATCTATAAACTCACCTTCATATCTGTTTCCACTCTTCCCGAACCATTTACCTTTTGAATCATCAAACAATGTTAGAATAAATAAATCATAAAGTAAATCACTTATTTTTTACCTTGGCCATTACATTTGTCATCTTTCCACTCGCCTTCATATATGTTTTCATCATTCCAGAATTCCTTACCTGTTGAATCATCAAACAATGTTAGAATAAATAAATCACAAAAAAAAATCATTTATTTCTTACCTTGGCCATGCCTGTTGCCATCTTTATACTCGCCTTCATATCTGTTTCCATCATTCCAGAAAAACTAGCCTATGAAACACAAAATTAAAAAAGAAGCATAAAATAATACATATCTAGTACAAACCTTATCCATTTGGTTAATTATTCTTGGTCTATCCTTCATAGTATCCATGATCATACTTAATTGTTGATACACTATTTTAAAAAGACAATAGTTGAAGACATTGTAATAATAATTCGTCTAAAAAAAAAAAAATTTATAATTAACAAACATCCTCAAAAGAATAGATTTATAAATTCAAACAAAGAAAATGAGTTCTTCCTAAAAACGAAGATTTTTCATTAAATCTATTTAATTTTCTCCTCTTCTCAGGTATTTTATCATTTATCTTGCTCCCTTCTCTTGTATTATTTCAACCAATAGCGCTGTTCTATTTGTATATTTGCTATTCAGGTCAATAAATCCCCCAAAAATATTTATAACTCATTTTTCTCTCATTATTGTTGTAGAAACAGTAATTAGTTAAAGAGGCTGATTCTATTACTAAAAATATTTAAAATTCCAACAATAAATATTTTATTTTTTCTTTATTTTAATATTCAATTAGTGTTTTGGGAAGGGAATAAAGATAATGAAAGGATTATCTGTTTAAAATGAGACAAATCCAATATTGTTCCAACCAAATAAACAAAGGAAAAAGCAAAGAAAATGCTGTTACACTAAATCAGTAGGAAGAGTTGGAGGAAGATCAGATTAAAGTATTTTTTGGAGTCCCAAGATAACTTATTCAGGTGAAGCACGATGTTTGGGAGAAGGCTTCATCATTTAATATGAGAGCTCGGCTATGTCTTAATATCTGAGCTTAGCAATATCTGGAAAGACCCCAAGCTTAATATCACTCATTTAATTGATATTATTGTTGCTACATAGGTTAAAGAGAATCATACCCTCCGCATACCAATCTGATTCAATTTACACCTTTTGGTTGTTCTTCTACTCAGGAGATTCATACCAGTAGCTTTCTCCTTCATTTGTATTATTATTTCTAGTTGTTCGCAATATCGTCGAGAGTCCAAAGTCAGCAAGTTTTGGAGAGTTATCAGCTGACAGAAGAATGTTCTAAGGCTTGAGATCTCCATGGATAATGTTATTCTCCTTCAAGTAAATAAGTCCTCTTAGTATCTAAATAAAGATGTTAGCAATCTATTAACTACTGAGATTAGGATTAGCTGAGATAAAAGAATCTAGATTTCCATTTGGTTGTAACTATAACCAAGAAGAGTTTATTTTTGAGATCAGAGAACATATCAATCGGTATACTAGTATACTTAGATTGTAGTTGTTTCATTATGGAGAATTCCTTCTCAAAGCTATTGAGTTCATTTTCATTCCTTGCAGATATCATTAATCGCAACTTTCTCTTAATTCATTTATTATTCTGCGAGCATGACTACACCAAAGGATCCACATCCAAGCATGTTAACCAACTTAAAACCTCTTTGATTTAAGTAATCCATCGAAGAAAGCACATCAATACCTCTTATGTTAGAAGATCCTTTAGCTAAAAAGGAATTTATCTTATTAATATCCATGAATAATGTTCAATTTCAATTATTTCTCTCACACAATTTAAATTGATGTTTTTCTTTTTTTTAATTAATCTTGTGGTTTATTGGTTGGGGCTTATAAAATGAAAAAAGAGAGCAGAGAGAATGATTGACTCTTGAAATAAAGAAAGCTTAGAGAGGGGGAATGTTGAAATGCAGATAGCTGAGAGGAATCATTAAAATAAAGAGAGCATGAAATTTCGCAATGGGAGGAATCTGTTTATTTCTTTCTATAGAAAATGTGAAATTTCTTCAATGAGACGAAAAGTAGGAAGATTTTCAACAAAGAAAGAAACATACAGTCTCTCAATGTAAATATATTTCAATTGAATATTTGGATACCAGAATTTTTTCAGCAGATGATTCATAACAGTCAATAGGCAAGTAGAACTGAAGAAAGAGAAGTTAAAAACAATGATAAACAATAACAAGATGGTAGAAATAATAATTATTTAAAATGAAGAAAAATCCGAAAAAATCATGGTTTATTTAAAATATTCATTCACTTAGTCATTTAGAAATCATCTCTTTTAATTTATAATTACAAATAAAGAATGATTCTGATTGTTTTGAGAAGAAATTAAATTAAATCATATATTCATAAAGAAGCTCTCAGGTTAATGATTTAAGAATAGGAGGAGGTAGTCTGGAAGAGAAAATAAAAAAATCCCCTTTTTATCAGTTTTTATGAAAAAAGATTAAGAAGAGAATTAAAACTAAAGCAGAAACAAAACAAACAAAATCCAAAACAATATTAATTCTAACTAAGCAATGATTTCAGATTCTAAAGTTAGTAATACTTTGAGATTATTTCCCTTTATTTTCATTATGACTCTCTCTCTCCCTCATACACGCACCCTCACTTTCATTTTGCTTCTTTGTCCTTCTTTCTGTTTATCGCAAGGATAATTACATTTCCTTTTTTGTAACATTTAGATAAGCCAGGTTTTGAGGAAAATAAACCAAAACAAGAAAACTGTATGGCTGATGAAATAGCAGAAAAAAAGGCATATAATTAGTAACAAGTTAACTTAGAAAAAAGGAATAAAGGAACAATTAATTAATAAACTAAAGAGCAGGAGTTAGAATCGAAAAAGGAACTATTGAGAAAATAGCGATCAGCTTAAAAGGAACAAGAGAGAAAAGCTTAAAAGGAATAAGAACAATAAACCTAAAAGGAAAAAGAACAACAAACATAAAAGGATTAAGAATGTTCGCTAACTGAACAATGTTTGGAAGCTTAAAATCAGCAAGTTTAAGAACTTCCCAAAATATAAACTGCCAGCTAGGATAAAAGATCGATTATGCGCAAATCAGTAACTACATTTGGAAATAAAAGGCTTTTATTCAAACAAAAGTTAGAAGAGGATTCCAGCATTCTTAGCTTAAAAAATAAAGAAATTGAGATGTTAAATCAAGTTATTAAAGATAATGAGGAAAAAACTAACCAAAAGATATTAGCCTTCAGAAAAAAAATGAGCCAATAAAAACAATTGTACTATGAAAAAGAAAAAGAATAATCAGAAAAAATTGAAAAACTTGAAGGTGAGAAAAGTGAGTAGGCTAAGGAAATAAAAGTTCTAAAGGAAGCAAACAGTGCTTTGTAAAAGAAATGCGATGAAGATCAGCAACAGAGAGAAAGAGAAGAAAAACAAAAAATACAAAAACAAAGTAAATTAATAAACTGGAGATTTTCTTGAATTACTTTAGAGAAAGGAAGAAAAATAAAAACTATCATTTTGTATTATTTATTTTGAGCTTTGAAAAAAGGTGGGAGGGGGGATATTTTTTTGATCATCCCTTTTAGCTTATAAAAAATTACACTACTTAAGAATTAACTAATAGTTTTTTTTAATAGAGGATGATGAGAACTTAAAGCTCAATATCTAAACCCGCAATCAAGAATCTGAAGCGCTCTCAGAGGAATATTTAAACTTTATTAAAAGAATCTATTAATAAAATTAGTATGAAAATTGTATCAAACAGTAACTAAATAGGCAAATCGATTTTTTTAGCAAAGAAGAATAGAAGACTATTAAAATTATTATTTTTACTAAGAAGATTCCTCATCTCATACAACTAAAGTAGTTTAAAGTTGGTTGAATGAGAAATTTGATCATCATTTTCTTGATAAAAATATATGGCCTCCACGATCACCTGAAATAAACCCATGTGATTTCTTTCTCTAGGGATATCTAAAATCTCGCGTGTACAATCCACTCCCAAAAAACTTAGAAGAATTAAAGATATTCATAGAAAAGGAAAAATAAAGTATTTCAAAAAATACTTTAGCCAAGGTTTTTAAAATTTTGAAAAAAATACAAATTAATAATATTTTTTTATCTCTAATAAGCTTAAAAGATTTATCAGTAACCAAAATAATTATTTTAATATCAAACCAATTTATTGAAACAACATCAATGTCAAAATAGCTAGTAGTGGCCTCAATAACTGTAGCAACAGTAACTTCAGTAATAATATGAGATAGCTCAATAGTAACTACCTTAGTAATAATATATGTAAATGAATGATCAACAAAATTTTCAAATGGATAATATTATCAATAACATCTAGAGTGATTGCATCCTAAATGCTGACTTCTACTCTCGATTGATCAAAGCAAAATATGTAAATGATAATGTTCCCTTTTTCTAGAATCCTGTGACTGTGAAAAATATTCTGGACTAAGAATATTATGGGAATTCGTAGAAAAGAAATGAGCTTGATTAATTATTCAGATAACAAAACATCGAATGGGTCAGCATAGTTAGAGGTGACGGAAATTGTTTCTTCCGCAGCTTCTTCATTGAGTATTTTTTGATTAAAATGATTGATTTTACATCTGCTGCCAATTTCTCTCAAGAAATACAATCGTTTCTGAGAGCCATCTCTCAAATACCAATTCACATCCCTGCAGGAACAAACAAGTTTTTCGGAGATTAAGTTAACATAAATGCCCTTGTCTAGTTCTCTCTGGACTATTTTTACTAAATAATAGCACAATTCACATAACAATCAGCAGTTAGGTCCCTTATGGAAAGCTTAAACGACCCAGTTTTTTATTTGGCACTGTAAATCTTTTCAAAATCGATGATAATAAAAGCAGTTGAAGAAATCAAGCAGAACAAAATCTAAAATCTTTATGAATACATTGATGTTGAGAAAATGAGTCAATCTGTTCTTGACTTCAACGCTGAGAATGGGTCAAGTGAGATCTACGCTTGCCTTGCGACATATCTCGAGGCATAATTCTTATTGTTAAGCTGTTAGAGAGGAATAAAAAACGAATATCAAATTTATGAACCTTTCCCTGGGATCACAGAATCACCTTTGATGTTCAAAAAAAAATGATGGTAATGGCCTTAAACACTCTGGATGCAGCTAGATAACTCTGTGGTTGAAAACAGGGCACTATTATATCTTATTCACTAAAGACCTAGCTGATAGACTTCCCTCAATTTAATTTAATTCAAGATACTGAGAAAAATGAATTAACAAACTAACCAAGTAATTGCTCAAACCTTGGGGGAAAGTCAAATCTTATTTGATAATGCATGTTTTTGTCATAGTATTAACATTTTCAAAAATTCATATTTGAGTTGGACATTTTTTTTTCATACTTTTTGATTATATTTAAGCCTTTTTATGAATACTCTTAATTAAAATAATGAGAGCCTGCTTTCCGCTGAATCATTTACAAAGAGCTTCTCTTTTTAGCATTGAAAATAGCAAATTTGACTAATTCTTTTCTTTTAAATATGAGAAAAAAAATGAAAACAAGATCAGATTGAAATAATTGTCTTTATATTGAAACTTTAGAACATTAAGTAAGATAAATTGGTAATAAATAGAGAATATGAGGTTTGCTTTTTTGAAATTAAGAATAAAGATAGAGAAAAATAATAAGAATTCTTTTGCGCAAAGTAAATAAGAAAACTTACAAAATTCTGGCGTTGTTTATTCTTCTAAAGCAATGAATTTAGGATCTAATGTCATTAGTAATATTGAATAATTCTCTTACTCTCACTCTGTTTCAAACTCTCTCTCTCTTTCACTCTTACACTTGTTTATCTTTTCTTTCTTTCAGTATATTTTAAGGATAACAACATTTCATTTTTGTTTTATGATCAGATGAAACTTAAAAAACTCAAATAGTTAATGCCAAGCAGGGAGTGAATGAAGCTGACTAATCAATTATTTATCAAAAACAAATTGATTAGTAACTAAGAAACTAGGAATTAGAATTAAAAAATGAATAGTTGTAGTCCTAACTGCTAGGCAAAGAGGAAAAACTACCTAACAAATGTAAGTACGAGGCTGAAAATGATCACAAAGAGAACAATCTTAAAAAAGAGGAGTTAAAGGTTAATAATTCATAGATAAAAATATCACATTAAGAGAAAGAAGTAGAAATCAAATAAAACATAGAAGCTACTTCAAGTGATCTTAGCTAGAAAAAGAAAGAAATCGAAATGCAAGCCACTTAAATATAAAAGAAAAACCTTGAGATAGTAGAGTTAAAGTTTAAGATAGAATAAATGAAATAGCAACTACAAGAAACAGAGCTAAAACAGAAATAAATGGAAAAAACAAATTCAAGCATTTCTGAGAAAGATGAAAAAATCACAAAACTAGAACAAATTCTCAAAGAAAAGGAAGAAATTGTTGGAGCCAATTTCATCAAACTCAAATAGAAAAAAAGAAAAATAGCAAAACTAAACCTGTGTATCAAAGACAATCAAGAAAATATTGATAAACTTAAAGATGTGATAAATTAGAGGGACAAGGACATCCTATTTTTGGAAGAGGCAAACAGTGTTTTGCAGAAAAAAGATAAAGAAGCTCAGCTAGAGAAAGAAAGAGAAGAATAATAAAAAATTCAAAAATAATGTAAAAAAATATTTGGAGATTATCTCAAATTATGATTTAATAATCACCAAGGAAAGGGGAAATTTTTATTAAAAAATGATTAAGTAATTAACAATTTTGTTTTTGTTGTATTTTTTAGAGGATGATGCCAAATTGAAGCTTGATATTGAAAACCGCATTAAACAATCGGAAAAAATCTCATAGGAATATTTTAACCGCATTATGATTAAGCCTTAGTAAATTTAGTTCTAAAACTAAGTCTAATTGTAAATGAATAATGCAATCTAAGGATTTAATAGATAAAATAGGGGAAATTTTGTCTCTCTCTAAGAAATACAGTTTATTACAACAAAATAATCAAATACTTATTAGTTGATAGGAGATTAGATACGCAATGGTTGCTATTATCCACATAATAATCAAATTTTCTAACATGAAAAATAATGTTAACCCCACCAAAACTCTCCAGCCTAAGAAAATTATTTATCTTAATCCTAATAAGCTTATTAGATTAATTAGTAACCACGATAATAATTGTAAAGTTAAACCAAATAACAGGAACAACTTTAGTATCTATATCACTAGTAAAGATCTCAATCATTGCAACAACAGCAACAGCAGCAGCAGCAGTAGTAATAATCATATGGGATAGCTCAGTAATAGCTACCTTAACAATTAAACAGGTAAATGAATGGTGAACAAAATAATAATATGTAAAATAGCATCAATAATATCGAGAGTGATTGTTTTCAAAATACAGATTTCTTCTCTCGATTGATCAAAGAGAAATATCTAAATGATAATGTTCCCTTTTTCTAGTATCCTGTGACTGTGGAAGAAATTCTGGACTAAGAATATTCTGGGAATTAGTAGAAAAAAAATGAGCTTGATTAACTATTCAGGAAACAGAATATAAAATGGGTCAGCATAGTTAGAGGTGATGGAAATTGTTTCTTCCGCAGCTTCTTCATTGAGTATCTTTTGATTAAAATGATTGATTTTACATCTCCTGCCAATTTCTCTCAAGAAATACAATAGTTTCTTAATGCCATCTCTCAAATACAAATTTAGATCCCCGTAGGTGCAAAAATGTTTTTCGGAGATTAAGTTGACATAAAAGCTCTTGTTTAGTTCTCTCTGGACTATTTTTACAAAATTATAGCACGATTCACATAACAATCAGCAGTTCAGTCCCTTATGGAGAGCTTCAAGGACCCAGTTTTTGATTTGGCAATGTAAATCATCTCTAAATCGATGATTATAAAAGCAGTTGAAGATATCAAGCAGAACCAAATCTAAAATCTTTATGAATACATTGATGTTGAGAAAATGAGTCAATCTGATCTTGACTTTAACGCTGAGAATGGGTCAAGTGAGATCTACGCTTGCCTTGCGACCTTTCTCGAGGCATAATTCTTATTGTTAAGCTGTTAGAGAGGAATAAAAAATGAATATCAAACTTATGAACCTTTACCTGGGATCCCCGATTCACCTTTGAAGTTCAAAAAAAATGATGGTAATGGCCTTAAACACTCTGGATGCAGCTAGATAGCTCTGTGGTTGAAAACAGGGCACTATTATATCTTATACACAAAAGACCTAGCTGACAGACTTATCTCAATTTAATAAAATCCAAGATATTGAGAAAAATGTATTAACATATTGACGAACTAAATATGTTTTTTTCTTTGTTACATTTTAAATGCTTTTAGACAGATTGAAATTAAGTTCAATTTCATGAAAAGAGAGAGAAATCCATTTTGTTTATTTAAAAATAAAGTGTCTTATCCTGCACATTTATTGATAATTTTCATTGCATTTATTTCTTGAATCGGTTAATCAACCTCTTAATCGAGCTCCCATCGGGCGAAATTATTTAATTTGAATTATGTTCAGAAAAATAAGGAAGGTTCTGAAAAATTATTTCTGAACTAGCAAAAATAAGTTCAAAATAACATCTAAAATAATTAAAATGTTAGGATTTTTTCATTCTTTTCATATCATTTATTTATTTTAGCAAGATTATTTCGTTAAAAGGAAAATACAAATTCATTTATTCATACTCTTGACTTATTTTGGATTAGTCACTGAACTTGAGAAGTACAAATCATCATTTTAATATATATGGTACTGGAGATATTTTTTATAAACAATCAAAAGTATACTTTGAGTTTAGATTCCTCTGAAAGGATAATAGTTTGAAATTATTATCATTAAACATATTTTTTTTTCTGATAGATTCAATTAGTGATAAATAACGAAATGACCTTCAAAAAAAACAAAAAGAGTTGGAGGATACTAGAGATAGATTAAACAAGATCAGCAAACAATGCATCTGCTTCTTGGGGAAATTATTACCTTAAAGGAAAACCATTCATTGGAAATCACCACCCTTAGATAGGAAAATTTTGGTTTAAATTAATAAATCTTTGGTTTGAAGCAAGAAAACTAGTCTCTTCAGAAAGAGAACTCTGATTTCAAGCAATAATTCAAAGTAATATTTTTTTAATTTGATTGATTCTTTGAATCTTAAGCAACTTTTTAGGGGGAGAAAAAGAGTAACCAGGGCTTCTAGGAGTAATTTTACAGTGAAATAAAACCCTTTTTATCAGCGAACCAGCAGAATATTAAAGTAAATTAATTATCAATTACAATTCATAAATAAAAGTTAAAAATTAAATTTCTTAAGTATTTTAGGGAGAAAAAAATAATCAAAAAAGAAAATATTATGTTGAATAAACCAATTAAAAACCCAAATTTAAACTTTGGATGCAAGCAAATATTTAAGGATATTTTACAAAAATAAATGTTTAAATGTAAAGGGAAATACAGCCATTTCTAATTGTTAAAAATATCGAAGTAGATTTATTAGTACCATAATAACATTTTTAATATTAAACCAATTTACAGGGACAACTTTAGTATCCAATTAACGAAAGGAGGTATCAATAATCGCAGCAAAATCAACCTCAGTAATAATATGTGATAGCTCAGTTGTAGTTACCTTAGCAATAAATTAGGTAGATGAGTGATCAACAAAATTATAACATGTACAATAAAATCAACAATATCTAGAGTGATTGTATATAAAATGCAGATTTCTTCTCGAGCTTGATCAAAGAGAAATATTTCAAAGAAAATGTTCTCTTTTTCTAGAACCCTGTGACTGTAGAAGATATTATGGCCTAAGAATAATACGTGAATTAGCAGGAGAGAAATAAGCTTGATTAACTATTCAGGAAGCAGAATATCAAATGGGTCAGCATAGTTAGAGGTGATGGAAATTGTTTCTTCCGTAGCTTCTTCATTGAGTATCTTTTGATTAAAATGATTGATTTTACTTCTGCTGCCAATTTCTCTCAAGAAATACAATAGTTTCTTAATGCCATCTCTCAAATACAAACTTAGATTCCCGTAGGTGCATAAAAGTTTTTCGGAGATTAAGTTGACATAAAAGCTCTTGTTTAGTTCTCTCTGGACTACTTTTACAGAATAATCGCATAATTCACATAACAATCAGCAGTTAAGTCCCTGATGGAAAGCTTAAATGACCCAATTTTTGATTTGGCACTGTAAATCTTTTCAAAATCGATGATTATCAAAGCAGTTGAAGAAATCAAGCAGAAACAAATATCACGTCTGTTATGAATTCATTGATCTTAAGGAAATTAGAAAATCTGTTCTTAACTTGAACTCTGAGAGTGGGTCAAGTGAGATCTACGCTTGTCTTGCGACATATTTCGAAGCAGATTTCTTATTGATAAGCTGTTAGAAAGGAATAGAAAACTAATTTCAAACTTATAAACCTTTCCCTGGGATCCCAGATTCACCTTTGAAGTTCAAAAAAAATAATAGTAATAGCCTTAAACACTCTGGATGCAGCTAGTTAGCTCTGTGGTTGAATACAGGGCACTATTATATCTTATACACAAAAGAGCTAGCTGACAGACTTATCTCAATTGAAAATTCTAGTTATTGAGAAAAACGAAATAACTTACTGACCAACTAAATGGGTTTTTTTCTTTGTAAAATTGTAAATGCTTTAGTCAAGATTACAATTAAGTTCAATATTATGAAGAGAAAGTTATTCTTCTTGTAAAATTAAAAAATTATTATTATTAATTAACTTTCTTTTTTGTACCTTTATTGATAATTATTAATGAAACAAAATAATTAATCAGTACATATCATTCTCAGAAATAATACAATAAATCATTTGCAGGGTAAAGATAGAAATATATCCTAACTCTTTGCTTTATCTTTTAATTAGATCCAGAAGAAACATTTCTAGATGTCAAAAAGTATCTGAGGAATAAAGATTGAACTTAGTCAACACAGAAGCAAAAGAGGTAATTGCGCGTCCATAGCTAATTGGTTAGTCTCATTAAGGCAATGAATTATAAATCAGAAATTAAGAGATTAGGAAATAGCCATAAAAAGAAAAAACAATAAAAAAAGATGTCAAAAGATCATTTTAAAGAGAAAGATTCAAGAATCGAGAGTTTAGTATGAACGATAATAAGATGAGGATGATTCCAGCAGGATCAGCTATCAATAAAAAGGAATCTCAAAAAGAAAATGAAGATGATAATCACATCGTTCCTTTATTTCATAAAAGAAAATGTAGAAACAGATAAATCTAACTAAGACAAAGTGAAATTATTATTAGAAGAACTTGATAAACAAGTTAAGGAAATTGAAGATCTAAAGGAAGCAAACATGGCTTTGCAGTAGAAATGTGATAAAGATCAGTAGAAGAAGGAAATATAAGAAAAACAAAAATCCAAAAAATATGTAATGTTTACTTGAAGATTTTTTTTAGAGTTTAAAATCCAACTCAAAACACTTTCCTATTGCATAATTCAGATTTTGATTTTGTCGGAGTTAATTAAAGATTGATTATGAATGCTCTTATTGATATATTCTTCATTACTTAAGAATTAACTCTTTAGCTATTTGTATATTTTTTATAGGATGATGCCAAATTGAAGTTCGATTTTGAAGATCGCATTAAACAATCGGAATAACAACCATAGAAGCATTACAGCGATTATTTTTTTTGACTTTTTTGAAAATGATGTAAATCTAGCCTTAAAACAATATCTTCTTGTAAATAAAAGTTAAATCAATGGATTTAATAGAAATAATAACCAAAATTATTGTCTCTCAATAAGAAATACAGTTTTTATCAACAGACTCATCAAAAGCTTAGTTGAGGATGAATTAGATACGCAATGGTTGATTCTATCTACAAAACTAATCAAATTTTCTAGCATGAATACTATTTCTAGCCCCTTCAAAACTCACCAGCCTAAAAGAATTATTTATCTTAATAATATGCATAGCAATAGATCCGTTGATAACCACGATAAAAGTATTAATTTTTAAATGATAAACAGTAGCCACTTTAATATCAGTAATATGATTAGATATCTCAATACCAATAGAAGAATCAAGGAAAGCAATACCAGCAGCAGCAATAATAATAATCTCAGTAATATTAAAGACAGGCCACTATTTTTCTTGGAAACGAAAGAGCAAGCTGAAAATCTTACCTTTATGCAGTAAAATGCAAGATAATGAGGTTATAATAATTAGCTTGCCAATTAGCTAACTTAGCTTCATAAGGATTTCTGTTGGGGTCTTTAATAGGAGTATCATTTAATCATTTCGATTGTTAGTTGAATTTTCAGATCTATTGAATATGAGTTTAATTTTATGAAAGATAAAGAGGAATCCATTAATATTTTTATTAAAATAATAAGGAAATAATAATTTTAATTTAATACTAAAAATACGAGGGAAAGAGTGATGGTATTTTAATTCTTTGAAACAATAAAATATGGATGAGAGAGAGGGGGAAGAGAGAGAGATTTAGAAAAAAGGGGTCTTATAAATAAATCATGTTTTCATTTATTTTTCTTACCTTTCTCTTAAGAAAACTTTAGATTTAAATCGAAAAATACTACTTATTCCCTTTTACTTTAGCAAATTGAAATAGAGCATAATTCCGATTGAACCATTTTCAAGGAATATATTTCTCTGTAGCTTTTAAAACAGCAACCTTTCATTATTCTTTTGGCTGACAGGGTTAAAAAAAAAGAAAGCCTGGTCTATCAAATAAAGAGACTATCTATTAAATTTTAGAATATGGGAATGATATTCTGATAATAAAGTGAGAATCTATCTCATTTTATAAACAAAAGAAATTTGAAAAGAACTCAATCAAAACAAATAAAGTAACAGACTAAATCCCCTCTCTTAATATTGTTTTTCTAAAGTAATGGAATTTTCAGGTAATCTTAGATTAGTTCTAACTTTCTCCTTCTCAATTTATCTTAAACTCTCTCATACAGACTAATTTTTTTATGTTTTCTTTCTTTCCGCATTGCGGAAGTGTAACAATGATTCATTTTTGGTAATGTCAGATTTGGATGAAGAAGAAGATCAAAATAATCAGAAAGTGAACTAGGCTAACTCACCACAAAATGAAAGAGTGGCGCAATAAATCATTTACGAACGTAAAGATAAGGAGTTAGTAATGAATACTAATGAATTGAGGAAATAACAATAAAATGATGCCAACCAAGAGAAAAAACAATTCAGAAGAAGCAATGAAGTTTCTGAGAATGATAGCAAAGGAAAAGAAGAATAAGCCAGAGAAATTAAAGAAAAAGACAGAAAAATATCTGACTTTGAAATTAAGATATAAGAATTGGAGATTGAAATCCAGCAAAAAGAGATAGAATGCAAATAAAAAGTATATCTTGCCTAAACTGTTAATGAATAAGAAAAATAGATCTCGAATCTAAAAGTACAAATCCTTTGCAACGATGGAAATTATTTAAAATAGGTTGCAGAATAAAAATAATCTCACAAGGATATAGAGAACTAATTATTACGAACAATTAATTAACTTGAAGAAGAGAAAAGTCAGTGGTAAAAGGAAATCAAAGATTTAAAAGAAGCAAATTGTGCTTTAATGAAGAAATGTGATGAATAGTAGTAGGATAAAGAAAGAGAAGAACAACTGAAACTTCTAAAATAAGGTAATAAAAATAAAAAGGAGACTTAATTTGTGATTAGAAAGGACCCCAAAAGTATTTGATTTGATATTTTATTTTAAAGAAGAGAAAAAAAGAAAAAAGGAATAATATTAATAGTATTCTCAGTAAAGGATTCTTAAAAATAAGATTTTTTTTTTGGGTTTTGTTTTCATAGAGGTAGAGACATAAAAGATAGACTTAGAAAAGTCAAATAAAAAATATGATGAACTTAAAGCGAAGTATTCTAACTACAAGGCATAAAACTCTTAGTAAATGCAATTTTTCAATGGTTTCTAGTAAATGAATACCTAACTCTAAGGTGCTGCTTAGTATGGTCAGAACATTATCACACAAAAGTAAATACCGATAGAAGTTGGATTACAATCATATGGTAACCAGTAGTAGTAACAGAATGATATTCTTTATCAGCAAAATAGCCAATCAAACTAATATGGATAATATTACTAAACCACGCCAAACCAAACTGCTTAATAAGGATACTTTTCATAATCATATTTATTGACATAGTAAAAAAGTAATATGAACTTGCAATAACAAGCTTAAATAGAAAACAATTCAAAGTAATTACTTTAAAATCAAAAGATGCAACAGTAAATATTTTAGTAACTCCCTCAATAACATAGTTGTTTTTAATAGAAAACTCAACCTTACACATAAATGAGATGTTAATCCCAGTAGTTAAATCTGAAATAACCTAATTAACAACAATAGCAACAATAATATTAACAACTGACACAACAAGCACTGTAAATACAATAAAATACGCAACAACAACAAAAGTAGTACTAGTAGTAGTTGCAACTGAGTCTTCAACAACAATCATAATAACATGAGCAGCAATAGCAATAACAACAACAACACCAACAATAATAATAAGAGCAGGATCAGTATTAATTGTAACAATAGTATTAAATGTTGCAATAACAAAACCAACAACAGACTCAGCTGTAAAAATTGATACCTTAATATTAAACTGTTTAGCAATAGAGTAACTAAATGAGTAGTCCAGTAAGCAATACAGACAATAACAACACTGAGACTAGATTAAATCCTAATGCAGAAGTCTACACTCGTTTAATCAAAGAAAAACATCTCAGAGACGATGTTCAATTTTTCTAGAATGCTGTGGCCGTGGAAGATATTCTGAACTAAGAATATTCTGGGAATTTAAAGAAGAGAGACGAGCTTGAGGAACTCTTCAAGTAACAGAAAATCTTATGGGTAAGCACAGTTAGAGGTGATGGGAATTGCTTCTTCCGCAGTCTCTTCATTTCCTACCTTCTGGCTAAAATGCTTGATTTTACATATGTTGCCAATTTCACTCAAGATATCCAATAATTTCTGAGTGCCATCTCGCAGATACCAATTTGTTCTATCACAGGTATGAAATAATTTTTTGGGGAAGATGTTGACATCAACGATCTTGTTTAGTTCTCTGTCGACTACTTCCTCAAAAAAATCTCAGAATTCACATAAAAAAACGCAGTCATTTCTCTTTTAGAAACCTTGAACGATCCAGTTTTTGATTTAGCTATGTAAATTATCTGCAAAGCCATGATCATTAAAGCCGTTGAAGACACCAAATAGCAAAAAATTGAACCACTTTGTGATTTCATTGAGATTGACCAAATTCGTAACTCTGTTTTAAAGTTCAATACAGAGGGTGGATCAAGTGAAATTTATTCTTGTCTCGCAACTTATCTCTAAGCAAACATAATCCTGCTAAACTGCTCTAATGAAAAGAAAAAGGAATTCGAAAACTATGAACCTTTCCCGGGGATCTCAGAATCACCTTTGATGCTCTTCAAAACTGGAAACAATGGAGAAATCAAATAAGGCTAATTAGCTCTTTGGTTGAAGACAGGACACTATTATCTCATGTATCCGAAAGAGCTAGCGGACAAAATACTTTAAATATATTCAAATTAAGGATAGTGAGAAATAGAACTAGACTAACAGGCTACGTTGCTTAGCTCTTCAAGGGCTTTTATGGTTAGAGTTTTCTTTTGAGGAGATTTGAGTGTTTATGTTTGTTTTATTATTTTAAAAGGAAATTTAAAAAAAAACATACTCAAAAATATTGAAAGATCTGCTCAATAAAAGAAATAAAAGGAATAAAAAATCATGAATTATGGTCATTTTGCGTCATATTTATACTACTAAATGAAACGAACAAGAAACAATAATAAATTGAAAAACCAATAGTATTCACTTGACAAATGCAATTTGTACCTTTTTCACATATTCGGTCTGTAATAAATCAGATTTTTTTAATATCATATTGTTATGTTATGTTAAGGAATATTTTAATTACATTCAATTTCTTTTATTTTTTCCCCATTGAATTTATATTCCAATGACTTTTAGAGTGATCAATGAAGAAAAGGAATATTTCTGTACAGATGACTTTTTTAAACTACGAACAAAAGATAATACATTTTCAAATGATTTACCTGTTTAACACTTCAAAGGAAAACTAAACAAATTATTTATTTTTTTTGAAGGGTGAAGTTAACAACCACTTGAAATATTATTGAATAGTTAGAATGTTAAAAATAATAATAAAAAATCAATATTGTAGAACAAGCATTGATATTAGAAGAGAACTAGAGAAGGAATTTAATTAAAACTGCTGGACAGACTGCACATGGGGAAGTGATAATAAGAATTATTAATCCAAATTGGAAAAAAGATGAAAAAAAAGAAGGTTTGTTCTTTAAAATATATGCAGTTTCAAAACAAGACTTATTAACAGCAGATGAGTTACCTTAATAATTGATTTCTTATTTTTGATTGTTAGTTCGAAAAGGGAAGAATAAACGAAAGAAAGAGAAAGAGAGATTATTTGATAAATTGGAGTTATCTTAAAAAGAGGAAGAAAAAGTAATATTAGTGTTATTTTAGAAACAAGTCAAAGATGAACACATAAATATTGGCACAGCCGGGAAATTATGATTTTGCAGCAGCACCTTAGCCAGTAGGAGCGAAGGGCAAGTATAGAGAACCAAATGAATCTGGGTAACTAAAAAACTATCAAGAGAAAGAAAAATATTGCTTTCATAAAAGAGTTAAAACTGCTACCGAAATACTACATCAAAAGTGCTAATATTTGTTATTATTTGCTTAAATACTAGTGGAGTGTTCTAGGGAGAGTAACCAAATAGAAGTCAGGTAATTATATTGTCTCATAATGTTCGTGTTTACTTATCGTTTTGAGTTAATCTAGTTAAATCTTCATTAAAATAATTTCTTGAAACCGTTTAACAGAATGGGAACTCAAGAGGAGAAGGTGGTCAATTTGATCAAAGTGAAGAAGGATTCTAGCAAAGTGGAGGTTATTCTAATTTCTATGAACCTCTCGATGAAGAAGGAGAAGATGAAAATCAAATCCAACCAGACTTCTATGTCGATAGGCCAGTGCAGCATTATTTTTTAATTTTTTTTGAGCATTCAATGAGAGAGAATATTGTAGTTTTGGAAATATGAATGATTGATGATTTGAGTAGAAAACACCCGAGTTCAAACCAAAGGAGAAGGGTGTTGATGTTGAAACGTAGATTATTGATAATGAACTCTTTGACTTTCTACTTGAGGTATGATTTAACGAAAAAGTTAAAAATTGGATGCAAATTCATAATCTCTTTGTCTAAATACAGGTGGAACCTATCCTGCAAGTTCTCGTAGGGAAAACAGTTGATTAGGCAAGAATGGAACTCATAGAGGAGTTTGAGAAGGAGGAATTCAAGAAACATAAGGTACCAAACGAAACTATGTTTACTTGGCTGAATAAATGAAGAAAAAGGATTTTTTATTAATTTGAAACTTGCTTCTTTTTGCTATTTAGGCACAATATGAAATCAAAAGAAACGCTGAACTCATGGTCACTCAGCGTATGGAAGCTGCTTATCTTCGTAGGGAAGAAGAAAAGGTATTTTGTGTTGGTTTTTTTTACAAAATTTCATTTTGCTTGTCCAAATTTTAGGCAAGAAGGGAGAAACAGCACGTGATCAACTAAGAGCAATAGAAATTCGCTCATAAGAAGCTTTTGAGTCGATAGCTTGTAAAGAGAGCACTCTGTGATCTGAAGCGAACTTCCCTTGTGGATTTGGAAAATGTTGGATTTCTCAGAGACCAAATGATCCTCAAACTCAAGGCTAATTTCTTGCCATGGATGTTTGAATAATTTCTAGAAGAGCAGTCCAGCGAGGAAATGATCCAGCAATAGCTTGAAGAACTTGCGAAAGAAGTACAAGCAGATGTCGCATTGGATCATTCGTAGAGCATTGAAAAAGAGAAATTAAGGAGATAAGAAATTCTAAATTAAAGGGAAATACTCAGATTGGTAAAATGAGATTATTTAAGGTTTTTATGGGTTGGTTAGTTGCTTGTATGAGTGTTAGAGCTATGTAGCTTTAAAATACTAAAAGAATATTTGTGGGATACTTAGAAAAAAGAAGAGAGGAAGAGGAAGAAAACGGAATGGCAGAGGAAGATCCAGTTGAATCAAGACAGATAGAAGATTCTAGGTAAACTCATAATGATTTTGTGTGTCTCTTAATCAATTCTTTGATGTTTTTATGAAGATCAAATCTACGACCAGATTATTGTAAAAGCGGAAAAGCATGAAAACCCCAGAGATTGCGACTTCACTGATATCAATGCAGATGGGAAAAAGGCTTCAATCAGTAAAAAATATTTTTTAAAAAATTAGTAAAAAATGATTAATTTATTATTTTAAAAAAGCCCCTATCTTCGGTGGACTTCTTGGATAGCTGTGGATCGCAATTGAAGCAGCTAACAGCTAGCTAATAGAGAACCCTCTAACTAATGCGCAGGTAGCAATAATTTAGCTTAAAAAAGAATTTGATTTCTTTTTGATTTCAACTTTAAACAGATTGAAGGAATAGTTGAAGGAATATTAAAAGATTTTAAGTTAGGAATAGCAGTGAAATTAAGTGAATCTTAAAGGGAGTTCTATGAGAATCAAGTGAAAGTATTATCTGAAGTAACTGAGAATTTAGTTGAAGCAAGAGAGGAATTCGTGAGGGCTATTCTAGAGAATGAAGTTCTGCTTTTTACAGAGAATAACACACTGTAATTTTTGAGAAATATCTTAGAAGTTAGGGGAGATTAAGAGAATTAAGAAATAGCAAAATAAGAAGAAGAACAATAAAATACTGAATAATAGTAGTCTCAGATCGATGAGCAGCCAGCAGAAAATGTTGGAGATTAACCTAAAATAGGAGAATCTCCAAAATAACAGGAATAACAACCACAACAACAAAACCATAAAGCAACAATTGAAACTCTCAAATTAATCCTGAAGATTCTCTTAAATCATCAAGCGAAGTAAATCAAACCTGATCATATTGATGAATCCAAGCCAAAGGAAGAACAAGAGGAGAAAACCTTAGGATCTAAGATAAGATTATTCTTTGAAGACACAGCTACTGATCTTCACAATCGAATCAATGTGATTCTCCGATTGCACACTCCATTCATGACGCAAGCAGAATTAGAGAGAAGAGCACAGCTAGCTTTAGAAAAACTAAATGAAACTAACAAATCGCTGCCATCTCAAAGTAACTCTAATAAGCAGCAATCTCAGAATAATTCCATCAACTAGCCTTCTTAAAATAACTCTATCACTCAAAATGAACAACCTGAAGATCCTAAAATCGCAGAACAACCTGCTAAACCAGAGGAAACCATGCCTATTCAAGAAGCAATCGAATAGCCAGACTAACAAGAGAAGTGCAAATATGATGAATTTGTTAATGTCTTCGATGGGGAAGGATTCTAAAGAGAACTTGCAATCTAATTGACACATTCTGAAAGTAACTTTGTTTTTCTTTTAACTCATTTACTGATTCATATTAATCTTGCTATTTGTTTCTTCTTAGGACGTCCACTTTCAGAAGATTTTGCAGCAGGCTTTTTCTTAAATATCTAAGACAACAGACGCATTCTTCTCTTAGATGAACGAATTCACTTTTATCTCTAAGCTGTTCTCTACTAAAAAATCAGGGAAATTATTGGTGGCAAAGTTGATCCTATGAACCCAGCTGTGTTCCTTGAATATTTCAATGACATTCAAGAAAATATTCAAAGCAACTTTTTAGCTTCCATCTACGATGAAGAAACTATCAAAGGCATACCCGTTTTCGATGCCGAATTTGGATTCAATTCACCACCAGAATGAGTCATAAAAAAATAAGAATCACACAATACATATGTTGCAGCTTTCACATTGTAAAAAATGGAAGAATTTCCAACAATTTAAGACACTTTCTCAAGTTATTTATTTATAAAATATTAAGGGAAAAGTGTTAAGTAAGAAGGATAAAATACACATTTTATAAAATTTATGGAAATTAATAGTTAAATTGATTAGGGATTCGATTTTTAAAGGAGCAAAGAGAATTAGCAAGAGGGGAATATCTGCTGATTTGGATGTGTTGTATCTGCTAAAGGTGTGCTTAAGTGTCATTGAAAGTGGAAAGTATCTTGAAGGAAAAGGACTGTTTTTAAGTTATTTGAAAATGAAGTTTTCAGTTGTTATTGTTAGTTTAATTTCCTGATGATTTGAGGCTTGCTCTGCCCAGCCGCTTCGATGCTGTCAACGCATGGAACCTTTTTCTTTTAAAAAAGGATTATTATAAATTTTGTTGACATAAGCACCATCATTTTAACTAAAAAGAAGGAAACTAATATTGTTCTTTTATTGAAAAAATCACTATTTTGTTAAATCGCCTTACATGACCATTTGAATTCTGGTGAGATTTTTGATCATAATAGCGGGAGTCGATCCTTCTTCAGGGATAGTGTCTTCACCTCCATCTAACTCAAAGTCATTGATATCAGTTGTGCTTTGCTTATCAGTATCTAGATATCCAAAAAAATAATTCAATTATGGAGTTGAGAATTTTTTGGTTGAATAAAGCCTTTTTTAAGAGCATCTTGAACTGAATTAATCTAATTTTCCTTACTGTGTAATTTAAAATTATTGAGGTTAATTGTATTTTGCTTGCTGGAATTAATTGAATTGACTTTATTTGGATCAAATTCACTGGATTCCCCTTCATTCTATCTCAAACCTTTGCTGACTTAATTACTTAGATCATACACATTATCAATCAACTCTTCTTAGTAGTCAGCTTCGTCTTCATCTTTGATTTCATATTCCACTGGTTTTTTATATTCTTAAGTTGATTTCCTTGTGTTTTTCCTCTTGAAACCTACTTCTAACAAGTTGCTGTTCCCCATGGAATTGTTGTAGTTGTAGTTATTAGCATTATTAGTCTAATTTTGATTGTTATTGGTATTGATTATGGATGTTCCTGGGATGATTTCAGTTGTTCCTTCTTCGACTATTCGCATTGAATCTTCTTTCCTGAATTCCTTGGAATCCAACTCGAATTTTATCACAGGTGCTGGATTCACGGATTTGAATTTCTCAAACATATTTCGCTTCTCATTTGCATTCACTGGGTCTGAAATTGAAATAAACCAACAACAAAAAAAGTGATCAAACACAAGAATTAGAAACTTTCCCTTTTGAGTTGTTATGTATGAAAAATAAAGAAGTAATCCCTTTTACCATCTTTGATCCAGTCATATTTGTCATCATATTAGAAATTTTCTTTGAGAAACAATGTTCTGAAAAGTCTCTTGAGGTAGTTGTAGTTTGGCTCATCGAAGAAACCCATACTCAGCACATATGACATGTATTTATTAAATTCCACTGGGATGTCATTGCACAATTCTAGCAAAGGTGTACGCTGCTTGACAGTTGATATAAGCTTCTAATGCTCTTGCTTGTTGGTGGAGTGTAGATTCATCCAAGGTAAATGACCCTTCAAGAAGTAAATCAGCGTGTAGCCTAAGGACTCCAGATCATCTCTACGAGACTGCTCCATTCCTTGAAAAAGATCAGATATTAGTAAAACTTAAAATAATTGTAGAATAATTAATAAAAACTTGAAGAAAATTTAGTAGATTATTTGAGTTTCCATCTTTTTTAACCCCCTCCTCCCCATATTTTTCAAATCCCTTCCCTCCTTCAACAACTAATCTACCTTGATGTGACTAGATCGAAGTGTATCTAGTAGTCCCAACAAGACCAACTTTATCAGAGAACTCAATATGCTACCCATTTTTCTTGAGATACGATTTCGACAAGCCAAAATCAATTAGGAATATTTAATTCTTCTCGATGCCTCTACCAATCATAAAGTTATCTGGCTTGATGTCTCTGTGAACATACCCTTTCGAGTGAAAATACTAAAGCCTTGATAGCATTTGATCAGCAATCATTAGCACCGTTTTCAAAGTGAATTTCTTCTTGCAAAGAACAAAGAGCTTTTCTAAGGATTTATCGAGCAGCGTTGTGACCATCGTGTTGATTTTCTCGCTTTTTATATAGTAGTACATTCTCGTGAAACCTTTTTCAGCTTTGAGGTCGTAGAGGATCTTAGCTTCCTTTGTTAAGGTGTCTTTACTTTTCACAGTATTGTCTTCGATCTTGACAGCGTAGAGATCATCGCCTTGAGAGTTGATATGCTTGTTGTTAGGATCTTTGTCTCTTTTCGCTTTGAATACATATCCAAAAGATCCAGAGTCTAATTTTTCTTAGATCAAATAGTGCCGACACACAGTTTAGCCAATCCATTATTTCCATTGGTTTTCATCTTTTTTGCCATGAGCCATTTACATATTGTTAGGAGAAGTTAAGGGTATTTTTGTAAAGCGAAGGGAAAGCGCAGAAGGTATATGTATTTCTCTCCCTTGAATTGAGAGAACTGTGTGCTGATTTTGATTATAAAAAAAAGACAAAAAAAAATCCCTGAAAAATTTCTTCTGCGAAATTATTACTAGCAATTATTTTTAAGATGTAAAAAAGTCTGTTTTATCCAGAAGAATTTCTTTAAAAGAATAAAAGTATAAAATATAGATGATTCTATGAGATAAACAAAAGAGGAATAAGGAAACTAACAGCTTCTAGTTCCTTCTGATTTACATGTGCTTTAACATAAGATTATTAAAGAACAAAATAAATAAATAATTTAGCTTTTTTTATTAATTTTACATTATTTTAAAACTCTTAATATTGAAGTGATTCTAATTAAAAAGTGAAAATATTCTCCAGTAACAATACTAAGTTGTTTCGAGGTAAAAATGTCCTATTTATTTCCTTAAGATCTACACTCTTTAGACATAATAAATCTCCCTCAAGCAGAGAATAAAAATGAGGGATAAACGGAAGAGCAAATCAAGTTTTTGCATTGCAAAAACGCCCTATTTAGGAATCAAATGAAAAAGAAACTATTTTTTAATCTTTTTTGCAAATGAACGCCTTATTGATATCCCCCTTTAGCATCTAATTCATTTGTGGAATTTATTTGAGAGTAAGATAATTAGTAAAGTCTGTTTATTCCACTGGGAACAATAAAATCTGATTAAAATAAGTTCAAATATTTTTTTAATTAAAAAAGTGCTCATTTTGATTGCTGATTAATTACAAAAAAGGGATGAATATTTATCCATGAAAAGATCTTCTTTTTCTTCCCCTGACTTTGAGATCATTTAATATTTAAAATAAGTCTTTATTAGCTTATTTTCTACTTCTTATCACTCCAATAAATTCACACAAAAAATAGTTTTTTAGATACATTAACATAAGGATTTTTAGAATTGTGCAGTTTTATTATATGTATGGATAGATTAAATCCTCATCCCAAAGACTAAAAAACAGGTAGTTAAGTCACTTTTAAAAAAATAGTAAGGAATCTTATCAGTAAAATTATATTATAAGGTTATTCCTGTTGGATCTAATGTTTGTTATTAAAACGAAAGTTGAAAATGAATAAAAATAATTATTCAAATATGGTAAAATTGAACACACTGAATAATTCGAGTAGGGTACCAAACATATGGAGAACGAATGATATTACAAATAATACTTATTTAATTATTAACAATAAGATAGGTTAATAATAATGGTAACAAATTGTAGTTCATACAAATTCTTTCGTTGGTATAAAATTTAACTCTGTAAAATACTATTTTTGTTGTTGTATTGATTGATCTGTCATAAATAAACCTTTTTTTGTCAGAGATATTTTTGGCTCTATCTTTCAATTTAAAACTTTCATTCTTCTCCAAGGACGCTTAGAATCAAAGGCACTTGAGAAGGAGATTACTCAACTAGATTATTAGTGATATTTTCTCTTGGACAATTGCTTGGTAGAATGCCAATTTTTCTTCTTCTAAGATAAAGGAAAAATGCCAAACCCAAAGAAATCACTGCAAGAGCTAGAGAGTACAACGTTACACCAATAACTGACCCTGTGTCCATTATGTATCCAGTTCCAATGCTGCCTGCACTTATCCCTGAAAAATAGACAAAGGAGTAAAAAATGTGCAAATCAATGGGAAATATGTTGATTATGTTTGTCTATTTTAATAATTTTACCTAAACTTTTGAGAGATATTAGTATTCCATATGCTGTTCCTTGCGTGTTCAGAGAGGACACTTGATTTACAGCATACCAAATTGCACTTGGAAATGCAGCTAGGAATATACCTAATAAAATATATGCAGGGATGACTGAGAAATAGCATTCAGATTATTGACAATCCGCAAATATCGTCCAAATAGCATAACAGAGCACCATTGGAATGATGGATAAATTCAGAAAAAGTTATTTCGATTTCATTTAATCGAGCAGCCAACCAAATATCGGCTGCCCAAAAGCAATGAAAAAAGGAATAGAGTAGATTCTTCCAGCTTCGATTCCTCCTATGTGGTAGTTCGTCTTCAGGATACTTTGGGAGTTAAAGTAAAATGAGTAGAAACATGTATACCCGAATACTCCACATAGAACGACAACCCAGAAATCGATTCCGAGAAATTTTAAATGAGACCAATGTGCTGAACCACTTCGAATCTCTTCTCTTAAATAACCTGTAGTTTCAGCTTTATAATCAAGTACATATGCAGTGATGGATCCAATCGCTAAGGAAACAGTTAGAATGCTTGACCCAAGTATGAATGCCAAGTAAACTTTGCCACTTTCTTCTTCTACAACGACTGGGTAAGTCCAGGAGGAAAGTATGTCAGCCAAGCGAACACTGACAAAGGTAATTGAAACGCAAACACCATATTCTTCTCTCCCCACCCATCGACTGATTAATGGACCTAAAGTGTTAGAAAATTAGGCATGAACAAAAAATGAGATTTTTATGAGAAAACAACACATGGAATTATCCTTTTATTTGCACCTTGAATGATGCTGAGACAGTTAAGGAACGCGTACCCTATTGCCATACCAACAGTTTGGAGTGGAAAGTTCTATTTGTAGATTCCAAAAGTCTGGAGGTAATAGCCGAACAAGCAAAGAACGGAGAAAATGACTAAAGACTTGCGGAGACCTATTCTGTCTATGAGCAACCCAGCAAACGGTGTTGACAAGCAAGAGACAAAAGTAACTCCTGATTGCATATAATTGTACTCGACGTTGTTAAGATTGAAAGTTTGCATAAAACTCTCTTTCACGCTACTCAATCCGTACGCCATCACAAAAGGACCTAGTGTAAAGAGAGACACCATTAAGACGAGTAAATACTTAATCGCGCTTGGGTGTGGCTTAGTTTAAGAGCCTGTACTCGCTTAACTGTTAGCTGCAGATAGGAATTTTTCATCATTTTTAGGAGATCCATTTTAGTTATTTTTTCCATTTTCTTAAAAAGAATTCACAAATGAAGTTTCTTTGAATATCTCTTCTTCATCAATGGGATACTACTCACAGAATCTTATTTTATCATCTTATTTTACTTTCCCCTTGATCTCTTCAACGCCTTGAGCACTTAAAAGGTCGTTTTGAATTGTGCTATCCATAACAAAATATTAAAAAAGTAAAGATTTTCCCAAGATTCTAAATCCTTCCAGATAATTCCAATAAGAATCAATAAACACATGTCATTCCCGAACAAGCAATCAATCCACGCTTAGCATTAGTTGAAATAGCTAAAGAAAAAGAAGAAGAAAATATATCTTTTTTGTCAAAAAATGTTCTAGCATTCTTTGAAGATAAATTAGCTATTTTCATTTTTGAACTCAATTTCAATAGGAAATTAAGATTATTTTTTCCATTTGATTTGAAAATGTAGCTGAATTTAAGATTCTTCTTATGGAATACATATCAAACACAACAATAAAAGAATTACACTGGAAGGAGAGAGATATTTCAAAGAATTATAAAAGAATTTGAGAGTAAGGGAAGCTTCAGTCGTTATTTAATGTAATCGGAATAAATTTAGAGAGTTAAAAGAAAGAAATGGCAAAATCAAATCCAAAGTTGTTTGTTATTTAGTATCTTGGATAGGAACAATTGTCAAGGAAAGAAATTGATTATTTTCCCAAAAATTTGAGTGAAAAAAGATAGACTATTTAGTTGAATAATAGATTGAAAATATCCAAATATGAATTAAGTTTTTAATAATAATCCTAAATTTGATTAGGATGGAATATTTCTAGAACTTTTCACCTTAAACGATTATTGATTTAGCCAAGTGATTTTTGTCTTCCAAAAGCGGTAAGATATCTCTCCAAGATATCTTTAATCAACAAAAATCGACATAGATACATTAAAAATACATTTTTGAAAAAAGCACATAAATTGACCAAGATTCCTGACATAATCATACACTTTTACATAAATTTTTAGCTAAGAAACTAAAGAACCATTCAACAAATCGAACATATAATCTTCATAATTATTCCCTAAAAAGATTATCACTTGAACCATTAAAAATGGCTAGTAACTTCGAAGAAACAGCTAAATACGAAGAAATATTCGAACGAGCTTAACGAGAAGGGTCTAAAGGGCACACAGCTGAAGAACGTAAAGCAATCTTCAAGAAATCACTTAACGAGAGCATCGTAGAAGTTGTATAAGAAAAAAAGAATCGAAGTATCCATGTGATTCTAAGTATGGCAAACTCTACTATCGGTAGTGTAGCTTTAGTCTTACCTGCTAGTGTCCTTCAAGGTGGAGTATTCTTAGCTATCATCTGCATGACGATAATTGGGTTCATAAACTACGCGACATGTTATATTGTAACAGTGTACCAGCAGGAAAACGAAATCGATTTGGCTTAAATTGTCCGAAGAATCTTAGGTCCAAAATGGGGCAAGGCTCTAGCTGGTTCAAGTGCATTTTAGCTGTTTGTAGCATCGATAATTTACTTCCTTCTCATCAACTAAATCCTTTACCCAGTGATCTAATTCATTCTGCATTAATCTGGTACTGACAACTACGGTGGTGTCGATTAAATCATTTTCACGTAGTTCTCAATCCAATACCAAGCAATGATTCTCTTCCTCCCTGTATTTTTCCTGTGCTCCTTTAGGGAACTTAATTTCATCGTAAAACTGGGAAGAATTGGGGTTTCTTCGATTTTCATCTATGGCATCTTCTTGATGTACTGCTTCATCGATAATATTGTGTCGGGGAGAGCATCCGAGCACTGGGATGAATTAAAGTTTTTCTCAGGAGATATAGTAGGCGTTGCAGGCCCGTTCTCATTTGCATTTTTTGTGCATACAGTGTCAGCTTAGATCACAGCAACGAATAAGGAGTTCGTGAAAAATCCTAGAAATATTGGATTTGCATATACAATCGTGTACTTTGCATATGCGTATTTCTCCGTAGTAGGTTCGATTGGAGTTCTAGGGAGGTCTGACGATCCTGCAAATGCGACAAATATCAATAGCTTTTTTACTTAAGATGATGTAGGCCCTGTAATAGTGGATTTCTTGTATTTAATCCATTTACTGACAGCCCTACCGACACTTTGCCATGTGTCTCGAACATAATTCTTCATTTTAGTCTAAGGAGAAACAAAGCCAGTCACAAAGGTTCAGATGTTAATCTTCAATGCAACATTCTGCGTTCTTGGGCTTATTTTCTAGATTCTTTGCATTGACCCTTCGATTGTCATTGAAGTGAATGGAGCTGTCTGCTGCTTCTTTATTGTGTATATTATCCCATTTTACATGAGATTGAGATACTAAAAGAAGAATAAACTGATCGATGCTGAGGAATCAAATATTTCCGGAAAAACTAATGAGCAGAATGGTGAAGAGAATTTTGAAGACCCGCTGATTTAAGTACCTTTGACTGCTGCTGATGAAGCACTTGAGCCGTTAAGGTAGACTAAAATGGGGATGCTTGAGATTATATTCTGGGTTGCAGCTATGGCAATTGGGTTCTTTTTAGCTGTTGCAACTCTCCTAAGTATTTCTGGGGTCAATCTGGATTGAGAAATATGTGTCAACACAAGAAAAATAAATAACTATTACCATTTCTTTGCTTCAATTCATGAAAAATATTGAAATCATGTAAAATTTGTGAGAATTAAATTCAAACAGTTGGGAGATGAAAAATATTAACGAATAAATAATATTTTGATATTTCTAGTTCATATTATGCTAATTAACTAATTAGTTTACCTTCTCTCTCTCTCAAGATCTCCGAGATTAATGGAACTAAAAAGGACAATATTACAAAGATTATCATGTTTTATTTGATTGATTAATATATCCTATCAAACAATTAAATGCAGACAAAATGAAATTCTAAAAAAAACAAACTGTCATATTATATTATGATAAAAGTTTGAATCCTTAATTTGAAGAATTATTATTGGGTGTATTTTGTGATTTAAATGATGAATTTTGGTATTTTTGAAATCAATTTGTTGCTGAAAAGTCAATCCAACCAAGCGAGGAAATATTTGGATTTAATTTATCATATCGATTAAACAACAAGAAAGCAAAAAAAAAAGCAAGAAAGCTTCCAGATTAGTAATTAAATTAATATTGAGATTCTGTGCGTGTGTGTGTGTGTGCTTGATCTGCAAAAGTGAAATAAACTGCAATAAAATTAGGATATGGAAATGGATTAGTTAAGACAATATCAGGTGGAGTATCCTGAATTCAAAGCTCACTTCGAGGACATCAAAGAAGCATCCAACATTGCCTTTGGTGATTATCGCGTCATGAGAAACATCTAAACTGGATAGGAAGTGCTCATTAAACCTCAAGAAACATCGTCTCTCGAGGAAACTGAAGAACTACTGACTACCATATCTGAGATCAATATTAAACTCAACTCCTGCCATTACTTCCTTTAGTTTCTTGGATTCACAGAAGTACCTCATGAAGAGAGATCAACCAAATATCCAGAAGACGTCAATCTCATTTATCTCGTTTTTGAATACTTCCCAGATACCTTAGAGCATAGTTGGCCTCTCTTGATCAATAATAAAAAAGAAAAAATTGAAGATTTACTGAAAAAGCTAAGCGTTGCTTTATCAACAAGTTTTGCAGCCCTTGATCTCATCGGATAAGCACATACAGATGTGTCCTTGTAAAATGTAGTATGCTACTATAGCTTAGAGGATAAAACTACTCAATTTAAATTGATTTATTCATAATACACAACATCTGCTTTCCGTCAAGTCCTCGACTTGCACCAGAGCCAATCGAAGTAAGATTTTAAGTTAGAAAAATAAAGATAAATGAGAATATATTTTGCAAAAGTTTCCCTTTGAAAAGTTAAATGAGGAATATTTTTGAATTTAAATTAAAGTTGGCAGTTTAACCATATTATTAATCTACTATTATTTTTCCTTTATTCCAGCTACTTCTTAGCTCCGGAGATCAGAGATCAACTTGAAAACAAAGTAGGTAGTTCAAGTGGATTGGATCCGCAGAAAATAGATATCTATGCTTTTGGTTAGATGCTGCTATTTTTGTCAGCATTCAAGGATGCTTCGATCACTATGGAGAAGAGAACTAATCTGTTTGATAAATAGTTCTAGCAAAAGTTGCTGGATATTGCTAAGAAAAATTATTCAGCAGAGTTTTATGGATTAGTCAGCTCAATGATTGATTCAGACATTTCGAAACGCCCTTCATTCTAAATGATTTCGTTTTAGCTTGAAAAAATGAGCTTTTTTTAAGCTCCAGGGACTAATTCTCTTCATAAACAGCAGCAATAATAGCAGCCACTGCTTTTAGGTAATTTAAAAGAATATTGAAGTAATTCTAAGAATCAAAATTCATTTTAGAATCCTTTTTACCTATTTAATTGATTTTTTGCCTATTTAAACTAGTAAATGGAGTGAGAAAAGAAGCAGTAGGCAATGAAAACTCACGAAATTAAAGTTTCCACAATCTCATCAGCCCTCAGTTATCAAATTAAATTCAGTAATTAGAAAAAATGCCACTTTAGAATCGAGCTTAAGAGATCCGTAGCGAACTCTTTTCGACAAAGAGAAATACCAAAACTAAACAAATAAGCGGCAAGAGAATTGACAGAAGTGTATCTTAGAATCCAGGAGGAAGCCACATGGAGTCTATTCAAGGAGGAGTATATTCCTAATCGACTTATTTCACACCAGGAAGACAAAACGCATTAAAGAAAGCAGGAGCTGTTTAAGCTACTCCTGGAAGCATACAACGATAATAGTATAGTCCAGTGAGTCATAGTCCATATTAGCGACGTGCAGCTGCTCATGCTCCAAGTTAAACTTAGTTTTTACATAATAGCTAATTGATTAATGGAGCGGGTACTGCATCGCAAGTTCTTGGGTATCGCAGTGAAAGCAGATTGTCTCCTTATTAGAATGCCTCGAAGAGTTAAATGTACTTTTAGTAACAGTACAACAGGGAGTATTTTGAGAGGATGTTGCAAGAATTAGAATAGCAATATGTCTTAGATGAAAATGGGTAAGTCCGTAGCGATCTTCTCAGGAAGGATTACCAAGATGGTTCAGTTTATATAGGAGAGATCGGGTAAAATGACTTAGGGCAAGAAGTACGTCAAGGGAAGGGCATTTACTATTATAAAAATATCTAGGGAAACTCTCTCTACAGTAATCTTGTGCCGAATGTGCCGTTTGGAGAAGTCTATGCTGGAGATTGGAAGGCTAATCTTTTCCATGGACATGGCTTGTATTTATTTTCTTCTGGAGAGCGCTACGAAGGCGATTTAGAAGAGGGTTAAAAAGCAGGCAAGGGGATATATCACTACGCGAATGGAAACTGCTATGAAGGAGAATGGTCAGAAGATCTGAAAAATGGGTTTGGAAACTTCCATTTTAATTCAATCGGTGAGCGGTACGAAGGAGAATTTCTGAGTGGTCTCAGAAACGGATAAGGCACTTATGTGTTCTAAAATGGAGATATGTAATAGATCATTTAGAATTAAGGGGGGAGTGGCATTATTGGAATGTTGCCTAATAAATTGAGAAACTGCTCTCAAAAGCTAAACTTTTTATGGTTGATAGGTACATTGGTTAATGGGAGATGGGAGAAAAGAACGGCTCTGGAGAGGTTCAGTTCGTTGACGGATCTAGATTCGAAGGAGAATGGAAAGCGAATTAGCCAAATGGATAGGGAAAGATGATTTACTAAAATGGAGATATCTACGAAGGGAATTTCATAGGAGGCACCAAAGAAGGTGATGGTGTTTATATCCACAAAAATGCTAACTCTAAGTACCAAGGTTCTTTCAAATCAGATGAACCAACAGGATATGGCTAATTCATCTATGGCAATAACGATATGTATCAATAAATTATCAAATAAAAACCATAGTACTTAATTTCATAACTTTTGTTCTAATTAGCTACGAGGGAGAAATCAAGAGTGGTCAACGTCACGGCAAAGGAATCTACACATACGAGTAATGGAAACTTGAAAAAGAAAAAGAAAGGAAATATCTTGTTTCTTTGTTGCTAATTTTGAAGTTTTTTGGGAATTTCTTTTTTTTCTAGGAACTTAGATAAATACGATGGTGAGTGGAAGTTTGATAAAAAGAATGGATAAGGAGTATTTGCTTTCACTGATGGATCTCTTTATGAGGGATAGTGGAATGCAGGCTAAATAAAAGGACTAGGCACTATGAATTATGGGTACAATCATTTAGCAATTATGTTAAAACTAAAACTACAATATCAAAATCCTTAAAATCGAATTATTCCTTTTTAATCATCATAGAAATGGAGATTTCTATAAAGGAGAATGGCTGAAAGACAAGAAACATGGAAAAGGCTTCTACAAATGGGAAAATGGAAATACATACAAAGGCGATTGGAGGAACGATAAAATGAATGGAAAAGGTATTTTCGTTACAAAAATAGGGTAGACTTTCTCAGGTATGTGGAATGATAACAAGAAAGTCGCAAAGATATGAAGAATTAAAGAGACAAAGAAGAGAAAACTAGTAATGTTTATTTGAATTTGCTATGTTAGCATTTATATTAGTTTCTTATTAATTTTCGAAAGGATTTCCTTGATTCAATAAAGATAAAGATATTTTATTTTATCCAAAAAGTTCTAGTTTTCATTTTCTTTGATATTTAACTTCAAAACAAAAATCAAATTCCTTAAAAAAGAGAGCGAATCACAATAGCAAGATTTATTATATTATCTTTGTCTCAAATAGACAAAAAACCTGTGACGTAATTTCAGTTTAATTTACAGAATATGACGACTAATTTGTGAAAGTTACAATTAAGAAAACTAAGATCTTATTTAATATTTTTAATTCTTCTCATATCTCTCTCTGTATCCTATGAACTGTAAGAATAAGCATATCTTTTTCAACATATTCAACAAGGGAATAAGGAATAGAAAATAACATTTTTTATTTGCTATGGATTCATTGTGCATAAAATTTTATTAGAAAATATGAAAAGTTTTTGTAGAGAAAGACATTCAAACAAAAAGTTAGAAACCACACACAAAAAAAGCTAAAAAATATGACAATTGTACATCAAAGCATTATTTTTAATCTCGAGACACATTAATTACAAAAACGAAAAGAAGATTGATGAGCACTTGTTTTTCGTTTACAGTATATAATTAAAAAATCAAGCAAAACTGCAATCTTAGTGTCCCATTTACTCGCCTCCTAAAACAATCTGATTCATCAAATATATCCCCTCAAGACACACACAAACAACCCAAGAAAATCATTTAATTTTTGATAGAATTAGAAAAAAAATAGATTGAAAAATAATATGTAGGTATTTGAGTTCATCGATGACAAATTTCTGTCACTTTCAAACGCAACCAACATGGAGGAAGACTAACTGAAAGTTGTTGTAGCTTGGTTAGTCTGTATCCCTCTTGGATTAGTCCATGACCTTCTGCGTGACAGATTCATACGTAACATGTATTCGCTGATTTTCGGTCTCTTCCTCTCATTCATGTGCATCAAACAAGACATGTTTATCACTCTATCTGCTGCGATAATCACATATTTCCTCACGAGCATCCTGCAATCAAAGAGTACCATACCTGTGTTCGTCTTCAACTTCGCTATTTTGATAGGACTTCATACTCACAGATTCATTGTAAAGATTCTCCAGTAAAAAGAAATTTTTGTAATTAAAAACTTAAAAACAATAATAGGTCGATCCAATGGGCTGGAAGATGGACGGAACTACATCGATGATGCTGATTATCTGCAAGTTGACTTATTTTAGTTTCTTTTTCGCTGATGGACGCATTCCAAAATTACCTAATTTGCTAGAATTCCTTGGGTATATCTATTTCTACCCATCTGCTATCATTGGACCTGCGTTTAACTTCAATATTTACAATGAATTTATCCAGCGATAGGGGCATTACTCTTACATCCCATAGCTCGCTAAGATTAAAGCAACTCTACTCCATCTTGGCCTAGCTATTGCTTATATTTTAGGATATAAGTTTATTTATCCACTGTTCACGATTGAGATTCTGCACACATAATGGTTCTTAGAAGGAAACTTCTTAACTTAACTGTTAGCTATCAACTTACTTGGTATCCTCTACAGGTAAAAATTAAAATTCACATAGAAAAGAAAGTTTTTTTAGGATAAACAAATTATCTGTTTGCTAAAACTTTTTCTCTCATTCTTTTAAAAAAGATTCAAGTATTTCATCGCTTGGAAATTATCGCAAGCGGGAATGAATGCATCAGGAATTACTTATCATGGGCATCATAAATTCAATCGAATCTAATCCATGGGTGATAGGTTTGAACTTGAACCAAATCCTCGCTTTAAAACAGAGATGTGGAACTCCTCGGTATAAATATGGCTCAAAGAATGTTTCTACGATAAGTAAACAGATTTTTCATTTGAAAAAACAAACAATTTTTAAATGTATTTTTGATGATTATTTTCCCCTTAGATTTGCTCCCAAATTAGGATAGAATCGTGCACTTTTCTTGACTTTCATAGTGAGCGCTCTATGGCATGGTGTGCATCCAATCTACTACTTCGGATTCCTCTAATGGGCTCTCATGAATGAAGTTACTAAACTCGTTTATCGATCTCGCTCTAAATTCACTTGGCTAAAATCTCCCTTCTAGAAACCAGTCATATGGTTCCTTGGAAATTCTGCAGTGACTTACATGGGTCTAGGCATTGCCTTACTTGATTGGACTGCTGCGATTAAATACTACAGCTCGATGAAATTCATTCCATTAATTGCATAGATTTTTATCTATTTCTTCTTATCCATCTCGAAATGGGGAGTAGTTAAGCATAAAAAGACAAAAGATCCTTCTTCTATTGAATAGAATGAAACAACTGAAGGCAAACCAAAAGATACTAATCCTTCAAAAAAGAATGATTGAATTTGATTACAGTTTTCTTCATGTTGTTCCTGTGAAATACACTATGGTTAATCTCATTTTGAAAGACAAATAATGGAAAAATATTCAAAATAAAAAATGGAGATTACAAAATACAAATTGTGCTAATTTTATTATTAATTTTCGCTAAAATATCTTTACTTTGCAATTATTAAGTTCAGAGAAATAAATATTAGCAGAGAATGGCTTGATAATACATTATTTTTTATGGTGGTGGGAAAAACACGTTCGTTACAGATTGCCTTTGACTAACGTTGAGTTTTTAAAGGAATAAATGAGATGTTAAAAATACAAAAAATACAGCAGTTTTTTCAAAGAAAAAACAAAACAAAAAAGATTCGTTAGTAAAAATTAAGTTTTTTGTATTTTTTGTTTCAGTAAAAGTATTTTATTGAATAATTAAACAAAAAAAAGAGATAAATCATTAGTTTGTTCATATTAAAATGGGTTAGAGCCCTAGCAATTTGAACATATTCGATGGCTCAGAAATCCTTCAAACAGAAGAGCAGGAAAATGAATTCAACAATGACTTTGAGTTTATCAGAGCAGGAAGTGATGCACATCTTGGTGATTTTGCTGTTATGAGAGAGATCAAAAGTGGAAGATTGGTAGGTGTGAAGGAGAAGTTATTCACAACAAGATAAGAAATGATGCAGTTCTATGATTCCCTGAAAGCTGCTGAAGTTCAGGAAACATTTGATTGTTTTGATGGAAACAACAATTTTGTTAGTAACCAAGTAGGTCTAAAGTTGATTGATCAGTAAGGTAACTAATTTCCAAATCAATAAGATAGCCTAAGGATTTAGAACTAAAAAATTATACTAGCAAATTAAACAGCAAAAATGAAATCAAAAGCGAATTCAATAGGATTTAGCTTCTGCGGAGGAGACAGCAGAATGGATCAAAATGCTGAATTTATTGATTCAAAACCATCTTTTCTTCGATCTCCAAAAACACTCATCCATGATGGATTTCTAAGGATTGTAAGAGTAGCTAAATCTCACAATAGAGAATATTTTAGGGTGTTGTATGCTGTGGAGTATCCATCCAAAACATTGGAAGACATAATAACTAATTAAAGAATGAATGAGAGTGATTGCTGGGACTTTCTGGAGTAAATCTCAAGTGCTTTAAAGACATTTGAAGATTTAGGATAGTTTCATGGAGATTTGAGCACATCCAACATATTTGTAATATACGATTCTTCTCGTAAGATTTATAAAATCATAGATAGGTAATTATTGGGGATGCCCAGCTAATTTGAAAAATTAACATAGAATTAGTAGAAATCTGTAGAATGTATTTGTCCAGAGTAATTACAAGAGTTGAGAGAAGGAAATTTGAAAACTAGATAATAAAATAAATCAGATATTTTTAGCGTAGGTTGTGTGCTACTTAGTATGATGAGTGGTTAAACTAATTGGTAGCCTATGGTATTCTTGAGTGGATATTAATTTAATAAATTAGCTATGAAGTAGTTGATACAAGTTGTGTATCTTAGTAGGTAATACTCTGATAATTTATTGAATATTCTGAATTCCATGACTTCAGCAGTTCCAGAATTTAGACCTGATTTCAATGAACTAAACAGAATCGTCTTGTAATAATAAAAATAAGAAGATTAACAAACTGTTAATTTATCTGGGTAGTATCAGCCAGTGAATGTACCACATGGAATTAATTCTTCAGTTACTGGGTTTCTGCTACACCAAAATACAAATAATAATATTCCAAATCCATACTCACTTTATTCTATCATACCTCGATCTTTGTCTCTCCAAGACTAAAGAAACAAAGGTTCAGTAACAGTTCTTACAACTCCTATTATTAGTTTTCAGTAATAATCTAATACAACTTCAATCATTCAAAATATTTCCTCAAATTAGCAGTCAAGTGAAAACATCCCACCGAGAAAACAACCCCCAGGATTGCCTTGGAAGAAAAAATGTCTATCTGCTGCTAAATCAAATGCTCAAATACGTATTCCAAATCAATCTTAATAAAATAACTTCTAGTCAAAATAATCAGAATATGTTCGATAATCAAATTAATAATTACATAATATTCTTGAAGATAATGCAGAATTGTACACTAAGCAATCATCAAGAGAGAAAGAAAGCAGTCATTCCTATAAAACTCCTTAACAAAAGAAATTCAATTAAGTTTGTGGAGTGACGGAAAAATCTACTCAACACAGTGAAGATACTATTTATGTAAATCAACTACAAAAGTAATAAGTACCTCTTTCATAGAGATTGAATTATAATTGCACTAAGAATCGTAATGATCTTGTTGTAATTCCAGAAACTAGTCAACATATTCAAGGAAAGATTCAAAATCTAGTGACTTGTAAGGAGGAAATGAATTAATTTAATTTTAATGAAACAACTGCTCATACTGACCATCTCTTTAACACTTAAAATGTGTCTTAAAATGGATAGTTTCTTAAGGAAATAATGTCTAAAGAAAACAATAGATTCAACTAACAAGAATTTTAGCAGAATACCAGCAGAATTACAGAAAACATCAAGGAACTGACAGAATAGAATACAAGTAAAGAAACTCAAGAAAATAATTGTCTGCTAAATACATATTCATACAAGGATGTAAAGAGAGGCATCCGAAACGCAATCCTAAAAGACAATGGTCAATAAACCCTAAGCCGAAGAGGGCATGAAAATAATAGATCAAGATACACATAAAATATTGAGAATACTAATTAGAATAATAGTAATACAACAGTGAACATAACTCCCTACAAATTAGGATAAACAACTGAAGGGGAAGTATAGGGATAAGAAGAAAGTCTATGTGATGATAATAATAAGTAGACTTAAGATTCTATCTATCAAAGGACGAATTCTTTAGTATTCTTTGAAAAGAATCAGAAAGGAATGTCAAATCTCAAATTAAGAAATCAAATCATTCATCAAAATAATAGTAATAATAATATTTCGGAAGAAGATCTATCTAACTAATAGAATACTGAGCGAGAACTACTACATTTGTAAGAACCTAAAGGATAATAGATCCTAGCTACAGAAACAGTTCTGGATGAAAGAAATAGCATAAAACAGTAGGAGTTAGATTAAGAATAATTATTTAAAAGAATATTAAATTCAAAGAGGAATTGCTTGTCTAGAAATGAATTAGATAATTTGATTTAATCTTAATAGATTACATTGTCGTAATAAGATCTAAAAGATACAGAGAAATCAACTATTAATCTCAATTCAACTTAGAAGAATTAGTAGAATTAATACTCAGTTACTTTTTCTGTAGACAGTAGATGGAGAATATAAGATAAACGATCATTATCTGTTGGAAAAATATAAACTACTAAAAATAATAATATTATTCCTATTTCTTCTCGTACTGGTCTTAATTTCTTTAGAATATCTGCAGTTTCTCATCGATCACTTAGGAGTGATTTATTAGAATCCTCCAGAAATAATTCCTCAAAGAAATTACAATTACCGGAGTTAACTCAAACAAAATCATAATTATAATAATCAACTTTAACTGATCGATATAAAGCAAGTTAGTAAACATATCTCCCAAAGGAAATGACTACTATTATTAAAGATGAATAATAAATGTTTACTCATTCAGGTGGTTCAATATCATCTAGAAAATTTTAATAATCTAAACGTGCTGTTGAGAGATAAAACCCCTTGCATTAATAAATCTCAGATGACGAATTAGATGAAGTTATGATTGAGAATATACCTTCAAATAGTAGATTTCAAGAATAAGAGAATCTATAAAAAGAAATAGCTTAGCATGCAAATGTTGTAAATGTTTAGGAATATTTAGCTTAAAAAAATAATAAAATAAATGAAAAATAAGAAGAAGAAAAATTCAACAAAGAAACAACAATTTTAGAGAGATATGATGATGGAGCATACTACGAAGGAGAACATCTAAAAGGGTTAAGACACGGTAAAGGTAAATTTGTGTATGCTGATGGTGCGAAATATGAAGGAGAATGGTATGAAGGATCGATGGCAGGGTATGGATTGTTATATTACAAAAATGGAGCCCTTGCTTATGAAGGGCATTGGAAAGGAGATAAATTTCATGGGAGAGGTGTAGTCTAAAATAATTATGATTAAGGAGAAGTGAACAAGGATGCAAAGAGTACTTCTGAAAGTTATGGCATTGAGATGATATGTAATGATTTGAATTTAGATATTAAAGGAGATATTAACTACAGTGATTTAGGTAAATTAGGAGATAATTGGCTGCGTTTTGATGGGGAATTTGTAGTAGATGAAAAAAATGGCTATGGAACGTATTTCTTTGATAAAAATTAAAAATTCTCATGCAATTTCTCGAATAATGCTGCTAGCGGTGTTGGTACGTTTACTTTTGGTAATGGCTCTCCTCCGCTGATTGGCGAATGGCGTGAGAATATTCTAGTTTAGGTATTCTCACTGCTACAGTGAAGGGAGATTAGAATAATACAATTATTTCAAGGGAGAAAGACAATTGAATGAAAAGGAAACAAATAAACTAAACACAAGATATATGTTTCCAGTTTAAAGAATGCATTGTTTGAAGAATTATGTTAGCTTTGAATAGAATTCAACGAAAAAATATGGTTGAGAAAATAATAAAAACACTGTGAAAAAATTAGCTGAAGTGAAACTAAAAAGGATGAAATTGAAAAGAGGAGGAGGGGAGAGAGAGAGAGAGGGAGAGAGATAATAAAAGAGAATATTTTTAATCAAGATAAATGAGTTTTTATGTTTTTCATAAATTCTCAGGATACGTCCAAGTAACTCTGACTATTTTGCTATCATTTTCGAAATCCAGAACAGAACTGAAAGCTGCATATTGCGTTTACTTTGAAACAAACGAATACGCTTTAGCAATAGCACCTAAAACACCTTAACTTAGCAGCTATGATCCACATATGAATATTTTAACATTTTCATCTTTTTCTGCAATATTTTCAATTAATTTTGAGAACTAAACTAGCGAATTCTCAATCAAAACCTACAAGGGAGACCAATTACTTTTTTATGAAGACCCATCTTACTTATCATTCAGTGATTCTAAGACTAACAATTTAGAAGATGGCTTCGAAGATGGATCTTAATTATTATTATTATTCCTATCACTTTATTAGTTACTGTTATTAATATTGTGACTGCTGCTGTCTGGGATATTATTACTACTATTCGGTAAATTATTTGGAATGCTGTGACTAAGTCGAAGAGAAGATTTAGGTAATTCATTCTATTTAAAGATATTTTTTGTTTCCCCTGATGAATTCGTTAACGCAATGGAGGTAGATTAAAGAAGATTCTCCTTATTCCATGATGCTATTTCTGAACGCAAAAGATAGTTTCCATCTTCAAGTTCTCTGCAGCCATAAAAAAGATGAACTTCATTTCCATTTGCGTTTTTAGATGCCTAAGATTCTTAGATAAACGCTCTGCACAATCCAATACCTTCTTCTAAACAAATAAATATTATTCTGAGATTTTTGTCTTTTAGAGGCAATCTCCATAAAGGGTTTTAGGAACATTTCACTCGCATTGAGATATTTTTCTTATTTGTATTGAATTCATTGTGGAGTTCTTTGATGTATTCAGTAGTTACACATCTCATTTTAGGTTTTGGCTAGATTTATCCTTGTTATTTTGAGTTTGATGAGGATTGCAGTTTTACTATGAATGATAAACTTAGTGGTTTTTGAATATTACTCGAAGATATCACATAAGTACGAGGTTTAAGTAAACGACTTAATCCACAAAGTAAAGGCAACGGCACGCATATAGAGTACGCTACTATTAACTCAAACAATGAAGGTGTGGCACCTGCTGTAATTTCTCTTTCAAATTGAGCTTTATGATCAAATTAGCATAATTATCGGAGTTTTTAGGTATCAGATTTGTTCGCACAGAATGCAGATAATTCATAAACTTAGCTTTAATCGATAGCTCCATGCATGTCTATGAATTCTTTCAAGTATTACTGGACGGATAATGGAGAAGGCATTGGCGATCGGAATTCCACTGGCAGACTAGTTTATTAGGAAGTTACTTAAATTTGAATATTCTCCTCTAAATCCAGTACTTTTATCAATGTTTCTACACTTTTTTGATCGTTCTCAGGGAATAATTCTACTTATCCACCAGTTTCAAAGATCTCACCAGCAGAGGCGTCTAGCTAAATATTCATAAATTCTACTTGAGGTAAAGAATTTGTGTTTGGTTTGGATGCAACAGCAGCACTAGATTATTAGAATTCAAGCTTCTAAACAGGAGCACTCCATCCTGAAAAATACTCCCACATTTCTTCTCTTAGAGGGTAAGACTTTTTACTATTTCTTCCTTGAGTAGAGTACTGACGGTCTAGTTCTTTTTTACGAGATTCTTCGCTGTTCTTTGAAAGATTTTTACCCTATTTTCAAAATAATTCCAATAGATTAAACTCAGCAAATTCATTTTTTCATAAAAAAACCTCACAAAACTCCTCAAAAAAGCAATATTCTTGAGTAATTTCCTCAAAATACAATTCATAAGAATACCTGCTGCGAGTTAAGAGAAATTCGAAACGGGAGTGCCATATTATATGCTTCGTTTTCTGTAATTTCATGTGAAGGATATGCCATTAGAAGCGCTTCTACAAGTCCATTTGAGTAATTCTTAAAGGCTTCAGTAAGAAGATCAGGTTTAGAGGAATCAATTTATCGGAGCTAAAGGAATCTTTACGCACCAATCTCTTCTAATACCATATCTATCCGTTATCCCATGGATTTTATTGGCATTGGTTTTTTATTAAGAGCAATATTGAATCGAGAAGCATTTGGGTTATTATCTTGATGAGCTAAATCACTTTAAGGTTGTTATTGTGCTTCAGGATATGGGCTGGCTATACTTTCTAGGTAATTAGTCGAATCTAACTCTGTTGTGTCGTTTCCTCCTTTTTTGGATGCCAGAGAATTGTACAGCCCGAAGCAAGCAAATTTTAAATTTTTCAGTGGAGAATGCTGATTATCAAAGTTATTTAACCAAAGATAGAATTGCTATGCATCGTCTGTGGGGCCTCGTTGCTGTCCTTAGCTAGCTAATATGAAAATACTGACTTAGCATGCTCGAACCATCCATGGTTCGAAATGCAGCAGTCGAATAACTTTAACATAAAAACCTCCTTGTTCGCATTTTTCCGCCAGATTAAAAGCTAATTCAGATGCTGTACCTCCCATTGTCGCATAGAAAATGCTAACGCAAGCTCTAAATTACACTTTGATTGCTTTTAATTCAGGACTGCTAACTTCTTCATATGAGCTTTCTTTGTTTTATGATTTCTTCATCGATTCGTGCAGAGATATTTCCTAAACTAATTCTGGAATAGTTCCTTATTTTTGAGATTATTCTTTCTCCGTTTAAGTGTGCGTAAAAGTGACACCTTATTTCCCTAACTGAGTCAGCGAAGATACTTATGAACTAGATTAAGGATTGTAATTCGTAGCTTAACCTCCACTTTGCGTTTAATTGTTCAGAACAGAAACATGATTATTTTCCTTCATTGAAAAAACTAAAGTACTCGCAGACGTAACCTATCCTGTATTCGAAGTAGTCTTTTCATTCTGTTGGTTTACAGGGCTGTAATTTTTCTTGACTGAGGTATTTATCGCTGCCGTATCAGGTGCTTATTAATGGATGTTCGATTTCATATGATGGATTTCTTCTTCGGATTATTCTTTCGACAGCATTTTGTTGCATGAGGTTTTGCATTGTCCCATGTTGTTTGTTAGTCTATGAAGTGCACTTGGTTTGTGTTATCTTAATATGTTTGATTGGTTGAAAAAGAAAAACTTTATTTTTCTTTTTTTTTTTGCTTTTTCTTGCAACAATTATTCTTTCTGTTTACTTGTCGACAAGGAGACTAAGAGATGATATGAGACAATGCAGGGAAAGAAAGAAATAAATAATTTGAAAGGGAAGAGATAGAAACAGCCTTTTATTTCAGATAAAATTTATTATTAGCTTGAGAAAAAACGAATTAATGATGATGATAATTTGAGTTAAATTGACAGATTCTCTCTTTACAGCTTCAGGGTTCTTGGTTGGGAAGTATTTATTTCTTTCTTTCAAGATATTTTTAAGAATGCATGTTACAAATATTAATATAACCATTCAAGTTGAAATAACGTAAAAGAACTGATGGTCTTTGAGCCACTTTCTCTAAGTGAACAACCATTTTTAAAGAAACCATATTTTAGTTTCAAGATGAAAGAGTAACTAATTGATGATCGGAAGTTTAAAAATGTAAAGATAGGAGATATGGTTATTTCCTAAGTTTGTGTTGGGTTTCCCAAAAATTATTTTAAATAGCTATTTTTTGATGGTTTTAAAATTATTTTTCATTTTGAGAGTTGAAGATGATTTTTGTTGTTGTTGGCTTTTGAAAACAAAACAAAGAAGCTAAAGAACTATCAAAAGAGAGAAGAGAAGTGGGGGAGGTTGATCAATGCAGAGACTATTATTCAAAGAAGATCTCATAATTATTATCAATTTAGAGGTTTAAGTTTGTGTTTGATTTTGGAGAGTGCAATAATATTTGATTGGAGCAGATATTTTTGATTTTATTTGTAAGGTGAAAGACTTTTCATTTAATAAATTAGCAGGAGACTTGACAAAGATAAGCAGCAACAATAACAAATATACAAATTATGGGTAACTGCAATGATCCACAAGGATAAGGTGAATATGGTGATGATAATACAATTGATGCATACACACCAGAGCAGAGTAAGGAAACTAGAATAGAATAGAAGATACAAAGTCACTTGAATTTATGAAATGATATTCAGAAGAATGTTTGAGCATATGGTTTAATATTTTGAAAACAAACAATAGATTTTTAGGTTAACCAAGTTGTAATATTTTGATTTTATTTCTTGAAGAGAACAAACAAAGGGAGAGGACATAGAATGAGACTTCTATGAAGTTCATGTCACAAGCTGCTGACGAAGAAGGATAATATTTTGGACTTTAAAATGAAGATTACCAGAAATTACTTGAAATGCCGAAGAAAATGATTCGCAAACCTGCTCCAAAGTTCGAGTCTACTTCGTATTAAGATGGTGTGAAGAAGACGAGTTTAGATGATTATGCAGGGAAGTATCTTGTGCTGTTCTTTTATCCTTATGACTTCAACAAGCAGTTCCAAGACGAGATCATTGATTTTTCGGAAAACGCGGATAAATTTAAAAAACTTAATTGTGAGTTGCTTGGATGTTCGATTGACTCCCATTTCTCTCATATGAACTATATAAATAAGCCTAGAAATGAGGGTGGTCTAGGGCCGATTAACTTCCCACTGATGGCTGATGTGGATAGAAAAATCGCTGGGGATTATGGTGTTCTCGTAAGCGGTGGAAATGAATCTGGAGCTTGCTTGAGAAGCACATTCATTATTGACAATAAATCTGTTGTCAGACATCTTGCTATTAATGATTTTGCTGGTCATCTCAAAGCAGATGAGATCCTTAGGATGGTGAAGGGAATTTAAGAAGTCGATAAATTGAAACCCAAATCTGCACCAGGATCAGGTAAATTTACATTTGAGATTTCATTTTCTGTTTTTCGTGTTGAATCCAACTTTTTTGTTAATAGTTGCAAATAGTGCTTCTACAATTCCTGCTGATAAGAGTCCTACGAGTAGCAGCACTTCAGCTAACGCTACTCTCTATGACAGGATCGGCGGAGAATAAGCAATTAGTTCTGCTGTGACACTTTTCTACAAAAAGATGCTAGCCGATCCACGTGTTTCCAAATTCTTCAAGTCAACTGACATGACCAAACAAGAAGCATAATAAACCAGCTTTCTGTGCTCAGCGCTGGGTGGGCCTAAGAAGTAATGCCTTTTGTTTTCTTTAACATCTCTTTGCAAAATTTTTTCACAAAATTATCTTCAAACACAAGGTACGTTGGAAAAAACATGAAAGATGCCCATCAAAACATGCGTCTCACTAATACTGAATTCGATGTCACAGTGGAACACCTCATCAACACACTTAAAGACATGAACGTGAATGCAGCTGTGGTTGCAGAGATCAGTAAGCTCGTCGAAACACTCAGGAAAGATATCGTTTTTGCGGGATCTCCAACAATTTATGAATAAATTGGAGGTGACAAAGCCATGGAGGCTGCAGTTGATATTTTCTATAAACGAATGCTAGAAGATCCTAGGGTATCTAGTTTCTTTAAATCCACTGATATGGTGAAGCAACGGAATCAACAAAAATTGTTCCTTTCTATGGCACTGGGAGGACCAAAAGAGTAAATTTTACACAATCCAAAAACTGGCTTTTATTTTTTAAATTTTCCATTTCTGTTGGTTTATTGATCTCTCAGTTATAAAGGGAAGAACATGAAAGATGCCCACAAGAATATGAACTTAACAGATGAGCACTTTGACGTCACAGTATCTCATCTTGTTGCTACCCTCAAACAACTTAATGTAGACGAAAAGATCATCATCCAAATTGGCGCATCTCTTGAACCTTTGAGAAAGGATATTGTTAGTGCTAAATCACCTTAACCACCTACAATACCTCCTCCAAGTCTATCTAAGGATGTCTCTCCCTCAAACTTTAAACAACCTGCAAATCCAACTGTTACGTCTCCTCATTCTGTAAATAATCTAAATATGGCATCTTAAATCGCTCCAGATCCAAATCGAAGAATGCTAATCGACGGAATTGGTGGAGAAGCGAAAATCGAACAATTAGTTAAAATAATTATCGACAGGATTTACGCTGATGCGAGAATCAATACATTTTTCGCAGGAATAGATGCAGCTAAAATGAAAGAACGATTGAAATTATTCTTGATTCAACTCACAGGAGGAGCTAAAAAGTATTAGATTGTTTTTTTTTTTGAAAAAGCACATTTAGAATATCTTATTTTTGTTAGTTACAAAGGTAAGAATCTGAGAGATGCCCATTCGAACATTAAGATCAACGATGTTCACTTTAACATCTTTATGAATCATCTCCGAGAAAGTCTCAAGCAAATGGCAGTTGAACCAGCAGTTTATCATGAATTCTGCGGGCTTTTTGAGAGTTTCAGAGTCTAAATTGTCACCATTAAACTTTCAATTTACGATCGACTCGGAGGTGAGCCTGCAATAGCACTAATAAGCACGAAACTCTGCTAAAAGATTCTTGTTGATGAACGAATCAAAGAGTTCTTTGCGAATATCGACATAAATAGACTCAAAGAGATGCTTAAAGGGTTTTTGATGATGAATACTGGTGGCCCAAAGAAGTAAAGATATATATAAATATTTTGTGAAATTTATCTAATTTTGTTAATGAATTTTGGGTTGAAAACCATAGATATTCTGGTAAAAGCATGAAGGAGGCTCATTCGAAGATAAAGATAAACGATATTCACTTTAATGCGTTCAAAGGAGATCTATTATTGACTCTGAAAGAGCTACTAGTAGATCCTTAGACATTTTTAGAAATATCGGGATTAATCGAAACACAGCGATCAACTATCGTGACAGTAACATTGCCATTGCTCGATAGACTAGGCGGAGACGAAGGAGTATTGTAGATTGTTAATCGCTTTTATGACAGAATTATCCTCGATCCTAGAGTTAAGTAGTTCTTCTAAGGGATTGACATGGCTAGATTAAGAAAAATGAATCACTAGTTTATCATGTATTGCGTGAAAGGTGCTAGCTCATATACTGGTAAAAACATGAAGGAAGCACATGCTTAGCTAGCACTGAACGACACACACTTCAATCTTATCAAGGATCATTTGCTCTAATCGATTAGAGACTGCTCGAAGGATCCACTCAGCATGAATGAAATTGGAAATATGGTGGAAGGGCTCAGAAATGATATTGTGTCTGTTAAAGTTCCACTTTATGAGAGAATCGGTGGTGAACCTGTAATGAAGCGAGCAGTGGAGAGATTCTACTAGAAAGCCTAAGCTGATGCGAGATTGAAGGAGTTCTTCAAGAATGTGGATATGAACAACTTAAGAAACTCCAATACGAACTTTTTAACCATGGTTATGGGAGGAGTGAATAAGTAACGAAAGAAATAATTCATTTTTGTGTTTTCTTCTTCTTTTTTTGGAATTCATTTGTAAAATTGATGAATAGCTACAAAGGAAAAAACATGAAAGACGCTCATGCAGGCATGAAGATTACTGACATATAATTCAATACTATGAAAGAGCACATCAGTTAGTCTTACAGAGAGCTAGGAGTTGATAATATCACAATCTAAGAAATCGCTAGGATTGTTGAATCTACGAGAAAAGATATTGTATCCGTAAGAGCACCTCTTTTTGAGAGATTAGGTGGAGAAAAAGCACTTGAAGGTAAAGTTTTTAGGAATCTTTGATTTTAAGAAGAAATTGAAATTAATTTTTATGCTGTTAGTTATTATTGAGAAAGTCTATGACAAGCTCACTAAGAATGCCACAATCGGCAGTTTCTTCCAAGGAGTTGATCCAACAAGACAAAAGACGATGCTTAAACACTTCTTTTCCACGATATTCGGTGGACAACCACTGTAAATTTTAATTTATTCCCTTATTTACAATTTTTTGAATTCTTTTGATCTTAAAGTATGTGTGTGTGTCTCAACCCTGTTTTAATTTATATATTTTCTTATGCTTTCCAGATATAAAGGTAAAAAGTTGAAGGACGCACATGCTCACATAAGAATCACAGATGTAATGTTCAACGAATTCAGAGGTTGTTTTGAAGCTACACTCAAAGAAATGAACATGAATCCACTAGTAATCAAAGAAGTTGCTGCTGTCATCGATCACTTTAGGAAGGAGGTCGTGATTAACTGATAGAGAGAACATTTTTAGTTATAATCTTTCTCATCGGGGAGAAGTTATTTTATTGTTGATATCTTGTTTTGTTTTTTAAAAAAATGGTAATATTTTATCAATATGTTTTCCATATTTTCCTTTGTTATGTTCGATAGATTCAAATAAACTACAAAGACTCCAATCCTTACATTTGCTCTATTATATTCTCCTGATTTTATGTAAAATTTATGTATTAAATGAAGGACAATAACTCCTTGCTCTTTAAATATTTCGGTTTGTTTCAAAAATATTAAACCGGTTTTTTATGTAAATTTAACAGAAACATTCTTGTGAAAGCAACAAAAAATACTGTGATTATACTGTAAAATATATGATTTTCTCAAACTAATCTTCTCATTCCCAACGATGCTCTTGGTCATGATAATA